>Ga0247727_10000026_pt1 | contig 306376 bp, 217 predicted proteins | sample WisWelCaveWW1625_FD_202498 | JGI IMG/M metagenome (GOLD analysis project Ga0247727, IMG submission 202498) | Biofilm microbial communities from Wishing Well Cave, Virginia, United States - WW16-25 | ecosystem: Environmental > Aquatic > Deep subsurface > Groundwater > Cave microbial mat... | reverse complement strand
TGGGCCGATCGGCGTCGGCCCGCGGCGTTGCTCGTCGCTCGCGTACCGGTATCCCTTGTACGCCACGCTCCTCGCGCCTGGCGGGCCTCGCCGCTGGGCCCAGCGCAGGGCACGGGAGGTGTCGGGATGGGCTCTAGACTGAAGAGCGTCGGCTACCGGGTGGCGCGGCAGGCCAGCCGGTGGCTTCCAAGGCACGCAGCCATGTCCGCCGCCGTGCGCCTCGCCGACCTTCGTTGGCGGTGGTCGCGCACCGACCGGAACGCGGTCTCGCGTAACCTCTGCGCGGTGCTCGGCGTGCCTTCGCTCAACGGCCAACGGATGGACCGCGAGGTGTTCCGGAATTTCGGCCGGTACCTGGTCGAGTTCTTCACGATGGACCGGCTGGACCACGCGGCCGTGGACATCGAAGGGTGGCGCCACGTGCAGGAGGCGCTGACCGCCGCGCGGGGCGCCATTATCCTCACCGCCCACCTCGGGAACTGGGAAATGGGGGCGGCGGTGATCCGCCGCAACGGGGGGCCGATCGTCGCCATCGTGTTGCCGCACGGTGATCAGGGCATGGACCGGATGTTCAACGCGCAGCGCCTGCGCTGCGGCGTGCCGGTCATTCCGCTGGGGCCTCAGGCGGTGCGGGCGGCGCTCGCCCACTTGCGGCAGGGCGGGCTGATCGGCTTGGTCGGGGATCAGGCATTCGGCGGCCGGACGGTCGACGTACGGCTCTTCGGACAGCGCGTGGCGCTCCCGGTAGGGCCTGCGGTGCTCAGCTTGCGCAGCCGCTCGCCGGTGATCCCGGCCTTTCTCGTCCGCACCGGCGAGGGGCGCTTTCAGCTGCAGCTCGGGGAGCCGATCCATCCGCCGGCTGGCGGCGGCTCCGGCGCCTCGGCGCGCGCGATCATCGCGGCGTTCGCGGCGGTCCTTGAGCGCCATGTGAAGCGGTACCCTGGACAATGGATGGCGTTCCGGAGCGTGTTCGCATGACCGGACGCTACTGCGTGGTGATCCCGGCGTTCGAGGCCGCCGAGACGATCGGCGAGCTCGTGCGCCAGGCGAAAGCCCATCGCCTGCCGGTCATCGTCGTTGATGACGGATCGAAGGACCGGACCGCGGCAGTCGCGTCGGCCCAAGGGGCCGTCGTGATCAGCCACCTGAAGAATCAGGGCAAGGGCTGTGCGCTCCGGACCGGCTTCGAGTACGCGCTGCGCGAACGCTACGAAGGCATCGTCACGCTGGACAGCGACGGCCAGCACGATCCGTCGGAGATCCCGCAGCTGATCCGGGCCGGCGAGGTGCAGCACGCGGGCCTCGTGCTCGGCAACCGCATGTCGAACGGGCACGTGATGCCGGACAACCGGCGGGCCACCAACCGGCTCATGTCCCGCATGATCTCGGCGGTGGCTCGGCAGCCGATCCCGGACACGCAGTGCGGGTTCCGGTTCATCCGGCGGGAGCTGTTGGAGCAGGTCCCGCTGCGCTCCACGCGGTATGAGATTGAGAGCGAGCTCGTGCTCCGCGCGGCGGCGCGCAAGTGGAAGATCATCTCGGTCCCGGTCAAGGCGATCTATGAGCAGCACCGCAGCCATATCCGTCCGCTCCGGGACGGCATCCGTTTCCTGGCGCTGCTCGCGCGCCATCTGGTCTGGCGGTAGCCCTGATGGATTACGAGGCGGCACGGGAGCAGATGGTCGAGGAGCAGCTTCGCGCGCGCGGCATCGTGGACCGGCGGGTGCTGGCGGCGTTCCGCAGCGTCCCCCGCCATCTGTTCGTCAACACGGAGCTCCGGCACGAGGCGTACGCCGATCATCCGCTTCCCATCGGCGGCGGGCAGACGATCAGCCAGCCGTACATCGTCGGCTTGATGACGAGCCTCCTGCGGCTGCAAGGCCACGAGCGGGTGCTTGAAATCGGCGCCGGCTCAGGGTACCAGACCGCCATCCTCTCCGACCTGGCGCTTGAGGTGTTCTCCGTCGAGCGGCTGCCCGAGCTGCTGAGCGGCGTGGATGAGCGCCTCCGGCAGATGGGGTGCCTGAACGTCCACCTCAGCGCGGGCAATGGCTCGCTCGGATGGCCGGAGCACGCGCCCTATGACGCCATCCTCGTGAGCGCAGCCGCTCCCGACCTGCCGGAGCCGCTGGTGGAGCAGCTGGGGGAAGGCGGACGGCTGGTGCTGCCGATCGGCCCGCAGCAGGGGCAGCTCCTGGTGGAGGTCGAGAAGCGCGGCGGCAAGCTGATCCGGCGCAATGTGGCGAACTGCTTGTTCGTCCCGCTCATCGGACAGCAGGGCTGGCCGACGACTTGAATCATCTGGATAGCCGACGATTTTAGATGTTATCCCTCGACTCGCATCAGCGTCTTGCGCCGCGGGCTCGCTCGGGATGGCGCCCCACCGGTAGCGGATGGGGCGCCATGAGGCTTCCCGGTGGGGCGCCATGACCGACCGGAGCACGACGATCGCCTATTCCGTGTCGATCGGCCTGCATCTCATCCTGCTGGTCACGCAGTTCCTGTCGTTCAGCTGGCTCCATCTGTCCCGTCCCACCGCGCCGCTTCGGGTGGTCTACGAGGAGCGGGCGAAGCTCCAACAGCTGGAGGAGCGCCAGGCGTCGCTCTCCCGGGCGAAGCGAGACATGACGACCCCATCGGTGCCGACCGCCGCCCAGTCGCGGAGCCAGCAGATCCGTATCCCGCAACGGCCGCTGCTCGCCGGCGGACAACACCTGTCGGACGCGCTCTCGAGCCGGATGGCGTCCCTGGACACTTCGGCCGGCGGGCAGACGATGGCGCAGCTGCTCTCCAGCCGTTCCTCGGTGGTGGACCTCGCCAACCTCGTGGAGGCGGCTGCCGGGGATCCGGTCCTGATGAGCTACTTCGGCATGATCCGCGAGCGGATCCAGGACACAGCGAACCGGAAAAACTGGGTGGCAGGGAGCGATGCCCAGGGCATTGTGTATGTCTCATTCATGCTCGACCGGAGCGGGAGCATCAGCGCGGTGGCCGTGGTGACCGATAAGTCCTCTCCTTCCAGCATGTTACGAGGAGCTGGGAGCCAGATCGTGAAAACCGCCGCGCCCTTCCCATCCTTTCCCCCCTCGATGACGGAAGCGAGCAAGACGATCATTGTCCCGCTAGAATTCCTTCTGGGTCCGGCCTAGTGGCGCGGATTCCCGGTTGACACTACCCGAACGCCAGCCTATAATTAACATTTACTACAGCCCAGGATAATCTCATGCCACGAGTAGAAGTACGGGATGACGAGTCGCTCGAGAAGGCGCTAAGGCGCTTCAAGCGGATGCTGGAACGCGAAGGCATCCTCAAGGCGCTCAAGGCCAAGAAGCATTACGAGAAGCCGAGCGAACGCAAGCGCCGCGAGCTGCGCCAAGCGATCAGCCGGCGCTCACGTAGCGCATAATCCGTCCCGGCGCTCATTCTTCCCGCCTTCTGAGGATAGGGAACCGCGCGCCGTTCTGCAGAGCAAACCGTTCCTAGCCGCAGGCCTCACCATTGTCCTCATGACCGCTCAGACTGGACCTATCCTGGCCGCCGAATTGCGGCCGAGCGTCCGGCAGCTCCGGCTGCAGAACGGCCTCCAGCTTGTCTGGGAGGAGGACCACCGGCAGCCGCTCGTCGCCATCGAGGCCCGGATCAAAGGCGGCCTCAGAGCCGAAGGGAAGTACGTCGGCACCGGCATCACCCACTTCATCGAGCACATGCTCTTCAAGGGCACTCCCTCCCGGCCCCCCGGCAGCATCGAACAGGAAGTCCGGCGCTACGGCGGCACGATCAACGCGTTCACTTCGATGGATACCACCGGCGTCACCCTGTTTGTCGAGTCGCGCTATCTGAAGGAAGGGCTCGAGCTGGTGGCCGACATTCTCCAGCACGCGGTCTTCGACCAGGCGGAGCTCGACAAGGAGCGCGCCGTCATCATCTCCGAAATCCAGATGAATCTGGACGATCCGGACCGGCGCATCCACCAGTTGTTCTGGAGCCGGCACTACCTCGAGCATCCCTACCAGCACCCGATCCTCGGCTATCAGCCGCTGCTCGAGGGCCTCACGGTCACGGACCTGCAGTCGTTCTACGCGGCGCAGTACCTGCCGCAGAACATCGCCGTGGCCTGCGTCGGCGATCTCGACGGTGCGGCCTTCGAGGCGCTCGCCAAGTCGCTGTTCGACGCGTGGCCGCGCGGCCTGGTCGACCCGAGCCAGCAGCTGGTCCCGGCGGAGCCGCCGTCCGCGTCGGCGAAGTCGGCAGTCGTCGAGCTGCCGATCCAGTCGGCGTACGTGGCGCTGGGCTTTTCCTCGGTGCGCATCGCGGATCCGGACGTGTACCCGCTCGACGTGCTCGCCAACATCCTGGGCCATGGTCGCAGCGCGCGGCTCTACGAGCGGATCGTCCGCCGGAAGCGGTTGGCGGACGCCGTGGCCGCGTGGAACTACACGCCGTTCGATCCCGGCATCTTCGGCATCCAATTCCGCACCGATCCGGCCAAGGTGGAGGAGGCGACGGCGGCGATCTTGGCCGCGATCGAGGAGATCAGCCAAGACGGCGTGACCGATGACGAGCTGCGCAAGGCGAAGGCCATGACGAGCGCCGACTACCTCTTCGACCTCCAGACGGTGGAGGGACGGGCCGGCGATCTCGCGAACTCCCTGACGTTGACCGGGGACCCCCTGTTCTCGCGCCAGTATCTTGCGCGGATAGACGCGGTGACCGCCGACCAGGTGCGGGACGCGGCCCGCCGGCACTGCCAGCGCTCCACGATGACCACCGCGGTCATCCGCCCGCACGGCACCGGACCGGCGGTCGACGCAGGCGCGCCCAAGGGGTCGGTGGTGGTCACGAAGCGCGTCTTGGCGAGCGGTGCGGCCGCGCTGGTCGGCGTGGACCGCACGCTGCCGATCGCCGCGGTGGTGGTGGCGTTCCGCGGCGGCGTGCGCGTGGAAGACGAGGCGCACGAAGGCTTATCGAATCTCGTCGCCCAGATGCTCACGAAGGGCACGAAGAAGCACAGCGCGCTGGACATCGCGCAGCGCGTGGAATCCCTCGGCGGCAGCCTGGAGCCGTTCAGCGGCCGGGACGGCTTCGGCCTCATGCTGCAGCTGCTCGCGAAGGATGTGGACGAGGGGATCGCGCTCATGCACGAACTGGTGAGCGAGGCCGCCTTCCCGGAGGCGGAGGTCGCGATCCAGCGCGACCTCATCGCCAAGCAGCTGAAGGCCCAGGAGGATGAGATTTTCGACGTCGGCGGGCAGCTGCTGCGCCGGACGCTGTTCACGGAGCATCCGTACCGCTTCCATCCGCTGGGCCGGAAGGACACGCTCCCGGCCATGACCCGTGACGACTGCCTGCGGTTCTCCAACACTTGGCTCGCGCCGGCCAACATGGTCGTCTCCGTATTCGGGGACATCCAGCCGGACGCGGTCGGCAAGCGCCTGGACGGATCATTCGGCAAGTCGCGCGGTAACACGCCGCCATGGCCGGCTGCGTTGCCGCAAGACCCGCTCGAGAGCATCCGGCAGCGGCAGGAGCCGATGGAACGCGAACAGGCCCTCATCATGCTGGGCTTCCGCGGCAGCACGCACACCGGGGCGGATCGGCATCCCCTGGATGTCATGACCGCCATTCTCTCCGGCATGGCCGGGCGGCTGTTTCAGGCCGTCAGGGAGGAGCACGGCCTGGCCTACACTCTCGGAGCCAGCAACATCCCCGGGTGGGACCCGGGCTATGTGGTCGTGTACGCCGCGACGCGGCCGGATCAGCAGGCCAAGGTCCTCGAAGTGCTCGAGGAGCAGCTGCGCCTCACCCAGTCGGAAGGGTTCACCGCAGAGGAGCTCGACCAGGCCAAACGGTACTTGACAGGGCTGCACCGGATGGACGTGCAGCAGCTGACTGGGCTTGCCCGTCGCTCCGCCCTCGATGAGCTGTACGGGCTCGGGTACGACGCCTGGAGCACCTACGAGCAGAAAATCGCGTCGGTGACGCTCGAGTCGGTCAACGAAGCGGCGAAGCGGTACCTCACGCTTGAGCGGCGCGCCCAAGTCATTGTCTCGCCGAATGGGCACGGTCCCTGAGCACGGTCGGTTGATCGCCGGCCGGATTCGCCGGCCTGCGGTGGCCGGGTACTTCTATCCGGCGGACCGCGGGGTTCTTGAGACCGAGGTCGATCGGCTGGCGCGCCGGAACGCGCCGCCGCAGGATGCCATCGGCCTCGTGGTGCCGCACGGCAGTTTCCGCCATGCAGGCCCGGTCATCGGAGCTGCGTTCGCGCGCGTCCGGGTGCCGCGCCGGTGCATCGCGGTGGGACCATCCCACACCGGTAGCTGGATGCCGTGGAGCCTCATGGCGCGCGGCGCCTACCGGACGCCGCTCGGGGATGCGCCGATTGACGAAGCGTGCGCCGAGGCGCTTGCCGCACGGTGCCCGTTTCTGACCGTGGATGCGTGGGGCCAGCGGGGCGAGCACGCGATCGAGGTGCTGGTGCCGTTTCTGCAGCGCCTTGGCCCGCCCGACCTCATGCTGACCCCGGTCATCACAGGTTCCGATGACCGCGACGAGCTCGCAGCGCTTGCGGTCGCGCTGGCGCAAGCCGTCAGGCTTCAGGAAGAACCGGTGCTCCTGATCGCGAGCACGGACCTCTCGCAGTTCGCGCCGGAAGCGCAGGTCCGCGCCGGCGACCTGGCGCTGATCGACACGTTGTGCGCGATCGATCCGCAGGCGTTCCTGAGAGAGGCCTCGGAGCGTTCGCTGATTGTGTGCGGCTACGCGGCCGCCTTCTGCGTCACGGAGGCCGCGCGCCTGCTGGGCGCCACCCAGGGAACGCTTGCCGCGTACGCGACGAGCGCCGACGCCGGGGGTGATCCGGTGTCCGCCATCGGATACGGCGGACTCGTGCTGTCATCCAGCCCACAACAGAAGGACAGGATATCTGATGACTGAACCCGTGAAGAAACGCGTCGATGAGTCATGGAAGGAGCAGGCCGAGCGGGAAAAACAGGCCGGGCCTGCAGCGCCGGCCGGTGCTGCCCCGCGCCCGGTCCAAGCCGCCCCAGCCTCTCCGGCAGGCGGACCGAGCCGCCCGGCCGCCAGGCCTGAGCCGGCTGGAGGGGAAGCGCCGGAGGCGATCGAAGCGAGATTCGACCTCTTTCTCTCCGGTCTTGCGATGGAAGCGCTCATCGCGCTCGGCGACATGCCGCATCCGGTCACCAAGAAGCACTCCGGCAACCTGGCGCAAGCCAAGTACCTCATCGATCTGATCGGTATTCTGGACGACAAGACCAAGGGCAACTTGACCGCGGATGAAGCGCAAATGCTGAAAGACCTGCTGTATCAGCTGCGCATGCGCTATCTGACCAAATCCGGAGGGGCAGTATCGCCGACGGGATGATCTGGGCCATCGCCGGGTTCATCACGCTGATCGTCCTCGTGTTGGCCGCCATCTTGCTGCGCCAGCAGGGGACGCTCCGCGCCACGGACCAGGCTCTGCGCTCCATGACGGAGCAGAGCGGCGCGCTCAAGGCCGCGGCTGAGAACCTTCAGCATGAGCTGCGGCAGTTCAAGGAAGGTGGGTTCGACAACCTGGTGCGCGAGAAGCTGCAGCTCATTGAGCGAACGGCGACCACCGGATTGCAGACGCGCGACCGCGACCTGCAGGAGCAGCAGCGCAGAGCCACCGCGGCTGCTGAGAACTTTCATCGGGAGATCGGGGCGATTGCCACGAAGATCGAGGGCTTGAACGAGCTGCACGGCAAGGTCGGGCAGCTCAACGATCTGCTGAAGCCCCAGCAGCTGCGCGGCGAGCTGGGCGAAGTGATCGTGCGGACGCTCATCGCCGACAAGCTTCCGCCCGGACAATTCGAGGAGGATTACGCCTTCTCCGATGGCAAACGGGTGGAGTTTGCGATCCGATTGAATGAGCGCGTGATCCCGGTGGACTCGAAGTTGCAGCTCGACGGCTTCAAGCGGGTGCGCGACGCTGCGGATGAGCGGCAGCGCCATACCGCGCGGACCGAGTTCAAGCGCGAGGTCAAGCGCAAGATCGACGAAGTGCGGCAGTACATCCGCCCATCGGAGGGCACCCACAACTTCGCCCTCATGGTGATCCCCTCGGAAGCGGTCTACTACGAGCTCATCGCGCATAAAGATTTTCTGGATGAGAGCGGCCTCTATGATTACGCGCGGGCCAACAACGTGTTCCTCGTCTCCCCGCTGACGTTCTGGGCCTACCTGATCGCGCTGGCGCATGGGTTGCGGGGCCTCGAGATCGGCCGACGCGCCGAGGACATCCTGGTCGGGCTGCAATCGCTGTCGGCGCGGATCCGTCAATTCTCCGGCAGTGAATTCCGGCTCCTGGGGACCCATTTGAACAATGCGAGGACGCAGCATGAGGAGGCGCAGCGCCGTCTCCGGGACATCGAGGATAGCCTCAGCACGCTGGAGCGGCTCCAGGTGCGGCCCGTAGATGCGACGGCCGAGCTACCGAAGGAGACCCCATGATCGACCCCAAACTGCTTGAGATTCTCGCGTGCCCGGCCTGCAAGACGGCGGTCCGGCTCGAGGGCGACCGCCTGGTCTGCGGCCAGTGCCGCAGGCGCTATCCCATCCGGGACGGCATCCCGGTGATGCTCGTTGACGAAGCGGAACAACCAGCCACGGAGCGCGCATGAAACTGCTGGTCATCCACGGACCGAACCTCCAGTTGTTGGGCAAGCGCCAGCCGGCCATCTACGGCACGGCGGACCTCGCCACCATCAACCGCGACCTGCAGCGGCTGGGGACGGAGCACGGGGTCCTGATCACGGCGGCCCAATCGAACCATGAGGGACAGATCGTGGACCTGATCGGCGGGGCGCGGGGACGGTACGACGGCGTCCTCTTGAACGCGGGCGCGTACACCCACACGAGCCTCGCGATCCGCGACGCGATCGAGGCGTCCGGGCTGCCGGCGGTGGAAGTGCACCTCTCCAATGTCTATGCCCGGGAGCCGTTCCGCCACCAGTCCCTCATTGCGGGGGTCTGCCGGGGACAGGTCACCGGGTTCGGCGCAGCCAGCTACCGCCTGGGGCTGCTCGCGATGCTCTCCCTGTGGTCGGCGGAGCACGCGGCAGGACCGGCGAGCGCCAAGGCGGCCCCGGCCGCCAGGAGCACGAGGCCGGCGCGCCGTAAATCGAAACGCTGACCGCGGTTCGGCCGGCCGGCCTGCGCCGCGCCTGCCCGCGCCGAACGAAGTGAGGCAGGCGGCGGTGTCTCAATTTGCCGGGTGACGCGGAGCCGGGGCCCCACGCCGGCCCGCAGGCGCGAGCGGGGGATGGGGGGCACACTTGCGTGAGTCAGTACGCCCCGCCGCCGAGGGCCGCCGTGGGGTGGCGCAGCGGCAGGACCCGGCAAATTGAGACACGACCCGGCAGGCAGGCGGATTGACCAGTCCAGGGTCCACCGCTACAATACTAAGCTTCACCCAGCGATCCAGCCGGACGCACCACAGGAGCGTTTACGGCATGATTTCAACGACCGAGTTCAAGAACGGCGGGACCATCGTCATGGATGGCCAGCTGTGGGTGATCGTCGAGTTTCAGCACGTCAAACCGGGGAAGGGCGGCGCCTTCGTCCGGACGAAGCTGCGCCGGATGCGGGACGACTCGGTCATCGAGCGCACCTTCCGCTCCGGCGAGAAGTTTCAGGAAGCCTACATCGAGAAGCGCAGCCTGCAGTACCTCTACCGCACCGCCGATATGTTCCACCTCATGGACAGCACGAGCTACGAGGAAGTCCAGGTCCCGGCCAAGACGATCGGCCAGGCCGCCGGCTTCCTCAAAGAGAACATGGAGCTGGAGGGTCAGTTCCATGACGGCCAGATGATCGGGATCCAGCCGCCCATGTTCGTGGACGTCCGCATTGAGTCGACCGAGCCGGGGATCCGCGGCGACACCTCCAAGGGGGGCATGAAGCCGGCCACGCTCGAGACCGGCGCCACGATCCAGGTGCCGCTCTTTATCGATACCGGGGACCTGATCCGGGTGGATACGCGCACCGGATCCTACGTCTCCCGCGTGTAGCCCACGCCGGTTCCCCGTCGACGACCCGGGACCGGCGAACAGCGAGGCGAACGTGGAGAAGCGCATCAAGTCCTCTGAGCGGGAAGCGTTCCGGCTCATCGAAGAGATGCTGCAGCTCATGGAGAGCCGCGGCCTCGTGGAGCTCGAGATGGAGCACCAGGGCCTGCGTATCCGCTTGAAGAAGGCGACCACCGGCCAGGCGCCCCAGCTGGTCGAGTATGTCGCCGGCATCCCCCATCCGGCAGGCGCCCAGCCCGGCTCACCGTCGGGGTCGGCCCGCTCGGCGGAGGACGCGCGCCGCATCGTCATCAAATCCCCCATGGTCGGCACGTTCTACCGCTCGCCGGCCCCTGACGCGCCGCCCTTCGCCGAAATCGGCCAGGACCTTGAGGTGGGACAGGTCGTGTGCATCATCGAAGCGATGAAGCTCATGAACGAGATCAAGTCCGAGGTGGCGGGCCGGATCAGCGAGGTGCTGGCGGACAACGGCTCGCCGGTGGAGTTCGGCCAGCCCCTGTTCGTGGTCGAGCCCCGCTCGTGATCCGCGCCGGGTCGGTCCACACGCGGGACGGATGTTCTCGAAGATCCTGATCGCCAATCGCGGCGAGATCGCCGTGCGGGTGATCCGGGCCTGTAAGGAGATGGGCATCCGGACGGTCGCCGTCTACTCCGAGGCCGACCGGAACAGCCTCCACGTGCGGCTGGCCGACGAGGCGATCTGCGTCGGCGGCCCGAAAGCCGAGCAGAGCTACCTCAACATCCCGGCGATCGTGAGCGCGGCCGAGATCGCCGATGTGGACGGCATCCATCCGGGCTACGGCTTCCTCTCCCAGAACGCCCATTTCGCCGAGATCTGCGAATCCTGCAACATCACCTTCATCGGCCCCTCGGCCCAGTCGATCCGGCTCATGGGCGACAAAATCGCGGCGAAGGACCTGATGCGCAAGGCCGGCATCCCGATCGTGCCCGGCAGCATGGCCGCGATCAGGAACAAGGAGGACGCGCTCAAGGTCGCCCGGCGCATCCAGTACCCGGTGATCGTGAAAGCGGCCGCCGGGGGCGGCGGGCGGGGCATGCGGGTCTGCCACAACGACGTGCGGCTGATCAGCGCGCTCATGACCTGCCAGACCGAGGCCCAGGCCAGCTTCGGCAACAGCGACGTCTTCGTCGAGAAGTACGTCCAGCAGCCGCGCCACATCGAGTTCCAAATCCTCGCCGACAAGGCCGGGCACACGATCCACCTCGGCGAGCGCGACTGCACCGTCCAGCGCCGGCACCAGAAGCTGATCGAGGAGTCGCCCTCGCCGGCGGTCGATCCGAAGCTCCGCCGGAAGATGGGCGAGATCGCGGTGCGCGCGGCCAAGGCCGCCGGCTACTTTTCCGTCGGCACCGTGGAATTCCTGCTCGATAAGGACGGCTCCTTCTTTTTCATCGAGATGAACACGCGGATTCAGGTCGAGCACCCGGTGACGGAGATGGTGACGGGCCTGGACCTCATCAAGGAGCAGATCCGCGTCGCCTCCGGCGAGGAGCTCCCGGTGCGGCAGGATGACGTCAAGCTGAACGGCTGGGCGATCGAATGCCGCGTGAACGCCGAAGACCCGTCCAACGGCTTCTCGCCCTCGCCCGGCCGCATCAGCATCTACCAGCAGCCCGGAGGGCGGGGGGTGCGAGTCGACACCCACGTGAGCGCCGGGTACGATGTGCCGCCGTACTACGATTCGCTGCTCGCGAAGCTCATCACGTACGGGGAGACGCGGATGGACGCGATCCGGATCATGCAGCGCGCGCTCGAGGAATACCTGATCGAGCCGATCCGCACGACGATCCCGCTGCACCGGCAGATTTTTTCCGACCCGATCTTCATCCGCGGCCACATCGCCACGGACTACATCGACCGGCTGCTTCAAAGCCAGGGGGAGAGTGAATGAGTCAGGTGCGGCGGTTGGGAGTGCTGACCGGCGGAGGGGATTGTCCGGGGTTGAATCCGGTGATCCGGGCGGTGGTCCGCCGGGCGTTGCAGGCCGGGGTGAGCGTGGTCGGCATCCGCAACGGCTGGAAGGGCCTGCTCCAGCAGGACACGATGCCGCTCGACATGGCGGCGGTCTCGGGCATCCTGCACCGCGGCGGCACGATCCTGGGCACGTCCCGGACGAACCCCTACAAGACGCCGCAGGACGCGGCGCAGGTGATCGAGAACATCAAAGCGCTGAAGCTGGACGCCGTCATCGCGATCGGCGGCGAGGACACCCTCGGCGTGGCGACGAAGCTGACCAAGGACAACCAGCAGATCGTCGGCGTGCCGAAGACGATCGACAACGACCTTTCCGCGACCGATTTCACCTTCGGGTTCGACACCGCGGTCAACATCGCGATGGAGGCGATTGACCGGCTGCACACGACGGCCGAGAGCCACCACCGCATCATGGTCGCCGAGGTCATGGGCCGCCATGCCGGCTGGATCGCGACCTATGCCGGCATCGCCGGCGGAGCCGACGTGGTGCTCATTCCCGAGGTGCCGATCGATCTCGACGAGGTGTGCGGCATCATCAAGCAGCGCCACGCGCGCGGCAAGGACTTCAGCATCGTCGTGGTGGCGGAAGGAGCCCTGTTCAAGGACGCCACCCTCATGAAGAAGGAGGGGAAGCTGGATGAGTTCGAGCATATCCGCCTCGGCGGCATCGGTGACACGCTCGGCCGGCTGATCGAGGAACGCACCGGGTTCGAGACGCGCGTCACGGTGCTGGGGCATATCCAGCGCGGCGGCAGCCCGACGGCCTTCGACCGCGTGCTCGGCACCCGCTTCGGCATCAAAGCGGTCGAACTGGCGCTCGAGGGCAAGTTCGGCAACATGGTCAGCCTCCAAGGCAACAAGATCGTGGCCGTCCCGCTCGAGCAGGGCACGAAGGCGCTCAAGCTGGTGGACATGGACCTGTACAACATCGCCAAGATTTTCTTCGGATGAGCCCGCAGCCTGACCTTGCCCAGGCGGTGAGCGCGGTACTGCGCGACACCGCGCGGCTGCATGCCGAGCTCCCTCCGGCGCAGGTGGGGCAGATCGTGAAGGCCGCGCAGGCCATGACCGACGCCATGCGCGGCGGACACAAAGTCATCTGGTTCGGCAACGGCGGCTCCGCGACCCAGAGCCAGCACATGGCCGGCGAGTTCGTCGGCCGCTTCTGCCGGGAACGGCGGTCGCTGCCGTCCATTTCGTTGACCGAGAACATGGCGAGCATCACGGCGATCGGCAACGACTATTCGTACGAGCAGCTCTTCTCGCGCCAGCTCGAAGGGCTGGGGCAGCGCGGCGACGTCGCGGTGGGCCTGTCCACCTCGGGCAACTCCTCGAACGTGCTGAAGGCGCTTGAGAAGGCCAAGGAGCTCGGCATCGTCCGGATCGGCCTTACCGGCGGCACCGGCGGCAAGATGGCGGGGCTCTGCGACATCCTGATCTGCGTGCCGTCCACCGCTACGGCCCGGGTGCAAGAGGTCCATCTGACCATCGGCCACATCCTCTGCGGCTTGGTCGAGGACGCTCTCGTTCCCACATGAGCCGGTCCCGGCTGAGCGCCGCCAGCGCCAAGGCCAAGATCAAATCTCTTCGGGCGCTCGCGCGCATCGTCCGCAAGGCCCAAGCCGACGGACGGCGCGTCGTGCTCACGAACGGCTGTTTCGATCTCGTCCATGCCGGCCATGTGCGACTGCTCGAGCGGGCCGCCTCGCTCGGCGATGTGCTGATTGTCGCGGTGAACAACGACCGGTCGGTGCGGGCGCTCAGGAAGGGGCCGGGCCGGCCCGTCGTCGGCGAACGGGACCGCGCACTCCTCCTCGCGGCGCTGCAGAGCGTCACGTATGTCACGATCTTCGGCCAGCTGACGCCGCTCGCGGTCGTCAAGCGGCTCAAGCCGGATGTCCTGCTCAAGGGGGCTGACTGGGGCGCCGACCAGATCGTGGGACGGGACGTCGTGGAGCAGCACGGCGGGCGGGTCGTCCGGATGCCGTTGGTCGCAGGGTACTCCACGTCCAAACTGATCGAGCGAATCCGCCGCCGGCGATGACCCAGCACCGCTCCATCGCGCGGCTCATGGATGCGAACGGGAACCGCGCGCTGGAAGGGTTGCGGGTCTGCGAGGAGATCGCCCGGTTCCATTGTGAGGCGGCAGGGCTGTTCCGCCAGACGAGGCGCGTGCGCCACGCGCTCGGCCAGGCGCTCGGCCGCCTGCCGGTCAGCCCGTTCGAGCGGGTTCGGGCCAGAGCAAGCCGCCGCGATCCCGGCCGGCGCGCCGCGAGCCACCCGGTCGCGTCGCTCGAACAGCTCCTGATCATCAACTTCCAACGGGCCAAGGAGGCGCTGCGGACGCTCGAGGAGTGCGCCCGGCTCGCGGCCCCATCGCACACCAAGCGATTCCAGGACCTTCGGTTCCGCACCTATGCCCTCGAACGCGCGTTCCTGCTCCACCTGGCGGCTGTACGTCATCATTGACCGCTCCGCAGCCGGCTCTCGCGATCTGGCGGACCTCGCGGCCGCCGCGATCCGGGGCGGGGCGGACGTGCTGCAGCTCCGCGACAAGGCCGCCGGCGCCAAGGCGCTGACAGACGAAGCCCGGCGGCTGCTCCACCTCACCCGTCCGGCCGGCATCCCGCTCATCATCAATGATTGGCCAGAGGTGGCCAAAGCCGCCGGCGCCGATGGGGTGCACCTCGGCCAGGACGACCTTTCGATCGCCAAGGCGCGCGCCCTCCTGGGGGGCACCGCCCTCATCGGCCGGTCCACCCACAGCCTGCCGCAAGCGCTTGAGGCTGAGCAGGAGGGGGCCGACTATCTCGGGGTGGGGCCGGTTTTCGCCACCCCAACCAAGCCGGACTACCCTCAGGTCGGCGTCAGCCTGGTTAGGGAGGTCGCTTCCCGTGTGCGGATTCCCTTCGTGGCGATCGGCGGCATCGAGCCGGGCACGATCGGGCAGGTGATCGCCGCCGGAGCCCGGTGCGTTGCGGTCGTCCGGGCGGTGTGTGCGGCTCCTGATCCTGCCGCCGCCGCTCAACAACTGAAAAAAGCGTGCTCAACCACCGATAAAATATTTCGCGGCGTTTCATCATCCCCGTTATAATGAAGCGCTGTCGGGAGCACGAGTTGTCCACCTCCCAGGCGTCCGAACGATCCAAGCGGGTATAGCACAATGGTAGTGCGCCAGCTTCCCAAGCTGGTAATGCGGGTTCGATTCCCGCTACCCGCTCGTTTCTTTTAACCGAGGATTGAAAGGCGCATGCTGAAGCATTGGACGGTGATCGCCTTGCTCCTCGCGGGCGGTTGTGCCACGGTCGAGGAGAGGCCCTCGGGCCCGATGGCGTCCCCTTGGGTTGGGCAGGCCATCCCCTCCTTGTCAGGTTCCTACCACCGTGTCCGTCCCGGCGAGACCCTCTGGCGCATCGCGCGCCTGTACGGCCTGCACCCGAATGAATTGGCAGCGGCTAACCGGATCGGCGCCGGCGGCGGCCTCAAGGCAGGGCAGCAGCTCTTTATCCCGCTCCCGAAGGAAAGCGGACAGTTCGCGTGGCCGGTGATCGGCCGGGTCGCCTCCTCCGGAGGGTCTAAGGGCATCCGGATCACGGCAGCCCCCGGCAGCTTGGTCCGGGCGTCCCGCAGCGGCCGGGTCGCGGTTGCGACCCGCCACCTCTCCGGCTGGGGACGGACCGTCATCATCGACCATTTCGACGGCTACCTGAGCGTCTATGCTGCCATGGACCAGATCCTCGTGGCGCCCGGGTCGTCGGTCCGGCAGGGACTGCCGGTCGGCAAGCTCGGGCCGGACCCGCTGCACTTCGAGATCCGGCAAGGCACCAGAGCCAAGAGCGCCATGGCGCTCCTCCCGGCAACGGAATGATGATCCACACCAACCTCCGTCCGGAGCTCGCACAGCACCTTGCGCAGCGCTTCCAAGCCTTCGCCGACGGGTTCCGCCATAATCTCGCCATCCTTGGTCCCCCGGGAAGCGGCAAGACGTTCCAGCTCCAGCAGGTGGCGCTTCGCCACCCGCAACGGCTGCTCACCATCTACTGTCCGCTGTATCAGGAGTCGTGCCGCAGCTTCCTCCAGCGGCTGCTCTATGCCATCCTGCAGGCGGGCTTGCCCGCCGGCAGGATGCAGGCCGGGTTACCGGCGGCGGCCAGGGCCGGCGAGCGGACGGATCAGCAGTTCCAGCCGCCGCTTGATCAGCTGCTCCAGCGCGCCGAGGCTGCGCTGCCGAAGACGGTGGCCGCGATCCGCCTGAGCGAGGGCGTGCTCGCCCGGCGCCAGTACGGCGAGGCGTTCACGCGGGCGCTGGACGCGATCCCGGTGCTGGTCCAAGAGCGTGAGCAGCCGTGCGCGCTCATGCTCGATGAATTCCTGTACCTGGAGGATCTCGGCCTTGGCCAGGCGTTCCATGAGCTGGGAAAGCGGGTCATGACCTGGCCCTCGGTCCTCTTTGTGCTGTCCAGCTCCTCCACATATCGGGCGCGCGTGATCCTGCGCGAGCGGCTGCAGCTCCTCTTCGGTCAGTTCGAGCTCCTCGCGCTGTCAGGACTCGACCAGGGCACCGCCGGCGCGTGGGTGCAGCAGGAGCTCCGGGGGATCCGCCGCGCCAAGCACGTGAGCCCCTTCCTCCTGCACTGGATCGGGCACTACCCCTGGTACCTCACGGTCATCCTCCGCCGCATGAAAGAGCTGGCGACGCTCGGGAACAGCCCTGAGCTGACGGAAGGCCTGTTCTTGCAGACGGTCTGGGATGTGCTGGGCCGCGCCGAAGGTCCGCTCCACCAATGGTGCGCGTCGCGGATGACGTCGCTCTCGCACGGGCGGGCCGGAGCTCGCGCGCTCGAGACGCTTCTGCACATCGCCGAAGGCGCCCGGACCGCCACGGAGCTGGGCCGCCGGATCGGCCGGGGCGGCCTCACGGACGCGCTGCAGCTGCTCGTGTCGCGCGACCTGGCGGAGCGCAGCGGCATGTGCTGGAAAGTTACGGACCCCATCCTCCGCTGCTGGCTCTCTACGATCCTGCTCGCGCAGCGGTCGGACGCGCCGCCGGGCGGCGAGGAGGTGCGGCAGCGCTTCGACCGGCACCTGCGGCAGCTCTGGAGCGGCTGGATGCACGCCCACGAGCTCACGTTGCCGGAGCAGGTCGTCAGCTTGTTCGGCAAGTTCTGCGACGACACGATTGCGCTGGACCTCAAAACCGGCCGGCTGCCGCGCTTCGAGACGATCCGCACGGCCCAGCCGGAGCTGGCAGGGGCCGACGCCTACGTGGTGGCCGACGGCGAAGGCAAGCGCTGGTGCGCCGCGGTCAGGGACCAGGCGCTCGGTGAGAGCGACATCGCCCACTTCGATGCGTTCTGCCGCACGCAAGCGCCTCGCCCGACCCGCAAGGTCCTCATCACCCGGGGCCGGCTCGACCAGAACGCGCGGCTCCTGGCCAAGACCTCGAACATGTGGGTCTGGGAGGTCGCTGAGCTCAACACCCTCCTGGAGCTCTACGGACCCTAGCCTATGGCCGACCTGCAACGGCTGTGGGCTCCTTGGCGAAGCACGTTCCTGAGCCAAGGCAAGCCGCGCCGCTGTTTCTTCTGCGCGGCCTGGGCCTCCCGCGACGATCGCGCCACGCACGTCATCGCGCGTTCCACGACGGTGTTTGCGCTCCTGAACCGCTACCCGTACAATAATGGGCATGTGCTGGTCGCGCCCGCCCGCCACATCGGGGAGTTCGGAGGGCTCGCATCCGGCGAATGGTCCGGGATGCTGCGGCTGTCGCAGGAGCTGACCCGGCGGCTGCGCAGGCGGCTCCGCGCGCAGGGCTTCAATCTCGGTATGAACCTGGGCCGATTGGCCGGGGCCGGCGTGCCGGGCCACCTCCACCTGCACATCGTGCCCCGATGGGGCGGGGATACCAACTTCATGCCGATCGTCGGACAGACCAAAGTCATTTCACAGTCGCTCGAAGAGCTGTACCAGGTCCTCGCGGACCGGACAGCCCGCCGCGCGCCAAGACGATGACCGTCTCCGACCCCTCCACGAGCCCGATCGTCTCCCGCGAAGAGCTGGAGGCGAGGGAAGAGCGGTGGCTGGCCCCCTACGCCATGAGGAGCCGCCACACGCGCGGCCGCCAGCACCAGGAGCCCGAGGACCCCTATCGCACGGTCTACCGCCGGGATCACGACCGCATCATCCACACGACCGCGTTCCGCCGCCTCGAGTACAAGACGCAGGTCTTCGTCAACCATGAGGGCGACCATTACCGCACGCGCCTGACGCACACGCTCGAAGTCGCGCAGATCGCGGTCTCCATCGCCCGCGTCCTGCGGCTGAACGAGGACCTCGTCGAGACGGTGGCGCTGGCGCACGACATCGGGCATCCCCCCTTCGGCCACGCCGGAGAGGACGCGCTGCGGGAATTGATGGCGGACCATGGCGGGTTCGATCACAACATCCAGGGGCTGCGGGTCGTCGACCTGCTCGAGGAGCGGTATCCCGGGTTCCCGGGGCTCAACCTGACCTGGGAAGTCCGCGAAAGTATCAACAAGCACCGGACACCGTACCACCCGCCGGACATGCAGATCGCCCTGGACCCGTCGCGCTCGCCGCTCCTCGAAAGCCAGATCGCCGACATCGCGGACGAGATCGCCTACGACAACCACGATCTCGACGACGGCTTGGCGGCCGGCATCCTGAAGGAAGACGACCTGGACGGTATCGCCCTGTGGCACTCGGCCCGCGACGCCGTCGAATCCCGGCACGGGAAACTGTCCCCGGAGATCCGCAAGTACCAGATCATCCGCACGCTGATCAACCGGCAGGTCACCGACCTCGTCCAGTCGACGGCGGAGCGGCTCAAGCAGTTTCACATCGAGTCCGTGGAGGACGTCCGGGGCTGCCCGCACCGGCTGGTCGCCTTCAGCGAGGAGCTGGCCGCGCTGCGCCAGCCGCTCAAGACGATGCTCTGGACGCAGTTCTACCAGCAGTACCGCGTCGTGCGGATGGCCGACAAGGCCAAACGGTTCCTCGGTGAGCTGTTCCACCTGTACGTCAAGAAACCGGAGCAGCTGCCGAACACGACGCGCCTGCGGATCACGCGCAGCGACGACCCGTACCGGACGGTCTGCGACTACATCGCGGGGATGACGGACCGGTATTGCCTTGAGGAGCACAAAAAACTGTTCGATCCGTTTGAGCGGGTATGAACACCACAGGAGGAGCGGGAATGCGTCATGTGGTCATGGGGTTCGTCGGGCTGATGCTGGTGACGGGGTGCAGCGGGCGCAAGAGCTCGCTGCTGCTGGAGCGCCAGGCGCGCGGGCCGCTGGCCGATGCGGGCGCGGTCGCCAGAGCGGTCCAGCGCGCCATCGAGCCGCCGACGCGGTCTCAGGTACAGCGGGGCATCGAGATCGAAGTGAGTTACGCGGACGCCGCGTACCTGAAGACGCTCTTCTCCAAGCGGGAGATCTTCGGCCCGTACGCGGGCAAGAACCCCTACTTTCCTGAGAACCTCATCTTTTATATCAAGATCACCAACAAGGGCCAAGAGCCCATCTTCATCAACCCGGGGGCGTTCGTCCTGGTGGATGACCGCGGCAACCAGTACAGCCCCATCGGCGTCGACTATGTGACCGCCTTCGCCGATGCCCGCAGCCGGTTCGGCGCGGCCCGCGGGCTGCTCGCCGACGCGAGGCCGGGCTACTTCGGTGTGAACGTGCCCGTGGGCCGGATGATGACCTCGAAGCCGCAAGGCCAGTTCGCGCTCATCAAGCAATCGTCCCTCGAGCCGGGCTTCCTGCACCCGGGGGTCGTGTACGACGGGCTGCTGGCGTTCTGGAGCCCGACCAGGGATGCGGCGACGCTCCGGCTGATCCTCAACGGCATCAAGACGGCGTTCGACGCGAACGACATGCCGCAAGCCTCATTGACCTTCCCGTACGAGTTCAAGCAAGTCCTCATCACCGCGGAGCCTGAGCCAACGCGCTGAGCCGAGCCTCGACCCTTGCCCGACATCAGGATGTCCTGCTCGATGACCTGACGGCCGCGCAGCGCGACGCCGTGTGTCACGACAGCGGCCCGTTGCTCATCATCGCCGGCGCCGGCACCGGCAAGACGACCGTCATCACGCGGCGCATCGCCAACCTCCTCGCCTCCAAGCGGGCCGATCCCGACGCGATCCTCGCGCTGACCTTCACCGACAAGGCGGCCGCGGAAATGGAGGAGCGCGTCGACCTCCTCGTGCCCTATGGCTACCTGGACATCAGCCTGCGGACGTTCCACGCCTTCGGCGACCGCCTTGTCCGGGAGCACGCGGTCAAGCTCGGCCTCTCGCCGCAGTTTCGCGTCCTCACGCAGGCGGAGCTCCTCGTCTTCTTGCGCCGGCATGTGTTCGAGCTGCCGCTCGACGCGTACCGGCCCCTGAGCGACCCCACCAGGTCTCTGGAAGCGCTCATGACGCTGATCGCCAGGGCGAAGGACGAGGCGGTGTCGCCGGAGGAGTTCCTGGCCTACGCCCGCGAGCTCGAGTCGCAGGCCGTCGAGACCCCGGAGGAGGGGGTGGTCCAGCGCGCCGACGCGCGCCGGCTGATGGAGCTCGCCAAGGTCTACGCCGCCTACCAGGCCTTGCTCCGGAAGCACGACTTCGCCGATTTCGGCGACCAGGTGGCGCTCGCCATCCAGCTGCTCGAACAGCACCCGGACGTGCTGGCCGCGCTGCGGGCGCGGTACCGGTACATCCTGGTAGACGAGTTCCAGGACACCAACTACGCCCAGTTCCGCCTGCTGCAGCTCCTGGCCCCGCCGAGCGCCAACGTCACCGTCGTCGCCGATGATGACCAGAGCATCTACAAGTGGCGCGGGGCGGCGATCAGCAATGTCCTCAAGTTCCTTGACCATTACGCCGGCGTGCGGACGGTCGTGCTGACCGAGAACTTCCGCTCAACGCAGGCGATCCTCGACAGCGCGTACCGCCTGATCCGGTTCAACGACCCGGACCGCCTCGAGGTCCGGCAGGGGATCGACAAGCGGCTGGTGAGCCGCACCGGAACCGGCGGCGAGCCGCCGCGGCTGCAGGTGTTCGACAATGCCTCCGCCGAGGCCGATTGGGTGGTGCAGACGATCCGCCAGGCCATCGAGTCCGGCGCCAGGCGGCCGGAGGACTTCGCCATCCTGGTGCGCACGAACCGGGATGCGGACATCTTCCTGCGGGCCATGAACGTCGCCCGGATCCCCTGGCAGTTCAGCGGGGCGAGCGGGCTGTTTTCGAGGGAAGAGAGCAAGATGCTGCTCTCCTGCCTGCGCGCGTTGGCTGACCCTGACGACAGTCTGAGCTGGTACCACGTGGCCAGCTCGCCCCTCTACCGCTGCCCGATGGAGGACCTGGCGAAGGTGTTGGCCCAGGCCCGCCTGACGCACGAGAGCTTCCGCGAAGCGCTCAAGCGGATGCGCCAGGACGGCACGCCGGCCGTGGAGCTCTCTGAGGCCGGCCGGCAGCAGCTCGACCAGCTGCTCGTCGACGTCGCGAGGCTCCTGGAGCTGTCACGGGACCATTCGGCAGGCCAGGTGCTCTACGACTGGCTGAAGGAGCGCGGGCTGCTGGCCGAGCTCAGCCGCAGCGAACGGGATGAGGAAGGGCTGAAGCTGCAGACGATCGCCAGGTTCTTCCACCAGCTCCGCCGCGCCGAAGAGCTGATCGGCCCGCAGCTGCCGGAGATTGCCCAGCACCTGGAGCTGTTTGAGGCCATCGGCAACGAGCCGGTGCCGGACGACGATCCCTGGGCCGACCGGGTGAACGTCCTGACGCTGCACAAGGCGAAGGGACTCGAGTTCCCGGTGGTGTTCCTGGTCCGGCTGGTGCAGGGGCGGTTTCCCACGCCGCAGCGCAGGGATCCGATTGAGCTGCCCGACGCGCTTCTGAAGGACATCCTGCCGATGGGCGACTATCACTTGCAGGAGGAGCGCCGGCTCTTCTATGTCGGGATGACCCGGGCCAAAGTGCAGCTGTACATGACAGCCGCCTATGACTACGGCGGCAAGACCGCCCGGAAGATCAGCCAGTTTGTCCTTGAGGCCCTCGAGTTGGCCAGCCCCAGCCCCCAAGCCAAACGGGCCAGCGCGAAGGAGCTGATCGAGCGCTCCAGCATTCCGGCCCCGCTCGTCATCACCCGCGCGGCGAAAGGCGCCACGGTGCTCCGGCTCGATCCGCACGGGGTCGACGATTACCTCACCTGCCCGCTGAAATACCGCTACAGCCATGTCCTCAAGATCCCGGTCCTCCGCCACCACCTGGTGGTCTACGGGTCAGCGCTCCATAAGGCGGTGGAGGCGTTTTTCACGAGGCGGCTGCAGGGCGGCACGATGAACGAGGCTGAGCTCCTCGAAGTGTTCGAGCGGCATTGGACGTCCGAAGGCTTCCTCACGCGCGAGCATGAGGCCCTGCGGGTCGCCCAAGGACAAGAAGTGCTCAGGCGGTTCCACGCCGCCCAACTCGCCGCGCCCGAGACGCCGCTGCTGATCGAAGAGAAGTTCCGGTTTCGGCTGGACGATCTGCTGGTGGTCGGGCGGTGGGACCGTGTGGACCGGATCGGCGGCAAGGCGGTCATCATCGACTACAAATCCTCGGACGTGCGCGAGCAGGCGGCGGCCGACCGCCGGGCCAGGGAGTCCCTGCAGCTCCAGATCTATGCGCTCGCGTGGTACACGCTCCACGGGGAACTGCCGGACCATGTGGAGTTGCGCTTCCTGGAGACCGGGGTGACCGGCACCTCCCGGTTCGACGGGGACGACTTCGAGCGGGCCACTGCGGCGCTCCGCAAAGTCGCCCAGGGCGTCCAGGCGCGCCAGTTCAATGCCCAGCCAAGCGAGTTTGCCTGCCATTGGTGCGCCTTCCAGGCCATCTGTCCCTCCGCGTTCCAAGCCCGCTAGCAGCCCCCCAGAAAAATTCGCTTAATATCTTGACGGTCCACCGAGGGATCAGGTACTTTTAAACTGTAACGAAAACGTTAGTTGAAGTATTTAAGTGTAAGTGATGGCGTGCCCTGCGTGAGCAGGGCCAGAAAGCGTACGGGTCCCTCAGCCCTGCCGACGGCCGGAAGCGATCCGGACGGCGGCATCCTGAGCGAGGGCGTCAGCCCGAGCGAAGGAGAACTAGATGGGATGGCCGAGCTGCCAGGTGGGTAGCCCGGCCAATTTCGTAACCGAGAGGTGGAAGGTGCTGGAGCGCGAAGAGATGTTTCATCGGCCGATCTCGCACATCAAAATGTTGCCCAGCGCCACCGAGGTGACGGAGGCCCGCTTCAAGCGGTTCCTCAAGGACCTCGAGGGCTACGAGCGAAAATTCATCTTTGAACGGACACTCGACTCGTTCCTGGACCTCTACTCCCACTGGAAGAGGACGCACGAGGAGTCCCTGAAGGTGCGCCTCGTGATGCTGCTCTTCGAACTGCACCGCCTGGACCCCGGGTTCCGATGCGACCTGTCGTTTCCGGACCTGCCCGCATGCGAGAAATCCTCGTCCGCAACCTGACGTCGTCCGACTGGCTCAAGCGGGACTGCGTCGTCACCGAGCACGTCCAGCAGGGCGACTGCGCCACCAACATCGTGCGGCGCTGCACGTACCGCGTCGAGACGCAGACGACCCTGCCGTCCACCCTGGATTCGATCCACTGGGCGCAGAACCTCGACCCGCTGCCGCCCCGGCAAGTCTTCGTCACCAAGGACATGAACCCGGACACCGGAGCCGAGCGGGTGGTGTACAAGGTGCTCGGCCACTTCTATGTGGTGCTGGAACGGTCCGTCTTCTGCGTCGGCTACCGCCACACCCTCTCCATGAACGTGGCATCCGACGAGCAACCGCTCGATCCCGGCGTCTAGCGTAAACCGGGGTAGTGCCTCAGATTTCCAGTCCTGCCGCGATGGCGTCTCACTGTGCCGGGTCCTGCCGCTGCGCCACCCCACGGCGGTCCTCGGCGGCGGGGCGTGCTGACTCACGCAAGTGTGCCCCCCATCCCCCGCTCGCGCCTTCGGGCCGGCGTGGGGCCCCGGCTCCGCGTCACCCGGCACAGTGAGACCTGACCCGTCAGACTCTGCTGGCGGGGGGTGGCAGGGTGGTTCCGGAGCCGCACGTAGGATTTTCGAGCGGCCACGGTGTCCCTACGGGATCTGGGAGGGGACGAGCGAGAAAATACCCCGAGCGACGGCGGCCTCGGTGGGGCCGGCCCCCGGCCCGCCGGTGGTACTCGCCGGGGCGGGCGAGCGGTGCGGCGCAGGAACACCCTACCAGGCCCTGCCGCCAGGAGAGACTGATTAGGGCCGTGTCTCAATGATACGGGTGGCGTAGGTAGACCGCCGCTTCTTGACACCCACCCCGCTACCGGGCATACTTCGAGCCATGCCACGCTCCTTCGCCCACTCACGCGTCCCGGTCGGGGCCCTCGTGGCCGTGTTGTTGTTGGCGCCGTGCGCCGGTGCGGTGTCACCCGACGAGACGGTCATCACGGGGGAGCGCACCGGACCGATCGCGGAGATCGAAACCGCCATCGGGCGCCTGGACGGCAGCAACTACACGGACCTCCTTGGTCCTCTCTTGCAGGAGCTTGGCCAGGTCGAAGACCCCCCTGAGCAAGAGCGGCTCCGCGGGCTCTTGCAAGAGCGGATGGACACCCTGGTGCCGTCCGAGCCGCCGCCACCGGACCCGGCGGCGATTCATGAAGAACTGGGCGCCCGGATTGGCCGTCTGCAGCTCGGCCCGGACGCGACGGCTGATGACCTTCGCGCCCGTGATGCGCTGGTGGCTGAGATCGCCGGTCTCCGGGACCCGATCCAGCGCGAACAACTGCTTCAGCAGCTCGATTCGCGCGAACGGCAAAGCGCCCAGCAAGACCTTGTCGAGCCGGATCCGGCACACACCGCCTCACCTGAAGAGTCCTCCGCCGAAGTGATCGACGACTACCCGCCATCTGATTGACGCAAGTCAATCACCGTGTTAGAGTTGGGTCACTCCCATGGCCCGGACATCCATTGCAGTGCTCGGTGACGGAGGCTGGGGCACGACCCTCGCCATCCATCTGCACCGCCTCGGCCACGCCGTGCGGTGGTGGAGCGCCTTCCCGGACTACGCGCGCCGGCTCTCCAGCACACGACTGAATCCCAGGTACCTTCCCGGCATCCGGATTCCCTCGACGCTCGCCATCACCGCCGATCTCGATGAGGCCGTCCGGACCGCCGGGATCATTGTGCTCGCGGTGCCGTCCCAGCACATGCGCGCCGTGGCGCGGCGGCTGCGGCGGACACGGCGCTCTGCGGGCGCGATTCACGTCAGCGTTGCAAAAGGCATCGAGCAGGGGACGCTGCGGCGGATGTCCGCGGTCATCACGGATGAGCTGGGCCGGGTCCGTCTTGCGGTGCTGTCAGGGCCCAACATCGCCTCCGAGATCGCCAAGGGCCATCCGGCCAGCTCGGTCGCCGCCTCTGCGCAGCGCAGCGTTGCGGCCGCGGTGCAGCGCGCCTTCATGAACGAGCAGCTGCGGATCTACACGTCGACCGACGTCAGCGGGGTGGAGTTGGGCGGAGCGCTCAAGAACCCCATCGCGATCGCCGCCGGCATCAGCGATGGCCTGGGCTTCGGCGCCAATGCCAAGGCCGCCCTGGTCACCCGCGGCGTCGTGGAGATGGCCAGGCTCGGGCGCGCCATGGGCGCACGGACAGCGACCTTCTGGGGATTGAGCGGGCTCGGCGACCTGGTGACCACGTGCCTTGCCGGCCGCAACCACTGGCTCGGCGAGCAACTCGGCCAGGGCCGTTCGCTCCGCTCGGTGCTCGGGTCAACGCCCATGGTCATCGAGGGGGTGGAGACCGCCAGGGCTGCCGTGGCGCTCGGCCGGCGGCACCGCATCGAGCTGCCGATTATCGAACAAGTGCACGCGGTCCTCTTCCGCAGCACGCCGCCTCGCCGCGCCGTCCGCGCCCTCATGCGGCGCACGGGCAGGTCTGAGGTCTCCTAGGCCCGCCGTCGTCGCTATCCGCTTGTCAGGTTGACAGTTGCAGACAAGGCTGCTAGTCTATTTTTTTCCCGCACGCTGGTTCCCGGGCCGTGGCTCAGTTTGGTAGAGCGCCTGAATGGGGTTCAGGAGGTCGAGAGTTCGAATCTCTCCGGCCCGACCACTCGATCGCACAGGTGAGCGGAGACCATGTCCCACAAAGTCAATGTCGGCTTGATCGGATTCGGCACTGTCGGCGCCGGAGTCGCCCGGGCGCTCCTTGAGAAGGGGCGCCTGCTGGAGGACCGGGTCGGGGCCCGGATTGTGCTGCGCCGGGTCTGCGACCGGGATTTCCGCCGGTCGCGGGGCTTCCGGTTGCCGCCGGCGCTGAGCACGACCGACCCCTCGAAGATCATCCGCGATCCCGACATTCAGGTGGTCGTTGAGCTGATCGGGGGCATCGAGCCGGCCAAATCGCTGATTCTCGAAGCGCTCAAAGCCGGCAAGCACGTTGTCACCGCCAACAAGGCGCTGATCGCCAACGCTGGCCGCGAGCTGTTCCAGGCGGCCTCGCGGGCGAACGTGGACCTGTTTTTCGAGGCGGCGGTGGGCGGCGGTATCCCGATCATCAAGGCGCTCCGCGAAGGGCTGATCGCGAACCACCTCGACGCCATCCTCGGCATCGTCAATGGCACGTCGAACTACGTGCTCACCCAGATGCGCGAGAAGGCGCTCAGCTTCCATGAAGCGCTGCTGGAAGCGAAGCATCACGGCTACGCCGAGGCGAACCCCTCACTGGATATCGACGGGCACGATGCGGCGCATAAGCTCGCGATCCTGACGCTGCTCGGGTTCGGCGTCCCGGTCCGGCAGGACCAGATCCACGTCGAGGGCATCAGCCGAATCTCACTGGCGGACATCCAGTACGCTGATGAGCTGGGCTACTGCATCAAGCCGCTCGCCATCGCCAAGCAGGAGGACCACGAGCTCGAGGTGCGCGTACATCCGACGCTGCTGGCGAAATCGCACCTGCTGGCGAACGTCAACGGTGTCTACAACGCGATCTATGTCCACGGCGACATGGTGGGCTCGGAGCTGTTCTACGGCCGCGGGGCCGGGCAGAACCCGGCGGCGAGCTCGGTGGTGTCCGACATCGCAGATGTCGCGCGCAACATCGCCAGCGGCGCCACGCTCCGGATCCCGCTGAACGGCCATCGCGCGCACGGGATCAAGCGGCTGCGCAAACCCGGCAACATCGAGACCCGGTACTACATGCGGTTCGTCGTGAAAGATACGCCCGGCGTGCTGGCCAAAATCTCCGGCGTGCTCGGGCGCCACCACATCTCCATCGCGAGCGTCCACCAGAAGGAGCGCCGGGCCGCGCGCAGCGTGCCCGTGGTCATGATGAGCCATGAAGCGAAGGAGTCCAACGTCCGCAGCGCCCTCGAGGCGATCGACCGGATGGGCTTCGTCAAGCAGCCGACCGTCGCCATCAGGACCGAGGCGCCACGGTCGAAGTGAGGCGTCCGTGAGCGTCCGCGCTCCTGCCAGGAAACCGCAGCTCCGCCGGCCCGTCTGGCCCGGCGTCATCGAGGCCTACCGCTCGCATCTGCCGGTGACCGCCAAGACCCCCGTGGTCACCCTGCTCGAGGGCAACACGCCGCTCATCCAGAGCCGCGCCCTGGGCAAGCGCCTGGGCGGGGCCGACGTGTACCTGAAATACGAAGGGTTGAACCCCACCGGCTCCTTCAAAGACCGCGGCATGACCGTGGCGATCTCGAAGGCGGTGGAAGCGGGCTCGACGGCGGTCTTGTGCGCCTCGACCGGCAACACGTCGGCGTCCGCGAGCGCCTACGCCGCCCGCGCCGGGCTCAGATCCATCGTGCTGATCCCGGCCGGGAACATCGCGCTCGGCAAGCTCTCGCAGGCGCTCATCCACGGCGCCAAGGTGGCCTCGGTCGAAGCGAACTTCGACGCGTGCCTCGCGCTCGTGAAATCGCTCGCGCAGCGGCACCCGATCACGGTCGTGAACTCGATCAACCCGCACCGGATCGAGGGGCAAAAGACCTGCGCCTTTGAGATCTGCGACGCGCTGGGCCGCGCGCCGGACTACCACGTGACCCCGGTGGGCAACGCCGGCAACATGACCGCGCAATGGCGCGGCTACCAGGAATACCGCAAGCACGGCAAGACCTCGCAGGTCCCGGTGATGCTCGGATTCCAGGCCGAGGGGGCCGCGCCGCTCGTGAAGGGCAGGATCGTGAAGAACCCCGAGACCATCGCGACCGCCATCCGCATCGGCAACCCTGCGAGTTGGCAAGGGGCGATCGCGGCGCGCGACGAATCCCGCGGCCTCATCCGGGCGGTGACCGACTACGAGATCCTGGATGCCTACCGGCTGCTGGCAAGCGAGGATGGGGTCTTCGTGGAGCCGGCCTCGGCGGCGTCCGTGGCCGGGCTCCTCAAGCTCGGCAGCGCCGGCTACTTCAAGGGGCGCAAAGGCGTCCGCGGGCGCAAGCTCGCGATCGTCTGCATCCTCACCGGCCACGGCTTGAAGGACCCGGAGCGGGCGATCAAGAGTGCCAGCGTGGTTGAATCGCTGCCGCCGTCGCTCTCAGCCATCAGCAAGGCCGTCGGCCTCGCTTAGTACGCACCGACCGGAGTATAATAGCCTCTCATGAAATACGTGATCGTCCGTTGCGAAGATCTCGGCGGGCCGCGCGACCGCTCCACCTCGCTGCTTGAGGGCGCGAAAGTCGTGCACCTGCAGCAGCTCGCCCAGGCGGGCGCCGCCGGCCTCATCGCGCGGCGCGGCCAGGCCGCGCACGAGGACCGCCTGCACCTCCACCGGGGATTGCTCGGCCTTGGCATGCAGGAGCCGGAGGCGGCGCCGGCGCGCTGCTACGCGGCCTCCACGGACGTCCCCATCGGCAGCGGCGAAACCGCGTGGTGCTGCGAGCTCGTGACGCACCGGGACGGCAAGATCATCGACGCGGGAGCCGGCCGCATCCGCACGAAGGAGAGCGAAGTGCTCTTGCGCGCGCTCACCGAACGGCTGGGTTCGCCGCTGCGGCAGTGGATCACCGGGCAGGACGCGAGCCATGTGCTCAAGACCCGCGATGAGGCGCTGCAGGCCGGCGCCGGCGCCGGGGTGCGCTCGCCGGAGCTGCTCGTCGGCCAGGCCTGGCGCTCGCACCTGCCGAAGGGACAGGCCGGCAAGGCGCTGGCCGAGCTGATCGAGGAGGCCGCGCGCATTCTGGAAGACCATCCGATCAATCGCGTCCGGGTCGACCTCGGCGAAAACCCCGCCAACATGATCTGGCTCTGGGGCGCGGCCGACGGCGGCATGCATCAGAGCTTCCGCGACCGCACGGGGTTGAGCGGGGCGGTGGCCTCAGGGAGCTTCGCGCTCAAGGGTCTGGCCAAGGCGTTCGGTATGAAGTGGCATGACGCGCCGGCGCTCTCGCAGGAGGCCGCGCTCAGGAAATTCGTCAAACCGCTGGCCGGCCTGGTCCAGGCGCACGACCTCACGTACGTGCACTTCAGCATCGACTCCGCCGATCCGGTGGACCGGCTGTGCGCGATGGAGCGGCTCGACCAGATCATCGTGAAGCCGCTCACCGACCAGCTGGCCGAGTTCGGAGGCTGGCGCTTCGCGGCCGCCATCGACGACCAGCCGGCAAAGCCGGTGGCGTTCGTGGCGATCGGCAGCGGCTTGCCGCAACAGCCGGTGGCGCACTTAACCGGAGAGCGACTGGCCGCCAGCCCGCTGGCCTTCGACGGCGCCGCACCCCTGTTCGCGTGGCTCACCCAGCGCGGCTGATGCGCCGGAAGCTGATCGTCCAGAAATACGGCGGCAGCTCGGTCGCCAACTCGGAGCGCATCAAGCGGGTGGCGCAGCGGGTGGTGGACGCCGAGCGCAGCGGGGCGGACGTCGTTGTGGTCGTGTCGGCCCTCGGGGACACGACCGACGAGCTGCTGCAGCTCGCCTCCCAGATCAGCCAGGCGCCGGCCGAGCGCGAGCTCGACATGCTCATGGCGACCGGCGAGCAAGTCTCGGTGGCGCTCCTCGCGATGGCGATCCACGAGCTCGGCGAGGACGCCGTATCGTTCACGGGCGCCCAGACCGGCATCCTGACCGACGGCACCCACACGAAGGCACGCATCGTCAACATCAACACGCGGCGCATCGTGCAGGAGCTGAGCAAGGGCCGCATCGTCATCGTCGCCGGGTTCCAGGGCGTCAACCTGAACCACGACATCACGACGCTGGGCCGCGGCGGGTCGGACCTGACGGCCGTGGCGTTGGCCGTGGCCCTCAAGGCCGACGTGTGCGAGATCTTCACCGACGTCGAAGGTGTGTACACCGCCGACCCGCGCATCGTGCCGCAGGCGCGGAAGCTCGCGGCGATCAGCTATGACGAAATGCTCGAGATGGCCTCGCTGGGTGCTCAGGTCATGCAGGCGCGGTCCATCTTCGTCGCGAAGCGGTTCGACATCCCCATCCACGTCCGGTCGAGCTTTTCACATCGGGAGGGCACCATGATCCAGCGGTCCGTCAAAGCCATGGAAGACATCGTCGTGAGCGGCGTCAGCTTGCAACGCGATGAGGCCAAGGTAACGATCCGCGACGTCCCCGACCGGCCCGGCATGGCCGCGGAAATCTTCCGCGATCTGGCGGCCAAGGGCATCAACGTGGACATGATCGTCCAGAACGTGAGCCGCGAAGGCTCAACGGACCTGTCGTTCACGGTCGTGAAGAGCGATCTGCCGAGCACCCTGCGGGTCACCCGCACGGTGTCGCACCGCATCGGCGCCGGCGAAGTCACGACCGATGAAGGGGTCGCGAAGCTCTCGATCGTTGGCATCGGTATGCGCAGCCACTCAGGGATCGCCGCCAAGATGTTCGAGGCCATGGCCCGCGAGCGGATCAACGTCGAGATGATCTCGACCTCCGAGATCAAGATCTCGTGCGTGATCCGCAAGACCCACGCCGACCGGGCGGTCCGGGCGATCCACCGCGCCTTCGTGCTGAACCGCGCGCACAAGTCCGAGCGCAAGCTCGTCGCCGCGGCCAGCCGCGGGTAGTCCGGCACCACCTCACTCACCAACGGGGCATCAGATGGCTCGCATCGAGCTGTACGATACAACCTTACGCGACGGGGCCCAGACCGAGGGAATCTCCTACTCGGTCCAGGACAAGCTCCGCATCACGGAGAAGCTGGACCTCCTCGGTCTCCCGACGATCGAGGGGGGCTGGCCGCTCAACCCGAAGGACGCTGAGTACTTCCAGAAGGCCAGGAAGCTCAAGCTCACAAGCTCCCGCCTTGCCGCCTTCGGCAGCACGCGCCGCGCCGGCACCCCGGCCAAAGACCAGAACCTCCAGTCGCTCCTCAAGGCCGAGACGTCCGTCGTGACGATCTTCGGCAAGACATGGGACCTGCACGTCCGCGACGTGCTCAACATCAGCCTCGATGACAACCTCAAGGTCATCGAGGACTCGGTGGCTTTTCTGAAGAAGGCCGGGCGGACGGTCGTGTACGACGCCGAGCACTTTTTCGACGGCTACAAGGACAACCCCGGGTATGCGGTGAAGACGCTTCAGGCGGCACTGGCGGGCGGGGCGGATGCCATCGCCTTCTGCGATACGAACGGCGGGAGCCTGCCGGCCGAGATCACCGAGATCATCCAGGCCTCGAAGGCCGCAGCCGGGGTGCGGGTCCAGATGGGCATCCACACGCACAACGACAGCGAGCTGGCGGTGGCCAACGCGCTCGCCGCCGTGGGCGCCGGCTGCACGCAGGTGCAGGGCACCATCAACGGCTACGGCGAGCGGTGCGGCAACGCCAACCTGGTCTCCCTCGCCGCCGTGCTCAAGCTCAAACTGGGCGTGAACTGCCTGCCCGACGCCAAGCTGAAGGAGCTGACCGAGGTGTCGCGGTTCGTCGCCGAGGTCAGCAACATGGCCCAGCGGGCGAACCAGCCGTTCGTCGGCGAGGCCGCCTTCGCCCATAAGGGCGGGGTGCACGTGAACGCGGTCATGAAAAACCCGCGCACCTACGAGCACATTGATCCGGCGCTGGTCGGCAACGAGCGTAAGATCCTCGTCTCCGAGCTGTCCGGCCGCTCCTCGCTGGTGTTCAAGGCGCGAGGCCTGGCCCTGGACCTCTCGAAGGACACGCCGGAAGCGAAGCGGCTCCTGACGTTGCTGCAGACGCTGGAGCACGAAGGGTATCACTTCGAGGCGGCCGAGGGATCGCTCGAGCTCCTGCTGAAGCGGCAGATGAAGCAGTTCAAGCCGTTTTTCAGCCTTGAGGGCTTCCGCGTCATCATGGAGAAGCGCGACCACAAGCTGATCTCCGAGGCCACGATCAAGCTGCATGTGAAGGGCGTGCCCGAACAGACCGCGGCCGAGGGCGACGGCCCGGTGAACGCGCTCGACAACGCCATCCGGAAGGCGCTGCGGCAGTTCTACCCCACGCTCGCCGAGATGCACTTGACCGACTTCAAGGTGCGAGTCCTCGATGAGAAGTCCGGCACCGGCGCCAAGGTGCGCGTGCTGATCCAGTCCCAGGACGCCCACGACTCGTGGGGCACGGTCGGCGTGTCGGAGAACATCATCGAAGCCAGCTGGCAGGCGCTGGTTGACTCTATCGAGTATAAATTGCTGAAGGATACGAGCGCACAGAAGTCAGACGTCAGAAGTCAGAAATCAGAAAACACCAAGGCACGCAAATAGTGCTGCTTCTGACATCTGACTTCCGACTTCTGACCTCTGAACGTCAATGAGCGAGCTGCCCCCCAAGTACAATCCCCAGGATGTCGAAGAGCCCCGGTACAAATGGTGGGACGAGCAGGGGTTTTTCCACGCGGATCCTGACCCGAAGCGCACGCCCTACACGATTGTGATCCCGCCGCCCAACGTGACTGGGATCCTCCACATGGGCCATGCGCTCAACAACACGATCCAGGACATCATCATCCGCTCGAAACGGATGCAGGGCTTCAACGCCCTCTGGATCCCCGGCACCGACCATGCCGGCATCGCCACGCAGAACGTCGTCGAGAAGGCGCTCGCCAAGGAAGGGAAGAAACGGCAGGACCTGGGCCGCGAGGCGTTCCTCAAGCGCGTCTGGGAGTGGAAGGAGCAGTACGGCAACACGATCTTGTACCAGCTCAGGCGGCTCGGCTCGTCCTGCGACTGGCGCCGCACCCGCTTCACAATGGACGAGGGGTTGTCCCAGGCGGTGCTCGAGGTGTTCCTCCGCTTGTACGACGCCGGGCTGATCTACCGGGGCAACTACATCATCAACTGGTGCCCGCGATGCCAGACCGCGTTGGCGGACGAGGAAGCACCGCGCCAGGAGACCGCCGGCAAGCTGTACCACATCAAGTACCCGATTGACGGCCAGCCTGGGAAGTTCCTCGAGGTCGCCACGACGCGTCCCGAGACGATGCTGGGCGACACCGCGATCGCGGTCCATCCGAAGGACAAGCGCTACAAAGCGCTTATCGGTAAGCACGCCATCCTGCCGCTCGTGAACCGCAAGATCCCGGTGATCGCTGATGATCTGGTGGACCGCGAATTCGGCACCGGCGCGGTGAAGGTGACTCCGGCGCACGACCCGGTGGACTTCCAGCTCGGCAGGAAGCACAACCTCGAGTTCATCAACGTGATGACCGATGACGCGCATATGGTCAACGTGCCCAAGCCGTATGAAGGGCTCGACCGCTATGCGTGCCGCAGCAAGCTGATCGTGGACCTGGAACAGGGCGGGTTCCTCGGCCCGATCGACGAGCACAAGCACAACGTCGGCCATTGCTACCGGTGCAACACCGCCATCGAGCCGCGCCTCTCGCCCCAATGGTTCGTGAAGATGAAGCCGCTGGCTGAGCCGGCGCTCAAGGCGGTCAAGGACGGCACGATCACGTTCTACCCGGACCGCTGGACCAAGGTCTACCTCAACTGGATGGAAAACATCCAGGACTGGTGCATCAGCCGCCAGATCTGGTGGGGCCACAGACTGCCTGTCTACTATTGTGACAACTGCGTGAGACAGGCAGAGGGGCAGGGGGCAAGAGACACGGGGCAAGGGAAGGCCCGTGCCCCGCGGCCCATGCCCCATGCCCCCGAGCCCGGGATCATCGTGTCCAAAACGCCACCCACCAAATGCCCCACCTGCGGCGGAACCGAACTGAGGCAAGACCCGGACGTCCTGGATACATGGTTCTCCTCGTGGCTCTGGCCGTTTTCCACGCTCGGCTGGCCGAAGGAGACCGACGACCTCAAGTATTTCTACCCGACCAACACCCTGGTCACCGCCCAGGAGATCATCTTTTTTTGGGTCGCGCGTATGATCATGGCCGGCCATTTCGTCAGGAAGAAGCCCCCGTTCACCCGGATCTACATCCACGGCACGGTGCGGGACATGACCGGCAAGAAGATGTCCAAATCGCTCGGCAACATCATCGACCCCCTGGAGATCATCAAGGAGTACGGCACCGACGCGTTGCGCTACACGCTGGTGACCGCCACCGCGATCGGCCAGGATATTTTCCTGTCAGAGGAGCGCTTCGCCGCCGGGCGCAACTTCGCCAACAAGCTCTGGAACGCCGTTCGCTACGCTATCTCAGCGGCAGGGGCAGGAGACAAGGGGCAGGGGACAGGCAAACTAGAACCACGCCCCGTGCCCCGTGCCCCGTGCCCCAGCTCTATACCCGACCGCTGGATTCTCTCGCGGCTCCAGCACACGATCGAGCGGGTGACCGGGTCGGTGGAAGCGTTCCTGTTCAACGATGCGGCCACGACACTCTACGACTTCCTGTGGCACGACGTCTGCGACTGGTACCTTGAGATCTCGAAGCACGGCTCACCGGATGACCGCGTTCGCGCGGCGCATATCCTTGTGCAGGTGCTCGAAACAGCGCTCAGGCTGCTGCACCCGGTCATGCCGTTCGTGACCGAGGAGCTGTGGCAGCGGCTGCGTGAAGTGGCCGGCGATGCCAAGACAGGACCCGCCTCCATCATGGTCGCGGAATGGCCCAAGGCTTCCAAGCAGCTGATTGACGAGGACGCGGAGGCGCAGTTCGAGCGGTTCAAGGCGGTGGTCGCAGCCATCCGCAACACCAAGGCCGAGCTGAATGTTCCGGCAGATGCCAAGCCGCCGGTCCGCCTGTCCACGGGCCAGGCGTCGGTGCGCAGCTTCTTTGAAGCCCACAGCCCGCTCTTGCAGGTACTGGCCGGGATCGGAGAAGTGCACGTCGAGGCCACCCGCCAGCGCATCAAGCACGCCGCCGCCACGGTGGTAGACGGCATCGAGGTGCTGATCCCGCTGGAGGGAATCATTGATCCGGCGAAGGAGCGCGGGCGGCTCGAGCAGCGCGTCACCGAGTTGACCAACCACATCAAGCGGCTGGAGGGCCAGCTCGCCAATACGCAGTTCACCGAGCGGGCTCCCAAAGAGGTCGTCGATCAGATGAGAGCCACGCTTACCCAGGCGCGCGAAACGCTGAAGAAGTCCTCAGAGCACCTGGCTGTCTTGCAATCCATGTAGCCCTGAAAGCCCATGACCGACCTGACGCTGCAAGCGATTCGTCCCGTGATCCGCCGCGCCCTCAAAGAAGACGCGGCGCTCTGGGATATTACGTCCCGGTCGGTCATCCCCAAGGACCTCGTGATCCGCGCCCGTATCATCGCGAGGGCGCGCGGGATCGCCGCCGGCATCACGGCAGCGGGTCTCGCGTTCACGGCGGTGGACTCAAGGGTGAAATGGAAGCAGCGGATCCGCTCCGGAGCTGCGGTCGCGCCAGGAAGCGTCATCCTGACGGTCGAGGGCAGAGCGTGGTCCATTTTCTCGGCCGAGCGCGTCGCGCTGAACTTTCTGGGCCATCTCTCCGGCATCGCGACGCTGACGGGGGAGTTTGTGCGGCGCATCAAGGGCACCCGGGCCAAGATTCTGGACACCCGCAAGACCCTGCCCGGCCTGCGCGCGCTGGAGAAGTACGCGGTCGCAGCCGGCGGCGGCGCCAACCACCGCGCAACGCTCCAGGAGGCGGTCCTGATCAAGACCAATCATTTGAAGGCCATGCAGCGGGCGGCCGCAGCGCCCCGGTCACCGTTGCCCATTCAGGTTGCCCTGCAGCTGGCCCGCCGGCAGCACCCAGGCCAGGTCATCCAGATCGAGGTCACAAACCTGCGGGAACTGACCGCAGCCCTGACCGGCAAGCCGGACGCGGTCCTGCTCGATAACTGGATGGTGCCGGCCATCACGAGGGCCGTGAAGCTGCGCGGGCGGAAGAGCCGCAAGCCGCTGCTTGAAGTGTCGGGCGGCGTCACCCTGGACAATGTCGCGGCGATCGCCAAGACCGGCGTAGACCGGATCTCGATCGGCCGGCTGACCCATTCCGCCCCATCACTGGACGTTTCGCTGACCGTTGATGGCTCTTAGAGAGAAGCCGAGCACCGGGTACTGCGACGGCTGCGGCAAGCCGCTCAAGACGCCGTGGGAGCTCCACACGGAGTTCTGCACCGCGTGCCACCAGCGCGTCGGTCGCCGCCACATCATCACGCTCGTCATCATCCAGATGGGGATCGTGGGGATCGTCGCGCTCCTGGTGCTGCTGGCCGGCGCCATCGTCTTCCGTCACCCGCCGATGCCGAACACCAGCTCGCTGGTCGGCGCGGCCTTGCTCTCCGGGATGCTGTTACTGTTCATCCGCGAGGCCCGCTGGCGGCTCAACCGCTGCCGGTGGCACACCGCGCCTGCCAAACCGAACCTCGAGGCCCGATGGACCGGTTCGAACTGGTCTCAGACCTAACTCCCAAGGGAGATCAGCCTCAAGCAATTCAGGCGCTGACCGAGGGGCTGCAATCCGGCAAGAAGTTCCAGACCCTTCTCGGTGTCACGGGATCGGGCAAGACGTTCGCCGTATCCCATGTGATCGCAAATGTCAACAAGCCTACCCTCGTGATCTCCCACAACAAGACGCTGGCCGCCCAGCTCTACAGTGAGTTCAAGGCGCTGTTCCCGCACAACGCGGTCGAGTACTTCGTCAGCTATTACGACTACTACCAGCCCGAGGCCTATGTCCCCCAGACCGACACCTTCATTGAGAAGGACGCCTCGATCAACGATGACCTGGACCGGCTGCGCCTCTCGGCCACCAGCTCGCTCCTCTCCCGCCGCGATGTGATCCTGGTGGCCAGCGTCTCGTGCATCTACAGCTTGGGCGACCCGGAAGAGTACAAGGAGCAGATGACCTTCGTGGAGCGCGGGCAGGAGCTGCGGCGCGATGAGCTGCTCTCCTGGCTGATCGGCACCCACTACACGAGGAACGACGTGGACTTCCGCCGCGGCACCTTCCGGGTGCGGGGCGACGTGGTGGATGTCTACCCGGCGTATCTGCAACTCGCCTACCGCATCGAGCTCGAGGGGCCCAAAGTCTCGCGGATTCGCGAGATCAACCCCCTGACCACCGACACGCTCCATGAGCTGCCAAAGATCGCGATCTACCCGGCCAAGCACTTCCTCACGAACAAGGAGCGGGTGAACCGGGCAGTGGACAACATTCGCCAGGAGATGGTGGAGTGCGTGCGGAACTTCCAGGCGCAAGGCAAGCTGCTCGAGGCGCAGCGGCTCGAGTCGCGCACCAAATACGATCTCGAGATGCTGAAGGAGCTGGGCTACTGCACCGGGGTTGAAAACTACTCCCGCCATCTGTCAGCGCGGGCTCCTGGTTCGCGCCCGCAGTGCCTCATTGACTACTTCCCGAAGGACTACCTGATGGTCATTGACGAGTCGCACGTGACTGTGCCGCAGGTCGGCGGCATGTCGGCCGGCGACCGGGCCCGCAAGGACACGCTCGTGAACTACGGCTTCCGGCTGCCCTCGGCGCTCGACAACCGCCCGCAGCGGTTCGACGAGTTCGAATCGCTGATGCACCAGGTCATTTTCGTCTCGGCCACGCCCGGGCCCTATGAATGGAAAGCATGCGGCGGGCGGGTGGTTGAGCAGGTCATCCGGCCGACCGGGCTGATCGACCCGACAGTCACCGTGAAGCCCACCGAAGGGCAGATTGACGACCTGATCGAGCAGATCCGCGTCCGCGCGAAGAAAAAGGAGCGCGTCCTGGTCACAACGCTCACCAAGCGGCTCTCCGAGGACCTGACGCGCTACCTGGCCGAGGCAGGACTGAACGTGAAGTACCTGCACTCGGACATCGAAGCGATCGAGCGGGTCGAGATACTGCGCGACCTCCGGAAGGGGAATTTCGACTGCCTCGTCGGCATCAACCTGCTCAGAGAAGGGTTGGACCTGCCTGAAGTTTCCCTGGTCGCGGTGCTCGACGCGGACAAGGAAGGGTTTCTGCGCTCCGCCACCTCGCTCATTCAGGTCGCCGGCCGCGCGGCCCGCCACGTGAACGGGGAAGTGATCCTCTACGCCGACCAGGCGACCGGCGCCATCAATCAGCTCATTCATGAAACCGCCCGCCGCCGCGCCAAGCAGATCGAGTATAACCAGCGCCATCACATCACCCCGACCACGATCGTGAAAGCCATCCGGGAGAGCATCGAGTTTACCCGGCAGGCCGAGCAGTACGCCGCCGAGCAGACCGGCCAGTCGGTCGAGCAGCACCACATCAGGCAGGTCCTCTCCGATCTGGAAGAGGAGATGCTCGTCTGCGCCCAGCGGATGGAGTACGAACACGCGGCCGAGCTCAGAGATGAGATTCAGCGGCTGAAGGACACCTACCACCTTAATGCAGGCAACGTCTCCTACCCGGCCCCGAAGCGACGGAGCAAGAAGCCGAGCCGGGCAGGCGGGAACGGCCGGGGATGACCCAGGACGCCTCCTCATACGAACGGGACGCCGTGATCGAGGCGCAACTGTCCCTCTACCTGGCCGGCACCAGGTTCGGCCACCCGCTGTACGCCTTCCGCAAGGTGGACTCCACCATGAACATGGCGCACCTGATGGCCCAGCACGATGCGCCCGAAGGCACCGTGATCTGGGCCGGCTCGCAGGAGGCCGGGCGAGGCCGGCAAGGGCGGGTGTGGGAATCGCCGGAAGGCGGGGTCTACCTCTCGCTCCTGGTCCGCCCGTGGCGCCCGGCACAGCAACTCCCCCAGCTCTCCCTCGTCGCCGGGCTGGCTGTCGCCCAGGCGATCCAGCAGCTCACCACCATCCTCCCGTCAGTCCGCTGGCCCAACGACATCCTGATCAACCACCTGAAGGTCGCCGGCATCCTGACCGAAGCGAAGTATGGCGCGGTCGTGATCGGGATCGGCATCAACGTGACGACCCCCCAGCACGCCCTGCCTGAGACCGGCATCTCGCTCGCCGCCGCCGGAGCCGCCGTGGACCCGAACCATCTCACAAGCGCCTTGTGCCGCCGCTTCGCCGCGTGGTACGATGCCTGGTTGGCAGAAGGATTCGCACCGGTCCGCGAAGCGCTCCGGCCGCTCATGGCGCTCTTCGGCCAAGTCGTCCACATCACCACCGGGACCACCCGCTTCGAAGGCACCGCCACCGACTTGGACGAGCAGGGAAGACTTGTCGTCCGATTGGATTCCGGGGTTCTTCGCGCGTTTGACATGGGTGAGGTCGCCCGTTTGACCTGACGGGCGCACGCATAGGAGGGCACCATGTTCAAGGAGTTCAAAGAGTTCGCCATGCGGGGGAATGTGCTCGACATGGCGGTCGGTGTCGTGATCGGTGCGGCGTTCGGGAAAATCGTGAGCTCATTGGTCGAGGACGTGATCATGCCGCCGCTCGGACTGCTCATCGGCGGGATCGACTTTTCGAGCTTGTTTATCAGCCTATCGGGCCAGCAGTACGTCTCACTGGCTGACGCGAAAACCGCCGGAGCGGCGACGCTGAACTACGGGCTGTTCCTGAACACCGTGCTCAACTTCGTGATCGTGGCGTTCGCGATCTTCCTGCTGATCCGGGCGGTCAACCGGATGCAGCGGCAGAAGCAAGCCGCCCCGGCAGCCGGCCCCACCACGGCAACCTGCAGCTTCTGCCTTTCGACCGTCCCGATCAAAGCCACCCGCTGCGCCCATTGCACCTCTCATCTGGTTGAAGAACCGCTCACGCAATCCAGGTCCTGACGTTGCCGGTACCGGAGGGTGCGACCGCACCCTCAACAGAGGAGGCACCATGAAGCGGATGATGTCCATTGCAGCGGTGGCGTTGATGCTCCCGGCATTCGTGCTGTCGGCCGGGTGCGCGCAGAAAGCGGCCTCGTCATCCGACGCGGTCCAGCATGCCAAAACGCTCAAGACGCCGGAGGAGCAGGCGAACTACCTGCTGGGCCAGGCGAAGGCCTTCTTGAACTCCAAGGAGTACGCGGAAGCCCAGAAGACAGCGCAGTACGTTATCGCGCACTTCTCGGACAAGGCGAGCGAAGCCCAGGCGATCCTGGCGAGGGCGGGCGAGCAGCTGGCAAAAGATATGCAGGGCGCGGCAGGCGACGCAAAGAAGAAACTCGGCCTGTAAGTCACCACGTAGATCCCGAAGGGCTGCGGCGAGTGCCGCAGCCCTACTGGTTCCATCCGCATGATCCTCGCAATTGATATCGGGAATACGACCTGCAACTTCGGCGTCTTCGACGGACGGAAACTGGTGTCCCAGTTTGCTACGGCGACCCAGCCGTGGCGCACGCCGGATGAGGTGACGCTTCAGCTCAAGGCGCTGGCCACGACGCGCCACCTGCACCTCGCACGCGCGAAAGGGATCCTCATCTGCAGCGTGGTGCCGCGGATGTCTGCGGTGCTGATCGAAGCGCTCAAGTCGCTGCAGGCGGTTCCCATCCGCGTGGTCGGCCAGGATGTGCACGTGCCGCTCAAGAACAAGTACACCTATCCCGAGCAGGTGGGGCAGGACCGGCTGGTGGGCGCCTACGGGGCCTGGCGGCTGTTCGAAAAGGACTGCATCGTCGCCGATTTCGGGACCGCCATCACGATTGACGTGGTCACGAAGAAGGGCGAGTACCTGGGCGGCATCATCGCGCCCGGCCTTGATATCTCCCTGGACGTGCTGGCGAGCCGAACCGCGCTCCTGCCGAAGGTTGAGCTGAAGGAGCCGCCGGAATTGCTCGGCCGGGACACCGCCAACAGCATCAGGGCAGGCCTGCTGTTCGGCTGTGTGGCCCTCTGTGACGGCCTGGTGACCCAGTTGAAGCGGAAGTACGTCCCCAAGGCCGTTGTGGTCGCTACAGGGGGCGCCAGTAAGCTTATCGCGAAATATGCGAAAACCCTCGACCACCAGCGCCAGCATTTGGTCCTCGAAGGGCTCAATTACCTTAGCTTGCTCAGGCCGTGATAGTTACGATATACCTTGTAAAGTCTACCGTTTGTGAGATATAATCTGATTATACGAGATATACCTCGCTATATGCTTTATAAGTATCTATTTTGGCCGATTTTAGCCCTTGAAATATATGCCAATAGGCATACAATCGAATGAAACTTAGCACTCTGGAACAACGATTGCCAAAAGGAGGTTAGAGCATGGCGTTGAAACCACTCGCGGATCGTATCGTCGTGAAACCGCTCGAGGCGCAGGAAAAGACCAAGAGCGGGATCATCGTGCCTGACACGGCCAAGGAAAAGCCGCAGGAAGGCAAAGTGATCGCTGTCGGAACAGGTCGCCTTCTCGATGACGGGTCGGTCAAGGACCTCGAGATCAAGAACGGCGACCGCGTGTTATATGGCAAGTACTCGGGAACCGAGGTGTCCCTGGAGGGGAACGACTACCTGATCCTCCGGGAAGAAGACATCCTCGCAGTCGTTCACTAACAGGAGGCGCACATGGCCAAGCAGCTCTTATTCAACGAGGACGCCCGGCGCAGAATGTTCGAGGGTGTCCGGCAATTGGCTCAGGCGGTCAAGGTCACCCTTGGCCCCAAGGGCCGGAACGTCGTGCTCGAGAAGAAGTTCGGCTCACCCACGATCACCAAGGACGGCGTGACCGTGGCGAAGGAAGTGGACTTGCAGGACCCGTATGAGAACCTCGGCGCGCAGCTCGTCAAGGAAGCCGCCGAGAAGACGTCGGATACGGTCGGCGATGGCACCACGACCGCGACCGTCCTCACCGAGGCGATTTTCCGCGAGGGCCTGAAGAACGTGACCGCCGGCGCCAACCCGATGGCCCTCAAGCGGGGCATCGACAAGGCGGTTGAAGAGGTCGTCGAGCAGCTCAAGAAGCTGTCCAAGCAGGTGAAGGACAAGAAGGAGATCGCCCAGGTCGCGACGATTTCCGCCAACTACGACACCACGGTCGGCGAACTGATCGCCGACGCGATGGAGAAGGTCGGCAAGGACGGGGTCATCACGGTGGAAGAGTCCAAGTCCATGCAGACCTACCTCGACCTGGTCGAGGGCATGCAGTTCGACCAGGGGTACCTCTCCCCCTACTTCGTGACGGATGCCGAGCGCATGGAAGCCGCGTTCGAGGAGCCGTACATCCTGATCTACGAAAAGAAAGTCTCCTCCATGAAGGATCTGCTCCCGCTCCTTGAGAAGGTGGCGAAGGCCGGACGGCCGATCGTCATCATCGCCGAGGATGTCGAGGGCGAGGCGCTGGCGACGCTCGTGGTCAACAAGCTGCGGGGCACCCTCCAGTGCGCCGCGGTGAAGGCCCCGGGCTACGGCGACCGACGCAAAGCCATGCTCGAAGACATCGCGACCTTGACCGGCGGGCGCGCGATCACCGAGGACCTCGGGATCAAGCTGGAGAACATCCAGCTCGAGGACCTGGGCCGCGGCAAGCGGGTCAAGATCGACAAGGAGAACACCACGATCATCGAGGGCGCAGGCAAGACCTCGGCGATCAACGCGCGTATCGCGCAGATCAAGAAGCAGATCGAGGACAGCGACTCGGACTACGACAAGGAGAAGCTGCAGGAGCGGCTGGCCAAGCTCTCCGGCGGTGTGGCGCAGATCAACGTGGGCGCTGCGACCGAGACCGAGATGAAAGAGAAGAAGGCCCGCGTCGAGGACGCGCTGCACGCCACCAAGGCGGCCCGTGAAGAGGGGATCGTAGCGGGCGGCGGTGTTGCGCTCCTGCGCTGTCTGGCCGTCCTGCAGAAGTTCAAGGCGGAAGGCGATGAGCGCACCGGGGTCGACATCGTGGCCCGCTCGCTCGAGGAGCCGGCCCGCATGATCGCATCGAACGCCGGGCAGGAAGGCTCGATCGTCGTCCAGACCATCAAGGCCAAGCCGACGAACACGGGCTTCGATGCCGTGAGCCTTGAGTATGTGGACATGCTCGAGGCCGGCATCATCGACCCGACCAAGGTGGTGCGCACGGCGCTGCAGAATGCCGCGAGCATCGCGGGTCTGCTCATTACGTCCGAGGCGCTGATCACCGAGATTCCGGAGAAGGAGAAAGTCGGGGCAGGTGGTCCTCCCGGCGGCGCGCATGGCGGCGGCTTCGGCGGCGGCGAGGGGATGTATTAATCCCGTAGCATAAGGAGACGTAACCATGGCAGCAACCGCTACGGAGAAATCCAGCAGCCTGAAGCTCAAGCCGATCGGCGACCGCGTCATCGTGCAGCGGCTCGGCTCGGCCGAGAAGACGAAGAGCGGTCTCTACCTGCCGGACATGGCGCAGGAGAAGCCCCAAGAGGGCAAGGTGGTCGCGGTCGGCTCGGGCAAGATGCTGAAGAGCGGCAAGATCGTGCCGCTCTCGGTCAAACCGGGCGACAAGATCATCTTCGGCAAGTACTCAGGCTCGGAGATCAAAGTCGACGACAAGGAGTATGTCTTCCTCACGGAGGACGACATACTGGCAATTGTCACGTGAGCTGGCCAGTATGGCCATAGTCACTTGACATGGCCAGTATGGCGATCGTCACGTAAGTTCCACCCACGAGGTGGTGCAGGGAGCCCCCTTGCGGCTTGTGAAGCTGCAAGGGGGTTTCTGTCTCGCTTCCCATGACGATGCGACGATTTGGACGGCTGCTTCTGGTCATGCTCTTTGCGCTTGTGCTCGCCGAGGTGGGCCTGCGGCTGCGCAGCATCCGCTTTGCGGCCATCCGGGCGGGATTGGAAGACCAGCACTTTCACCACCGGCTGCGGCCGAACCAGACCTACCACTACGGCAGCAAGGAGTTCGCCGTCGACATCCGGACGAACCGCTACGGCCTGCGCGGCCCTGAACCGGTCGTGCCGAAGCCGGAAGGCACGTTCCGCATCCTGATGCTCGGCGACTCGTTCACCTTCGGTTTTCCCGTGAAGGACCCGGAGGTCTTCAGCGCCATCATCGAGCAGCAGTTGAAGGCCCAGGGGCTCCAGGTGGACGTGGTGAACGGGGGCGTATCAGGGGACTCGCCGACCCTCCACTACGTGTCGCTGCGGGACCAGTATCTGGAGTTTGACCCGGACCTGGTCGTCCTGTGGTACGACCTGGGCGATCTCCAAGAGGACCATTGGTACCAGAAGAATCTGCTCTATGACGAGGCCGGGCGCATCGTGCGCTGCGACCCCCGGTACATCAATGGGCGGTTCAGCTGGTCCGAATGGCTGACGAAGCGCAGCGCGCTCGCGAAGTACCTCCACGCGAAAGTGATCCGCAGCGTGCAAAAGATCCAGGTGCTGGGGCTGGGCGGCTACGTGCGCGCCAAACTGCGGGGCGAGCGCGCCAAGGTGGCCATCGCCCGGCTCAAGGCGTCGCAGCAGAGCGAGGACCTGGGCGCCCACGACCGGTTCCTCCTCGTGCGCAACAGCTTGACCCCTGAGCAGCTCGAGCGCTCCTGGGGGCTCAGCCGGAGCTATCTGATCATGATCCGCGATCTGCTGGCCGAGCGCGGGATCGGTTTTGCGGTCGGCATCTACCCCTACGGCATGGTGGCCGGACCGGAAGAGTGGACTCACGGGCGCACCTTCTGGGGCTTCGACGATGGCAAGCTGTACGACGCCGGGCAGATGGTCTCGATGTTCAGCCGCTTCAGCGATGTCACCGGCGTGCCGTTGATCAACACGTTCGACAGTTTCCGGCAGGCGGCAGGGAAGGACAAGCTGTTCTACGGCTGGGACGGCCACATGACGCCCGCGGGCCACGAGATCCTGGCCGCGCATTTCACCGCTGATCCCAGGCTGCGCCAATGGCTCTCGCGGGGAACGGACAATTGACAGGGGCAAGGCACATGGCTAGAATAGCGTATGGAGATTCCATCGGCACGCCATCGGGTCATGCTCGCCCGCCTGCGCGTGCCGCTTTTGCTTCCGCACTCTTTCGGCAAAAGTCCCGAGCGAATCCCGAGCTGCACGAGGGATGAGCGAGGGATAACCGCATAACCCGTCAAGAGGTGGAGTCCTTCCATGGCTGAGTGGATCGGCATTGAACGGCGGGCACGCCGGTGTTACGGGTTCGATGAGATCGCGCTGGTGCCGGGCACGGTGACGCTCAACCCGCCCGAAGTCGATACGACCTGGAAGATCGGCGGGCTGACGTTCCGCGTGCCGTTCATCGCCTCGGCCATGGACGGGGTCGTGGACGTCACCTTCGCGATCGCGATGGGCAAGCTCGGCGGGCTCGCCGTGCTCAACCTGGACGGCGTCCAGGCCCGGTACGAGGACCCTTCCGAGGCGGTCCAGCAGATCGTGAAGGGCGATGTCGAGGAGACCACGAACATCGTCCAGCGGCTCTACAAGGCGCCGATCCAGGAGAAGCTGGTCGCGAAGCGGGTCGAGCAGATCAAGAAAGCCAAGGTGCCGTGCGCCGTCAGCACGATCCCGCAGAACGCCGAGCGCTTCGCCGCGATCGCGCAGGAAGCCGGCTGCGACCTCTTCGTGGTCCAATCCACGGTGACCACGGCCCGCCACATTGCCACCGCCTACAAGCCGCTCGACTTCGCGAAATTGAAGAAGCAAATGAGGATCCCGCTCGTGGTCGGCAACACGGTCACCTACGACCAGTCCATCGAGCTGATGGAGACCGGGATCGACGCGCTGCTCGTCGGGGTCGGGCCCGGGGCCGCGTGCACCACGCGCGGGGTGCTCGGGGTCGGCGTGCCCCAGGTGACGGCCACGGTGGACTGCGCCGCGGCGCGCGACTTCTTCTACAAGAAGACCGGCCGGTACGTCTCGATCATCACCGACGGCGGCATGCGAAACGGCGGCGACATCTGCAAGGCGTTCGCCTGCGGGTCGGACGCGGTCATGGTGGGATCGGCTTTCGCGAAGGCGAACGAGGCCCCGGGCCGCGGGTACCACTGGGGCATGGCCTATCCGCACTCCTCGCTCCCGCGGGGCACCCGGATCTTCGTCGGCACCACCGGCACGCTCGAGCAGATCATCTTCGGCCCGGCGCAGACCGATGACGGCACCCAGAACCTGATGGGCGCGATCACGACCTGCATGGGCACCGTGGGAGCCAAGGACATCAAGGCCTTCCAGCTGGTGGACATCATCATCGCGCCCTCGATCCAAACCGAGGGCAAGATCTTCCAGCAGGTGCAACGCGTCGGCATGGCGCGCAAGGGTGCTGCCGAGCAGCCGAACGGCGCGACCAGAGCCAAGCGCTCGCGGGTCTCGCGGGCGCTCGGACGGTCGTGAGCCCCACGGCCGCCACCCAACGCGAAGCCGGCACCGGCGCCCAGGGCCATCCCATGGCGCACGCGCACGAATCGATCCTCATCGTTGACTATGGGTCGCAGTACACCCAGCTGATCGCGCGCCGCATCCGCGAGCAGCATGTCTTCTGCCGCATCGTCCCTCCCAAGGAGCTGACCACTGAGGCGCTCCGCCAGCCCGGGCTCAAGGGGCTCATCCTGTCCGGCGGGCCCAATTCCGTCTACCAGCCGAACGCCCCCTTGCCGCCTGCCGAAGCCTTTGATGCCGGGGTGCCGACCCTGGGGATCTGTTACGGCATGCAGGCCATGGCCCATGTCCTTGGCGGCTCGGTGCAGAAAGCCGGCAAGCGGGAGTATGGCCGCGCCCCGGTGCGCGTCGCGAAGCCTGAGGGGCTGTTCGAGGGCGTGAAGCCGGAGTCGGTCTCCTGGATGAGCCACGGCGACTCGGTCACCAAGCCGCCGGAGGGCTTCAGCGTCAGCGCCCGCACCGACAATACCGGCTCAGCCGCCATCGCCGACCCGGAGCGCAAGCTCTACGGCCTGCAGTTCCACCCCGAGGTCGCCCACACCGAGGAAGGGACGAAGATCCTCACCAACTTCCTCTTCAAGATCTGCGGCTGCCGCGGCGAGTGGACGATGGCCTCGTTCGTTGAAGAGTCGTGCGAGCGGATCCGCCGGCAAGTCGCCACAGCCCACGTCGTCCTGGGCTTAAGCGGCGGGGTGGATTCGTCGGTCGCCGCGGTGTTGATCCACAAGGCGATCGGCGACCAGCTCACCTGCGTCTTCGTGGACAACGGGCTCATCCGCAGCGGTGAGCGCGCCCAGGTCGAGGAGACGTTCGGCCGCCACTACCGCATGAAGCTCAAGATCGTTGACGCGGCGGACGCGTTCCTGGCCGGCCTGGCCGGGGTCGAGGATCCGGAGCGCAAGCGGAAGATCATCGGCGAGACGTTCGTCCGCGTCTTCGAGGCCGAAGCGAAACTGATTCCGAACGTCATGTTCCTGGCCCAGGGCACGCTCTATCCCGACGTCATCGAAAGCGTCTCCGCCTGGGGCGGACCGTCGGCCACGATCAAGACCCACCACAACGTCGGCGGGCTGCCGGAGCAGATGCACCTCAAGCTCGTCGAGCCGCTGCGGGACCTGTTTAAGGATGAAGTGCGCGAGTTGGGCAAGCTGCTCAAGGTCCCCGAAGAAATCGTCCACCGCCAGCCGTTCCCCGGGCCAGGGCTCGCCGTGCGCATCCTGGGCGCGGTGACGCCTGAGCGGCTCAGGATGGTGCGCGAGGCCGATGTCGTTGTCGAACAGGAGATCCGCGGGGCCGGGCTCTCCCGCCAGCTCTGGCAGGCGTTCGCGGTGCTCTTGCCGGTCAAGACCGTCGGCGTCATGGGCGATGAGCGGACGTACGAGCACGTGATCGCCGTCCGGGCGGTCACGAGCCAGGACGCCATGACCGCGGACTGGGCCAAGCTGCCGCCGGACGTGCTGGGCCGCATCTCGAACCGGATCATCAACGAAGTGAAGGGGATCAACCGAGTGGTCTATGACATCTCATCCAAGCCGCCGGCGACGATTGAGTGGGAATAAGCTCGCCCTCCTGGCGGCGGCGCTGTGCCTCGCGGGTTTCGCCGAGCCGGAGGAGCAGCCGGTCATCGCGGAGCTGATGGCGCAGCACGCGTCGATCCAGCCTGGCGGGAAGACGAAGGTCGCGGTCCATTTCGACATCGAGCCGGGCTGGCACATCTACGCCAAGGAGCCGGGTGACGCCGGGTTGCCGACCAAGGTCGCGTGGAGCTCGCTTCCAGGCGTGCGCTTCGGCCCGCTGGAATGGCCGGCGCACCAGGCGTTCCTCGACCCGGGTGACATCCGGACCTTCGGCTACAGCGGCTCGCTGGTGCTCGCCTCGGACGTCACCTACGCCGCCCGCGAATCGGTGCCTGAGATCCCGGTCAGCGCCCATGTCGAATGGCTGGCCTGCCGGGAGATTTGTCTGCCGGGGAAGGCGGACCTGACGATGTCCATCCCGGTGAACGCCACACCGCCGGTCCACTCCACCCATTCGGCGTTCTTCGACCATGTCCCCTAAGAAGCACACGCGGACGCGGATCATCGCGACCATCGGGCCGGCCTGCGCCCAGGTCAAGACGCTGCAGCGGATGATCGAAGAAGGCGCGTCGGTTTTCCGGTTCAATTTCTCGCACGGCACTTTGTCGGATCACGAGCAGCTGCTCGACCGCGTCCGTCAGGCGCGCCGCACGGCCGGGCACCACGTTGAGGTGCTGCAGGACCTGGAAGGCCACCGCATCCGGACCGGTCCGCTCGGCGGAGCCAGATCGGTGGCGCTCAGCATCGGTCAACGCTTCACCCTGTACCGGCAGATGCGGCCCGGGGACCAGCAGGGCGTGTCCCTCGATTACCCGGGCCGGTTCGACCAGGTCAACCCCGGGGACAAGATCTTCATTGACGACGGCAAGATCCACCTCCAGGTCACCCAGGCGAGCGAGCAGCGGATCGTCACGAAGGTGGTGGAGGAGGGGACGCTGGGCGAGCACAAGGGGGTCAATATCCCCTCCGCCGAGCTGGAATTTCCCGCGATCAGCCAGAAGGACATCCACGACCTTGAGTTCGCGACCAGGAACCGCGTCGCCTACGTGGCGCAATCGTTCGTGCGCAACGCAGGCGACGTGATCGAGGTGAAGCGCCGCCTCGCCCGCACGCTGCCGCAGTGCCGGATCATCGCGAAGATCGAGAGCCGGGAAGGCATCAAGAACATGGCCGCGATCCTCAAAGTAGCCGATGGCATCATGGTGGCCCGAGGCGACCTGGGGATCTCGGTGCCGATCTACGAGATTCCGATCCTCCAGAAATGGATGATCGCCGCATGCAACCATGTGAAGAAGCCGGCCATCACGGCGACCCAGATGCTCGAGCACATGATCGACCACCCGATCCCCACGCGCGCGGAAGTCACCGATGTGGCGAACGCCGTGATCGACGGCTCCGACTTCGTCATGCTCTCCGGCGAGACCGCGGCCGGCCGCTACCCGGTCGAGGCGGTCAAGATGATGCGGACAATCATCGAGTTCACCGAGAAGCACGCCCCCTTCAAGGGCGTGCGCCGCACCCGCTGATGGGCGGATCCGATCTTTTTTAGATCCTTGACATACTCCTAGGGAGTATGTATACTCCCCTTAGGTATCCACATGGCACAGTATCCCAAGCACCATGACATCTTGCCGCGGCTTCGGCGCGCCGAAGGCCAGATCCGGGGCATCACCCGGATGGTCGAGGAGCGCCGGTATTGCATCGATATCATCCAGCAGCTCGCCGCCGCGCGTAAAGCGCTTGACCAGGTGTCCCTCAACATCATGCAGGGGCACATCAACACCTGCGTGAGCGATGCGATCCGCCGGCGGGACGGGGAAGGCAAGATCGCCGAGCTGATGAAGACCATCAACCGGTTCGTCAAATGAGCCGAACGCTCTTGGCCGCCATGCTTGGGGTCGTCCTTGCCGCCGGGCCGGCTTCTGCTGCTCTCTGCCAGCCGGAGCAGACGTGCTGCGAGCAAAGCGGGGGCCCGGCCTGCAGGATGGAATGCTCCGAGCCGGGCCAAGAGGCTTCGGAGCATCAGTTGCCCGCCCGCCAAACGTCCACTTCGCTCGGCAAGGCGCTTCCAACCGATACTATTGCGCTCGTTTTCCTCTCTGACCACGCCGCGCCGGTTGTTGCCGCCCCGCACGTTTATAGTCCGCCAGACCATCTCTACTTGCGCTGCTGCGTCCTGCGGCTGTGAGTTTTCCTTCGGTCCAGCTTTTGGCCAGGACACGCGTCATCACCGAAGGAGGACTTCCATGAACCGTTTCGCCATGATCATTGTGACAGGGTTACTGCTCGGCAGCCCCCACCCGCTTTGGGCGCAAGACCACAAGCATGATGCGAAGGTCTCGACCGCCCCGGCCCAGCCCACCCTTAAATCCAATCAGGCCGCGGTCGACGTCCATGGGGTCGTATGCTCGATCTGCGCCTATGGGCTGGACAAGCGGCTGAGCAAGCTGAGCTTTCTTGACCGCAGCCAATTCAAGAAAGGCGTGCTGATCGATATCTACAAGCACACCGTGACGCTGGCGCTCGCGCCTGACAAGCCTGTCCACATCAAACAGATTCATGACGCCATTGTTGATGGGGGCTATAAGCCGGTGACGTTCTTCTTGCGGGTGTCAGGCACGGTTGAGCGCCAAGGCGATTCCACCCTGCTGCGGCGGGGCACCGGAGAGGTATTCCAGTTGTCCGGAGAGCGAGTGGATCAGCTCGTGACCGGGCAGGGGGCCGATGTGCAGATCACGATTGATGCGAAGCACGTCGCCTCGCTCAAGGCCGATCAGCCGATTCAGGGCACGGTGACGCGGATTGGGGGCGATGCGACATGAAGGCGTTGCGCGCGTTGCTGATCGGTGCATCGCTTATCTGGAACCCGGCGGCTCTTCCAGCGCACCAACCGGTGATGGACATGGCCCCTCGCTGGAAAAGAGGCTGGGGAGTGGAGATCCACCATGGCTGGCGACAGTCCGATGAGCTCAAGGATGGCGATTCGGACGTGGACAACCCGCTTGGACGTGAACACAGGGCCAATATGACGTGGATCAACGCCGTGTATGCGCCGATTGTCGAAGCGCGTGTCACGGCGAAGATTCCATTGATAGACCAGAGCCGGACGATTGAACGCCATGGCCAGGCGGTGAAGCAATCGGGAAGCGGACTGGGAGACATCGTCCTCGGGGCACCGCTCAAGAAGCTGATGGTCGGCCCGGGAACGCTGGCCGATCTCACCTTCACGCCCAGCGTGCGGCTGCCGACCGGAGACACGTCGGATGATTTTCCGACCGGTGACGGCAGCACGGACGTCGGGGCAAGCCTGACATACAAGCGGGATATTTCATGGTTCTATCAGTATTACGATGTGTTCTACTGGGCCAACAGCCGGGGCAAGAAGGGCCCCAATATCAGCAAGGACGGCGATGAGCTCGGCGTTGACATCAACTGGGGCATCCTGCCGTACCACGACACGGCGCGGAACACCGGCGTCTGGCTCATGTGGGAGATCCAGGGCCGCTATCAGGACCGAGGCATTGACGCGGATGGAACCACGGGAGGCGTGCGCGTCTCCACCGGCCCGATCGTGATGTGGTATAAGGATAACCTGATGCTGCACGTGCAATACAGCGTCCCGGCCTACGAGAAGTTCAATGGGTCGCAAGTGTCGCATGGGCACGAACTCGTCGCCGGCATCGGCATCGCGTTCTGAGGTTTGTGATGAGCGCTGCGAAACGACCTGTCGGACCTCTCAGCAGCCTGGGGCTCGCGATCCTGGGCACCACCTGCTGCGCGCTGCCGACGCTGCTCGTCCTGCTCGGGGCCGGCGGGGCGGTCGCATCGCTCGTGTCGTCGATGCCGTGGCTCGTGGTCCTGTCCGAGCACAAAGCGCTCGTCTTCAGCTTCACAGCCTTGATGCTCGCCTTCAGCTGGGTCAGGCTGCGCCGGGTGGCCGCCTCCTGCACCATCGCGGACGCCAAACTGGTGCGCAACCAGCTGCGCATCCTGTGGGCCACCACGGCGCTCCTGATCCTCTCGGTTTTTGCGGCCTATGCCGCGGTGCCCATTTTGTCGCGGCTCAACCTGTAACGCAGGATGGTGCGGCACATCGACCCCATCTGCGGCATGACTGGCAACATCGAGCAGGGCGGGCAATGGTTCTGTAGCCAGCGCTGCGCAGCCGAATACGCCAGCCGCGTCCCACTCCGGCGCCGGTGGTTCGACCCGTGGATCTGGGTGCCGGTCACCGGCGTCATCCTCGCGACACTCGGCTCCTGGTGGCCGGGTGCTGCGCAGATCAGCGCCATTTACATCGGCTACGTGGGCAAAGTGCTGCTCCCGTTCCTGGCCGGCGTGGCGCTGGGCGGCGCCATCGACCACTTCGTGCCGCGCGAATACATCGTGCGGCTGCTTTCCGGGCCGAAGAAGCGCGTGATCGCGCGCGCCACGCTGCTCGGATTCCTCGCCTCGACGTGCAGCCACGGCTGCCTCGCGCTCAGTATCGAGCTCTACCGGAAGGGCGCGGCGGTGCCGGCGGTGGTCAGCTTTCTGCTCGCGAGCCCCTGGGCGAGCATGTCGCTCACGTTCATCCTCCTCAGCCTGTTCGGGCTGCGGGGCCTCCTGATCATCGTCACCGCGCTCGTGATCGCGTTTGTCACCGGGTTGATGTTCCAGCGGCTCGCCGCCGCCGGATGGATCGACGGCAATCCGAACGCGGTCGCGGTTGAACGGGGGTATTCAATCCGGCGCGACTTCGCCGACCGATGGCGCCGCTATCCCTGGACCACGCAGCGGCTGCTGCAGGATCTGCGCGGCATTGTGGCCGGCATGCTGCCGCTGGGGCGCATGATGCTCGGCTGGGTGCAGGTCGGCCTGATCCTCAGTGCGCTGATCGGCGGGCTGATGCCGCACGGCGTCTTCGAGCGATTCTACGGCCCATCGCTCGGCGGGCTGTCGGCGACGATGCTCACCGCCGCGGTGGTCGAGGTGTGCTCGGAAGGCACAGCACCTCTCGCGCACGAGCTGTACCGCCACACCGGCGCCCTGGGCAACGCCTTCGCCTTCCTGATGGGCGGCGTGGTCACGGACTACACCGAGCTGGCGGCGCTGTGGACCAACATCGGCCGCCGGACCGTGCTGTGGATGGTGGCGGTCTCGTTACCGCTCGTCCTCCTGGCCGCCTGGATGATGAATCTGTTCCTGTACCAATCGCCGGCGTTCCACTAGAATGTCTGTTTAATGCCTCCCCGCGGACCGCGCACCTATACCACCCACAACGCCGAAGCCGACGCCAAGATCGCAGAGCTGCTCCGCAGCGTCACCGATACCACCGACCGCCGGCTGCTGACCGAGATGATGGTCTCGGTGTACCGGCTCGGTGACGACCGGTCCTCAACCGGCGATCTGAAGATCCTGAACGCCGCGCTCAAAGAGCTCCGGTACGCGTTCAAGGTCTTCCGGCCGTATCGTGCTAGGCGCAAAGTCGCCATGTTCGGCTCGGCGCGCCTGCTGTCCAAGCACCCGGCCTACCCGCTCGCGAAGGAGTTCGGCCGCCTCATGGCGAAGGCCGGCTGGATGGTGATCACGGGCGCAGCCAGCGGCATCATGAAGGCGGGGCATGAAGGCGCGGGCAGGGAAGCGAGCTTCGGGCTCAATATCCGGCTGCCCTTCGAGCAGGCGGCGAACCCGGTCATCGCGGAAGACACCAAGCTCGTGAACTGCAAGTACTTCTTCACGCGGAAGCTCCTGTTCATCAAAGAATCGCACGCCACGGCGCTCTTCGCCGGCGGCTTCGGCACGCTGGATGAGGGGTTCGAATCGATCACGCTGGCGCAGACCGGCAAGTCCGACCCGCGCCCGATCGTGTTCGTGGATGCGCCCGGCGGCCATTTCTGGAAGCCGCTCCTCAGGTTCTTCGACCGGCAGCTCATTGAGGGCGGCATGGTGTCGGAGAGCGAGCGGTCGATCTACGACCTCGTCTATTCCGCCGAGGACGCGGCGCAGAAAATCTTGCAGTTCTACGCGGTCTACCACTCCCTGCGGTATGTCGGCGACCATCTCGTCCTTCGGCTGCAGCGGCCGCTGCCCCAGCGGACCGTCCTGGGGCTCGCGAGGGAGTTCCGCGACCTGCTGCGCCCGAAGCCGATCCGGCAGGGCCCGGCGCTGGCTGAAGAGGCCGATGAACCGCAGCTCGCGCACCTGCCGCGGCTCATCCTGCCGTTTAACCGGACGAACTACGGCCGGCTCACGCAGCTGATCCGCCGGATCAATGCGCTGGCGCCGCCCAGCACCCGGCCGACGCCGCCGACCGACAGTTCCGTCCTCAAGACCGCCAGCAAGATTTAGCCGAGCGGTTTTTCCGCTTCCCACAAGCCGGGTTGCCCCCTACACTACTAGCGGTATGCTGCACGCCGATTTCGTCCACCTCCACGTCCACACGAACTACTCGCTGCTCGATGGTGCCTGCCGCATCTCCCCCCTGATCAGGCGCGCCACAGAGCTCAAGTTCCCCGCGCTCGCCATGACCGATCACGGCAATCTCTTCGGCGCCGTGGAGTTCTATGAAGCCTGCATGAAAGGCGGCATCAAGCCCATCATCGGCTGCGAAACGTACATCGCGCCGAAGAGCCGGCTCGACAAAACCGGCACCGGCATCCGCGACTCGAACGCCCACATGGTCCTCCTGGCGAAGGATGAGGAAGGCTATGCGAACTTGACCCGGCTCGTCACCATCGGGTACCTGGAGGGGTTCTACTACAAGCCCCGCATCGACAAGGAAACGCTGGCCCAGCACAAGAACGGGCTCATCGTGCTCACGAGCTGCCTCAAGGGCATCCTGAACGTCCACCTGACCCAGGACCAGCTGGAGCTGGCCCGCCGAGACCTCGACGACGTCATCCAGATCATGGGGAAGGAGAATGTCTACGTCGAGCTGCAGGATCACGGCCTCGAGCTGGAGCACAAGACGCGGCCGATCCTGCGCCGCCTCGCGGCGGACGCCGGGGTCAAGTGCGTGGCCACCAACGACGTCCACTACATCGAGCAATCGCACGCCGAAGCGCACGACGCGCTCATGGCGATCCAGACCCAGACCACGATCGACGATCCGCACCGCCTGCGCTACGACCGGCCCGAGTTCTACCTCAAGTCCGCCGAGGAAATGAAGCAGCTCTTCGCCGACGACCCGGACGCGATCGCCGCGACGCGTGAGATCGCCGATAAGTGCAACGTCGAGCTTGAGTTCGGCAAGATCCACCTGCCGTATTACGAGCCGCCGCACGGGAAGACCCAGCTCGACTACCTCCGCGAGCTGTGCGAGCACGGGCTCAGCGGCCGCTACGGCCAGCCGAGCCAGCCCTTGCGGGACCGCCTCGAGCACGAGCTGTCGGTCATCACCCATGCCGGGTATGCGAGCTACTTCCTGATCGTGTGGGACTTCGTCCGCTTCGCGAAGGAGCGGGGCATTCCGGTCGGTCCGGGCCGCGGCTCGGCCGCCGGCAGCCTGGTCAGCTATTGCCTCGGCATCACGGACATCGATCCGCTCAAATATGACCTCCTGTTCGAGCGGTTCCTGAACCCGCAGCGGGTCACGCAGCCGGATATCGACATCGACTTCTGCTACGAGCGGCGCCCCGAGGTCATCGAGTACGTCATCCAGAAATACGGCAAGACGAACGTCGCCCAGATCATCACGTTCGGGACCATGATGGCGAAGGCGGTCGTGCGCGATGTCGCGCGCGTCATGAAGATCCCGTACGCCGAGGCCGACCGGCTCGCCAAGCTGATCCCGAACGAGCTCGACATCACGCTGGGCAAGGCGCTGCAGGACGTGCCGGAGCTGATCCACCTCTACCGGACGAACGAGCAGGTGAAGCAGCTGATCGACACGGCCCAAGTGCTCGAGGGCCTCACCCGGCACGCCTCGACGCATGCCGCCGGCATCGCGATCGCCGACAAGCCGCTGACCGAGTACACGCCGCTGTTCAAGAGCAACGACGGCGCCATCACGACCGGCTTCGACATGACCTCGCTCGAGCACATCGGCATCCTCAAGATCGACATGCTGGGCCTTCGGACGCTCACCGTGATCGACGAAGCGATCAAGCTGGTCGAGCGCCGCCACGGCCACCTCGTCAACGTGGCCGGACTGCCGCTCGATGACGCCCAGGCGTTCCAGTTGCTGGCGCGCGCCGAAACCATGGGCGTGTTCCAGCTGGAAAGCTCCGGGATGCGGGACCTCCTCAAGAAGATCAAACCGACCCAGTTCGAGGACATCATCTCGGTCATCGCGCTGTTCCGCCCCGGCCCGATCGGCTCCGGTATGCTCGATGAGTTCATGAAGCGCAAGCACGGCCAGATCTCCATCAGCTACGAGCACCCGAAGCTCGAGCCGATCCTGAAAGCCACCTACGGCGTCATCGTGTACCAGGAGCAGGTCATGCGGATCGCGAGCGACCTGGCCGGGTTCACCCTGGCGCAAGCCGACCTGCTGCGCCGCGCGATGGGGAAGAAGATCGCCGAGGTCATGGAGGCCCAGCGCAAGGCGTTCGTGGACGGCTGCAAGAAAAACGGGATCAGCGAGCGGCTGGCCACCAAGATCTTCGACCTCATGGAACACTTCGCCGGGTACGGCTTCAATAAATCACACAGCGCGGCGTACGCGCTCATCTCCTACCGCACCGCCTACCTGAAATCGCATTACCTCGCCGAGTTCATGACCGCGCTGCTCACCAGCGAAATGGGCAACACCGACAAGCTCGTGATCTATCTCGATGAAGCCAAGCGGATGGGCCTCACGATCCTGCCGCCTGACGTGAACGATAGCGCCCCGTATTTCACGGTCGTGGACGACCGGACGATCCGCTGCGGGCTCGGCGTCATCAAGAACGTCGGGATGGCGGCGGTCGAATCCATCGTGCAGGCCAGGGAAGCGCGCGGCCCTGCCAAGACCATCCAGGAGCTGTGCCGGGACGCGGACCTGCGGCTCGTGAACCGCAAAGTGTGCGAGAGCCTCATCAAGGCCGGGGCGTGCGACAGCATGGGCGTGTCGCGGGCCGCCCTCCTCGCGAACCTCGACCAGGCCGTTGAAGAGGCCACGAGCCTCCAGAAGGACCGCACCCGCGGCCAGCTGACCTTCTTCGAATCTTTGACCGAGGCCGAGCCGGCCGCCCCGCCAGCGGCTGGCATCAACCCCGGACCTGGCCATCTTGGTGCCGGGGTAAACCGCCTGCGCGATTGGCCGGAGAGCCAGAAGCTCGCGTTCGAGAAAGCGTTGCTCGGATTCTACGTCTCCGGGCACCCGCTGGCGCGCTATGTCACGCTCATCAAGACACTTGGCACCGCCACCTCGCGGCAGATCCTCCAGATGGAGGAAGGCGCCGTCGTCACGGTGGGCGGCATGCTGACCAAGATCAAGCAAACCACGACCAAGAAGACGAATGAGCAGATGGCCGTCTGCATGCTGGAGGATCTTGAGGGGGACGTCGAAACCCTTGTGTTCCCAAACGTCTACACGCAGCTGGCGCCGCAGCTGAAGCCCAACACGGTGGTGTTCGTCGAGGGGCGTTTGGCCATGCGGGAAGACCGTCCGCGCCTGATCGCGCAACAGATCGTCCCGGTCGACCAGGGGGCCAGCAAGCTGGCGCAGGCGATGGAGCTGGTCCTGAAGACCCGGGGGATCGAAAAGGACCTTTTGGAACAGTTGAAGGAACTCCTTGCGAAATTCAGCGGCAGCGTGCCGGTCTACCTTCGGTTGGAGGCGCCTGAGGAACCCTCGATGCGGCTTCGGCTTGCGGAAAGTTTCCGCGTCGAGCCGCGCCAGGAGCTGCTCGAGGAGCTGAACCGGCTCCTCGGGGAAGGCTCGGTCGTCATCCGCCGGCAGCCGCCGAAGCCGTCACAGGCGTACCAGCCCCGGTTTGCCAAGTCGTCTGCCAGGAATGAGTAGCGTACTTGACAGGGTAACGCTTTTTTGGTAGCCTAGCTTCTCCTATGGCGCTCACCAAGAAGGACTTAGTGTTACTGGTCTCGAAGGAGACCGGGATCACTCAGGTAGACGTAAAGCGGGTGGTCCAGCGAACGCTCGACCACCTCGTCGCCAGCCTTAAAGAGGGTAAAACGGTCGAGCTCAGGAACTTCGGCGTCTTCAAAGTCAGGCAGCGCGCCCCCCGCCGAGGACGTAACCCCAAGACCGGTGAAGAGGTTCCGGTGCCGCCCAAGCGGGTGGTGGTGTTCAAGCCGGGGCTGTTGATGCGCCAGGACATCAAGTAACGTCACACGGTTGCTGTTCCTTCCCCGTCGGTATTTCCGGCCCCGCCGTGTTACAATAACGTCAGTCCATCATGGCCTTTCAAGCTCTTCGCGGTACAACTGACCTCCTCGGGGACGGCCTGCGCCGCTGGTCGGCGGTCGAGCATGCGGTCCGCCGCCTCGCCCGCGTCGCCGGCTACCGGGAAGTGCGCACGCCGGTCATCGAAGACGCGGCGCTGTTTCTGCGCTCGGTCGGCGAAACCAGCGACATCATCCAGAAAGAGATGTTCCGCTTCGAGGACCGGGGCGGGCACGACATCGTGCTGCGGCCGGAAGGCACCGCCTCGGTCGTCCGGGCCTACCTGGAGCACAACCTCCATAAGACCGAAGGCTTCGTGAAGCTCGTGTACCTCGGCCCGATGTTCCGCGCCGAGCGCCCGCAAGCCGGCCGGTTCCGCCAGTTCCACCAATACGGGGTGGAGGCGATCGGCTCGAGCAGCCCCTGGGTGGATGTGGACGTCATCACGCTTTGCGTGACGATCCTGCAGGAGCTGGGAATCACGGATGTGACGCTGTGGATCGCCAGCATGGGCTGCCGCGATGACCAACGCCGGTCAGCCGAGGCGCTGCGAGCGCGGCTTGCGCCGGAGCGCGACAAGCTGTGCAAGGAATGCCAAAGCCGTTTTGACAAAAACGTCTTCCGGGTGCTGGATTGCAAAAACCCGGCGTGCCGCGCGACCGCCTGGAAGAGCAAGGCATCGCCGTTCCTCTTATGCGATGCCTGCACCGCCCACTTCGATCAGGTGCGGCAGGGGCTGCGGCAGGCCGGCGTGGCCTTCGATGACACGCAAGTCTTCGCCCGCGGCCTTGACTACTACACGCGGACCGTCTTCGAAGTGCGCGCCGCAGGCTTGGGAGCGCAGGACGCGGTCGCGGCCGGCGGCCGGTATGACCACTTGGTTGAGGACCTGGGCGGGCCCTCGCTCGGCGCGGTCGGCTTTGCCGCCGGCATCGAGCGCGTGCTCATGGCGCAGGAGAAGGGGAGCGCAGCCGCCAATGGCGCGCCGCCGCGCGCCGGGTTCTACCTCGCGCTGGCGCAGCCGGCGCTCGCCGGCGAGGGGTTCAAGCTGATCCAGCAATTGCGCGCCAAGGGCGTGACCGCGCAGATGGACTACGATGGCAAAAGCCTCAAGGCGCAGCTGCGCGAAGCGGATAAGATGGGCTGCCGCCTCGTGGCGGTGCTTGGCGAGAATGAGATCAAGCAGGGGACGATCACGCTGAAGGACCTGGAACAGGGCGCCCAAGAGACGCTGCAGCTGTCGGCGCTTGTTGACCGCATGAGCCAACAACTGAAGGCCGCATGTCACTGACGCTTCGTGAATCGTGGATCGGGCACCGTGGATCGTACGTCACGAACCACGAATCACGAATCACGAATCACGGTCTTCGATGAAACGCACCCATGGCTGCGGGGAGTTGACGGAAGCGCTGAGCGGGCAGACCGTGACGCTGTGCGGCTGGCTGCACCGGCGGCGCGACCACGGGGGCCTCAGCTTCTTCGACTTGCGGGACCGCTCCGGCATCGCCCAGGTCGTGTTCAACGCAAAAAAGAACGCCGAGCTGCATCAGGCCGCCAAGGGGTTCGGCCCGGAGTTCGTCCTCAGCATCACCGGCGCGGTCGGCGCGCGGCCCAAGGGGTCTGAAAATCCCAAGATCCCTTCCGGCATGGTCGAGGTCTCAGCCACCGGAGTCACGGTGCTGAACGCCGCGACCCCGCCGCCCTTTGAAATCGACGACGCCACCGAGGCCTCGGAGGACGTCCGCATGCAGTGGCGGTATATCGACCTGCGCCGCCCGATCATGCAGCAGAAGCTGATCCTGCGCCACCGGATGATTCACACGATCCGGGAGACGCTGCACGGGCTGAAGTTTCTCGAAATCGAAACGCCGATCCTGACCAAGTCGACGCCGGAGGGTGCGCGCGACTACCTCGTGCCCTCGCGCGTGAACCCGGGGCGGTTCTTCGCCCTGCCGCAGTCGCCGCAGTTGTTCAAGCAGCTGCTGATGGTGTCAGGCATGGAGCGGTACTTCCAGGTGGCCCGCTGCTTCCGCGACGAGGACCTGCGCGCCGACCGGCAGCCGGAATTCACCCAGCTCGACCTCGAGATGTCGTTTGTGGATGAGGAGGACGTCTTCGGCGTCATCGAGGCGGTCATCAGCCGGGCGTTCCAGGACGCGCTCGGGGTCACGCTCAAGACGCCATTCCCGCGCCTGAGCCACAAGGACGCCAAGGCGACGCACCAGAGCGACAAGCCGGATCTCCGCGCCGAGCTCGGGCCCTGGGCGTTCTGCTGGATCACCGACTTTCCGCTCTTTCAATGGAACGCCGAGAGCAAGCGCTGGGACGCGGAGCATCACCCGTTCACCGCGCCGCATCCGGACGACGTTCCGCTGCTGGCGAGCGACCCGGGCAAGGTCCGCTCGCGCGCCTATGACCTGGTGCTGAACGGCACGGAGCTGGGCTCGGGCAGCATCCGGATCCACCACGCCCCGCTGCAGCAGCAGATCTTCGGCATCCTGGGGATGAGCGACCAGGCGGCGCAGGAGCGGTTCGGGTTCCTCCTGCAGGCGTTCGCGTACGGCGCACCGCCCCACGGCGGCTTCGCGTTCGGCCTGGACCGGCTGGTCGCGCTGGCGGCGCAGACCCCGTCGATCCGGGACGTCATCGCGTTCCCGAAGACCGCGAAGGCGGTGGACCCGGTGACGGACGCCCCCTCGCCGGCGACAGAGGCGCAACTCAAGGAATTGGGCATCGTCATCTTGCAACAGAGGAGGACGTCATGAAAGGTCTCCTACGGATGGGCGTGGGGCTGGCAGCACTCGCCGCGGTGGCCGGATGCCGTTCGCCGCGCGTGGCGACGCGCGTCACGGAAGTGCCCCGCGTGGACCTGGAGCTTGCCGGCGGCAATCGCGGCTATTTGATCGGCACGGCGCCTGAATCCGCGGATCTCAAAACGACCCGGCAGATGATGCAGACCGACATCGAGGTGCCGAGCTTCTATAAGGCGAAACCGAGCGGGACGCCGGTGGACCTGGGTGAGTTTGCGCCGCCCGAGCGCGACGCGGTGGGAGTAGCGGCTGCCGGGGGCGCGTTTGATTCCTACACCGTCCAGAAGGGCGACTCGCTCTGGACCATCGCCGCGAAACCTGAGGTCTACGGCAAGGCGTCCGCCTGGAAGCGGATCCTGGACGCGAACCAGGACGTCCTGAAGGGGCGGCCTGAGCGGCTCCGCCCAGGCATGACCCTTCGCATCCCTCGCGGCGGGGCGGGGAGCGGCTCCGGGTCAGATGAGGGGATGACGTTCACGAAATAAGCCCCATGCCTGAACAATCCCTGACCCTTCGCGATGACCGCGAAGCCCAAGCGCTGTTCGGCAAGCATGACCAACACCTGCGGAGGATCGAGCAGGCGCTGGGCGTCTCGGTGGTCACCAGAGGGGAAGAGCTCAAGATCAACGGGCAGCCGGAGGCTGTCGCCAAAGCGGTGAAGCTGTTCGACGACCTGCTGGTGGTCGTCCGCTCCGGCGCCCCGGTGCATCGCGAGGACGTGGACTATGCGCTGCGCGCGATGCAGGACTCGCGACTCATCCAGCTCAAGCAGATTTACCAGGAGCGGATCGAGGTCCCGTCCAAGCGCCGCTTCGTCATCCCCCGCACGCCCGGCCAGAAGGACTACGTGGACGCGATGCGCAAGTACGACGTCGTGTTCGGCATCGGCCCGGCCGGCACCGGCAAGACCTACCTCGCCATGGCGATGGCGGTGGAGACGCTGACCAAAGGCGAAGTCTCCCGGATCATCCTGACGCGGCCGGCGGTCGAGGCCGGGGAACGGCTCGGCTACTTGCCGGGCGACCTGGCCGAGAAGATCAACCCCTACCTCCGCCCGCTCTACGACGCGCTCTACGAAATGATGGACGTGGACATGGTGCAGCGCTACCTCGACCGCGGCATCATCGAAGTTGCTCCGCTGGCGTACATGCGGGGCAGAACGCTGAACGACTCGTTCATCATCCTCGATGAGGCGCAGAACACGACCAGCGAACAGATGAAGATGTTTCTGACCCGTCTCGGCTTCGATTCGAAGGCGGTCGTGACCGGCGATGTCACCCAGGTGGACCTACCGTCCGAAAAGGTGTCCGGGCTCATTCAGGTGCAGACGCTCCTGGCGAACATCGCGGGGATCAAGTTCGCGCACTTCAGCGGGCAGGATGTCGTCCGCCACGAGCTCGTGCAGGCGATCATCGAAGCGTACGAGAAGCACAACCACCATTAAGCAATGCTCGTGGCGGTCACGAACGCCCAGCGCCGCACGCCGGTGGATCTGGCGGCGATGCGCCGCCTGGCCGGCTGCGCGGCGCGGCGGCTCAACATCCGGGGCCCGGGGACGCTCGCGATCACGTTTCTGGATGCCGGGCGCATGCGAACCTTGAACCGGCGGTTCCTTGGGTCTGACCGCGCCACCGACGTGCTGAGCTTCCGCTACGACGGCGAGCCGGCGTGCCTGCCGAAATCGATGCGGCGCAGACAGGTGGCCGGAGAAATTTTCATCGCGCCGGGCGAGGCGCGCCGGTACGCCAGGGCGCACGGGCTCACGTACCGGGAAGAGTTGGGCCGTTACGTGGTCCACGGCCTGCTGCACTGGCTGGGACACGATGACCGCACCGCGGCTGAGCAGCGCGCGATGCGCAGGCGCGAAGACCGGCTGCTCGCCACCTGTCGGAAGGCGCGGTAAATGGGACTCCACACCACAAACGCGATCGTGCTGCGCCGGTACCCGTTCCGGGAAACCAGCATCACCGTCAGCTGCCTCACCGAGCGCTTCGGCAAGCTGAAGGGGTTGGTCAAAGGGATCCGCGGCGAGTCGAACCGCCACCGGAGCGCGATGGAGCCGCTCACGGTGAACCGGATCGTTTTCTACGACACCCGCTCGAGCCAACTCCACCTCATCAGCCAGTGCGAGCTGCTCGCCGGGCTGCCTGAGCTGCAGCGCGACCTCGAAATCATGCGGATCGCCGCCCTCAGCGTGCACCTGGTGGACCAGGTCGTGCCGCTCGAAGAGCCGCAGCCGACCACCTACCACCTGCTGAAGGACACGCTCGAGCGGCTGGCGCTCGGCGCCGGGAATCCCATGACCCTGCAAATCCATTTCATCGTGAGGCTCCTGCGGCTCGCCGGGTTCCAGCCGCAGCTCAACCAGTGCACCGCCTGCAACATCACCGTGGTGGACACCGGTCACTGGAGCGCCCGGCAAGGCGGGCTCTTGTGCCGCCGGTGCCTCCACCAGGACCCCCACGCAGAGGCGGCGTCGCCTGAGATGCTGTCCGCCCTGGATGCGCTGTCCCAGACCGATGCGCCCCCCTCACTCAATGAAGGGCTCATTCCGATCCTGCGCCACCGGCTTGACGAATTCCTTCAATGGCGCATTGACCGCCCCCTGCGCATCAGAACCGCATGAGACCCAAGGCCCCGGCACCATCTCGCGCCGTCGCCGCCCGCGGAAGCGACTTCCAGCAGCTCATTCTGTCGCTCGACGCCTTCTGGGCCAAGCACGGCTGCCTGATCGTCCAGCCCTATGACGTTGAAATGGGGGCAGGGACATTCCACCCGGCCACGTTCTTCGGCGCCCTCGGCCCGGCGCACAGCCGCGTCGCCTATGTCCAACCATCCCGCCGGCCGGCCGACGGCCGCTACGGGGATAACCCGCTCAGGATGCAGCGCTACTACCAGTATCAGGTCCTGCTGAAGCCGACCCCGGACGATGTACAGCAGCTCTACCTAGACAGCCTCCGCTCGTGCGGCCTCAAGCTCGAAGACCACGACATGCGGTTCGTTCAGGATGACTGGGAGTCGCCTACGCTCGGCGCCTGGGGCCTGGGCTGGGAGGTGTGGCTCGACAGTCTTGAGGTGACGCAATTCACCTATTTCCAGCAAGTCGGCGGCCTGGACCTGGAGCACATCTCCTGCGAGATCACGTACGGCCTCGAGCGGATCGCCACCTACCTGCAAGGCACCCCGGATGTGTGGGCGCTCCGCTATGGCCCGGGCGCCACCTATGGAGGCATCCATTTGGCCAATGAAAAGGAGAGCTCGGACTACAACTTTAATCATGCGGACGTCGCGCTGCACCAGGAGCTGTTCGGCAAGTACGAAGCGGATGCCAGGCGGCTCTTGGACGCCCAGGTGCTCGTGCCGGCGTATGAGCAGCTCCTCAAGTGCAGCCATACCTTCAACATCCTGGATGCGCGCGGCGCGATCAGTCAGGCCGACCGGCCGCGCTTCGTGCTGAGAATCCGAACCCTTGCGAAGCGCTGCGCCGAATTGTACTTAGAGCGACAGCCAGGGGCAGGAGACAAGGGGCAGGGGGCAAGATGACGTCCCGCTCTTCCCATGCCCCACGCCCCGTGCCCCACGCCCCTCGATCAGCCGATTTGCTATTTGAGATCGGCGCTGAGGAGCTCCCGGCCGCGTACGTCCCAGGCCTGATCGACCAGGTGGGCCGCGAAGCCACCGCGTTGTTTAAGGCCAACCACCTGACGTTCGACCGCGCCGAGACGTTTGCCACTCCGCGCCGGCTGGTGCTCTTGGTGCACAGCCTCTCAGGGCTGCAGCATCGGCCGGCCGAAGAAGTCCGCGGCCCGTCCAAGCAGGCCGCCTATGACAAGGACGGGAAGCCGACCCAGGCGCTTCAAGGGTTCCTGAAATCGCACGGCGGCGCGATCGCAGACACGAAGCTCGTGTCGTCCGAGAAGGGCGCGTACGTGTTCCTCGTCAAGCCGGTCCGGACCACGCCGACCGCGCATGTCTTGCCGGCGCTCCTGCCGCAATTGATCGGGAAGCTGCGCTCGCCGAAGACCATGCGGTGGGATGCGAGCGGCGTCCGGTTCGCCCGGCCGATCCGCTGGCTGCTCGCGCTCTACGGCTCAACACAGATCCGCTGCACCATCGGGCGGCTCACAGGCGGCGCCGCCACCTGGGTTGGGCTGCCGCTGCGGCCGAAGCGGCTCACCGTCAGCTCGCCGGAGCAGTACCGCACGGCCCTCGCAACCCACGGCATCATCCTGGACCATGCCGCGCGCCGGAGCGCCATCGAAGCCATGGTCACGAAGGTGGCGGCGCAATCGAAGGGCCGCATCGCGCCGGAGATGATCCGTCATGGATTGCTCGATGAGGTCACCTATCTGGTCGAGCAGCCGGTGCCGCTCGTCGGCTCCTTCGACAAGCAGTACCTGGAGCTGCCGCGCGAGGTGCTGCTCGCGAGCATGGCGAAGCACCAGCGCGTGTTCGCCATCGAGTCGCAGGACGGCCTCGCGCCGCAATGCGTCGCCATCTTGGAAGGCCGCCCGGGCAAGCCTGAGGAGGTCCGCAAGGTTGTCGAACGGATCCTGAACGCCCGGCTCGCCGACAGCCTGATGTTCTGGTCCGGGGACCACAAGCAGCTGCCGCTTGCCAACATGGCGTCCGCGCTCTCCGGAGTCACGTTCCACGAAAAGTTAGGCTCGATGTGGGACAAGACCGGCCGGGTGGCAGGGCTTACGAGCGCCCTCGTGGACGCCTGGGCGCTGTCGTCGCAGGAGCAGATCAGTTTGAAACGGGCCGCCCAGCTGGCGAAAGCCGATCTGGTCAGCACGATGGTGAAGGAGTTTCCGACGCTTCAGGGCATCGTCGGCAAGCACTATGCCAAGGAGTCCGGCGAGCACCAGGCGGTGGTCGAGGCGATCGAAGAACATTACCTCCCGCTCGCCGGCAAGATGCCGAAGACGCTCATCGGCAGCGCGCTCGCCATCCTGGATAAGTACGACACGCTGGCTGGCTACTTCAGCATCGGGATCCAACCGACCGGCGACCAAGATCCGTTCGGGCTCCGGCGCGCAGCGCAGGGGATCGTGGAAGTCGGATGGGCGATTCACCGGCCCTTGCGGCTTGACGCGCTGTTCAGCGCGTGGCAGACGCTGGCCCCGACGGCGAAGGGAAAGGCGGACGTCGCTGTGAAGGTCCGGCAGTACCTCGCCGAGCGGCTCTACACGTTCGCCTGGCCGGCGCCCCCGGCCCGACAATCGATAGAGCCGGGGCGGGCTGTGCCGACCGCCGACTGCATTGATGCGGTCCTGGCCAGCCCCTGGGATGATCTGGTGGATGCGATGGACCGGATGGCCAGCCTCCAGCGGCTGGTCGGGCACCCCGGGCTCCTCAAGGCCGCGAAGGTCATCGAACGGACGCGCAACATCCTGAAGAGCGCGTCGGTCAAGCAGCCTGAAGTCAATCCGGAGCGCCTGCAGGAGGCGCCGGAACGGGAGCTGTGGGACGTGTATCGCAACCACCAGGAGCGGCTGGCCAAGCTCGCGCAGGAGCGGGCGTACGGGGAGGCGACCACGCTCTTCGGCGACCTGTTCTACGACCCGGTCCACCGCTTCTTCGACAAAGTGCTCGTCAACGTCCCTGAAGCCGCACTGCAGCAAAACCGGCTTGCCTTGATGCAAGCGATCAATACGTTGTATACTGCCCGCATCGCCGATCTGTCAAAACTCGCCATCTTACAGCAGGGAGGAAGTGCATGAAGCGTTCGGAGACCGTCCTCAGAGCCAAGCGATCCGCCCCCCAGAGAGCCCCAGCCGCGAACGGCCGGACCAACGGAACTGCCACCGCCAAGCGCAAGGCACAGTACATCTATGTATTCGGCAGCGGGAAGGCGGACGGCCGCTCCGGCATGAAGCAGCTCCTGGGCGGGAAGGGCGCGAACCTGGCGGAAATGACCAACCTGGGCGTCCCGGTCCCTCCCGGCTTCACCATCACCACGGACATCTGCCGGCAGTTCTATGAATTGGGGGAGAAATGGCCTGCCGGCCTGGAAGCTGAGCTGGCGCAGAAGCTTCAGTGGCTCGAGCGAACCGCAGGCAAGGGTTTCGGCGACCCCAAAAACCCCCTGCTGGTCTCCGTCCGGTCCGGTGCTGCGGTCTCCATGCCCGGCATGATGGACACGATCCTCAACCTCGGCCTGAACGACGCCACGGCCGAGGGTTTGGCCAAGAGGACCGGCAACCCGCGCTTCGCGTACGACGCCTACCGCCGGTTCATCCAGATGTTCAGCAACGTGGTGCTCGAACTGGAGCACAAGACGTTCGAGCACGCGCTCTCGCGGGCGAAGCAACAGCACAAGGCGGCAACCGATGCCGAGCTGCCGGCCGACGCGCTGCGCGCGCTGGTCAAGGAGTACAAGGCGATCATCCGCAAGGCCACGGGGCGCGACTTCCCGGACGACCCGCGCGAGCAGCTGCGCATGGCCATCAACGCGGTCTTCCAGTCGTGGAACGGCCACCGCGCGGTCATCTACCGACGGCTCAACAACATCCCGCACGCGATGGGGACCGCGGTTAACGTGCAGTCGATGGTCTTCGGCAACATGGGCAACACCTCGCTGACCGGCGTCTGCTTCACTCGCGACCCCGGAACCGGGGAGAACGTCTATTACGGCGAATACCTCGTCAATGCCCAGGGCGAAGACGTGGTCGCCGGCATCCGGACGCCGAAGCCCGTCGCGCAGCTCAAGCGCGAGTTCCCGAAGGTGTACGAGGAGCTCTACAAGGTCTCGAAGCGGCTCGAGAAGTACTTCAAGCAGGTGCAGGACCTGGAGTTCACCGTGGAGCAGGGCACGCTGTACATGCTGCAGGCGCGCACCGGCAAGTCGAACGCGCAGGCCGCGGTGCAGTTCGTCACGGACTTCGTGAAGGAAAAGCTCATCTCGAAGGAGGATGCGCTGCTGCGCGTCGACCCTTCGCAGCTCGACCAACTGCTGCATCCGACCATCAGCCCCAAGGCCAAGCCGAAGGTGATCGCCAAAGGGCTGCCGGCGTCGCCAGGTGCTGCGGTCGGCAAGGCGGTTTTCACGGCGAAGCGTGCGGTGGAGCTGGCTGACGAGGCCTCTGAACGCGTGATCCTGGTGCGCGATGAGACCTCGCCTGAGGACATCGAAGGTATGGCGGCCGCACAGGGCATCCTGACGGCCCGGGGCGGCATGACCTCGCACGCGGCCGTGGTCGGCCGCGGCATGGGGAAGTGCTGCGTCGTCGGATGCAATGAGATCATCGTCCGAGAGGAGGAGGGCTACTTCAAGGCGGGCGAGCTCACGATCCGCGAGAACGACGTCATTACGCTGAACGGCACGACCGGCGAGGTGATCCAGGGCGAGGTCCCGCTGATTCAGCCCCAGCTCACCGGCAGCTTCAAACAGGTGCTCGCGTGGGCTGACCAGGCCCGCCGCCTGGCGGTCCGGGCCAATGCCGACACCCCGCAGGACGCCAAGATCGCCCGCGACTTCGGCGCCGAAGGGATCGGGCTGTGCCGCACGGAGCATATGTTCTTCGGCGAAGAGCGGCTGCCGGTCGTTCGTCAAATGATCCTGGCCAAGGAGGTCAACGCGCGCAAGGCGGCGCTGGCCATGCTGCTCCCCTTCCAGAAACAGGACTTCATCGAGATCTTCGAGGCCATGAAGGGCTGGCCTGTCACCATCCGGCTCCTCGACCCGCCGCTCCACGAGTTCCTCCCGAACAGCCCGGAGGACCAGGAGCGGGTCTCGAAGCAGCTGGGCATCGACCTCCGCGAGCTGCGCGACACGGTGAACAGCCTGCATGAGGTCAACCCTATGCTCGGCCACCGCGGGTGCCGGCTCGGGATCACGTACCCCGAGATCAACGAGATGCAGGCGCAGGCGATCCTGGAAGCGGCGTGCGAGCTGCGCCGGGACGGCGTCAGCGTCACCCCGGAGATCATGGTCCCGCTGGTGGGCCACCCGAACGAGTTCCGCGCCGCCAAGCGGGTCATTGACGAGGTCGCGAAGCGGACGATGGCCCGGTACAAGACGGCGTTCAAGTACCTGGTCGGCACCATGATCGAGGTGCCGCGCGCCGCGGTCGTGGCCGATCAGATCGCCCAGGACGCCGAGTTCTTCAGCTTCGGCACCAACGACCTGACCCAGATGACGTTCGGCTTCTCCCGGGATGACGTCGGCAAGTTCCTGCCGCACTATCTGAGAGACGAGATCCTGCCGGTCGATCCGTTCGTAAAGCTGGACCAGGAAGGGGTCGGCGCGCTGATCCGCCTGGCGGTCCAGAAAGGCCGGGCCGTCCGGCCGGGCCTTAAGGTCGGCATCTGCGGCGAGCACGGCGGAGAAGCTTCCTCGATCGACTTCTGCCACCGGGCCGGGCTCGACTATGTGTCCTGCTCGCCCTACCGCGTGCCGGTCGCGCGGCTCGCGGCTGCGCAAGCCGCTTTGCGAGAGAAGAACTAGGCTATGGGGCAGGGGGCAGGGGGCAGGGGGCAAATTGGCAACATATCCCGTGCCCCACGCCCCGTGCCCCACGCCCCGAGCTCTTAATGGACCCGATCCGTTCGTACCTGAAAGACATCAAATTGATCCCGCTCCTGACCGCCAAGCAGGAGATCGACCTCGCCAAGAAGATCCGCAGGGGCGACCTGGTGGCGAAGCGCCAAATGACGCTCTCCAACCTGCGCCTCGTCATCAACATCGCCAAGCGGTACTCCCACCTGGGCGTGCCGCTGCTGGACCTGATTGAGGAAGGGAACCTCGGCCTCATGAAGGCCGTGATGAAGTACAATCCAGCAAAGGGCTTCCGCTTTTCCACCTACGGCGCGTGGTGGATCCGCCAGTACATCACCCGCGCGATCGCGAACCAGGGGAAAACGGTCCGCATCCCGGTCTATATGACCGAGCTCCTGTCCAAGTTCAAGCGGACGACCGAGGAGCTGTCCCAGAAGCTGGGCCGCAAGCCGAGCGCCTCCGAGCTCGCGCGCCACATGCGCCTACCGATTGAGCGGGTCGAGCGGCTGCAGGAGCTCGTGACCTCGTCCCAGGCCACCTCGCTGGAAACACCGGTGGGGGAGGAAGGCGAGACCGAGATGATCGACCTCCTCCAGGATGAATCCACCCCCTCCCCCCAGGAGGACATCGGCCGGTTCCTTCAGCATGAGCGGATCGACGCGCTCCTCAAGAAGATGAACGACCGGGAGCGGCGCGTGCTGACCCTACGCTACGGCCTGGACGACGGCGTGAGCCGCACGCTCGGCGAGACCGCCAAGTTCTTCGGCATCACCCGCGAGCGCGTGCGGCAGATCGAAGTCGTCGCGATCAAGAAGCTGCGGGCGCTGATGGTGACCGAAGAGCCGGCCTTCGCCGAGGAGCAGCAGCTCGCGGCCCTGCCGGATGGGAAGCCGAAGCAGAAGCCCGAGCCCCATGACGCCAAGAAAAAGACGGCCAAGCGCAACGGCCGCTCCCGCTGAGTTGCTCACCCCCGGATCTCTTCAGAGCCGACACGCCCCAGTAGCTCAGTATGGAAGAGCAGCGGTTTCCTAAACCGCGTGTCCCCCGTTCGACTCGGGGCTGGGGCACTTTCATTTCTATGGCGGCGAACGCCGCATTGCCGAGCGCCACGGGGGCGCTCGTCCTGGTTTTGGTCGCCGGCTGGATCGCGTGTCAGGCATGGCTGCTGGGGGCCCGCTGGATCAATCCTGACGAGGGCGCGCACCTGATGGACGTGCGCCTGGCCATGGACGGGCTGGTGCCGTTCGTGGACTACGGCGCGCGCCAACCGCTCTATGTCTATGCGTACGTGCCGTTCCTCAAGTACTTCGGAGGCGGCTACATCAGCGGCCGGCTCATGCCGCTGAGCGCGACGCTGCTGACCGCATGGCTCCTGTGGGCGATCGGACAGCGCCTGGCGGGCCGGGCGGCCGGGATATCCGCGGCGCTCTGGTATCTGTTCACTCCGACGGTGCTCATCAACGCCACCGTGGCCAAAACCGAGCCGCTCGCCGCGCTCCTGGTCGCCCTGGCGATCTACGCCATCGTGGTCCACATGGACCGGACGTCGTGGTGGCTCATGGCGCTGGCAGGCGTTGCGCTCGGGGCAGGGTATTACGTTCGGGAGTCCACGCTTGGGGGGCTCCTCGCAGCCGGCATCATGGTGCTGGCAAGAGGGCCGGAGGGATGGGGCCGCGCGCTACGGCGCTTGGGGCTCCTGGCGGCCGGGTATGCCGCGGTCTGCGCGGCGGTGATCGCTTTCTACAGCCGTCATCTGCCGATGGGGAGCATCCTGGCGAGCAGCGCGCTGTCTCCGCTCTCCCGGGTGCTGAACAGCGTCCGGAAGATCGCGGCGTGGTGGATGCCGGACGCCGAGAGCGCGGTGGGTCCCTGGTCCGTGGGGTCATTTGAAGTGTCACAGTCCGCGGAAGCTATCCGGCGCAACCTGCACGAGGTGCTCTCCCTCAACGCGCCCCTGCTGATCGGTGCCGCCATCGCGATGCTGCTCCTGGCATGGGCCGGCCTCAGGCGCTCCAGGCGGGGCGCCGGCACCGGTGAACGCTGGGGGCTGGTCGTGCCCCTCGGCTGGCTGGCGAGCATGGCGCTGGTGTACGCGTACCACATCGCCACGCGGGGGTTTTACCAGTTCTATTTCCGCGAGCTGATCCCGCCGCTGGCCCTCCTCCTGGCCCTTGCGCTTCAACGATGCGCGCCGGAACGCGCGCCCGGCGCGTGGCTCGTGGGCGTGACGGTGGCGGGGATCGCGGCCGGCCTTGGGGTGTGCCTGATGCAGCGGTACTGGCACGGCAGCGGGGCGATGTATGCGCTCGGGATGGTGGGGGCGGCGGGGTATCTGGCGTTCTCGCCAGTGCTCTCGCGCGGGCTGTGCATCCGCGTCCTGGGGGGGTATCTCAGCTTTGTCGCCCTGGTGGTGGCGGTGCGCTGGACGCCGCTTGGGGGGAGTGCGCGCCACGCGCCGGCCGTATGGGTTGCGACGGGTGGCCTGCTGGTCCTGCTCGCCCTGGTGCGGGCCATGCACCGTCGCCTGCCCGCGGCCGCCGTGGGACGCTTTGTGGGGCTCGGAGCGCTCGGCGCGGCGTTGATGATGTCCGCGACGGCATCGGCCAGAGTGCTCAGCCTGGCGTATGACTGCGTGTGGTCGCCGGGAACCGTGCGGTCGGTCGCGCAGCTGGTCCGGGCGCACTCCGCCGAGGGCGAGACGGCGCTCTCCGGCGCGGTCATCTGGGAGTTCGCGGCCGGCCGGCGGCCGTTCATGAACCTCTCCCATCCGCTCGCGTACATGTACACGATGCCGCCGGAGATGAGACAGCGGATCACGGACACGCTGGCCTCCAAGCCGCCGCGGATCGTTGTGCTGGACGGCTACACCGAGCGGACCCATCTCCAGCATCTGCCGCAGCTCCGAACATTGCTGGCCACCGGCTATGAAGCCGTTGGGGAAGTCGCCGGTTCACGATACCCGGTGCGGGTCTACGCGTTGCGGGAGCAGGCTCGATGAGACTGGCGTACATCGTGTCGGAGTTCCCATCGCTGTCCGAGACGTTCATCCTGTCCCAGATCACCGGCTTGCTGGATGCCGGCCATGAGGTGGATATTTATGCCACGCAGCCCGGCCAGGATGCTGTGCGGCACCTCGACATTGAGCGGTACCATTTGATGACGCGAACACGCTACCAGCGCGACTTCACGGCGGACAGCGGGCGGCTGGGGCGGCTGGCGCGCGGGACCGCCATTCTGGCGCGCGCCGCACTGCGCAGGCCGCAATCGGTCGCGCAGTGGCTCGGACTGCTGCGGCGGGAGGGGGCGTTCCGCGCGCTTGCACTCTTGTCTGCCGTCGCGCCATTCTGGCGCGGTGACTATGACGTGATCGTCACGCACTTTGGCCCCAACGGCAATGCCTGGCTATGGCTGAAGCCATGGACGCGCGCGAAGTATGTGTGCGCGTTCTACGGGTACGATGTCACCCGCTACCCCCGCGAGCATGGAGCGTCCATCTACCAGGAACTCTTCCGCCAAGGGGACCTGTTCCTGGCGTTGAGCCTCCACATGGCCGGGCAACTGCAGGCGCTTGGCTGCGATCCGGGTCGGATTGTCATCCATCCGATTGGCATCGATATGAACCGTTTCGCGCCGCGCCGCGCCGGGCGCGCTCCGGGAGAGCCGCTTCGCGTGCTTTCGGTGGCTCGCCTCGTTGAAAAAAAGGGGCTGGCTGACGCGATCGAGGCGGTGGGACGCGCCGTCCGGCAAGGAGCCTTGGTGGACTTCACGATTGTCGGGTCCGGCCCGCTTGAAGACGCGCTGCGCGCGCTGATTCGTGAGCGCAAGCTCGAGGGCCGGGTCACGCTCGCTGGTCCGAAGCACAGCCAGGAGGTCGTCGCCCTGATGGCGCAAGCGGACGTGTTCCTCCTGCCGAGCGTGATCGCATCAAATGGCGATCAGGAAGGCACCCCGACCGTCCTCCTTGAGGCCCAGGCCTGCGAAGTGCCGGTGCTGTCGACCCGGCACAGCGGCATACCGGAAATTGTGGCGGATGGGCAGTCGGGCTACCTCGTGCCGGAACACGATGTCGAAGCGTTGGCGGAACGGCTGCGGTTCCTGGCAGAGCACCCTGATGTCCGCGCACAGCTCGGCACCTTCGGACGTCGGTATGTGGCGGAGCGGTTCGACACACGGCGACTCTGCCATCGCCTGGTGGAAATGTTCGATGCGCTTGTCCGATCCGGGCGCGTCAGCGAAGTCCAAGAAACTCCAAAAAACCTGCATAAAGGCGCATGAAGCCCCTTAGCGCTTCTAAAAATTGCTTGACAAGCGCCACCTCAGGCAATTATCATAACCCCAATCTACGAAAGGGGGTGTACTGAGCCTCCCGGGAAAGGGGAGCAGTGGTGGTGGGCAACCTGGATACGTTGGGATGTCACAGCACGGTTCCTTTTCACGAGGGTTGAGTACACTGATGAAGATGCGTAGGAGTGGTTCGGGGGAGTGGGGCTCACAACAAGGAGGGAAGTCGATGGTGAAGGCTACGCTCAAGAGCGCAGTCCTTCTGGGGCTTATCGCCCTCGGGGTGTGTGCGGCAAGCGTTCCAAGCTTCGCCGAAGTGCAGAACGTTCGGGTGGGTGGGGACATCACGGTTCGTGGCTTCTTACGCCAGAACTTGGACCTGAACGAAGGGGAGGGCGGCAGCGCGACCGCCGCAGTGTTGGATGATGAGGACGCATTCGTCCAGCACACCACGGGGCTCAATGTCGGTGCTGACCTGACGGAGAACGTGTCCGCCTTCGTCCGCATCGTCAGCGAGCGGGATTGGAATCTCGGTGGCACGGCCGGTACGAGCACAGCCGCTGGCGATATTGACATCAGCCAGAGCCACATCACGCTGAAGAACTTCTTCTACCTGCCTGGCGACGTCCGCATCGGCACCCAGCCCATCACGTGGGGCCGCGGATTCGTGCTCGGCAGCAACCTCATCCCAGGCGTCGTGGGCTTTGACGGAGACCGCAACAGCGCGATCTCCGCCGATGAGTTCACGGACTTCACGGCGTTTGACGCCGCCAGGGCGACGTTTGATTTCTCGGGCAACGCGGCTGTGGATCTGCCGATCACCCTCGACTTGGTCTACATCAAGGGGGATGAGAACAACCCGGGAAGCCCGGACGACGTGAACATCATGGGCTTCAACGTGGGCAGCAAGTTCGACAGCATGAACGGCGAAGCGGAGATGTACTACCTCAACAAGCGCGACAAGAGCCCGACGAACAACAAGGACGGCTCGATCAACACGATCGGTGTCCGCGGTAGCGGGAGCCCGGTCGAGGGCTCGTCAGTGTATGGTGAGCTCGCGTACCAGTTCGGGACGATTGGCACGGACGCGACCGGCCACCATGCGGCCGGCACGGCACAGCAAGCCTGGGCCATGAACCTCGGCGCGGACTACATGCTGGCCGATGTGCAAATGACCCCGAAGATCGGGGCGGAGTGGATCTTCTTCTCCGGCAAGGACAACAACGGAGCGGCCGCAGGCTGGGACCCGATCGCTCGCGGCTACTTCACCACCGCGCTGCGCGAGTTCCAGAACGTCGGATTCTACCTGCCTGACCAGACCTGCTTCCGTAACGGGACGACGACGGCGGCTAACTGCACCGGGTCGGCGACGAACCAGCACCAGCTGTCGCTCTATGGCAGCCTGAAGCCGTTGGAGGACCTCACGGTCGCTCCTCGGCTCTCCTGGTTCATCTTGGACGTCGGCGCGCTCCCGGTCGCAGGCTCCAAGCGGAACAGCTTCGCAGGCACCGAGCTTGACGTCGTCACGACCTACAACTACACCGATGATGTCCAGCTGGGCTTGATCTACGGGCTGTTCCTGCCGGGGAGCGTGTACCGCACCCCGACCGACAGCACCGCCCAGGAGCTGATCAGCTCGGTGAGCGTCAAGTTCTAAGGTTCGTACCACCACAGCCCCCTGCTCCGGATTGCGACGGGGCAGGGGGTTGTTTTTTGCCCCATGGCTCATCCACTCTCTATTGCGTTCATCTGGCACATGCACCAGCCCAGTTACCGTGACCCGGTGACAGGCGACTCAGCCATGCCCTGGGTACGCCTCCATGCCACCAAGGACTACCTGGACATGGTGTTGCGCCTGGCCGAGTTCCCCTCGATCCACCAGACGTTCAACTTCGTGCCCTCACTCCTGGACCAATTAGAGGAGTACCTGCCACCGGCCAACAAGTCAGACCGGTTCCTTGATCTCTCCAGGAAGCCGGCTGCCGAGCTGACCGAGGAGGAGCAGCGGTTCATCCTGGAGTGGTTCTTCCTGGCCAACCCGGAGCGGATGATCAAGCCGTTCCCGCGCTACTATGACTTGCTCGCTAAGCGGGGCGCGCATGTGAAGGAAAGCGACTGGCCTGCCGCGCAGAAACGCTTCCGGCTGCAGGATTACCTGGACCTACAGGTCTGGTTCAATCTGGTGTGGATCGACCCGTGGCTGAGGCGGCAGGACCAGGCGCTTCTGCGCTTGGAAGCGAAGGGCGGCCAATTCTCCGAAGAGGAGAAGGCCTATGTCCTGGCTAAGCACGTGGCGCTGACCGGGCAAGTCATCCCGGCCTATCGCGAGGCCCTGTCCAGAGGCCAGGTTGAGCTGACCGCATCGCCGTACTACCACCCGATCATGCCGCTCCTCTGCGAGCTGCGGTCAGCCCGGATGGCGCTGCCGGGGATCCGGCTGCCCGAGGCCTCCTTCCGTCACCCGGAGGACGCCCGCTGGCATCTCGATGAGGGGCTGCGGCGCCACGCGGAGGCATTCGGCCGGCCGGCGACCGGCATGTGGCCGCCTGAAGGCAGCGTGAGCGAAGATTTCGTGCGCCTGGCGATCGACGCGAAGGTGCCCTGGGTGGCGACCGATGAAGAGATCCTCTGGCGCACGCTTAAAGTCGCCCCCTCGGCCGCCAACCGTTACCGGCCGCACCTCATCCGCCGCGGCCAGGGACAGCTCGCGATCGTCTTCCGCGACCGGGAGCTGTCAGACCTGCTTGGGTTCGTCTACAGCCAGTGGGACCCGCAGATCGCAGCCAACGACTTCCTGCGGCGCCTCAGGGCGATTCACCAGGAGCTCCAGCATGGCCCGCCGGGGCTGGTCAGCATCATCCTGGACGGGGAAAACGCCTGGGAGGCGTACCGGGACGACGGCCATGAGTTTTTCCTGGCGCTCTACCGGACCCTGGCCTCGGACGACCGGTTCCGCTGTGTCACGGTCAGCGAGTTTCTCGGCCAGCATCCGCTTACGGGGCAGGACTCGCTGCCGGATCTGTTCAGCGGATCGTGGATCGACGCCAACTTCGCGACCTGGATTGGCCATCCGGAAAAGAACGCCGCCTGGACCCACCTGGCCCAGGCGAGGGAAGCCCTGGAGGGCCTTGACCGAAACGCTCCCGAGCGGCAGGCGGCCTGGATGAGCCTTGCGGCGGCCGAGGGCAGCGATTGGATGTGGTGGTTCGGCGATACGCACTACTCGGCCCAGGCCGATGAGTTCGACCGGCTCTTCCGCGCGCACCTGACCACCTGTTACCGGCTCGGGGGCCTTCCGGTGCCGCCGGCTCTTGGCCAGCCTATCCGGCAGCGCACGCTTGAACCACTCTACGCGCCGACCGCGCCCCTCAGCCCGACGATTGACGGACGCGAAAGCTCCTACTATGAGTGGCTCTACGCGGGCCGGCTGGACCTGCGCCAACAGTACGCCGCCATCCACAGGGGTGAGCAGTGCTTGCGTGCCATCTCCTACGGGTTCGATGACGCGAACCGCTACCTGCGGATCGACCTCGACCTTCGCGCGCTGGCGCAGCTGGCCGAGTGGGCGATTGACTTGAGCTTCTCTCGCGGGGTGTCGGTGCGCCTCACGCGCGGGCAGCCGATCGGCCTTCAGGCGACCGTTCAGCCGCCGGCAGAGGACATCGTGCTGCAGTGCGCGATGGACCGAGTGATCGAGCTGGCACTCCCCAACAGCCTGATCCCGCTTGCGCCTGGCGAGCGCCTGCAGCTGTCCGTCACGCTCACGGAGGGCGGGGAGGCGCTGGAACGGTATCCCTCGCAGGGGCTGTTTGAGCTCCTGGCGTCCCCGTCCGATCTCGACGCCCAGTCGTGGCTCGTCTGACGCTGCGAAGCGCTTGCTTTGCCGGCGGCCCCTGCGTATAATGAACGCTGCCATCCGACGGACACACCCCCACAGGAGACAGATGGACCCGATCCGCATTGCGATTGTCGGCGTGGGCAATTGTGCCAGCGCGCTCATCCAAGGCTTGGCGTACTACGCCCGGCCGGTCAATGCCAGCCACAACGGCCAGCTCATTCCCGGGCTGCTCCACCCCCGCATCGGACGCTACGCGCCCTCCGACATCAAGGTCGTGGACGCGTTCGACATCGATGCCCGGAAAGTCGGCAAGCCGCTGGAAGCGGCCGTGGCGGCTGAACCGAACTGCACCACCAAGTTCCTGAAGCGCTTTCCAAAATACGGCGTCCGCGTCCAGATGGGGCCTGTCCTCGACGGTGTCGCGCCCCACATGAAGGACTACCCCGATGCGCAGACCTTCGTGGTCGCCAAAACCAAGCCGGTCAACCTGTCCGCGGCCCTCAAGCGCAGCGGCGCCGAAGTGTTGCTCAGCTATCTGCCGGTCGGCTCCCAGCGGGCGACCGAGGCGTACGCCGAGGCCTGCCTCGACGCCAGGGTCAGCTTGATCAATTGCATCCCCGTGTTCATCGCCTCCGACCCACGGTGGGCGGCGCGCTTCGCGAAGCGCGGCATTCCGCTGGTCGGCGATGACGTGAAAGGGCAGGTGGGCGCCACCATCCTGCACCGCACGCTCGCGCGCCTCTTCATGGAGCGGGGAGCCGTCGTCGAGCGGACGTACCAGCTGAACGTCGGCGGCAACACCGACTTCCTCAACATGCTGAACCAGGAACGGCTGAAAATGAAGAAGATCTCCAAGACCGAAGCGGTCCAGACCGTCCTCCGCACGCGCCTGGGCAACCGGGAGATCCACATCGGCCCGAGCGACTACGTGCCGTGGCAGCGGGACCGGAAGGTCTGCTTCCTGCGGATTGAGGGCCGGGGCTTCGGGGATTGCCCGATCGAGATCGAGGCCCGCCTGTCCGTCGAGGATTCGCCAAACAGCGCCGGCATGACGATCGACGCGATCCGCTGTCTCCGGCTCGCGCGCGACCGGCGGCTCAGCGGGCCGCTCCTGTCGGTCTCGGCCTGGACCATGAAACACCCGCCCAAACCCATGGCTGATGAGGACGCCCGCAAGCTTGTCGAGGCCTTCATCCGTGGGTCCAGCAACCGCTAAGATCCGGTGATGGGCGCTCCCGCGCCCCGCCCGACGCCGCTCCAGCCGTATTCAGCCCCCTCGTGCCGCGCCGGACTCTCAACCATCGCGGTGTTCGTCCTGGCCGTCGCCCTGCTCAGCGTCGCGCTCAGCGCGATCGCGACCCCGCTGTTCGGCCTCTCCTGGTGGAAAACCTTGCGCCGGTGCGTGTCGATCAGCGCCGTGCTCAGCCTCTGGTACACGGTGCGCGTGGTGCAGCGCCTGCCGTTTCGCGCCTACGGGTTTGTGCCGCTCAGGGAAGGGCAACGGCACGTTCGCTTCGGGCTCGCGGTGGGCGCGGCAGCGCTGGGTGTGCTGTGTCTCCTGGGGCTGTGGTCAGGCCTGTGCCGTATTGACGTCACGCCGGACCGCGCGCGGCTCTGGCGGACGCTGCTCCTCTTCGTGCCCGGCGCCCTGCTGGTCAGCGTGGTCGAGGAGCTGGTCTTCCGGGGGATGCTCCTGCGCAACCTGCTCGGCTGCTCCCGGTGGTTCGCAGTCAGCGCGAGCAGCGTCGCCTACGCCCTGGTCCACCTCCGCGAGCCGGCGGTGACGTGGCTGATCTGGCAGGAGCTCGCGGGGCTCACGCTCTTCGGCGTGGTGCTGGCGCTGTCGGCGCTCAGGACGCGCCAGCTGTGGCTCGCGATCGGCCTGCACGCCGCCTTGGCGTACGGAGCGCGGGTCAACAAGCTCGTGTGCACCTTTCCGCCGGATCCCGCCTGGTCGTGGTTCACCGGGACCAGCCGTCTCGTCAACGGCGTCGCGGGTTGGATTGCGCTTGTCGTCATAGGGGCGCTCGTGGTATGGTGGACAACATCAACGCAGCAAAGGAGGGTCACGGGATGACGCAACGGATGGGACGCCGGCTTGTGGTGGCCGGCCTGTTGGTGCTCGGTTTCGCCGGCTCGGCGCAGGCGGCCGAGGGGTCGTCGTACGTCGACGGCATGTGGAGGAAACTCGGGCGGGGCATCACGAACATCGCCACCTCGCCGGCCGAACTCATCCGGACGCCCTACCTCGTCAGCCAGCGGGACGGCAATCTGCCCGGCTGGTCGGTCGGCATCTTGCAGGGCGCGTGGCGCGGAGTGCTGCGCTTGCTGACAGGCGTGTTCGAGGTGGGGACGTTCTACGCGGAAGTGCCGGACAACTTCGAACCCCTGATGAAGCCGGAATACGTGTGGCTGCAAGGCAACTGGGCGGAATAACGGCCTAGCGGCCGAAGAGCTCCTTGCGCTGCTCTTCGGGCAACGAGCGCTGCAGGGCGTTGAGAATTCTGGTCAGTTCGAGATCCAGCGCGCTGATGAAGGTGAGCAGGCGCTGGGTCAGCCAAAAGACGCCGCAGAGCGCCATGCCGATGATGGACGTGGCCATTTGGATCTCGGTCGACGGCGTGAGCAGCAGGTAGAGAAACACGGCCATCGCGAGGAGCAACAAGTAGACCTTCAGGCGCTCAATCGTCTGCAAGAAGCTACGATCTCCAGGCGTTAACGGCATCCACCCCTCCTCGGCTGTAGGTTTTTCCCAGTATACACCATGACCGCATCGGCTGGCTATGCCGTGCTCATCGATGGGTACAATGTCCTTCTGCGCCACGAGCCTTGGCAGCGCCTGCCGCTCGAGGCGGCCCGCAGGCGCTTCCTCATCCTGCTCCAATCGGTCCGTTGGCCGTATCCGGTTGACCGCGTGACGGTGGTCTTTGACTCCCGAGAGCCTGACGCCGGGGGCACGCACTCCGCCGGGATGCTCCGGGTCCGCTTCGCCAGTCCTTCGGCCGACGCCGAGATCCTCGAGGCGATCCGGACCAGTCACACCCCGCGCCGCCTCCTGGTCATTTCCGATGATGGAGAGCTGGTCCGCTCCGCCAGGAGCCACGGCGCGCTGCATCATACGGTCCGGTGGCTGATGGATCGCGCGCGCCCCACCAGCCGGCCCCAGGCAGGGCACCGGGCCACTGAGCCTGGCCGCCCATCGCTCCCGGCCGCGGACGCCAGGCGGATCACCGAAGAACTCGAGCGGCGATGGCTCGACAACGGTTGAGCCGGCATGTCCGGCCTGCCGCCGTGTGTTTCGACCTGGACGGCGTCTTGATCGACTCCATGCCGCTCCATGCCCGCGCATGGCGCGAAGCCCTCGCGCAGCGAGGCCTGGCCGTCCCGCGCCGCGACATTTACCTCTGGGAAGGGGAACCCGGGCATGTCACCGTCTCGCGGCTGCTGCGGCGAGCCGGCCGGACCGCCTCTCGGCAGGCGATGCAGGAACTGCTCATCGGCAAGGAACGTCGGTTTAAGACGCTTGCCCTGCGCCTGAGCGTCCGGCCGAGCCTGGCCAGGCTGCTCACGCGGCTGGCCGAGCAGGTGCCGCTTGCGCTCGTCACGGGAACCTCCCGCCACGAGGTCGTCCGCGTGGTACCTCGCACCATCCTGCGCCTGTTTTCGGCCATCGTGACCGGCGACCAGGTCCGGCACGGCAAACCCCACCCCGAACCCTACCGGAAGGCCTTTGCAGCGCTCGGGGTGCGGCCATCGCGCGCAGCGGTGATTGAAAACGCGCCGTACGGGATCCGTTCGGCGCGTCGCGCTAACGCCGGCTGGGTCCTCGCGCTGGCCAGCTCGCTGCCGCCGCCGTATCTGCGCGAAGCTGACGCCATCGTGACGACCGTCACGGCGTTGCGCAAGGCAGTCCTCAAACTTACCGCCGCTGATTGACAAGGCGGCGGCGGCGCCGATACAATAGGCGCAGAGAGAACAGGAGGACCAATGCACAAGCGCACCGCGATCGTCGTGGCGGCCGGGCTCGTCGTGGCCGCCGCCCAGCCGGCCTGGGCGCAGGACCCGCTCCACAAGGTAGGGCGAGGCGTCGTCAACGTGCTGACGAGCTGGATTGAGCTGCCCAAGCAAATCCACCATGGCGCGCAGGAGGACAACCCGGTCGTTGGGCTAGGGCAGGGGCTGGTGAAGGGCGTGACCCTGACGGTCTTGCGGCTTGGCGTCGGCCTCTATGAGGCGGTCACCTTCCCGCTGCCGTACCCTGCGGCCTATGCCTCGCCGTATGAGCACATGGAGCTGCCTGATTACGCCTGGGAGTAGGCTCCCTCATTGGGCAGGATCGCATGGCTGGCCCTTGGGAAGCATCCTGAGGGCCTTCCTTGTTGTCGCGGGTGTTGCGTTCGCGGCCCCAGGGGTCGCGGTGGCAGACCGGCAGGAGCCTGTCCACCCGGGTGACGGCGAGGTCGTGGTCGAGGCGCCTGACCGCCAGCCACGCCTCGGCGAGCGGCTGGCATTCGATGGCCGATGGCTCGGCATTCCGGTCGGACGGGCCTGGATCGAGGTCAAAGAGCTCGTTGAGATCGACGGTAGGCCGGCATATCACATCGAGGCCTACGGAGAGACCAACGACGTGCTTTCCACGTTTTATCCGATCCGCGACACGCTCCACACCTACCTCGACCCCGACACGCTCAGGCCGTTGCGCTTCGAAAAAGACCAGCGCGAAGGCCGCTACCGCGCGCACGAGGTGGTCACTTTCGATCACGGCAAGCGGCTCGCCACCTACACGTCGCTGCTCAATGGGTCGGTCAAAGAGATCACGCTCCCGGAGGCGTTTCACGACCTCATTGGCGCGCTCTACTGGTTCCGGGCCCAGCCCATCGCACCAGACAGCCAGCTCACCATGTCGCTGTACACCGATGAGAAGATCTACGAGACCCAGGTGGTCATCAAGCCGCCCATGCTCCTTGAGCTGCTCAAGCGCGGCACCTTCCCATGCCTCGTGGTCGAGCCCAAGGCCTCCTTCAAGGGACTCCTGGTCAAGCGAGGCAGGATCTGGGCGTACATGACTGCGGACCGCCATCGGATCCCCTTGATGGTTCAGGCCACGACGCCATGGGGGCGGATGAGCGCCGTGATTGACGAAACATCACTGGGGGCGATTCTTGGCGGGAGGGATCAGGGCTCCTGAAGAGCCTTGGAAGCTATCTTAATAACGTCCTATAATAGCTATTCTGTTAAATACGGTCACCCCCTTGGACTTCAACAACATCACGAGGCTTAGGGACGACGGAAGGAATTCGAGCGAAGGTTTGCCGTGCCCGCCCCACCGCGAAATTGCGGGCGAGGCGCATGGAACCGAGGCGCTTGAGCTCTCGCAGCGCGGACAGTTCCCCCGCCAGCATGAACGCGCCCTGGCCGGCCTGCTAAGGCCCCTCCAGCACCTCCCACCCTTGGACCGTGACCGGCCCCCTGGCGGAAGACGGGCGTCCCATGCCGGAGCTTGGCCTGGTTATTTCGGACGGTCCGAGCCGCGTCCATGCCGCCCACCGGCCGCTGCGGGAGGACCGGGAGGCGGAAGCTGGCACGGTCGAACTGCTGGTGTTCGCGGCGAGGCCGTTGGATGTGAGGCCGTTCGATCCGGGAGACCTGGGGCCCCTGGCGGCGGAATTCGCCGGCCGACCGGCGGAACTCCTGCGCAAACGCGCTCCCAGGCGCCACCAGGCCCAGGACGCCGATAATGAATGCTTGGCAGGCGCTTCGCTCCGGACGTGCGGTCCACATTGGCTTTGCCATGACGGGTCCTCAAAACAGATTCGCCGGGCGACCTTTCGGCAACCCGGCGATCCATCGCGTGCATGGACCCGTGGCTTTCCGGCCCCAGCTTACGCTGGGTGTGGCGTTCTCGTGGTGCTTGGCAAAATCAGTTCACAACGCTCTTTGCTTATTACCATCGTAAGTATCGCACCGACAGAGGGAAAAGTCAACCCCAGCGGCTTCCCTGCTCGCTAGTCATTTGCCGCCGGAAAGGTGCCGCGTAAAGAAGTCCGCGACCCTCCGCGAGTACGCTTCCTGCTGCACGCCATAGCTTTCCAGGTGTGCGGCGCCCTCGACGAGCCAGAGTTCGGCCGATCCATCCTCTGCAGCATCAACGATCGCGCGCGCACCCTCCGGCGGCATTCGATCGTCTCCTTTGCCATTGATGACCAGGAGCGGCCTCTCTCCAAGGCGCCTGGCTGCTTGCACAGATGAAATGCTCCCTGGCCAGACGCCGAAACGCAGCCGGTAGGTCGCCAGCACGAACCAGAGAAACGGAGCTTTCGGCAGCGCCGGGTACATGAGCGCCAGGTGGCGTCCGATGGACTCATCGAGCGCTGTAAACGGGCTGTCCACGGCCAGGGCGCCGAGCCGCTCGTCCCGCGCCGCGACCGAAAGCGCGGTCACCGCGCCCATGGAGGCTGCGTAGACGCCGTACGGGCGCGCCGCGACATCGCTCTGCGACCCGAGAAAGGCCAGCGCGCCCTCCAGATCGCGCTGCTCGAGCCATCCGAATGACGTGGCGCTGCCGGCGCTGCCGCCATGCCCACGGAAATCAAACAGGAACAGATTGAAGCCGGCCTGATGAAGCCGAGCTCCCATCTCCAGCAAGTCGCTGCGGTTCGCTCCAACGCCATGGCAGATGATGATCCATGGGCGCGCGGCATCCCCGGCGACCTTCCATCCTTCGAGCCGCACCCCGTCTGTCGCCGTGAATTGGACCGTCTCGGACGCCATGCCGAGCTGCTCCGGGGTCACGGAAATGGGAAGGCGCGGAACCATCGTGTTTCGCAGAAAGAGGATGGCGGAGAACACCCAGCACCAGAAGAGCGCGAGGAAGATGACTTCCAGGGCGAGCACGAGGGGCCCTCGGGCGGTTCGTTTCGCAGGCGCGGCGTGTTGCGGCGGGCCGCGCCGCTTCACTTGACGATGCTGCCCGGACGGATCGTCCGCTCCGGCGCCAGCAGGACCATCGACGCCTCACTCGAGGCGGCAAGGACCATTCCCTGGCTTTCGATGCCCCGGAGCATGGCCGGCTTCAAGTTCGCGACCACGACGACATGTTTCCCGACCAGGTCAGCCGGCTGGTACGAGCCCTTGATCCCGGCCACGACCTGGCGCGGGCTGGCTTCTCCGATGTCCACCGTCAGCACAAGCAGCCGGTCGGCCTTGGGATGATCCTCAGCCTTCGTGATGACGCCGATGCGGAGCGCCAGCTTTCCGAAGTCCTCAATGGTCGCCTGGACAGGCTGAGGCGGCGCTGCCGGCTGGGCAGCCGCCGGGCCGGCCGCTGGAACAGGCTGCGGGGTCGGCGTGTCGGTCATGCGCGCACCAGCGTCGTGGCCGGGATGACCGGCGGGTCCTGCGGTGGTACCATCGTGATCGCCTCCCAGGGGCAGATTTTCTCGCACAAGAAGCACCCGATGCACTTCGGCTGGTCGACGATACACGTCGCATTGAGCCCCGGGTGCTCGGGCCCAGGCAGCTTGTCAATGCAGTCGACCGGACAGACCGCAATGCAGACTTCGCACCCGGTGCAGCTGTCCGGGTTGATCAGCGCCTTCGGGCGCCCTTTCCGTGGCTGGGCCGCTGTCGCCGCCACCGTTACGCCCGCTTCAGCCGCTGCGCCACGAGCTGGCTCACGGTCTTGCCGTCGGTGGCGCCGGCCGCCTTCGCCATGACGTACTTCATGATGAGTCCCTGGTTCGGACCGACCGCCGTAATGGCTTCCTCGATCAGGCCGTGCAGCACCGATTCTGACAGCGGCTGCGGCAGGTAGGAATTCAGGATCGCCAGCTCCTGGGTCGCCTGCGCGAAGACATCCTGCCGGCTCGTGTTTTTCGCGGCGTCCATCGTTTCCTTCCGCTGCTTCGCCTGCTGCGACAGGACCTGGAGGATCTCCTGGTCGTCAAGCGCGTCCTTGCGCTTGTCGATCGCCACCCGCTGGATGGCCGCCTTGATCAGCCGCAAGGTATCCACCCGGACGCGTTCCCCGGCCTTAAACGCCGTCTTGTAGTCGGCTTCCAGGCGATCGGTCAACCCCGCCATCCGTCCTCCCTCATGTGCGCCGCCGGCGCCGCTGTGGCACTGGTAGTAGTCTACACAAGCCGCTCGCGCCGTTCAAGAAGTGGAACAGCAGCCCGATGATGGTCTTGGCGTCACAGATGGCCCCCGACTCGATCCTGGCGAGCGCTGAGGGCAGCGCCAGGATCACCGTGCGGATGAGCTCGTCCGGTTCAGGGTGCGCCGCGACCTTCCGGAGCCCGCGGGCCAGGAACACCGTCATGCGCTCATTGATGATGCCGGGCGCGGCATAGAACTCGCCGATGCGGCGCATCGTCCTCGCCTGCCATCCGGTCTCTTCCTCGAGCTCGCGTCGCGCGCACGCGGTGCGCGTCTCCCGCGGATCCAACGTCCCGGCCGGCAGCTCCAGCAGCTCGTGTCCCACCGCGCGGCGGTATTGGCGGACGAGCACCACGCGGCCATCATCCAAGACCGGCACGATCACGACCGACCCCGGATGCTGGATGGTTTCGCGCACCATTCGCCGGCCCTTGATGGTGAGGACCTCGCGGATCAGCCGGATGACCCGGCCCTCATAGACCACGTCGCGCGCCACGACGCGGATGGCGCGCTTTTGGCGCGCCATTACCCCGGCTCCATCCCGCTGTAGCCCAACCGCCGCAGCATCCGCGCATCCCGCCGCCAGTCTTCGGCCACCTTGACCCACAACCCGAGGAAGACTTTGCGGCCGAGCAGCCGCTCGATCTCTGCGCGGGCCTGTTGCCCGATCTGTTTCAGCATCTCGCCGCCGCGGCCGATGAGGATGGCCTTTTGCCCTTGCCGCTCCACCACGATGGTCGCTTGAATCTTCGTGGTGCGCCCGGTCTCTTCGACCTCCTCCACCATGACGGCGACCGCGTGCGGAACCTCTTCCCGCGTCGCCGCCAGGATTTGCTCACGGATCAGCTCGCTCAGCCGCTGCGAGTCGGTTTGGTCGGTCTGTTGCTCAGGCTCGTACCATCGCGGGCCCTCCGGAAGCTCGGCGATGATGCGCGAAAGCACCACATCCATCTGCAGGCCCGTCAGCGCGGAGACCGGGATGCAGTCCGTGAACAGCCCCAGCTTGGCGCACCGGTCGAGCACCGGCAGCAGTTTCGGCTTCTTGACCGCGTCCGCCTTGTTGATGACGAGGATCGCCTTCCGCTCCCGGCCGCCGGGGCCGGACTGTCCCAGCGCCCGCTTCACCTGCGCGAAGACCCGCTGATCGGCATCGGTCACGCCGGCGCGGGCATCGATCACGGTCACGAGCAGGTCGGCCTCCTCGATCACCCCCTTGGCGGCTTCAAGCATGTACCGCCCGAGCGCGTGCTCAGGTTCATGCAGGCCAGGGGTATCCAGGAACATGACCTGGGCGTTCTCCTGCGTCAAGACCCCGAGGATCCGATGCCGCGTGGTCTGCGGCTTTGGAGAAACAATGGCGACTTTCTGTTTGAGGTAGTAATTGAGCATGGTCGACTTTCCCACATTCGGCCGACCGACAATGCCCACAAACCCGGAACGATGGCCCTCGTTCATCGCCGCGTTAGTCTCATCTCAAGCCGCCCGGGGCTCGGGCACGCGGCGCAGCAGCAGGATGCCCACCGCCAGGAGACCCACCATGACGACCAGGGCTCTCCGGTGGCCGCCATCCGCCCCAGCGAGCAGGCCCCACGCGATCGGCCCAAGCACCGAAGAGGCGCGCGCGAAGAGCCCGGCCAGCCCGAACATTTCAGCCAGCTGATCTTTCGGGGACAGCTCCACGATCAGCACCCGCGACGTCGCCCAGGTCGAGCCGAGGCAGAATCCGATCACCGGCCCTGCCACCCACATCCAGCGGACGGAGAGATCGATGGCCAGCACGGCGAGCGCCGCCGCCCACCCGGCCCAGATCCATCCCAGGGTCCGCCGCGCGCCCCAACGGCCGAGGACGCGCCCGAACGTCAGCGAGCCGGCCACGGCCGCCGCCTGCCCCACCAGAAAGAACTGGATGATCTGCGCTTCCGAGAAGCCGGCGGTCCGCTTCGTATAGATGACCATGAACACCAGCACCGTGTTGATCGCGTTGAGACTGAAGAACGAGGCCCAGAAGAAGCGCCACAGCCCGGGATACGACCGCGCCGATCGGACCGTCATGGCGAGCCGCAGCCAGGCGCTCCGCGCCACCTCGCGTAACGGCGGACGCGTCCCGGCCGGCGACTCGCGGATCATGAAGAAGCTCGGCAGCGCGAAGAGCAGGAAGAACACCCCGGCCGGGATGAACGCGGCCTGGTGCCCGCCGACCCGCACGAACGGCCAGAGCAGCAGCAGGCCCAGCATGCTCCCCACATAGCCGAAGGCTGCGCCGAGTCCTGAGACCTGCCCCAGCCGGCCTGCCGGAGCGACGCGCCATAACAGGGCGTCGTAGAACACCGTCCCGAGCTGGTAGCAGATGTTCGCCAGTCCGAACAGGACGAGCGCTGCCCCGAGATGGGAGAGGCAGCCGATCGCGATGGTCGCGGCGACGCATCCGTACACCGTAAAGCGCAGGTAGCGCATCCGCTCCCCGGCCGCATCCGAGATGGCGCCGCAGAACGGCATCAGCGCCGCGACGCAGACCATGGACGCGCCGAGCGCGACGCTCACGACCAGCTCCGGAGCCCCGAGGTCCTCGACGATCCACAGCGGAAAGTAGAACGAGACCATCGCGACCGCGAAGAACGTGTTGGCGAGGTCGAACAACGCCCAGGCGAGGACCTGCCGCATGGGGGGTTAGGACGGGGACGGCTGGGCGAGCAGTTCCGGGAGCCAGGTCCGCCATTGGGTTTCAAGCCGGTCGGGCTTTTGCCGGTATTCCGCCGACAGCGCCTGATCCCACGGCTGCCCCCCGGCGATCGACTTGAGCACGCGCCGGATCCGCCAGAAACCGAAGCGTGTCACCAGATGGGCGACGATGCTGTAGGCCTCCTGGTACGCGAGCCCGACGGTGTCCGCCGGAAGGGACATCGCGAAAAAGTCCGAGAGCTCCCGCCAGGGTATCAGCCGGCCCGATTGGTGGGCCTGGATCAGGTAGGCCAGCGAGCCCGGCAGCTGTGTCCGCCCCTCGTATTCCGCCAACCCCTCATTGAGCCACGTGGGGCACTTCCCGGCGGTCAGATCGAAGACGATCGCGTGGGTGTACTCATGGAAGAGGATCTGCTTGACGGCCGCCTGATTGAGCGCCGCACTCGGCAGCGGCACGCGGATCTTGCCGTCGAACTGCCCGCCGACCCAATCCGGCGTCTCCTGGCGCAGCGCCCGGAACTTCTCCGCGCTGTAGATCAGCACGACGAGCTTGCGTTTCGGCCAATACGCGAAATCCGACCCGACCAAGCGCCGGGCCTCGAGCAGCGCGTCGCGCACATCGAACCCGACCGGACGCTCAAGATGCTCTTCGTAGCGAAGGTCGAAGTACGCCTGCGACAGGCGCTCGAACTTGGACTCGACCGGCAGCTCCTGGGTCACGCGTTCGAGCCGCTCCTTCACATCGGGCAATTGCGGGTCCAGCTCCAGCGCCCGCGTCCAGGCCGCCTTGGCTTCCTTCAGCCGCTGACGGCCATATTCGACCTCCCCGCGCAGCACAAATGCCTGGGGCAGCGTGGGCTGGTGCGCCAGCGCCTTCTCAACGAGCCGCAGCGCCTCGTCGGGACGGTGCTGCTGGTGCGCGTCAAGGGCCTGGTTCATGTAGATATTCGACAGGTTGCGGCGGAACTGAAGGTTGTCCGCGTCAAGGCGCAGCGCCTCTTCGAGCTGCTGCGTCGCCAGCGACCACTGCTTCGTGTTGCCCAGGCTGACGCCATAGTTATTGTACGCGACGGCCAACTGCCGCTGCGCGGACGACCCGGGACGCTGGTAGACGTCCTGCTGGAGCCTGGTGATCAGCGTGGGCCAGTCCTGCTCCTCCGGCGGCTCCTTGTCCCCTGCCCAGCACGCCGGGGACGCGCCGAGGGCGAGCAGCAGCGCAACACCCACCGCTCGCCGTACAGCGCAGCTCATCGAGCCCCGACCCCGGTATCCGGCACCCGGCCCTCCAGCACCCAGGCGCTGACGTGGCGGATCACATCATCCTTCACGGACTCGTGGTGCAGTTCGTGGTAGCACTCCGGATAGGTCACCAGATGCTTTTCGCAGGTCAGCCGTTCGAACCATTGCTGTGCTGCAGGAATGGACACGATGCGATCCTGCATGCCGTACGAGAGGAAGACCGGGACGCGGTTCTGCGGCGTCCGCCGGACGACCTCATCCCTGGTACGAAGGATCCCGACATAGGTCCCGGCGCTCATTACGCCGTGGACCAGCGGATCGGCACGGTAGGCGGCCACCACCGCGGCGTCATGCGTCAATCCTGCCACATCCAGTTCCATGCTCAGCCGGAACGACGGCCAACACGTGGCAAGGACCCGGGCGGCTTGCCGCTTCCATTGGGGGATCTCGAACCCGGTCTCGAACAGCGGTGACTGGACCGCGACGCGCATAAGCCCCACCGGTTCATCGAGGGCCCAGAGGCCGGCGAGCAGCCCGCCGAAGCTGTGGCCGAACACCACATACTCCTGCTGGCCGCTCTCAGGCAGCAACCGCTCCTGCGTGAAGGCGGCCAGCTGATCCACAAGCGCCGGCAGGCTCCCCACGTCGCCGCGCGCGCCCGACGAGCGGCCATGGCCCCAGAGATCAGGTATGCCGACCGCGATCCCTTGAGCGGCGAGCGCTTCGGCGAACGGCGCGTACCTGCCGCCATGCTCGCCGAAGCCATGCACGATGACCGTCAACGCGCGCGGCTTGGACGGCATCCAGCAGCGGTAGCTCATGCGGCGTCCCGGCAAGGGCTCCCAGGAGCCCTCGAGCGTCGAGACGCCGTTCATACCCCGGCCGCCTGATAGAGCGCGCGCAGCGCTGCGCCGTAGCGCTCGGCGATGATGCCCCGCTTGGCCTTCATGGTCGGCGTCAGCTCACCGGAGGCCTGCGAAAACTCCTGGCCCAGCAGCGCGATCTTCTTGACCTGCTCGAACGGGGCGAGCCCCTGCTGCTTGGCCTGGACCCGGTCCCAGTAGAACGCCGTGATCCGCGGGTCGCGCACCATTTCCTCAATCGACCGGGACGGGATCTCCTGCTCCTGGGCATGCCGGCGCAGCTGCTGGACGTTCGGCACGATCAGCGCGACGCAGTACGGCTGCCGGTCGCCGTAGACGAACGCCTGGCTGATGTACGGATCCGTCACCAGCAGGTTCTCGAGCTTCTGCGGAGCGATGAACTTGCCGCCGGCGGTCTTGATCAAATCCTTCTTCCGGTCGGTGATGACGAGGCAGCCCCGGTCCAGGTGGCCGATGTCCCCGGTATGGAACCACCCGTCCACAATCGCCGCCGCCGTCGCGTCGGGCTTCCGGTAGTAGCCCTGCATGACGTGCGGCCCCTTGGTGAGAATCTCGCCGTCCTCCGCGATCCGGACTTCAACGCCCGGCAGGAGCGGTCCGACGCTGCCGAATCGCGGCACCGGGAGCCGGTTCACACTGATGACCGGCGACGTTTCCGTGAGCCCATAACCCTCGAGGATGGTCACCCCGGCGCTGAAGAAGAACTCCGCCACGTCCCGCGAGAGCGGCGCGCTGCCGGAGACGAAGAAGCGCAGCCGCCCGCCCAGCTTGTCCTTGAACTTGTGGTACACCAGGCGATCCGCCACGAGCCGCTGGATGGCCAGCCGCGGAGGGAGCGCGCCCCCAGCGGTGAGGCGCGCGGTCACCGCGCGGCCGACCCCCAACGCCCATTCGGCGAGCCGGCGGCGAAGCGGCGGCGCCTGCCGGATCCCTTCGTTGATCCTGGCGTACAGCTTCTCGAAAAAGCGCGGCACCCCGAGCATCACGGTCGGACGCACCTCCAGCATGTTCTGCGGCAGCGTGTCCATGCTGTCGGCAAACGCGACCGCGGCCCCGGCGGTCATCATCAGGTACCACCCGGCCATCCGCTCGAACACGTGGCAGAGCGGCAGGAAGGACAGGTGCAGGTCGCTGTGCGACAGCGGGATGACCTCGAGACAGGCCGCGACGTTGGAGAGAAAGTTCTGGTGCGACAGCATCACGCCCTTGGGCTCCCCGGTCGTGCCGGAGGTGTAGATCAGCGTCGCCGTGTCGTCCGGCCGCAGGGCCTGCCGCCGCGCGTCCAACACGGCCGCCTGAGCCCCGTGCTGCGCTGCGCCCTGCGCCAGCGCGTCGGCCCATGACAGGCCCAGCGCATGCGCGGCAGCGCCGCTGTCCATGATGATCACGGCGCGCAGGGAGGTGACCGTCTTGGCCACCTCGAAGAGCTTCTGCGCCTGGTCCGGGCTTGAGGCGACCGCGATGACCGGCTGGCAGTCCTGGCAGATGAGGCGGACGTCGTCAAAACCGAGGGTGGGATAGATCGGCACGGTCCAGGCGCCGACGGACTGCGTGGCGAGATCGGTCAGGCCCCATTCCGGGCGATTCTCCGACAGGAGGACCACCCGATCGCCGGGAGCAATCTTCCGATGCAGCAGAAAGTGCGCGAGGCCGCGAACGTCTTCCCTGGCCTGCGCCCACGAAATCGGCCGGTAGGCGCCGTCCTGCTTCACATGGAACAACGGCTCCCGGCCGTAGGCAGCCGCCTGCCGCTCAAACCGCGCGGGAATTGTGTCGTTCGTCATACGGACGCCCCCGGGCTCAGACCAGCCCCTCCTCAAGCCAGGCATACCGTCCGCCCATGACCTCCTGTGCCACGCGGTACGACTGCCGGTCCTCGTTTGAGGACAGCCCGGCGAGCAGCTGCGCGATCCGCCGGCGTGCCAGGCGGCAGAACAGGTCCGCCAACTCCACGGGGCTTTGCTCCGACGGCTGGAGACGCGTCATCGCGTGCGCTTTCGCGCACGCCGCCGCCATCGCGAACAGCTCGGCGCCGACATCCACCAACCGTGCCAGCAGCCGCTGGCGGTAGGCCAGCCGGGTCTGGTGCCGCATGGCGCTGTGGAACAGCGTGCGCGCCAGGCGGTGGCTCGTGCGGTCGATGAACCGCAGGTGAGACGAGAGCCGCGAGCCGATGAAGGAGTACTTGGGCCACCAGGCCCAGAAGAGCCATTGCTGCGGATACCACAGCGCATAGCGCAGCCCGGCGCGGAGCGCCGCCGCCAGTTTCTCCGCCGGGGCGACGCGCGGATCGAGCAGCCGGCTCACGATGCGCATGTGCGCATCGAGCGCCTCGCGGGCGATGAAGAGCCGCATGATGTCGCTGGTGCCCTCGATGATCAGGTTGATCCGCGTGTCCCGCATGATCCGCTCAACCGGGATCGAGGCTTCCCCGCGCGCCTTGAGCGACCGGGCGGTCTCATAGCCCCGGCCGCCGCGGATCTGGACCGTCTCATCCACGATCTTCCAGCACGCTTCCGAGCAGAACAGCTTGGCGATGGCCGCCTCGAGGCGGATGTCGGTGGCCTTGCGGTCGACCAGCGCCGAGGTGAGCCACACCATCGCGTCCATCGCGAAGGTCGTGGCCGCCATCTCGCCGATCTTGACCCCGACCGCCTCGTGCTTGCCGATCGCGCTGCCCCACTGCTTGCGCTCCTTGGACCACGTGCGGACGATCTGCACGCAGCGCTTCGTCGTGCCGACGCACCCCGCCGGAATGGCGATGCGCCCCGCATTGAGCGTGATCAGCGCAAGCTTGAGCCCCAGGCCCGGGCCCCACACGATGCTCGCCTTCGGCACCCGGACATTCGTGAAGCGCAGGACGCCGTTCTGGATCCCCTTGAGCCCCATGAACTCGCACCGGTGCATGACCTGGAAGCCCGGCATGGAACGCTCGACGATGAACGCGGTGATCTGCTTCCGTTCCCGGCCGCGCACCATCACCGGCGGCGTGCGGGCCATGACCACCACCACCTCCGCGACCGGGCCGTTCGTGCACCAGAGCTTCTCCCCGTTCAGCAGAAACCACTCGCCGTCCTCGATCGGGGTGGCCGTCGTGAGCATGTTGGCCGGGTCGGACCCGACGTCCGGCTCGGTGAGGGCGAACGCGGAGATCGTGCCCTGCGCCAGGCGCGGCAGGTATTTCTGCTTTTGCTCTTCGGTGCCGAACAGCATGAGGGGCTGGGGGGCGCCGATGCTCTGGTGCGCGCTCAGCCACACCGCGGTCGATCCGCAGTAGCTGCCGAGCAACGAAATGACGCGGTTGTAGTTGGTCTGGGAGAAGCCGAGCCCGCCGTAGGCCTTCGGAATTTTCATGCCGAAGCAGCCCAGCCGCGCCAGCCCCTGCAGGACGTCAGGCGGGATCTCGCCGGTGCGGTCGATCTCATCCGGGTCCAGGCGCTCCTTGAGGAACGTCTCGAGCCGGCTGATAAACTCATCGCCGAGCGCGCGGTCGTCCGCCGGCTGCTCCGGATAGGGGAAAATGAGGTCATTGCGGAGCCGGCCCATGAACAGGTCAGCGATGAAGCTCGGATGGTGCCATTCCGCCTCCCGAGCCGCCTCGGTCACTTCCAGGGCCTCGGGTGAGCCCTTGCCCAGCAACGAGTGCGGATCAGCGCTTGAGGTGCCCATCACCGTGTCCGGGTTCTGTTCCCCGCTTCAAGGATACCTGACAGCCGCAGCCTGCGGAAGCAAACGGGCGGGGAACATGACCCACTCCCCGCCCTGCCGGCCCTCATCCTACGCGCGTGCTACCGGTCTTGGAATTTCGGTTGCCGCTTCTCGAGGAAAGCTTTGACGCCTTCCTTACTGTCTTCACTGGTCGCGACCGCCGCGAAGAGCTCGGCTTCCTTCGCCAATCCCTGCTCGAGCGGCAGGTCCATGCCTTGCTCGATCGCGCGCAACGACTGGGTGATCGCGACACCGGCTTTGGCCGCGATCTTTCGCGCCAGATCTTTCGCCGCTTTCAGGACCTGGTCCTGCGGAACGACCAGGTTGACCAGGCCGAGCCGCGCGGCCTCGCTCGCGCCGTACATGTCGCCGGTCAAGATCCACTCGGTGGCCTTGGCCTTGCCGATCAGCCGCGGCAGCCGCTGCGTGCCGCCCCAGCCCGGCATGATCCCGATGTTGACCTCCGGCTGGCCGAAACGCGCCCGGTCGCCGCTGATCCGGATGTGGCACGCCATGGCCAGCTCAAGCCCTCCGCCCAAGCAGACCCCGTTGATGGCGGCGATCACGGGCTTCCCCAGGCGCTGCAACTTGAGGAAGACGGAGTGGCCCAGGGCCGCCATCTCCTGCGCGTCCTTGGGCGACCCCATCTGGCCGACTTCCTTGATGTCGGCTCCGGCGACGAACGCGAGCGACCCGCCGCCGGTGATGACGACCGCCTTCACCGCAGGATCCTTCGCCAGCGCATCGGCCGCGGCCCCGAGCTCCTCAAGCGTCTGGCGGTTCAGTGCGTTGACCGGCCGGTGGTCGATCGTGACGACCGCCACGCGGTCCTCCACCGCCACTTTGACGCATTCCCCGGATGTCACTGGCATGGCGGCTCCTTCACTGATCGCTCAATTCGCATAGTCGAAAAAGCCCTTCCTCGCCTTCTTCCCCAGATGGCCGGCGGCCACCTTGCGCTTCAACAGCGGCGACGGCCAGAACCGCTCGCCATGCGCCTCGGTCAGCTTCTGGAGCTCGGCCAGCACAGTGTCGAGGCCGATCTCATCGGCGTAGTGCAGGATCCCGCCCTTGCTCTGCGGAAAGCCGAGTCCTGCAATGACGGAGAGATCGACATCCGCCGCCGTGCAGACATGCTCATCCAGGCACCGGATGGCCTCGTTCACCATCGGGAGCACGAGCCGGTTGGCGGTGAACGCGGACTTCGCCTTCGGCTGGCTCCGCAGCTCGTTGACGATCTTCTCGAGGTCCGGATCCGGCTGCCCGGCACGGTCGCCATAGAGGTAGAAGCCGGCGCCTGATTTGGCGCCCATGCGCTTGAGGCCATACAGCCTCTCCCAAATCGCCGCCGGCTGCATCCGCGGGCCGTACGCATCCACCAGCACGTTCACGACCTCGCGGCAGACATCGAACCCCAGGTTGTCGACCAACGTGAACGGCCCCATCGGGAACCCGAACTGGACCAGCGCCTCATCAATGGCTTTGGGCTCGGCCGCGCCCTCTTGCACGCAGAAGGCCGCCTCATTCAGGTACGGCATCAGGATCCGGTTGACCAGGAAGCCGGCGCACTCGTTCACTCTGACCGGCAGCTTCCGCAGGCTCTCCGAGAAGGCGAAGATGTCGCTGGTGGTTTCTTCGGATGTCTCAAGCCCCGGGATCACTTCGACGAGCTTCATGATGTGGGCCGGATAGAAAAAGTGCATGCCGATGACTTTATGCGGCCGCTTGGTCGAGCCGCCGAGCGCAGAGATCGAGAGCGACGAGGTGTTCGAGGCGATGATGGACGATTCCGGCAGGATGCCGTCCAGCTCTTTGAAGATCTGCTGCTTCAGGGCCAGCTTCTCCGGCACCGCCTCGACCACCAGATCGACATCCTTGAACCCGTCGAAGGCCGTCGCGCCGGTCACCAGGCCCATCTTCTGCTCCAGTTCATCCTGCGTCATCTTGCCGCGGTCCACCCGGCGCTGGTAGATCTTACGGATGCCGGCGAGACTGTGCTCGACGCGCGCCTGGTCCACGTCCTTCAGGATGACCGGCAGCCCGCTGAAGCTGATCACCTGGGCGATCTCCGCTCCCATCGCGCCGCCGCCGACCACCGCCGCCTTGTAGATGTACATTACGCCCGCTCGAAGACGATGGTGGCGCCCTGCCCTCCGCCGACACAGGCGGTGGCCACCCCAATGGCGAGCTTCCGGCGCTTCATCTCATGGAGCAATGTCGCAACGATGCGGGTCCCGGTCGCACCGACCGGGTGGCCGAGCGCGATTGCGCCGCCATTCACGTTCGCGATCTCCCGGCTGTAGCCGAGCGCCTTTTCGCAGGCCAGGAACGTCGCGGCGAACGCTTCATTCAGCTCGATGAGCTGGACATCCTTCATCGTGAGCCCGGCCTTCTTGAGAGCCAGCGGCACCGACAAGGTCGGCCCCAGGCCCATCCGCTCCGGCTCGAGCCCGGCAAAGGCATAGCTGCGGATCTTGGCAAGCGGCGCGTAACCGAGCGCCTTGGCCTTGTCGGCGGACATGACAAGCGTCATGGCCGCACCATCGGCATTGAAGCAGGCGTTGCCTGGCGTGACCGACCCGCCCTCCTTGAAGACCGTGGGATACTGGCCCAGCATCTGCTCGGTCAGCGCCGGGTTGATCCCCTCATCCTGCGTGAACGGCTCAGGCGGCAGCTCCTTGCCCATGGCGCGCTTGGGCACCATGACCGGCACCAGCTCGTCCTTGAACCGGCCCTCCCGCGTCGCGCGGAACGCCCGCTGGTGCGAGAGGACGGCGAACGTGTCCTGATCCGACCGGCTGATCGAAAACTCCTGTACCAGGTTCTCGGCGGTCTGCCCCATGATCTGGCCGCACACCGGGTCGGTCAGCCCTTCCCAGACCGAGTCCACCATCTCCGAGTGGCGGATCCGCTTCCCCCACCGCAAGTCCCGGCTCACGTACGGGGCGGCGCTCATGCATTCGGCCCCGCCGGCGATTTGCACGTCGCGGTCCCCGCAGAGAATGTTTTGGGCGGCGTTCACGATGGCCTGCAAGCCTGAGGCGCAGTTCCGCTGGACGGTATAGCCAGGGGTGGTGATGGGGATGCCGGCTTTGAGCGCGATGACGCGGGCGATGTTCGGGGCATCAGAGCCCTGCCCGACGCATCCGACAATGACTTCTTCGATGTCCGCCGGCTTGATGTTGGTACGCTTGAGGAGCTCTTTGGTGACCACTTCACCTAACTGCTGTGCGGTCAATTGCTTAAGCGCACCGCCGAACGTGCCTTGGGGCGTCCGGAGTGCCTCGACGATCACAACATCTCGTGGCATGCGTACTCCCTGAGTGTTCGTAACTGATTCACCATCCTACTGGTTACGCTAAGTGTTGTCAACGCTGTGGGCGCGGGTGATGCGCTTGAGCTCCGGCAGGTACTGGAGCGCCACCTCCTCACCCCGGCGGATAAACTTCTCCGGGCTGAAGAACTCCAGCCAGTGGGACCCGGGGACGGTGGGACGAAGCGTGAGGTCGGCCTCCCGGCAGGAGACCTCGGAGATCTGGTATTCCATCGCCTGCATGGAGCGCATGATCACGTCGAAGACGAGCGGCGAGACCGAGCGGAGCAGCTCCTGGCGGAGCCTCCAGAGGAGCCGGATTGGCAAGCTCCGGGCGGCCAGCAAGGCGTCGCGCTCGCTGCGCCGGCGAAGCATATCCTGCCGGTGCGCGTTCAGTTCCGGTGTCGTCGGAAACACATTGACGGCGATGACATGGTTCGCGCCGGCGCGCTTGAGCACGCTCACCGGCACGGGGTTCACGACGCCGCCGTCAAGGCACAGCTTCCCCTTGTGCGTTATCGGCTTGAAAATGCCGGGGATCGAGACCGAGGCCCGGACCGCGTCCGCGATCGGGCCGGAATCGAACACCACCTCTTCACGGCTAATCGGGTTGGCGGCGATGATCTTGAGCGGAAGCCACGTGTCCTCGAACGTCTTGCCGCCGAAATCTTTCTGCAGCACTTCCATGAGCCGCGCGCCCTGAATCGGCCCGCCGGCCAACGGGCCCAGCACCAGCCCGACCGCCATCGCGACCATGAAGCCGAAGAGGAGCCCGGTCCAGAACCCGCCCATCCATCCCACTACGATGCCGACGAACGCGCCGACCCCCACACCGAAGAGCGGGATTCCAACGTCAAGGAGAAACAGTTTTCGGATATCCCAGGGATTCCTGTACCGGAGGGCCATCGCCTCCAGCTCCTCCGCCGGCTTGCCGGAGGCCCAGAGGCCGGCGACGAGAGCGCCGATACTCGAGCCGGCGATGATATCGACCGGGATCTTCTCCCGCTCAAGCACCTTGAGAATGCCGATGTGGGCGAGACCGAGGGCGGCCCCGGATCCGAGCGCCAGGCCCACCAGGAGCCCTCCGAGCTCCCGCGCCATGTGGCGGACCATCCCCACGTACGGCGAGGCCCGGTGGTCCAGGACGCGCGACAGCTCTTCCAGCGTCAATTGGCCTGAGGACGACTCGACGTAGGGGAGGATGTGCGCGACGCGCCCGCCGAGCTGCTGGTTGATGTCGGCCGAAGCGGTCGCTTCACCCGGGCCTCCCGCCATGGTCACGAGCACCTTCATCCGCTGGTCGATCAGCCCCATGGACGCCTGTAGCTGGTGGATCAGGGCGCTGGTCCGCAGGACGTGTTCCCGGTCCGGCGTCGTCAAGATGTACACGAGGTCGGACTGGACCAGCGCCTTCAGCACCACCGGTTCAACGTCCGCCGGCAGCTCGAGCAGGATGTAGGCGAACCGGTTCGTCAGGAAGCTGAGCAGCGGCGCGATCACCTGCTCCCCGCCCGCCTCCGTCAGCAGATCGCCGGCGAAGAGCACGCTGAAACCCAACGGATGCCGGACGATGGCCGACTCGAAGGCCTCGTCGGATGTCCCGCCGACCAGCACCCGGTGCGTCCGCTGCGGACCCTGCGGCCCGTAGAGCCAGGCTTGGCTGCGGTCGCGGCTGCTGAAATCGACGATCATGGCTTCCCGGCCGGTCTCCCGGCGCAACTGGGTGGCCAGGGCCACCGCGAAGCACGTCCGCCCGACGCCGCGCACCGCGCTGTAGACGGCGACGATCGTGGCTTCCGAGAACTCGCTCCCGAGCTCCCGCGTCCGCAGCCGCTTCGAGAGGAGCCGGCTCAGGTACAGCACGAGCGACGGGATCTTGTTGATCACGTCGTCGAAATCTTTCTTCTCAAGCTGCAGCACCAGCGTATCGTTGAGCGCTTGCACCGTCGCCGAATGGACCTCGCCGGTCAGCAGCGAAATCTCCCCGAACGAATCGCCGTTGTGCACCACCGCGATCGTCCGCTCCTCGCTGCCGACCTGCGCATAGATCCGCAGCCGTCCCGTGCTGATGATATAGAAGGCGTCCGCCTGATCCCCCTGGCGGTAGACGCACTCGCCCTTCTTGTATTCGACGAGGCGGGTCCGGTCCGCGATGAGATGGAGCTGCTCCTCGCTGCAGGACGAGAAGACCGGGACCCGGCGGAGGATGATCACCTTATCCTGCGGGCGCGGGGGCTCGAACGTGGTCATCCCACCGCCTTCGTGATCGTGGAGGGATCGTTCGTGAACAGCCCATCCGCGCCGTCCCGGAGGACGCGCCTCGCTTTGCCAGGATCGTCCACCGTCCAGACGTGCACCCGGAGTCCTGCGGCGTGGGCGCGCGCGATCCGGCGGGGCGTCGCCACCGTATGGTGCGGATGCCACGCCGTACAGCCGAGCGCGACCGCGCGACGAAGCGAGGCTTCAGGAAAGGTGCGGCAGATCAGGGCGAGCGCGATCTGTTTACCGGCGAAGGGTTCGAGGAGGCGGGGGTCGAAGGAGGAGAGCAGCAGCCGCTGCCTCAGATTGCGGCGGCGGATCAACCGCATGAGCCCGCGCACGAGCAGCTGACGGCGGCGCGTGCGCTTCAGCTCAAGATTGATGCCCAGGCGCGCCGGGATGAGGCGCGCCGCGTCCGAGGCGAGGAGGATGCGTTCGCCGGCGAAGCGCTCGCCGAACCATTTGCCGGCATCCAACCGGGCGAGCGCTCCATAGGACGCCTGCGACACCCGGCCGGCGCCGTCGGTCGTCCGCTCAAGACGGTCATCATGGAAGATCACCAACCGGCGGTCCCTCGTCACCTGCACGTCCAGTTCCACCATGTGCGCTCCGGCGCGCACCGCTGCCAGCATCGCGGCGGCGGTGCTCTCGGGCGCGACGGCCGAGGCGCCGCGATGCGCGATGATGAGGGGCCTGCGGCTCCTCCATCCAGCGCTGCGCCGGGCAGTCCGCCTCATCGCGACGGCCACAGCACGCTCACCGGATCGTGCCGCGTCGCCCGCAGCGCTCGCGCCGCCGATCCGTCCCGCACCGCCACTTCGATCAGGCCGAGAGATCCGATCATGGCCACGACTTCGCGCGCTCGCCCCTCGGCATACGATGATACCACACGCGCGATCCGACCCCGGCAACGAAGGCGCGGCAGGCGGCCAGAGCGGCGCGCGAGCCACACCCCGGAGAGCGTGGTGATCAGGTTGCCGTACGCGTCAATATGCGCGATGCGGCCTGTCACGGCATGGGCCGAGCGCGTGACCGGCGGCACTGGCAGGCGCGCGGTCCGCGCCACGGGCGTCCCGAGCGACTCAAGCCGGCGTCCTGCCGCCAACAGGGCTGCAGCCGGCGCCATGATATCCCGCCCATGGAACGTGCGGCTGACCGTCCTGAGCCCGAGCCGCCGCGGGCTGATCGCGACGCACGCCGGGCTGCCCTCCCGGAGGCAGAGGGAGAGCACGCCGTTGTCCGGGCCGATGAAGTAGCGTCCGCCCACGCGGCACGCCAGGATCGCGCGGCTGGTCCCGACGCCGGGATCCACCACGGCGACGGTAATCGTCCTGGGCGGCAGCCAAGGTGCCGCAGCGGCCAGGATGAACGCGCCGGCTACGATATCCTGGGGAGGCACCTCATGCGTGATGTCGATCAGCCGGGCGGCAGGACAACGGGTGAGGAGGACGCCTTTCACGGCCGCGACATACCAGTCGCGCGTGCCGAAATCGCTCAGCAGCGCGATGAGCGGGGCGGTCATGCGGCCACCGTCCGGTCGAAGAATGCCGCAACGCGGTCGCAGTAGGCCTGCGGGTGCTCCGCGAACATGCCGACGTGCGCCACCTGCGGCTCGAACCAGCGCTCCTTGGGGCCGGCCCAGCGCTGGTAGAACTCGCGCCCGAGGAGCGGCACCACGCGCCGGTCTTCCCCGCCCTGGATCGCCAGCAGCGGAATGCGCAACCGCCGGGCCAGCACCGCCGGGTCCTGCCGGCCGAGCCGGCCTCCCAGGGCCGCCTGCACGCCCCACCACGTGGCCCAGGCCCAAGGGAACGGCGGAACGCGGAACCGCTGCCTGAGTGAGCGACGGAGGACGGGAAAGAACCGGGAATAAACCGAATCCGCCACGACCGCCCGGAGCTCCGGGTAGCGGGCCGCAGCCTGGCAGGCCACCGCGCCCCCCATCGAGAGGCCGAGGATGCCAGCCGGCAGCGGGTGCGCGCCATCCTGCGCTGCCGCCCACCGGAGGAGCACGCCCACGTCATCGGCCTCCTTCAGGCCGAGCGTGCAGGGTCCAGGGCGGCTGCCATGGCCCCTCAACTCGAACAGCAGCGTCTCGTACCCTCGCTCGCGGAGCCCGTCGGCGATGTCGAGCACCTGGGAGCGGTTGGCGTAATAGCCGTGGCAGATCACGAGCCGCCCGCGCAGCGCCGAGCCGGGACGGAGCCGCCACACGTCAAAGGAGGCGCCGTCGAGCGCGGTCAGTTGATGGCGCTCGTAGGCCGGCAGCGGATCAGGTAGGGGCAAGGCGCGGCGTTCGGGATTCAGCACCCAGGAGGCTGACACAGCCCCCCACCCGGCCAGCAGCAGAACCACGAGGGCGAGAAGCCACCACACGGCGGGACGTTACTCTGTTGACGGCGCGGGGTGCAGTCGTTGGCGGACGAACCGCTCGATCGCGGTGCGGTCGCGTTCGCTCAGATCCGTGAAAAAAATGGCGACATTGTAGCGCGGCCGGTCAGGATTCGCGATCACCGGCTCCACGCGGACGACGACTCCGGTGCAGCTCACCACGACACGGCGCTCCCCGTCCGGCAGCTCGAAGCGCAGCTGGAGCTTGGTCATCGGCGGAAGGAAATGATCCAGGGTGCAATAGACGCCGGAGGCGCTGAGGTTCTTGGTCTCGGCCTCGACAGGGCCGACGCCGTTCGTAATGGCCAGCGCCACCTGGCCGTCGACACGGGGACTGCGGCGGCGTTCCTGACCCATCAACCTGGAGGCCATCGGAGCGGCCTCCCTCCCAACAGGTGCAGATGCAGGTGGCTGACGGTCTGCCCGGCCTGCTCCCCGCAATTGACCACGACACGGTATCCGGTCTGCGCCAGCTGGAACTGGCGCGCCACGCGGTTCGTGAATTGGATGGCTTCGCCCATCAGGCCCGTGTGCTGTGGTGTGACGTCGGCGAGGCTTGGGATGTGCTCGACAGGAATGATAAGGAGATGCACCGGGGCGTGCGGCTTGATATCTTTGAACGCGAGGAACTGCTCGGTCTGCGCCACGACCTCGGCCGGCACCGCGCCGCCGGCGATGCGGCAGAACAGGCACTCAGCGCTCGTCATGCGGCCCTCAGCGCCTGGCCCTGGGATGGCATCAGGAGGCGGCCGGGGCTTCCTTTTCCTGTGCCGCCTTCCCCGCGTCCCTCGCCTTTTCGGCTTCCGTGACCCAGCAGCGGCGCTTGCAGAAGAACTTGCCGTTGCGGTAGAACCAGGACTTCCGGTTGAGCCGCGTGCCGCAGGACGCGCACGCTGCCGGACGACTGCCGATGCTCATCTGTTGCACCTCAAGGGTTGTGCCACCTACGTGCCTGAGCTAGAATGGCCCAGACCGTGTCACGCGTGAACGGTTATCATAGCACAGAGAACAATCATGGGTCAAACATCCCACCGCCGCCGGGCGGCCGGCGATCCGTTCCATGCGCTGCTGGCCACGGCGAGGCGCCTGCGGGCCCCGGGCGGCTGCGCCTGGGACCGCCGCCAGACGGTCGAATCGCTCTTGCCCTACCTGGTCGAAGAGACCTGGGAAGCGTTCGAAGCGATCCGCGGCCGGCGGCGCCAAGCCCTGCGCGATGAGCTCGGCGATGTCTTCTATACCGTGCTCGCCATGGCGCTGATCGCTGAGGAGCACGGCCGTTTCAGCGTTGCTGCCATGCTGAGCGCCACCCGCCGCAAGATGATCCGCCGCCATCCCCACGTGTTCGCCTCCCGCACCGCCGTCACGCCTGAAGACGCTTACCGCTCCTGGCAGGCCAGCAAGCGACGGGAAGCACGCTCAGGACCTTCACCGTCCGATGGATTCCGGACGATGTTGGTGGGCTGGTGGGACTGGCTGCATCAGCACCCGGGCACGAGCGCTACGCTGCAGCCGCGCCTCGCAACGCGGAGGAAAGGACGGAGGCTTAACGGATCGCCGAAGCGACCCCGTGCATGACGAGCGACAGCGTGAGCCCAATGGTCACGCCGAGCACGAGGTTCACCAGGCGAGGATCGACGAACTCGAACACCACACACCCCACGGGTTCTCCAGCTTCCTGACGGTCACCGAGCCGTCATTTTAGGGGTTTCCCTGGTGGGGGTCAAGCGGTTTCCTCGACGCTGGTGAAAACGATTGGGGCTGCCCATGGCTGGGCAGCCCCAATCCGTTCCGTTCCTCAAGACGCGTCCAGGCAGGCTTACTTCAGGACGCCGACGACCTTGAGGCTCATCACCGCACCAACGATGACGAGAATTCCCTTGTAGGCCTCCATCGGGTGGTACAACCCCAGGATCGCTCCCAGGATGACTCCCGTCAGGACGTGGAAGTCAAACAGCTTGTCAAGTTTCATTCTCGTAATCACCTCCCTCTTCTAGACATTTGTCTAGAGTTGTGAGGCCCGCCATCCTCCCGGTGTCAGGTCGCTCACGGTAAAACTATACCATATCTGGTGAATAAATGGCAAGGGGATACGATTTAACTCATTGTAATAATTGATTTTATGAACTACCTGGACGGAGTTCTAGGCAGGGACAAACTGGCGGGACAAACGACTCAGATACCCAGACAAACGTCGCTGATTCTGCTGAGAGAGCTCAATGAAGGAGATCCCGATATCGAACTGCTCACTGTCAGGAATGGTCCGAAACCAGACTGCCCGGCCGCGCACCGAGAGCGGACCCTCGCCGCTCGACAGCATGAGCTCAAGCGTCAGCTCTGTGGACACGGGAACCACCGTTGGGGACAGGCATCGAACGCCGCCGACACCGAGATCCTTTGTCAGCGTTTCGATGATCTGCGGTGTGCCTGCCCGGTGCAACCGGACCGGGCTGTACTGCTGGAAGCGTGGCGCCTGCCGTCGTTCTTCGCCCATGGCTTTTTTAGCGTAGCACCGGCGCCCCGCGCTGTCAAGCGGCTCGAAGGATTCCCTTGCTCTGGCGAGCGCCCCAAGCCTATAATGCACAAGCGACGAGCATGTACCTCGAATACCTCGGCCTTCGTGAAAAGCCCTTCTCCATCACCGCCGATCCCTCCTTCCTGTATCTCTCCAAGAAGCACCGCGAGGCGCTCTCGCACATGGTGTACGGCGTCCGCGAGCGGAAGGGCTTCATCGAAATCACCGGCGAAGTCGGGGCCGGTAAAACCACGCTCTGCAAAGCCCTCCTGCGCCACCTGGATCCGGAGACGCGGACCGCGCTCATCCTGCAGCCGAACCTCTCGGAGCTTCAGCTCCTGCACGCGATCGTGCAGGACTTCGGCATGAACCCCATGCAGCGGACCAACCATTTGGGGCTGTTCAACCAGCTGAACGAGTTCCTGCTGGAGCAGGCGGGTGCCGGGCGCAACGTCGTCCTGATCATCGATGAGGCGCAGAATCTCAGCCTGCGCGTCCTCGAGCAGGTCCGGATGCTCTCGAATATGGAAACGGACAAGGAGAAGCTCATCCAGATTATCCTCGTCGGCCAGCCGGAGCTGCGCGACAAGCTGGCGTTGCCGGCGCTCGAGCAACTGCGCCAGCGCATCGGCGTCCGGTACCATCTGACCCCCCTGGATGCCGATGAGGTCCGCACCTACATCGACCACCGCCTGCGCGTGGCGGGCTCCGATGGCACGCTGGAGTGGACCCAGGAGGGGGCCGAGGAGGTCTACCAATGTTCCCGGGGCGTGCCCCGGCTCATCAACCTGATCTGCGACCGGACGCTGCTGGCCTGCTACGTGTTTCAGTCGCGGCGGATCGACCGGGAGATCGTCCGCCACAGCTTCCAGGAACTGTCTGGGCACGTGTTGCCGACGTGATGCGGAAGGAGCGAGCATGAGCTTGATCGAGCAGGCGTTACGGCGCATCAAGGACCCGGTCGCCACGCAGGATGCGACAGCGCCTGTCCGCCCCGCAGCCGCGCCGCCAACAGCCGGAGCGCCGACACCCGCGCCGACGGCGCATTCCTGGCAAGTCACGCCTCAGCACCCGGCCGGACCCGAACAGCCCGCGTCGCCCAGCGCATCGGACACGCGGTTGACGGCCGTGATCCTCGGGCTGGTCCTCGCGCTGACATTCCTGCTCTTGATCGGCGGCGGACGGTGGATCGCCAGGACGTTGCCGTCGCGGCGGCTCGCGGTTCCGGACGCGACCGCGGCGCCGGCACGCGCCCCGGCCTCACGACAGCTTCAGGCACCGGCACCTGTAGAGCCGCAGTTGGTCTTGACCGGTGTGGTGGCCGGCGGCGGGGAGCCGTACGCGGTGATCAACGGCGTGATCGCGTCCGTGGGAGAGACGGTTGACGGCTGGACGCTTGTGGCCGTCACGGAGCAGAGCGCCACGCTCCGTTCGCGCGACGAAGAACGGACCCTTCGAGTTCCCCGCCCCTAACGTTCTACCGCGCGCCGCCAAGGTGGCGTGACACGACCCCACGCACCAGCTCCGGCGGCAGCGCCTCGGTGACGAGGACCTTCCCGATCGCCTGCGGAATGACCCAGCGCATCCGGCCGCGGATGAACTTCTTGTCTTGGGAGAGCGCGCTCCACACCCGCTGAGGGGACACGCGCGTGGCGCGCGTCGGGAGCCCGGAGCGTTCGATCAACCGGACGATCCGCGCGTGCGCCGCAGGGCTCAGCCTCCCCCAGGCGACGCCGAGCGCCGCTGCCGCGCACATGCCGATCGCGATGGCTTCCCCGTGCGTCCACCGACGGTATGCGGTCGCCGCCTCCAGGGCATGGCCCAGCGTATGACCGAAATTGAGCGTGGCGCGCAGCGCGCCCGTCTCGCGCTCATCGCGCGAGACGACCCTGGCCTTGATGCGGCACGAGCGGTCCACCATGACGCGCACCGCCCGCGGTTCGACCGCCAGACATGCCGCCACATGCTGTTCCACATAGGCGAAGAGCGCGGGATCGGCGATCACGCCGTACTTGATCACTTCCGCAAGTCCTGAGCGCCGCTGCCGCATGGGGAGGCTCTTGAGGAGCCCGGTGTGACTCCAGACGAGCCGCGGTTGGTGAAATGCCCCGAGCAGATTTTTCCCCTGCGCCGCGTCCACCCCGGTCTTGCCGCCGATGGCGGAATCCACCTGTGCGAGCAAAGTGGTCGGCAACTGGGCGTACGGCACGCCGCGGCGGTAGACCGCGGCCACGAAGCCGGTCAGGTCGCCGACCACGCCGCCCCCGAACGCGAGGAGGCCCGGGACCCGCATCGCGCGCTGCGACGCCATCCGCTTGGCCACCCGCGCCACGGCCCCCAGCGATTTCGACGCCTCGGACTCAGGCACCGCGATGGCCTCATACCGGAAGCCTGCCTGCTCGAGCGGCCCGAGGAGCTGCCGTCCGAATCGCCGCAGGATCGAGCCGTGCGTGACGATCCACCCCTGCCGCGGAAACTGAAGCGCGGTAAGGCGCGCCGGCAGCGCGCGGTAGGAGTCCGCGACGACGATCTCGTAGGAGCGCGTGCCCAAGCGAACCGTGATCATGAAGCCGGTGTGCCTTCCAGGAGTGTCCGGGGGAACGTGATGGGTTCGATGACCAGGCGTCCGGTCTGCGCAGGACCGTCGCCGCGCGCGCAGCCCAGCTTCGGCAGCCCGAAGGTCACCGTGACCGTCGCCTTCACCGCGCCTCCGTGCGCCTCGCCGGTCTCCGCGTCAAGGCCTGACGGGAGATCGGCGGACACCACCGGCTTGCCTGACCGGTTGATGGCCTCGATGCACGCGCGGATCGGCTCGCGCACCACGCCGTGAAACCCGATGCCGAGCAGCGCATCAACGATGATGACCGCCTCCTGAAACCAGGAGCGCTGTCCCTGCAGCGCGTCCGGCGACAGGCACACCGCGAGGGGCAACGCCAGCCGCTCGACGATGCCGGCGAAGACTGCCGGCTCGCTTCGGAGCGACTCGCGCGGCGTCACCAGCAGGACGCGCACCGCGTACCCGGCGCACTCCAAGTGACGTGCCGCGGCCAGCCCATCGCCCCCGTTCAATCCCCCGCCGCAGCAGATGAGGACCGGAGCGCCCTCGGCCGCCAGTGCCTTGACCGCCCGGGCCAGCGCCAACCCGGCATGGTCCATGAGGAGAAGGCGAGGAATGCCGAAGGTGCCGATCGCGGTGGAGTCGAGCGCCTGGATCCGGGCGACAGACACCCCCAGATGCCGTGATTCAGGTTGGCGGGCAGGTGACGCGTGAGGCGTCGGAAGATCCGGCGCGGGTTACGCGGCTGGCGGCGGCGCCGCGGCAGCCGTGCCTTCGCCCGCGGCGGCTTCTTTCTCTTTGACGGCCTTGCGGGCTTTCATCTTGGTCTGCTTGATCTTCGGCAGCCCGAGGACGGAGCGCCCCTCGGTCCACAATCCGTGCGCCATGAGGTGGCGCACCCGCTCGTGCCGCTTCATGACGTTGCGCAGCGACTCGGTGGCGTTCTTGGGGGCTTTCAGCGACGTGTGAATCGACATGATCAGAGCGTCCTCACAAAGCAGTCCTGGTATCGGGACTTGAGCGCCGTGACTTTCTCGCTCGCGTTCCCTCTCGAGGGGAACGGCCCGACATACACAATCGTGCGGCCATTCCGCATGACGAGAAACGCCCGCTCGCCGCGCGCATGCAGGCGCTCCATTTCCCGCTTCGCCGTCTGCGGCTGCGTGTACGTGACCACCTGCACCGCGTAGCGGGACCGTGCTGACGCCGCCGGCGTTCCGGAGGCGAGCTTGCTCGGCGCTTTCTTCGGCACCGGACCCGGCGCTGTCTTCTCCGACGCCTTGGCCTTCGGCTCCGCCTTGGCAGGCGTGGGGAGTGCGGGTTCGATCGTGGTCGCTGTCCCCTCGATCGCCACCCGGATCGCCGGCTGCGCCTGCCGCGCCAGCAACAGCCGCTCCGATCGCACCAGCCGCTTCCCGCGTTCCACCCCGCAGCCGAAAATGACGGCCAGCGAGAGGAGGCTCACGATGCTGCCCACGACCACCTGGTCATGGCGCAGCGACACGAACACACGGCCAAGCGACTCCCGGTGCGGCGGGGTTGCAGCCGTGTGACTGACGTCAAATAGTTCCAACTGTCGCTGAGGACGTGCTTCCGCCATCAGAGGGTCTATTGTAGGTGAGAACTCTCGGTCCGTCAAGCGGTTAGCGCTGTTCATCAGGGGTGTCGTCGAACACATGGCCGAGAAGATCGGCGGCCGCTTCAAGGCTCTCGCCCGCCTCATCCATCTCGGACCCGTAGGTCACAGCGCCTTCAGCCGCGTCGTGCTCCGTGAACCCTGACACAGCCGCTGCCGCGGACGCCGCGCCGCGCTCGATTCGCTCGGTCTCGTCCACCGGGGCCGTGAGGTCGTCCAGTATGGTGTCGGCCTGTGTCCGCTCATGCGGGGCCGGCTCGAAGGACCGCCAATCGGGCGGCAGCACCGCATCCGCGATCTCCTCCTGGCTCGATGGGATCGGCTCAAGGCCGGTGTCGTCGGCTCTCGCGAAGTCCGCGAGAGCGACCGCAATCGCGACCGCGCTGATGACAATGCCGAACTGACTCCTACGCATGACCCCTCCTCCCTGCTCCCGCACGCTCGAACCGGTGCTCGGTCCCTGCCCGCAAGCGTTGAATATTCGCGCCGTGGCGGACGATGATGAGAAGCGCCAGCGCCGCTCCCAGCGCGAGATCGGGCGCCGGCTGCCGGGTGATCGCCTGGCCGACCGGCACGACGAGCGCGGCGGCGAGCGACGCGAGCGACACGTACCGCCACACGGCGAAGCACAGCGCCCAGATCAACAGAGACCCGGCGGCGACCAGCGGCATCGTGCCAAGGAGCACGCCGATGGTCGTGGCCACCCCTTTGCCGCCCCGGAACGACAGGAACACCGGGAAATTGTGCCCGAGGACCGCCGCCGCTCCGCACGCGAGCGGAACCCAGGACGCGCTTCCCGGGCACAAGAGCGGGGCGAGCACGTGCGCCGCGATCAGCCCCTTCGCGGCGTCCATCACGAACACGAGGCGGCCGAGGCCGGACCCGGCGACCCGGGTCACGTTCGTCGCGCCGATGTTACCGCTGCCGGTGATGCGCAGGTCGACGCCCTTCAGCCGTTTGAGCAGGAGGAACCCCGTGGGGACCGCGCCGAGGAGATACGCGAACCCGAGCGCCGCCGGCAACCGGAGAGCGTTAGAGTCCATCCCCACACCTCCCGTGCCCTGCGCTGGGCCTAGCGGCGAGGCCCGCCAGGCGCGAGGAGCGTGGCGTACAAGCTTGGCGGTACGCGAGCGACGAGCAACGCCGCGGGCCGACGCCGATCGGCCCAGCCCGTTGAGCGCCGAGGGGTTGCGGCGGCATGCCGCCAGCTCCGGCGTCTCTCCTCCTCGACGTACTCCAGGGAGTACGCCATCGTCGTCGTTCCTTGGATCTGGCGGCATGGCGCTCGCAACGCAGGGGACGCGAGGTGTGGGGATGGGCTCTAGGCATTCCGCTCCCTCAAGCTGAGACGGACCGGGATCCCGGCAATCGCCGGATACGCGTACAGCCGCTTCAGCAAGTACTGTTGGTACGGCCCAGGCAGCCGGTTAAGTGGGCGCATCATCAGCTCCACGCGCGCGGGCCGCCCGGGCACCCACCGCGCCTTCGTGAGCATGACCGACCGGCCGCGGAATCTCGGCGGCGTCCGGCTCGCCCACGCCCGTTGCAGCAGCGCGGTCAGCTCGGCATCCGGCAGCCCGCGGTGCAACGCGCGCGAGACCTCGAGCGCGGTCCGCAGCGCGCGCATGACCTGATACCCGGTCTTCGCGGAAGTCGCCACGACGGGCGCGAAGCGCGTGGTCGGCGCAGCACGGTGCACTCCTTCGGTGAGGCGGTCCTCCTGGCCGTTCTTCACCAGGTCCCACTTGTTCACGACGAACACGAGCCCGCACCCCTCCATGAGTACCCGCTCCAGAATCCGCTGATCGTCCCGGGTCACGCCCATCGTGCCGTCGAGCACCAGCAGGGCGACCTGGCACCGCTTGATCGCCTCGACGGTCCGGGCCATTGAGAACAGGTCGACGGGCGTCCGGATCTTCCGCCGGTGCCGCAGGCCTGCGGTGTCGACCAGCGTGACCGGCGCGCCCTGAATCTCCAGTACGGTGTCGACCGCATCGCGCGTCGTGCCGGGGAGCTCGCTGACGATGGTCCGCTCTTCCCGCAGGAGGGTGTTGAACAGCGATGATTTTCCGACGTTTTGCCGGCCGATGATCGCGATGGCCGGCCCGGTCAAGCCGGCTGCGCCGGCGCCCGGCACACCGGCCACCAGCCGGTCGAGGAGGTCGTTGGTGCCCCGCCCATGCGTGGCCGACAGCGGGAACCGCTCGACGCCGCCCAGCGCAAAGAACTCAGCTGGCACGCTGAGCTCGTGATCCAGCTTGTTCGCCACGACGACGACCGGCTTGCCGGACGTCCGCAGCCGCTGGAGGATCAGCTCATCCGCCGGCACCACGCCTTCCTGGCCGTCGCAGACGAACAGGATCAGATCCGCTTCGTCCACCGCGCGCGCACGGTGGCGCTGCACCGCCTCCGGAAGCCCAGGGCCTGCCTCGAGTTCGAACCCGCCGGTATCAATGAGCGTGAACCGCCGCCCTCGCCACTCAACGGCGCCATAGAGGCGGTCGCGCGTCGTCCCGCGGCTCGGCGAGACGACCGCTTGACGCCGCCCGACCAGCCGGTTGAACAGCGTGGATTTGCCCACGTTCGGCCGGCCGACGATCGCGATGAGGGGCCTGGGGAGGGCGGGCGTGACAGAGGCCATGGACGGGGGGCGCGGCGTGCTGTGAGCCTTTGGCTTGGGCGTCATGCGATCAGCCCAGCGCGCGGATGCCGGAGCGGATGTACCCGGCCGCCGAGCAGCCAGTCAGCAGTGCGGCGGCGGCGAGGAGCGGGTCCTTCATCGGCAGGTGCAGCAGCACCGCCGCGATCACCAACATCTGGGCCGCGGTGGTCCATTTGCCGAGCCAGCTCGGCGTCACGCTCCAGCGGGACTTGGTGGCGAAGAGGACGATGCTCCCTGCCACGAGCAGGGCGTCCCGGCTGATGACCACCACGTTGAACCAGGCCGGAATGCGCATCCAGCCCGGCAACCCGTGGATCGCCGCACAGGAGATCAAGGTGGAGAGAATGAGGCATTTGTCCGCGATGGGGTCCAAGATCGTCCCCAGGTCCGTCTGCTGGTGATGGTGGCGCGCGATGTAGCCGTCCAGCGCGTCCGAGAGGATGCCCACGAGGAAGAGGCTCAGCGTGATGAACCGCATCCAGTCCCGGTCCGGATGATAGTAGAGGAGCGAGGCGACGATGCCCGGGACGAGCAGGATCCGGAAAATCGAGATCTTGTTCGCGAGATTCATGGCGCAGGACCCTTAGAGTTCCTCATCGAATACCGCGCGAGCCGCGTTGCGTGCGCCCGGGCCGCGTGGTCGAGGCGCGACGACGACGGCGTAGTCGCAGCACTACGCCGAGGAGGAGCAACGACGGCCACGGGCCCGGCCGCCGCAACCCATGAAGTACCAATCGGCTGGGCCGAGCGGCGTCGGCCCGCGGCGTTGCTCGTCGCTCGCGTACCGGCAGGCCTGGTACGCCACGCTCCTCGCGCCTGGCGGGCCTTGCCGCTCGGCCCAGCGCGGCCGCGGGGTATTCGATGAGGAACTCTTAAGGCCAACGAACTCGCTCCGCCGATGGCGGAGCGAGTTCGGCTGGCCGATCCGTATCAGGCGGTGCGCCTGACGGCGGTTATTCTTTGTAGCGTAGCTCTACCCCGTGACTGGGGCAGTACTTGATGTCCTCCCCGTAGAGCTCGCCGCCCACCGGACAGAACTTCGTCCGGGCGGTCGCCACCGGAGTGGACTGCTGCTGCGCCTGCCGCTGGTTCTCATTCAGGGCGTTCCCGAGGAGCCCGCCGCCCAACGCCCCGAGCCCCGCGCCAACCGCCACGCCGGCGCCGGAGTTGCCGCTTTGGTTCCCGATGATGGCGCCGGTGGCCGCCCCGAGCGCCGTACCGATCGCAGCACCCTGGACCGTCTTATTCTGGGCCGCCGTGCCCATCGTTTCGCATCCGGCCACTGCCAAGGCCGCGATCGCGAGACCAACGACTGTGCTCTGCCTCATAGTGCCTCCTTTGCTGTGGCTGTTTTGGCCAGCGGATACTCTAGCACGAACTCAGGATGAAGGCAACGCCGTGCCTACCGGAGGGCGCGCCAGCGCGTCACCGGCCAGAAAATGACCATCGCGCGCCCGATCACGAGCCGCCGCGGCACAAAACCCCAGAACCGGCTGTCATGGGAGGACGCCGAGTTGTCTCCCAACACGTACAGCGACCCCTCTGGGACGCTGATCGTTTGCCCCTGCTGGCCGTAGGGGCCCTGGTTGTAGTACTGGGCGCCGGAGCCGGGCGGGCCCTCGAACAACGCCCCGTTCACGTACACCTTGCCGTCCGTGATCTCCACGGTATCGCCGCCGAGGGCGGCCAGCCGCTTGATGAACGGGCGCTTAATGTCGTCCGGATACCGGAACACGATGATGTCGCCCCGCTGCGGCGGCCGGAACCGGTAGATGAACTTGTTGACCAGGATCCGGTCGCCTTCGATCAGGGTCGGGCGCATGGAGCCGGACGGGATCTTGAACGGCGCCATCACGAACGTGCGGATCGCGAGGGCCAGCGCCACCGCCCAGATCAAGGACTCGAGGTTCTCCCGTAAGGCCCCGTGACGCGCCTGGGTGCCTTGCTTGGCTGACATCAGATCTTGAGCACCGCCAGGAAGGCTTCCTGGGGGATTTCGACGTTGCCGAACTGCTTCATCCGCTTCTTTCCTTCCTTCTGCTTCTCCCAGAGCTTGCGCTTGCGCGAGATGTCTCCGCCGTAGCACTTGCCGGTGACGTTCTTGGCGAGCGCCCGCACGCTTTCCCTGGCGATAATGTGGCTGCCGACCGCGGCCTGGATCGCCACCTCGAAGAGCTGCCGCGGGATCAGCGTCTTCAGCCGTTCCACGAGCGCCTTTCCCTTGTCGTACGCCTGGTCCTTCGCGACGATGGACGACAGCGGTTCGCAGATCTTCGTGTTCAGCAGGATGTCCAGCTTCACCAGCTTGGCCGGGCGGTAGCCGATCAGTTCATAGTCGAAGGAGGCATAGCCCCGGGTGAGCGATTTCAGCTTGTCGTAGAAGTCGACCAGGATTTCGCTGAGGGGCATCTCGTAGACCAGCTTCACCCGGGTCTCGCTGAGGTACTCGGTCGACTTGAAGATGCCGCGCTTCTGCTTCGCCAACTCCATCAGCCCCCCGACGAATTCCGCCGGGCACAGCATGACAGCCCGGACGAACGGCTCGGCGAGACTTTCCACCGTTCCGCCGGGCGGCAGGTCCGTCGGGCGGTGGATCTCGATCACCTGGCCGCCGTGCTTGGTGACCTGAAACACGACGCTCGGCGTCGTCAGTACGAGGTCCACGTCGTACTCGCGTTCGAGCCGCTCCTGCACGATCTCCATGTGGAGGAGCCCGAGAAAGCCGCACCGGAACCCCTGACCGAGGGCGTCCGACTGCTCCGGCTCCCACTGGAACGCCGCATCCGTGAGCGAGAACTTCTCCATCGCGATGCGCAGCGTGGTCAGGTCCTGCGCGTTGGCCGGGTAGATACCGGCGAAGACCATCGGTTTGAGCCGTATGAAGCCGGGCAGCGCCCCCGAGGCGGGCCGGGTGCTCTCGGTCACCGTATCGCCCGCCACGACGTCGTGCGGGTCCCGGATGCTGGCCGCGAGGAAGCCGACCTCTCCGGCCTGGAGCTCCTCCACCGCGACCGGCGCTGGGGTCAGCACGCCGAGCTCCTGGACCTGGAACTGCGTTCCGTTGCCCATGAACGTCACCTGCATGCCCACCCGCAGCGTGCCGTTCACGAGCCGGACAAAGACGATGACCCCCTTGTAGGCGTCATACGACGAATCGAACACGAGCGCGGCGAGGGGTGCTCCGGCGTCGCCGCTCGGCGGCGCGATCTCCTCGACCACGCGCTCGAGAATCTCGGCGATCCCGGTCCCCTCCTTGGCGCTCGCATACGTGCAGAGGATGTCCTGCCGCTGCATCAGGCGGAGCACCTCTTCCTCCACCCGCTCGGGCTGGGCGTTGGGCAGGTCCACCTTGTTCACGACCGGGACGATGGCGAGCCCCCGGTCCTTCGCCAGCTGGTAGTTGGCCACTGTCTGCGCTTCCACGCCCTGCGCCGCGTCCACCACGAGCAGCGTTCCCTCGCAGGCCTGGAGGCTCTTCGTAACCTCGAAGGAAAAGTCGACGTGGCCCGGCGTGTCGATCAGGTTGAGGATGTAGTCCTTCCCGCTCTTGGCCTTGTAGCGCAGGCGGACGGCCGATGCTTTGATGGTGATGCCGCGCTCGCGCTCGAGATCCATGTCATCGAGCACCTGCTGCCGGAACTTCCGCTGGTTGACGGCGCCGGTCGTCTGCAGGAGACGGTCCGCCAGCGTTGACTTGCCATGGTCGATGTGCGCGATGATGCAGAAGTTGCGGATGCGGGCGAGATCCATGGAATGGGGTGACACCGCCGGCGGCTACCGGGCCTGCGCCAGCGTCACGCCGAAGGACAAGAGGCGCGGCAGATGGGCCTGCGTCGGGGTTTCGGCGTAGATCCGCACGATCGGCTCGGTGCCGGAGCGCCTGAACAGCAGCCAACTGTCATCGCGCCCGATCAGCTTGACGCCGTCCAGGGTGTTGACCTGCGCGACCGGCAGGCCCGCCATCCGGCCGGGCGTGGCGCGCCGCAACCGGGCGAAGAGCCGATCCACCTGCGGCATCGTGAGGTGGAGGTCGCGGCGGCCGTAGTGCCAGCGGCCGAAGCGCCGCTCGAGCTCCCGCATGATGGCTGGCAGTTTCTGCTTCCGCGCAGCCATCGCTTCAAGGACCAGCAGGCCGTTGACGATCCCATCGCGCTCCGGCAGGTAGCCGGCGATCCCAATGCCGCCCGACTCCTCCCCGCCGATCAGGATGTCCTGCGTCAGCATCAGCTTTGCCACATGCTTGAAGCCGACCGGCACCTCGATGAGCTTGAGCCCCAGCGCGTTGGCGACGCGATTGATCATCATGGTGTTGGACACGGTCTTCACGACGGCGCCGCGGGCGCCGCGAACCGCGACCGCGTGCAGGAGCAGGATACACATCACCTGCCCGGGGTTCAGCCACACGCCGTCAGGCCCGACGATGCCGAGACGGTCGGCGTCGCCGTCAGTGGCGATCCCGAGATCGGCCCGGGAGGCGCGGATCGCCTTCGCGAGCGGCGCCAGGTGCGAGGCGATCGGCTCCGGGGCCTGGCCGCCGAACAGCGGGTCCGGTGTGGCGCGGATCGTCTCGGCGCGGCAGCGGCCGCGAGCGAGGAGCGTTTCGATGATGCGCCCGCCCGCTCCGTGCATGGAATCCACGATGACGCGGCGCCGGGAGCGCCGGATCGCTGCGAGATCAATGAACCGCGTGATCCCCTGGAGGTACCGGGGCATGAAGGCGTCCGTCGTCAGCCGACGCAGCCGGGCCGCCTCGTCCGCCGGGGTCCGCTTGACCGGGGCCTCGCCGAGACGGCGCTCGATGGAAGCCACGGTCTCGCTGGTCGCCGATCCGCCGTAGGACTCTTTCACTTTGATCCCGTTGTACGCGGCCGGGTTGTGGCTGGCCGTGACCATGATGCCGGCCGGCAGCCGCCGGTCGACCACATAGCGGCTCACCGCGCAGGTCGGCACGGCGCGGTCCGACAGCACGGCGCGGATGCCGTTGCCGGCCAGCACTTCGCACACCGCGCGGGCGAAATAGTCCGACAGAAAGCGCGTGTCATAGCCGACGGCGACCGTGAGGGCGCCCCGGCCCGTTCTCGCGCGCAGATGGCCACTGATCGCTTGCGTCACGATGCGCACATTCCCGGCGGTGAACTCCTCCGCCATCACCGCCCGCCAGCCCTCGGTCCCGAAGGTGATCGTCATGCCGTGCTCCCCCGCAATGACTGAATCGCGCGCTGATAGGACGCGGACCGGAACACGTAGGTGCCCGCGACGAACACGTTCGCACCCGCCTCGCGGCACGAGGCGCCGGTACCATCGGTGATGCCGCCGTCGACCGACAGGTCGCCGGCGAACCAGCCCCGCAGCTGCCGGATCTTCGGCACCACGTCCGGGATGAACGCCTGGCCGCCGAACCCCGGCTCGACCGTCATGGCCAGCACCAGATCCGTCTGGGATAGAAACGGTTTGATGGCCTCAGCACCCGTCCGCGGCCGGACCGAAATGCCGGCGCGCGCCCCCAGCTCACGGATGCGGGAGAGCGCCTTCGCGACCGCGTCCTGGCTGCGCAGCCCCTCGGCCTCGACATGGACGGTGACGTAGTGGGCGCCCGCGTCCACGAACGGCTTCACGTACTGCTCCGGGTGGTTCAGCATCAAGTGGACGTCCAGCGGGAGGCGCGTCACCTTCCGCAGCGCTTCGACGATGACCGGGCCCATCGTCAGATTCGGCACGAAGTGGCCGTCCATCACGTCCACATGCAGCCAGTCGGCCCCGGCCTCTTCGACCTTGCGGACCTCATCCGCCAAGCGCGAAAAGTCGCACGCGAGCAGGCTGGGGGACACGAGGATCCGCCGTCCGCTCATAGCCGGCACAGCCCCGCCAGCCGGGCGCCCTCAGCCTCGGAGACCTGGCCGACGACCGCCAGATGCATCTTCGGCGCCACGAACAGCTGCCCGGCGACCCTCCGGATATCCCGCGCCGTCACGCGGTCCAGGTGCGCGAGGAGCTGGTCAGGCTTCGCCACCCGCCCCACTGTCACCGCCTGTTCGCCGATCCAGAGCATCCGATCCATCGTATCCTCCAAGCCCATGAGGAGCTGCCCGGCATAATACTCCTTGGCGCGCGACAGCTCCGAACGGCCGACCGCGCCCCGCCGGATCCGCAGGAGCTCCGCAAACACCGTCTGCACCGTCGCCGTGAGTTTGTCGGGTTCGCAGCCGGCGGAGATGACGAACGCCCCGGTGTCCTCGAACCGCTTGATCTGCGTCCCGATCTCGTACACCAGCCCTCGCCGCTCGCGCACCTCGCGGAAGAGCCGCGAGGACATGTTGGCGCCGAGCAGCACGTGCAGCAGCTCCAGGGCGAACCGATCCGGATGCGTGCGCGGGATCGCGTGCGCGCCGAGGCACACGTGCGTCTGCTCGGTCGGCCGCCGCCACACCCGGACCTGTGGCCCGCGCCGCGGCCGCGGGGCGCGCAGGAAGCGCGGCGCCCCCCGCCCGCGTGCCGGGCCGAACGCCCGGATCGCCCGGCGGCGCATGTCCGCCGGATCGATATCGCCCGCAATCGATAGGAGCACGTTGCCCGGCCGGTACATCCGCTCCCAGTACGCGACCAGGTCCTGGCGCGTGATCCGGCGCACGGTGTCGATGGTGCCCGAGAGCAACATCCCGAGCGGATGGTCCGGCCACAGCAGCTGGCTGAACAGGTCGTGCACCAGCTGGCCGGGCGCATCCTCGTACATGCGGATCTCCTCGAGGATGACGCTGCGCTCCTTGTCGATGTCGCGCGCCGCCAGCCGGGGCCGCCGGATCATGTCGGCGAGCACGTCGAGCGCGCGGCCCCCATGGCGCCGGGGCACCTTCGCCATGTAGCAGGTGAACTCTTCGGCCGTGAAGCCGTTGAGCGACCCGCCGACGCCCTCCACCTGGCGCTTCAGGGCTTCGCAGGAGCGCGTCGCGGTCCCCTTGAACAGGACATGCTCGACGAAATGCGAGATGCCGGTGCGCTCCGCCGGCTCGTACCGGCCGCCGGCCCGCACCCAGACGCCCACGGCGACCGACTGCGCCTGCGGCATCGGTGCCACCGCGAGCCCCATCCCGTTCGGGAGGGTCTCCACGCGGTGGAGCGCCGGCTTACGTTCCGGCCGGCCGTTGCGCATCGAGGAACTGTTGCAAGATCAATTGAGCCGCCACGCGATCAATCACCTGTTTCCGTTTCGCCCGGGAGGCCCCGACCTCCCGCAGCATCCGCTCGCCCTGCACCGTGGTGAGCCGCTCATCCACGACGTGCACCGGCACCGGCACCCGCTGCCGCAACGCGCCCACGAACGCCGCGACCTTCTGCGCCTGCGGGCCCTGCTCGCCCCGCAGATTGAGCGGCAGCCCGGCCACAACGGCTTCGATGCTGTGGGTCTCGACAAGCGCGGCGATGGCGGCGAGATCGTCCGTGAGCCCCCGCCGTTCCAGCACCCCGAGCGGCTGCGCCGTCAGCCGCAGCGCGTCACTCAGCGCCAGGCCGATCCGCCGGTCGCCCACGTCAAGCCCCAGCACCCGACCCATCACCGGTACGCGGATAGCCGCGGGTCGCGCGCGACGCGCCGCACGACATCTCGAACCGCCTGGGCCTTGTCCGGGCGGCAGATCAGCGTGGCGTTCGGCGTATGGACAATGACCAGGTCCCGCACGCCGATCGTCGCGAACAGGTGGCCGCGCTGGCCGACGACGGTCACGTTTTCACTGTCGACGCCGATCGTCCGGGCCGAGGTGCCGCCGAGCCGCGCCCAGGTGTCCCAGCTGCCGAGATCGGCCCACGGAAACAGCCCTTCGACAATGATGCCGGTGCGCACATGATCCATGACGCCGTGATCGAAGGAGACCCCGTCCAGCCGCCGGTACGCGGCGCGCACCCGCTGCGCAAGCGACGTCCGGCTGTCGCGCCGCCGCCCCAGCGCCCGCCGCAGCCCCCCGGCGAGCGGCACGAGCCGCCGGGTATGCTCAGGCAGCCACTCCGTCACGCACTCCAGAAACTTATCCGCCGTGCCCACAAAGGTCCCGCTGTTCCAATAGGTCCGCCGGCCGCGCAACAGCCGGCGGGCCTGCGCCACCGACGGCTTTTCGACAAACCGCTCAAGCCGGAAGGCGCGAGGCGCGGACGGCCCGTTCAGCGCCGCACCCGCGCACAGGTACCCGAGTCCGGGGTTCGGATGCGTCGGCCGGACGCCGACCGTCGCGATCGCGTCGTGCCGGACCGCGGCGCGGACCGCGGCGCGCAGCGCTCGCTGGTACGCGGCAGCGTCGCCGATCCAATGGTCCGCCGGGACCACCACCATGACCCGCCGCGGATCGCGGACCGCCAGCGTCGCCGCGGCGAGCGTGATGCAGGCGGCCGTGTTCTTGATCTCCGGCTCCACGAGCAGCGCCGTCCGCAGCCGGGGCGGCAGCGCCGCCCGCACCGCGCCGGCTTGCTCGCGCGTCGTGACGATCAGCCACTCGGCGCGGGGCCATGTCGGCCGCAGCCGCGCGATCGTCGCGCGCAAGAGGCTCTGTGTCCCGTCCGGCGACAAGCAGACCTTCGGCCGCTCGGCCCGGACGAGCGGCCAGAGGCGTTCGCCCCGGCCGCCGGCCATGACCACGAAGGTGACGGCGGGCCTCAGCGTCATCGCATCGCCTGCTTCAGCTGCCGGACGAAGCGCGCGGCCTGCCGGATCGCCGCTGAGCGGCCGCGGGCCTGTGAGATCCGGCGCACGAGGGCGCTGCCCACAATGACCCCGTCCGCGATGCGCGCGACCTGCGCCGCCTGGGCCGGACTTGAGATGCCGAATCCCACGCAGACGGGCTTCGTCGTCAACAGCTTGAGCTGGCGCACCCCATGCCTCAGGTCCTGCGGCAGCGCCTGCCGGGCCCCGGTCGTCCCGGTCACCGACACGTAGTAGATGAATCCCTGCGAGGCGCGGGCGACGGCGCGCAGCCGGGCGGCAGGGCTTGTGGGCGCCGCGAGGAACACGGTGGCCACGCCGGCCTTCCGAGCGGCGGAGCGCAACGCGTCCCCTTCCTCAACCGGCAGGTCCGGCACGATGATGCCTGACACGCCGCTCGCCGCGGCGGCCCGGAGAAACCCCGATGGGGCGGGCCGTGCGCCGTTGGCGTGGAATTGCACCAGCGGATTCCAGTAGGTCAGGCAGAGGACCGGCACCCGGAGCCGTCCGCGCACCGAGCCGATCGCCTTCAGGATCCGTTCCGGGGTAGCCCCCCGCGCCAGCGCGCGCGCCGAGGCCGCCTGGATGACCGGGCCGTCCGCGAGCGGATCGGAAAACGGCACGCCGACTTCGATGACGTCGGCCCCGGCGTCCTGCAGCGCAAGGAGCAGCGGTCCGATCGATGCCACATCCGGATCGCCGCCGACGATGAACGGAATAAGGGCGGCACGGCGCTCGCGCCGCAACCGGTCAAACGCGGCGCTGAGTGCTTCCATCGCCGTCCCCTGTCAGGTGCTGCGCCAGCGTCTGCACGTCCTTGTCGCCGCGTCCGGAGAGGCCTAGGATGACGATCGTGCCGCGCTTGAGGCGGCGCGCCATCCTCGCGAGTGCGGCAATCGCGTGGGCAGGCTCGAGGGCCGGGATAATGCCTTCCGTCTTCGCCAAGAGCGCGGCCCCTTGCAGCGCCTGCGCATCGCTGACCGCGACGTACTCGGCCCGCTTGATGAGCCGGTAGTACGCGTGCTCCGGCCCGACCCCGGGATAGTCGAGTCCGGCCGCAATCGATTCCGTGGAGAGGACTTGACCGAACCGGTCCTGCAACAGCAGGCTGGCAGCACCGTGCAGCACTCCGGGACTCCCCTTCACCACGGTCGCGGCGTGGTGGCCGGGACTGAGCGAGTGGCCGCCGGCCTCGACGCCCAACATCCGGACACGCCGGTCGCGCGCGAATGGGTGGAAGAGCCCGATGGCGTTGGATCCTCCGCCCACGCACGCGACGAGCAGATCCGGCAACCGTCCTGCGGCCGACAGCACTTGCCGGCGGGCTTCCTGGCCGATCACCGACTGGAAATCGCGCACCATCATCGGATAGGGATGCGGCCCGACGACGGAGCCGATGCAGTAATGGCTCGTGCGCACGGTCGTCACCCAATTGCGGATCGCTTCGCTGGTCGCGTCCTTCAGCGTGCGGGTGCCCGCGGACACCGGCACGACCCGGGCGCCGAGGAGCCGCATCCGCACGACGTTGAGCGCCTGGCGGCGCACATCCTCTTCCCCCATGAAGACGTCGCACGTCAGCCCGAAGAGGGCCGCCACGGTCGCCGTCGCGACCCCGTGCTGCCCGGCGCCGGTTTCCGCGATCAACCGGCGCTTCCCCATCCGTACGGCGAGGAGGCCCTGCCCCAGGGTGTTGTTGATCTTATGGGCGCCCGTGTGCAGCAGGTCTTCGCGCTTCAAGTAGACCTTGACGCCCCCGAGGGCCTCGCTGAGCCGCGCCGCGAAATAGAGCGGCGTCGGCCGGCCGGCGTAGTCGGCCAGGAGGGCCCGCAGCCTCGAGCGGAACCGCGGATCCCGCTTGGCGTGGGCATAGGCCTGCTCCAACTCGCTGAGCGCGGCCATGACGGTTTCTGGAACGAACTTCCCGCCAAACGGTCCGAAGTGGCCGGTCGTATCCGGCACCGGGGTGGGGCGTGTCATCGGTGGCAACAGGCGGTCATGGAACTTTCTATCATAGTCGAAAGCCAGGGGAGTGTCAAACCTGGAGCGGAGTGGCGGGACAGAGCAACTCACTGGGGGACGAGCAGTTACGGCGAAAAGTCACGTCCGGGAGCCCGGCGCAATGAGCGAGATCCGCTGTCCGACATGCCGTGCCTTCGCGAGCCGAAACGCGAGCGATCCGACCGCCACGTCGTGCACGGCGAGTCCTGTGGAATCAAAAACCGTGATCTCGGCATCAGTCCGGCGCCCGCGGACCCGGCCGAGCAGCACCTCGCCAAGACTGCCCCGGATGCGCCGGGGGGACCACTGCCCCTTCGCGACCGCGACGTTGATCTCGCCGCCATGGATCGCCTGTTCCCGGTCATCGACGATGACCAGACCCTCCCGCAGGATCGCCGGCTCCAGCTCCTGCTTGCCCGGCGCGTCGGCGCCGAGCGCGTTGATGTGGACTCCGGGGCGCAGCCAGCGGCGCCGGACCACGGGACGCCGCGACGGCGTTAGGGTCACGAGAATGTCGGCGTCCCGCACGCATGTCTCGATGGTGACGGCGGGCTCCCAGGCGACGCGCGCCATGGCGTAGCGCATCCGCCGGCAAAACGCCGCCGCCTCGCCGGGCCGGTAGCCCCAGACCCGCACCCGGCGGATCCGGCGGACAATCGCCAGCGCCTCGATCTGCGCATCGGCCTGCGCGCCGCAGCCGACGAGCCCCACGACGCGGCTCTCCGGGCGCGACAACGCCTTCGCCGCGACCGCCCCCGCCGCCGCGGTGCGCAGCTTCGTGATCAAGAGCCCGTCCATGACCGCCAGGGGTACCCCGGTCGCCGGATCGTTGATGATGACGAGCGCCATGACGGTCGGCAGCCCGTGCCGGGGGTTCTCCGGATGGACGTTGACCCATTTGACGCCGCACGCGGCGGGCCTGCGGATGTAGGCCGGCATCGCGCGGAAATCGCTCCCGCGCGGGAGCGGCAGGTACAGCTTGGACGGCATGACCGTGTCGCCGCGCGCGATCGCCCGGAACGCCTCCTCAACAGCGCGGATGACCGTGCGCATGTCGAGGACCCGGCCGACATCGCGTTGCGTCAGCAGGAGGGTCGTGAGACGCGTCACCGGTCAGCGCCTCAGGAGCACGGCGCCCGCCACGATGCACAGCACTCCCAGGACCCGGGCTCCTGTCAGCGGCTCGCGGAGCACGATCCAGCCGAGGATGGCCGCGACGAGCGGATAGGCGCCGGCCACCGGCGTCACCTGGGAGAGCTGCCCGGTCTTGAGCGCGTGGTAGAACGCGAGTTGGCCGACGAAGCTGGCCAGGAACCCGCCGCCCGCGAGGAGCACCACCGACGGCCAGCTGAGCGCGCGCACCGCGGCCCAGGGGGCTGCGGCGAGGCTCAGCACGGCCAGGCCCGCCACGACGCCGAGGCTGCGGACGATCACGCCGGCGGCCGGGGGAGCCTGGCCGAGGCCGAGTTTCTCCATCAGCGGCACGACGCCCCAGATCCCCGCCGTCAGCAACGCCCACCAGAACGCGCTCATCGCTCCTCCCTGCTCACCCGTGCCGGAATTGCTGCCACAGCCGACGGAACCGGCTCTCGAACAGCAACGAGTACAGCGCCTGCTTGTCCGAAAACATCCTCGCGATCGTGTCGCGCAGCGCCGCCTGCTGGATCTCAATGTCGATGGGCGCCGCCTCCCCGGTCACGATCATCTCGCAGATCCGATCCGCCTGCCGCGTGAGCGACCGCACCGCCTCATCCTCGGCGCACAGGGCCGTGAGCCGGGCCGACAGCTCTTCCTCAACCGCGCCACGGTTGGCCAGCGTCAGCGGGATCAGCTCGACATCCTTCCGCTGCTTGAGCCTGGTGACGAACGGGATCGGCGAGAGGCCCGTGGTCGCGACGATCGAGGGCCCGCGGTCGAACGCCTCCTGCACCGCCTCCTCGAACCGCTTCGAGCACAACTCCATTCGGCCCAGCTCATCGAGGCACAGGATCAGGGCGTGCTCGATCGCGCGGCGGATCACCGCCACGCCCACGGTATCCAGGACCGAGACGTTGACCCGGTAGGGGCCCACGCGCGCGCCCTCCCCGAGCCGTTTGTGCGCAAGGAGCACCTGCCGCCCATCCAGCGGACTCAGCCAGAACCCGACCCGCTCCTCGGCTTCCCGCACCTCTTCCGTCACGAAGCCGTCAACCGCGCAGGAGCGCAGGGCGGCGGCCAGCCGCTGGATGAGGGTGGTCTTACCGACGCCGGGACGGCCGACGAGCAGGAGGTGTTTCATCCGCGATGATGCACGCGATGGGACGCCGGGCCCCGGCGCGGTCACTCGAGGGGCAGGGGCTCCCGCCGCGTGTCCTTTTGGAAATACTCCAGGGTGGGCAGGATCGGGGCGAAGTGCTCGGGATACGGCAGGAAAAACGTCACGGCCTCATAGGCGCCGACCGCCGTGCGGACGATCGCCCGCAGGACCCCATGCCCGGCACCGGTGAAGAAGCTGCCGGCCGTGTCGGCCGTCGAATACCGCCTGTGGATCTGGAGCGGAATCTCCAGCCACCCGCCGAAGAAGTTCGCCAGGCCCCGGCCGCCCTTCTGGATCGCCGGCTGCAGGTTGTACTTCCCCAAGAGCTGATCGACCTGGTCCTGTCCGCCCGCGCCTGACACGGTGGTGTCCGCCATGGCCGGAAGCACCGACGCAGCCACGCACAGCACGATGAGCCCTGCGATCCCCCACCGCATCAGCGTTCGCTCCTTTGTGCGCCGCGCCGCGGGCGGCGGACAGCGCTCCTGTTCATGAGGCCTGCGCCCCGCAAACTCACGACGCCATGTGTCCCAAGGATGATGTGATCCAACACCTCAATGCCCATGAGCGCGCCGGCCGCGACCAAGCGGCGCGTGAGCGCCACATCATGGGCCGACGGGGCCGGGTCCCCGGATGGATGGTTGTGCGCCACGATGACCGCGGCGGCCGAGGCGGCGACCGCCTCTTTGAAGAGCTCCCGCGGATGGACGAGCGAGGCGGACAGGCTGCCGACCGCGATCGGGGCCAGCCGGATCAGCCCATGGCGGGCATCCAGCAGGAGCGCCACGACGTGCTCGCGCTGTTTGCCGAGGAGGTGAGGCGTGAGCTGCGCGGCTGCCGCCTCGAGGCTGTCGATGACCGGGCGGCGCGCGAGCGGCGGCAAGGCCACGCGGCGGGCGATCTCTGCGGACGCTTTGAGCTGCGCGGCCTTCGCCGGCCCGATCCCATGGATGCCGGCCAGCTCATCCACCGAGGCGTGCCCGATCCCCTGGAGGGTGCCGAACTCCGCCAGCAGCCTGGCCGCGCTCGTCAAGACCGATTCCCCGGCGACCCCGCGCCCGAGCACACAGGCGAGCAGCTCTTGTTCTGAGAGGACCTCGGGCCCGAGGCGGCTGAGACGCTCACGAGGCCGCTCGGCGGCGGGAAGATCGCGGACCGTCACTCGAAATGCCATGGATGATGCATCTTAACATATTCGCTCGGCATCGGCTACCAGCTGCCCCCGCCGCCCCCGCCGCCCCCGCCGCCGGAGAAACCGCCGCCTCCAGAGCCGCTGCCGCCCCAGGAGCTGGACGAACCGCGGGGTTGCGACGTAAAGGTCCGGCCCATTGAAGCGCCCATGCGGTCCATCGTATCGCCGAACCGGCGCGGCGAGAACCCGGCCGTGTCGCCACCGTACCATGACGGCGGCGTAGTCGCAAGACCCTCGAACGCCTTGGCCCAGTGGGCCGCAAGGCCGAACGCCATCGCATACGGCAGGCCGCGCTCAAACAGCCCCGGATCGTTGATCCGGCGGATCCGGTCCTCATCCACTCGGCGGAGAAATTCCATAAAGCCGGCCACCCGATCGGTCATGGCCGCACCCTTGTGCGTCCGCCGCGGCATGAACCGGCTGAACAGCAGGATGATGACGCCCGAGAGCACCGCGGCGATGAGACAGGGCACCTTCGGCAGCTGGTGCCAGGTCACGGTGGCGCCCAGCAGGAAATGGAGGCCGAGCCCGACGGCCCATCCCCAGACCAGGTACCGGTTTCGCACGGTTTCCGGGTCGCTGTCGAGGTGGCCGGCATGGACGAGTGCGGCGTAGATCGACGAACGGATCTCCGGCAGTTTCGTGTAAAACATCTGCTCGAGATCGCTGAGCTGCCGGCTGCTGAGCGGTGCGGCAAACAGGCCCTCGAGGAGGTGCCGCTCATACGGCTTCAGGTCCTGCGCCCCGGCCCAGGGCTTGAGGCTGAAGAGCTGGTAGTCGGCAATCCGGTCGCCCCCGAACAGGCCGGCTGCGGTCAACGGCTCGATCCGCACATAGCCGCGCACCGCGAGGTCGATCACGGTCGCGGTGATGTCGCGCATGTGCGCGTGCTGGTCAAGGAGGGTTCCAGCCTCGGCCGGTGTCAGGGGCACCGGCGGCGCATATTCGACTACGAGCGCTCCGGGGCGCGGATCGCGTCCGCGGTCATGCCACCAGGCGAGCATGCCAAGCAGCACCAGCAGTGGAATACCATAGACCCAATTGTCCGTGATCCACCAGGCGAGCACACGGAGCGCGGAGGGAGGGCGGATGATCCCCTTCTCCCACGCGAGCGCGACCGTCAGACCTTCGTAGGGCTGCAGTCCCTGAGGCACCGAGAACAGCACGCTGTCCGGCCGGCGTGCGGCCGGCTCAACTTGCGCGGTCGAACCGAACGCGCCCCTATACCCCACCGCGCGTGCTTGGGCAGCCGGTCGCGGCAGCCGGACCTCGGCGAGCACGCCGCGAATCGGCACCGCCCATTCATTGCCGGTCATGTTCCAGTAACACTCGTCGTGGTCCGGGAAAAACCTGACCGCGCCCCGCTGCACCTCGTAGAAGATGCGGTAGGTCTGCGTCCCGGTCACGGTGGCATCGGGATCCCCGATCCGAATGCGGAGCGAGCGGCCTTCCGGCTCCAGCCGATAGCGCCAGGGCGCGCCGAGCCCGTTGTCGACCGAGCGCACGCGCAGCCGCAGGCGGAAATGCTGCCCGGCGCGGTCGCTGTAGTGGATGGGGATGTCGCGGTAGATGCCGTGGCGGGCCTCGGGGCCGAACGACGCGACGATCGTCTCGGTGACCGTCGCGGTGCCGTCCGCCTCGACCGCGACTCGGGCGTCGAACCGGCTGATCTCCCAGGCCCCGGCAGCCCCCGGAGCGGCGGCCGCGATGAGCGCGGCCAGCCCCAGCCGACGGAGCACGCGGCGCATGGGTTACGAGAAGGAGACCTTCGGCGCCTTGGCCTCGTCCGCCGCGTCGAGCTGGAAGAACTCTTTGGCGGTGAAGCCGCCGGCCTGACCGATCAGCCGGTCGGGAAACACGGTGCGCTTGGTGTTGTAGTCCCTGACCACGGCGTTGTAGTAGCGCCGCGCGCCCTGCACCGCCTCCTCCACCTGGGTGAGCGACTGCTGCAACCCGAGGAAGTTCTCATTGGCGCGCAGCTGCGGATAGTTTTCCGCGACCGCGAAGAGGCTCTTCAGCGCCCCGGCCAGCGCCCCCTCGGCCGCCTCCTTCTCGCCAGGGCTCCCGGCGCCCATGGCCCGCGACCTGGCCTCGGTCACGCGCTGGAACACCTGGGATTCATGCGCGGCGTAGCCCTTCACCGTCTCCACGAGGTTCGGCACCAGGTCATACCGCCGCTTGAGCTGCACGTTGATGTCCGACCATGCGCCATCCGCGCGGACGCGCAGCTGCGCGAACCCGTTGTAGATCACCACCGCCCATACGAAGATCAGCGCGACGACCGCGAGCACCACCATCCTGTCTCCTCCGTCAGATTCAGAAATCAGATGTCAGAAGTCAGAGGTCAGAAACGACGGGACTTTCTGACTTCTGAATTCGGACCTCTGACCTCTGAGCCCTAGACCTTGACTACACGGGTATCCGCCAACCGGTCACCCCAGTGCCGGCCCTCGGGATCGCTGCACAGATACCAGAGCCCGGCCACCGCGCCGACGAGATTGACCAAGGGGATCACCCAGAGCACGTTGCGCACCGCGGACTCTTTCCAGCCCGCGCGCAAGCGGCCGGCTCCGGCGACGACCTTGAGACCCATGACGCGCTTCCCCACGCTCTGGCCCTCGAAGAGCCCGTCGCGCAACAGCCAATAGGCCGTGCTCAGGATCCACCCGGGCGTATAGAGCAGCAGGCTGAGGCCGACACAGAGCAGCGCATCGATCAACGCGGCCGCGATGCGCAGCCCTCCTGTCTGTGCGATGAACATGGCGGTCCCTCCTTCGACTTGGTGCGGCGGCGTTACCGGTGGCGCGTGACGCCGACCTTGGCGCACGCGGGCGCCACACCGCACCGGCTGCACCAGGGCGAGGTCGGGTGGCACACGTGCTGTCCGAGCGCGACTAACAGATCGTTGTAGGCCAGCCAGTACTGCGGCGGCAGTTTCCGCCTGAGTGCGGCTTCGGTCGCCTCGGGCGTGCGGGTGCGCACGTAGCCCCAACGGTTGCTGATGCGGTGCACATGCGTATCCACGCAGATGCCGGGTTTGCGGAACGCCAGCGTGACGACGAGGTTGGCGGTTTTGCGCCCGACGCCCGGCAGCGTCAGGAGCGTGTCGAGATCATCCGGCACGCGAGCGCCGAAACGCGCGATGAGCTCGCGGCACACCGCCTGGAGCGTCCGGGCTTTGGTGCGGTAGAAGCCCACGGGGTAAATGGCCTGCTCGATCCGCCGCCGGCTCAGCCTCAGCAGGCCCTCGGGCGTCCTGGCGAGCCGAAACAGCCGCTCCGAGGCACCCTGTGTCGTGGCATCCTTGGTCCGCAAGCTCAGCAGGCAGCTGATCAGCGTCGTGAACGGGTCGGCCTTGTACCGCCCCACCACCGGCTCAGGCCAGCGCCGCACCTCTTGCCGGAGGCGCCGGATCACCCTATGAATCGTGCGGTTCGTCACCATAGGCCGGTGAAGAGCTCTTTGATCTTGGCCGCAGGGTCGGGGGCGGTCATGAGCGCTTCACCGATCAGCACCGCGTGCACCCCCAGCCGCTGCATCCGCTGAAGATCCTGCGGCGTCTGCAGGCCGCTTTCCGCGACGATCACCTTCCCGGCCGGGATCTTCGGCACCAGCTGCTCCGTCAGCGCCGGATTGAGCTGAAAGGTGGAGAGATCCCGGTGGTTGATCCCGATGGTATGGGCGCCGGCGCTCAGCGCGAGCTTGAGCTCGTGCTCATCGTGGATCTCGACGAGCGCCTCGATCCCGACCGTGTCCGCCGCCTGCATGCATTGGAAGAGCACGTCCTCCGTCAGGATGCGGACGATTAGGAGCACGGCGTCCGCCATGTACAAGGCCGCTTCGTACACCTGATACGGATCCACGATGAAATCTTTCCGCAGCACCGGCACGTCGTTGAACTGCTTCACATCGCGCAGGTAGTCGAGGTGGCCGCCGAAATAGGCCTCATCGGTCAGCACCGAGAGCGCCGAGGCGCCGGCCCCGACCATCGCCTGGCCGAGGTGGATGGGGTCGAACCGCTCGCGCAGCATCCCCTTCGACGGCGACTTGCGCTTCAGCTCCGCAATAAGGGCGAGCTTCCCGGACTTGAGCAGCGTTTTCGGCAGGCTGCGCCCCGCCATGTAGTTGACGACGCGCGCCTTGAGATCGGCGAGCGGCACGCGGCTTTTGGCGTACTCCACTTCCTGCTGCTTGGTCATGACGATGTCATTCAGCATGGCTGATCCTCACCACGGTCTCCAGGAGCCGCGCGGCCTGGCCCGCGTCCACGGCCGCCGCGGCCTTGGTGACCCCCTCAGGGATGGACGCCGCCGCGCCGGCCACGTAGATCGCGCAGCCCGCGTTCACCAGGATGATATCACGCGCTGCGCCCGCCTCGCCTCGCAGCACCCGCCGGGCGATGGCGGCGTTGGCCGCGGCGTCGCCGCCGCGCAGCGCCTCGCGCGCCGCGCGCGGCACGCCCCACGCGCCTGGATCGATCCGCTGCGGCTCGACGCGTCCGTCACGCACTTCGAGCGCTTCGGTATGCCCGGTCGTCGTCACCTCATCGAGCCCGTCGGCGCCGTGCACCACGAGCCCATGCCGGATGCCGAGGCGCACCAGTGCAGCGGCCATGGGCTGGAGGAGCCTGCGGTCCGAGACGCCCACGAGCTGAAAGGTCAACGGGGCCGGGTTGGCCAGCGGCCCGATCAGGTTGAAGATCGTGCGGATGCCCAGCGATTTGCGGATGGGCGCGACGGCCTTCATGGCCGGATGAAACCGGGGCGCGAAACAAAACCCGAAGCCGGTCTCTTCGACCGACCGGGCGACCTGCTCCGGTGTCGCGTCCAGGTTGAGGCCGAGCGCCTCGAGGAGGTCCGCGCTGCCGCAGCGGCTCGAGGCCGCGCGATTGCCGTGCTTGACGATCCGCACGCCAGCCGCCGCGGCGATCAGCGCGGCCAGCGTGGAGACGTTGATGGTGCCCTGCCCGTCGCCCCCGGTGCCGCACGTGTCGCACAGCCCGTCGGTCCGGATGAGCGGCAACCGGACCGCGCGCGAGCGCAGCACCCCGACGGCGGCGGCTATTTCTTCCGCGGTTTCCCCGCGCCGGGCCAGCCCCGACAGGAACCGGCCGATCTCCTCCCCCGGCAGGCGGCCTGATATGATGGCGTCCATCTGCCGGGTCATGTCCTCAGCGCTGAGCGGCGCGTCGTACGCGGTGTCCGTCATGGCGCGCGTCAGCGCACGCGGCGTGAGGCACGCATGCGCCGCGGAGACTTCGCCAGCACGAGGAAGTTGCGCAACAGGTCCTTGCCGACCGCGGTGAGAATGGATTCCGGGTGGAACTGCACGCCGTAGACCGGCAGCCGCCGGTGGCGCACGCCCATGATCTCGCGCTCCTGCGTCCAGGCCGTGACCGCGAGCGTCCCGGGGAGCGACGACCGCTCGACGATGAGCGAGTGGTACCGCGTGGCCTCGAAGGGGCTCGGCAGCCCGGCGAAGAGCGCCTTGGCGTCATGGTAAATGCGCGAGGTCTTCCCGTGCATCGGCCGCTTCGCTCGGATGACGCGGCCCCCGAACACCTCGCCGATGCACTGGTGGCCCAGGCATACGCCGAGGATCGGGACGGTTCCGGCGAAGGCGCGGATCAGCTCGAGCGAGATCCCGGCGTCAGACGGCCGGCCGGGCCCCGGCGAAATGACGATGCTCGACGGCTTGAGCCGCTTCACCCCTTGCACGGTGATCTGGTCGTTGCGCTTCACGGTCAGCCGCTCCCCCAGCTCGCTGAGATACTGGACGAGGTTGTAGGTGAAGGAATCGTAGTTGTCGATCATCAGGATCATGCGCCACCTCCGCGGACGAAACGGCGCTCGGCAAGCTCGATCGCTGACAGCAGGCCCTTGGCCTTGTTGAGCGTTTCCTCATACTCGCGGTCCGGGTGGGAATCGGCCACGATGCCGGCCCCGGCTTGGATGTGCGCTTCGCCGCCCGTGATGAGCGCCGTGCGGATCGTGATGCAGGTATCGAGGTTCCCCGAGAAGCTCACGTACCCGACCGCGCCGGCGTAGGGGCCGCGGCCGCTGCGTTCCAGCTCGGCGACGATCTCCATGGCCCGCACCTTGGGTGCACCCGCCACCGTGCCGGCCGGAAACGTCGCCCGGAGCACGTCGAAGGCCGTCTTCCCCGGCCGCAGCCGGGCGGTCACGCCGCTCACCAAATGGAGGACATGGGAGTACCGCTCCACGACCATCAGCTCCGGCGTCTGCACGGTCCCGGTGCGCGCCACGCGGCCCAGGTCGTTGCGCCCCAGATCCACGAGCATCAGATGCTCGGCGCGCTCTTTGGGGCTCGTGCGCAGCTGCTGGATCAACCGCTCCTCCTCGTCCGCATCGCGGCCCCGGCGGCGGGTGCCGGCGATCGGCCGCGTCTCGAGGTGGCCGTCCTCGCAGCGGACCAGCATCTCGGGCGAGGCCCCGACGAGGGACAGCGCACCGAACCTGAGGCAGAACATGTACGGCGAAGGGTTCAAGGAGCGCAGCGCCCGGTACAGGTCGATCGGCTCGCACGCGAGCGGCCGTGTGAGCCTTCTCGAGAGCACGACTTGGATGATGTCACCGTTACGGATGTACTCCTTGGCGGCGCGCACCATGCGGGTGAACTCAGGCTGCCCGACATTCGAGCGGACCGCTCCGGACGCCTGGACCTTCCGGCGCGCCCGGCGCGGCAAGGGCCCTGAGAGCTGTGCGGCCATCCGCCGGATCTCCCCGACCGCCTGCCGGTACGCTGCACCAGCACCCCTGCCGGCGGTGTGGGCGTTGGCGACCAGGAGCAGCTTATGCTGGGCATGGTCGAAGATCGCCATCGTGTCGGCCAGCATCAGCATCGTGTCGGGCACTTTGAGGTCGTCCAACTGATGCGGAGGCAGCCGCTCTAGGAACCGGACCGCCTCATACCCGAGATAGCCGACCAGACCGCCGCAGAAGCGCGGCAAGCCGTCCACCGGCACAAACCGGTAGTGCGCCATCAGCCGTTCAAGCTCGGCGAACGGGTCCTCGCGCGTCTCGAACCGCCGGATGCGGGGCGACGGGCCTGAGGGGTGCTCGGAGATCTCGACGTGGCGCCCGGCGCTCGTAAACAGCAGGCGCGGCCGGCTGCCCAGGAACGAGTAGCGCGCGACTTTTTCGGCCCCGGCCGCCGATTCCAGCAGGTAGCTGAACCGGCCGTCATCGAGCTTCAGGAACGCGCTGACCGGCGTCTCCAGGTCCGCGAACAGTTCCCCGTAGACCGGAATGACGTTGCCCTTGCGCGCGAGGCGCAGGAACTCGCGCTCGGTCGGACGGATCTGCATCACGCTGTATACACCTTGGCGGGATCAAACACCCGGCGCTCTCCAGGGGCGAGGGCGCCTGCGCGGTTCAACCCGCGGTAGTAGCAGCTCAGGTAGCCGGCGTGGCACCCGGCGACGCGCTGATCCACCTGCAAGAGAAGCGATTTCCCCTCGCAATCCAGCTCGACCCGGCGGATCACCTGGATGTGCCCGGAGGTTTCGCCTTTGAGCATGAGGCGCTGCTGCGAGCGGCGGAAGATGTACACTGTGCCCTCTGCCAGGCTCCGCTTGATCGCTTCGGCGTTCAAATAGCACAAGGTCAGGACGCGCTTCGTCTTGCGGTCCTGAATCACGGCCGGCATCAGCCCCTGCTCGTTGAACCGCAAGAGCGGCGCCAGCGCCGCGTAGCCCTTGATCGCCTTCGCCCGTTGTCGCGTCATAGCCGCACCGGAACCCTCTTTGAGGCCAGATACGTCTTCACCTCGCTGACCGAGAGCTCGCCGAAGTGAAAGAGCGAGGCGGCCAGCGCCGCATCCGCCTGTCCCTCGGTGAACGCCTCGTAGAAATGCTCGACCTGCCCGGCTCCGCCGGAGGCAATCACCGGCACCGTCACGGCCTGCGAGACCGCCTTCGTCAGCGCCAAGTCGTACCCGCGCTTCGTGCCGTCCTGATCCATGCTGGTGAGCAAAATCTCCCCTGCGCCGAGCCGCTCCGCCTCGCGCGCCCAGGCGATCGCATCTTTCCCGCTCGGGCGCCGGCCGCCGTGCGTATAGACTTCCCAGCTCCGGTCCCGTCGCTTCGCGTCGATCGCCACGACGATGCACTGGGCCCCGAAGCGCTCGGCCCCTTCCTGGATGAAGGCCGGCCGCTCCACCGCGCTCGTGTTCATCGACACCTTATCCGCCCCGGCGTTCAGGAGGGCGCGGATATCCTGGACCGTGCGGACCCCGCCGCCCACCGTCACCGGCATGAAGGCGACCGCCGCGGTCCGCGCGACGATGTCGAGGATCGTCGGGCGCTCCTCATGGCTCGCCGTGATGTCGAGGAACACCAGCTCATCCGCTCTCGCGTCATTGTAGGCCTTCGCCGCTTCGACCGGGTCCCCGGCGTCCCGCAAGCTCACAAAGTTCACGCCTTTGACCACGCGCCCCTTATCCACGTCGAGGCATGGGATGATCCGCTTCGCGATCATCGCGGCATCACGCGGCGGCGCGGATCGCCGCCGCCAGGTCAATGGCGCCTTCGTACAAGGCCTTGCCGATGATGACGCCGGTGACGCCCCGCGGCTCCAGCTGCTTGAGCCGCCGCACGTCGTCGAGCGATGACACGCCCCCGGAGGCGATCACGCCGAGGCCGCCCAGGTCCAACACCTGCCCGAGCAACCCCTCGTTCGGCCCGCTCATCATCCCATCGCGGCTCACATCGGTGCACACGAGGGTCCGGACACCGGCCGTCTTCATCTGCCTCGCCAGGTCGACCGCCGACACCGTCGTGGGAGCGACCCAGCCGCGCGACACCACCTGTCCGGCCTTCGCGTCGACGGCCACGGCGATCTTGGCGCCGTACCGGCCGACCGCCTCGGCCACGAAGTCCGGGTCCTCGCACGCCTTCGTGCCCAGCACCACGCGCGAGGCACCCGCCTCCAGGACCTTCGCCAGCGTGTCCCGCGTGCGGATCCCGCCGCTCAGCTCCACCTGGATCCCGCAGGCCTCGATCACCCGTCGGGCAAACGGCAGGTTGGTATAGGCCCCGTCGAAGGCGCCGTTCAAATCCACGACATGGAGCCACGTCGCTCCCGCGTCCACCCAGCGCCGTGCCACGCCCACGGCGTCCTTTGAATAGACGGTGACCTGCTCGCGCTGCCCTTGCGCGAGCCGGACCACCTGCCCATCCAGCAGATCGATGGCCGGGAGGATCACCATCTCAGCGGGTCAAGGCGAGGAAATTGCGCAGGAGCGTGAGCCCTGCGGCCTGGCTCTTTTCCGGGTGGAATTGCGTCGCGTAGAGCTGCTTCCGTTCGATCATCGACGCGAACCGGACGCCGTAGTCCGTCTCCAGGGCGACGACCCCCTGCTCCGCCGGCTCCGCGTAATAGGAGTGGACGAAATAGAAGTGGCTGCCGTCGGGGATATCCTTGAGCAGCGGCGAGCGGCGGCGGCGCCCGGACGGAGACATCCGCGGTTCGACCTGGTTCCATCCCATGTGCGGAATCTTGAGCTTGGCGGCGCCATCGAACCGGCGCACTTTCCCGCGGAGAATGCCGAGCCCGGCCGCCCCCCCGCCCTCTTCGCTCTCGTCGAATAGGAGCTGCAGTCCGAGGCACACCCCCAAATAGGGCGTGCCCTTCGCCACGGCCGCTTTGATGGGCTCAGCCAGCCCGCGCGCCGAGAGCTCCGCCATGGCCGCCGGGAAGGCCCCGACGCCCGGCAGGATCAACCGGTCGGCCTGGGCGACGTCCTTGGGCTCGCCGGACACGCGCACAGCGGCGCCGAGCGACTCCAGCGCCTTCGAGACGCTCCGCAGGTTCCCCATCCCATAGTCGATCACGACCACGCCGCTCATCGTGCTCCGGTTAGAGCCGTCCCTTGGAGGACGGCACGCCCTTGACCCGGGGGTTGATCCGGGTCGCCTGCTCCAACGCCCGCGCCAGCCCCTTGAAGACCGCCTCGCAGGTGTGGTGAAAGTCAGCGCCCGCCAGCACGTCCACATGCAGCGTGACCTTGGCCATCCGGACGAACGATTCGAGGAAGTGCTCGGCATCGCCCCATTGATAGGAGGTGCTTGAGGTGAGCGCGTGCTTGGTCGTGCGCCCGCGCGCGTCGCGCAGCAGCAGCTTCGGCCGCCCGGAGATATCGAGCACGACCCGGGCCAGCGCCTCGTCCATGGGGACGTACGCGAGGCCGAAACGGGTGATGCCCTTCCGGTCGCCGAGCGCCTTGTCGAAGGCCTGCCCCAGCACGAGCCCGATATCCTCGTTCGTGTGGTGCAAGTCGATATCGAGGTCGCCCTTCGCCTTGACGGCCAGATCGAAGATCCCGTGCGTGCCGAGCAAGGTCAGCATGTGGTCGAGAAACGGAATGCCCGTCTTCACGGACACGGCTCCGCCCCCATCCACGTTGAGGCTGACCGTGATGTTGGTTTCCTTGCTGACTCGTGTCGCTGTCGCGCGTCGCATCGCCCTTCCGCTCATGTGAGGCGGACCTTCACCGCATCGAAGTGCCGGGGAAGCCCCTCAATGGCCGTGATCTGCTCAAGCGGCTCCCGCACCCGCTCGAGGGCTTTCTTGGTGTACGCGATCGTATGCGTCCGACGGATGAAGTCGTCGATCCCCAGGCCCGAAAAGGTTCCCGCGGCCCCGCCGGTCGGCAGCACGTGGCTCGGCCCGGCGATGTAGTCCCCGACGGTCACCGGCGAGTACGGCCCGAGGAAAATCGCCCCGGCGCGCGTGATCCGCCGCGCCAGCTTCTGGGGCGACGGCACCATGATCTCGAGGTGCTCCGGCGCCAGCTGGTTCGCCACCGCGACCGCCTCGTCCACGTTCTTCACAATGACGCAGTAGCCGCCAGGAATCTGCTTCCGCGCGAGCTTCGCCAGCGCCTTCGACGTCGTGATGAGAAACCCGATCCCGCCCGCGTGCTCCGTCTCGCCGAGTAAATCCGCCAGCACGTACTGCGTATTCGAGTGGCGGTTGGCGATCACCGCGATCTCCGAGGGGCCGGCGATCGTGTCCACATCCACGAACCCGAAGACCTGGCGCTTCGCCTCGGCGACATACGCGTTCCCCGGCCCGACGATCTTGTCCACCTTCGGGATCGTCTTCGTGCCGAACGCCATGGCCGCGATGGCCTGGGCGCCCCCGATGCGGTAGACCTCATCCACGTCGAGCAGGCTCGCCACCGCGAGGATGTGCGGATCGACCCGACCGTCCTTGCGCGGCGGGGTCGCCAGAATGATGCGTTTGACGCCGGCCTTCCGCGCCGGGATGACGGTCATGTAGACCGTGGACACGAGGCTCGCCGTCCCGCCGGGGATATAGATTCCGACCCGCTCGATCGGATCGAACTTCTCGCCGAGCACAACGCCGTCGCCGTCCACCATCCGCACGGGTTTGAGCCGCGGGCGGGCGTAGAAGGCCTGCACATTCTGGATCGCGCTCTTGAGCTGCAGCGCAAACTTCGGGTCGAGGTGCTGGAAGGCGCCCGAGATCTCCGCCTCCGTCACCCGGAACTGGCGCGGCGCGAGCCGGACGTGATCGAAGCGCCGGGTATAGCGCACGAGCGCGTCATCGCCCTGATCGTAGACATGGTCCACGATGACGCGGACCCGCTCCTCGATGTGCCGCTTGCGAGCCGTCTGCCGGGTGCAGAGCCGCTGCCAGTCCTGCCCGGTCGTCGAAATCACTTTCATGCTGCGAGCGCCTCCCGTACGAGTTCTTCCGCGCGCGCCAGCGCGGCGGGAATGCCTGAGGGGTCCTTCCCGCCGGCCTGCGCGAATTCGGGCCGGCCGCCGCCGCTGCCTTTGGTCAGCGGCGCGATGGCCTTCAGGAGCTGCCCGGCGTGCAGCCGTGCGCCGATCGCGCCGGTCGTCGCCATCACGAGCGACACTTGTGACGGCCCATCCGATGAGGCGAGCACGATCACGCCGTCACCGGTGAGTGCCCCTTTGATCGCATCCGCCAGCACCGAGAGCAGCTCGCGGTCCGCGTGCTTGATCGTCGAGGTCACGAGGGTCACGCCGTTGATCCGCTTCGCCTCGGCGACCAGCCGCCCGGCCTGCACCTTGGCCAGCTCGTGCTGCAGGGCCTTGCGGCCCTGCTCCGACCGCTTGAGCTGCTCAAGCAGCTCCTCAAGGCCGGTCACGATCTCCTCGGCCGGACGCCCGAGCCGCCTGGCCGCCTCGTGCAGGAGCCGCTGGGCCTGCTGCTGCCGTCCGGCCGCCGCGTCGCCCACCAGGGCTTCGATGCGGCGGGTCCCCGCCGCGATCGAGCTTTCCCCCGCGATCAGGAACGAGCCCACGAAGCCGGTGTGCCGGACATGCGTCCCGCCGCACAGCTCCTTCGAATAGTCGCCGATCGTCACGACGCGCACCGTGCCGCCGTACTTCTCGCCGAACAGGGCAAGCGCCCCGGCTTCTTTGGCCTGGGCCAGCACCATCTGCTGCGTCATCACCTCGTCCACCAACCGGACGCGCGCATTGACGAGCGCTTCCACCTCATGCCGCTGCTCGTCGCGGAGGCCTGACAGCGACGAAAAATCGAACCTGATGCGGTCGGACTCAACATACGACCCGGCCTGGACCGCCTCGGGCCCCAGGACCTTGCGGAGCGCCCAGTGCAGCAGATGCGTCGCGGTATGGCTGCGGGCTACGCTGCCGCGCCACGCCGGGCTGACCTGGGCCTTCACGGGTTCTTGGACCTTGAGCGTCCCCTGCGACACGCGGGCGTGATGCACCAGGACATCCTCGACCCAGGTCGTATTGCCGATCGCTGCCGCACCCTTCAGACCCTCGATCATGCCGCGATCCCCCACCTGACCGCCGGCCTCCCCGTAAAACGGCGAGTGGTCGAGGACAAGCCCCACCGATTGCCCTGCGGAGGCGTCCGTCACCCACCGGTGGCCGTCCCAGATGCCCTTCAAGACCCCTTCGCCCCGAAGCGCCTCATACCCGATGAACTGCGCCTCTTTCGCCGGCAGATCCTTGATCGTCTCCCGGACCTTCAGCGTGTCCACGGCGAACACCTCCCCGCCGAACTGGCTTTTGGCGCGCGAGCGCTCCTGCTGGACCTTCAAGGCCTGCTCGAACCCGGCCCGGTCCACGGTCAGGCCCTGCTCCTGGGCGATGTCCACCGTCAGCTCGAGCGGAAACCCGTAGGTGTCATAGAGCCGGAACGCCTCTTCGCCTGGAATCATCCCACCCTTGGGTGTCTGGCGGATCAATTCCTCCAACCGCGAGGTGCCGGCGTCCAGCGTCTCGGTGAACTGTTCCTCCTCCCGCTGGATGGCGCGCGCGATGTAGTCGCGCTTCTGCGCCAGCTCCTTCGCATATGGCGAGCCGCGCATCGCCGCTTCGATGGAGGCGGCCAAGGACGAGAGAAACGCCGGCGCGCGATCCCGGTCGATATCGAGCGCCGTCCGTCCAAGCCGGTGCGCCCGGCGGATCAGCATGCGGAGGATGTAGCCCCGCGACTCATTGGACGGCACAAGCCCTTCGCCGAGCAGAAAGACGATGGCCCGCAGATGATCGGCGATGGCGCGTTCGGCAAACACCGCCTGTTCCTGCTTGACCCGTGTCCCGCGACGGAGCCGCCGGATCGCCGAGATGATGGGCGCGAAGAGATCGGTCTCATAGTCCGTCTCGACGCCCTGCAGCACCCGCGTCAGCCGCTCGAAGCCCATACCGGTATCGATGTTCGGCTTGGGCAGCGGTTTCAGGCTGCCGTCCGGCTGCCGGTCGAACTGCGTGAAGACCAGGTTCCAGATCTCGACCGACGCTGGTCCATGGACCGCGCCGGTCGGATCGAAGTAGATCTCGGAGCACGGGCCGCACGGGCCGTTCGGTCCTTCCGTGGGCGCATTCGCGGGCCAGAAGTTGTCGGCCTGGCCGAAGCGCTTGATCCGGTCAGCCGGCACCCCAAGCGCCCGCCAGAGCTTAAAGGCGTCCTTATCCTCTTCGTAGATGCTGATCCAGAGCTGCTCTTTGGACAGCGCGAGGCATTGTGTCGTGGCATCCGGGCTCGGCGTGCCGGCGTAGTCGAGCGTGCCGGTCAGGAACTCCCAGGCCCAGGCGATCGCCTCCTGCTTGAAGTAGTCCCCGAACGAGAAGTTGCCGAGCATTTCAAAGAACGAGTGGTGGCTGGCGCTCTTGCCGACCCGTTCAAGGTCGCCGGTCCGCAAGCACTTCTGGCACGACGCCGCCCGCTTCAGGTCGCTGCGCTTCCCCAGGAAGCAGTCCTTGAACTGGTTCATCCCGGCCGAGGTGAAGAGCACGGTCGGGTCGCCGCTCGGGATCAGCGAGTCGCTCGGCACGCGGGTATGCCCGCGGGCCGCGAAAAAGGATAGGTACCGCTCGCGAAGATCGCTACTCTGCATCAGGAGGTTCGGAGGTGACGGGGCCCTCGAGGATCCGCTCGATCAGGTCCGAGTCAAATCCCCGGGATGCCAGCGCCCGTGCCACCCGTGCGCGTAAGGCGCGGGCAGGGGGCTTGCGGGTGATGCGGGCGGCCACACGCCTGGCGCGCGCATCGTCATCCGACGTGCGGCCCCAACGCACAGCCGTGGAATCAATGGTAGGGTCATCAAGCCCTTTCGCCGCCAATCGCATGTGGATCACGGCCCACGCGTAGCCCTGCCGAGACCAGTGCTCGGCCCATAGCCGCGCGCACGCCCGGTCATTCAGCAGTCCCTGCCGCGTCCATTCGCCGAGCGCCCGTGCGGCAGCGCTCCTCGGCACCCCGCGCCGGGCGAGATACGCCTGCGCCTCGCGGGTGGATCGGACGCCGGTTCGGACGTAGCGGAGTGCCGCCGCAAGCGCCGGGTCAGTCTCCGGCTTTGATGACGACATACCCGCGGTTCGTGCGCACGAGCGCGTTGCCGCGCACCTGGCTGATCGCCGCGCGGTACTCCTCAACGCTCGACACCCGCGCCCGGTTGATCTCGTTGATCAGATCGCCCGGCCGCAGCCCGGCCTCATCCGCCGCTGAAGCCTGCTCCACCTCCATGACCAGGACGCCGGTGACGCCCGGCGGCAGGTTGAACCGCTCGAGGTTCTCCGGCAGCACATTCGCGACCTTGACGCCGCGCCAGCCTTCGCCGGGCAGTGACCCGGGGTCGGCCTCAGGATCGGTCGGACGCTCGCCGATTTCGACCTGCACGGTCTGCCGCTTGCCGTCCCGCAGGAGCTCGACCGGCACCTTGCGGCCGGGTTTCATCGTGCTGACGCGCTCGATCAGGCCGCGCGAATGCTCGACCGGCTGCCCGTCGAACGACTTGATGATATCGCCGTCCCTGATGCCCGACTTCGCCGCAGGGCTCTCCGGCAGCACCTGGTAGACGAGCACCCCATCGCGCTCCTTGAGCCCGTAATACTGGGCGACGTCTTCCGTGATGTCCTGGATCTGGATGCCCAGCCACCCGTAGACGACCTTCCGGCCCTCGATGAGCGCGTCCAGGATGTTCTTCGCCTTGTTGACCGGGATCGCGAAGCCGACGCCTTCAAAGCCGCGCGAGCTCGTCAGAATCGCCACGTTGATGCCGATGACCTCGCCCGCCAGGTTGAGGAGCGGCCCGCCGCTGTTGCCGGGATTGATGGCGGCATCGGTCTGGATGAGGTCGGAATAGTCGCGGTCGCTGCGCGTGATCCGCGGCAGCTGCCGGTGCAGCGCGCTCACCACGCCCACCGTGAGCGTCGGCTCGGCGCCCAGCGCCTGCACGGACGGCCCGACCCCCATGAGCCCGAACGGGTTGCCCAGCGCGATCGCCCATTGCCCGGTCATGACCGTCGTGGAGTCGCCGAGCGGTGCGGCCGGCAGCGTCTTCCCCTTCGTGTCGATCGTGATGACCGCGAGATCCGAGCGCGGGTCCTTGCCCTTGACCGTGCCGGTGAATTCTCGGCCGTCCGCCAGCGCCACCGTGATCTTCGAGGCATCCGCGACCACATGCTCATTCGTCAGGATGAGGCCGCGCTCGTCGATGATCACCCCCGAACCGAGCCCGAGCCGGCGCATGTCCGGCTGCGGCTGAGCGCCCTCGAACTGCCGGAAGAACTCATCGAACTGGCTGTCCCCGCCGAAGCCGAAGAACGGGTTGCGCCGGTGATAGTTCTGCACGGCTTCGATCTGCTCCGTCGAGATGCTGACGACCGACGGGCCGACCTGCCGGGCGATCCGCACGAAGGCGGCCTGCAGCGACTCCGGCTCGCTGAGCGCCGCCGGCTGCTGGGCTGACGCGCTGCCGAGGCCGCCGCTCCCCTGCCCGCCCTGCGGCGAGGGCCGAGCACTACTCGACCACAGCTCCACCCGGCCGCCCAGCACTCCAAGGCCGACGACGGCCACAAGGATCACCAGTCCGATCGTTGTTGGCGTACGACGTGTCATGTGGGTCTGTCCTCCTCCGATGCTGCCTCGTGTGACTCGATCACGCGCGTTGTGCGACCGCTTCGTCGGCCTTGTCTCCCCGGGGGGCCTCGCGGCCCTCTTTGCTCTCGGGACGCGCTCCCTGCCGGCGCAGCTGCTCTTCGAGCTGCTTCATCATCTTCGGATTCTCGCGCAGGAACATCCGCGCCGCCTCGCGTCCCTGGCCCAGCCGGATCTCCCCGTACGACAGCCAGCTCCCCTGGCGCTGAATCACCCCGGAGGCTTCGCCGATATCCAGGATACTCCCGGCCTTGGAAATGCCCTCGTCAAAGAGGATGTCGAACTCGGCCTGGCGAAACGGTGCGGCGACCTTGTTCTTCACAATCTTCGCGCGCACACGGTTCCCCACGGCGCGGTCGCCGATCTTGATGGTGTCGATGCGCCGCAGGTCGATACGCACCGAGGAGTAAAACTTCAGCGCCCGCCCGCCTGGAGTCGTTTCCGGGCTACCGAACATCACCCCGATCTTCTCGCGGATCTGGTTGATGAAGATGCAGCAGGTCTTCGACTTCGCGATCGCGGCCGTCAGCTTCCGCAGCGCCTGGCTCATCAGCCGCGCTTGCAGCCCGACGAACTGGTCGCCCATCTCCCCCTCAATCTCGGCCCGCGGCACGAGCGCGGCCACCGAGTCGATCACGATCACGTCCACCGCATTCGACCGCACCAGGGATTCCGCGATCTCGAGCGCCTGCTCGCCGGTGTCCGGCTGCGAGACCAGGAGCTGGTCGAGGTTCAGCCCCAATGTCTTGGCGAACGTCGGGTCGAGCGCATGCTCAGCATCGATGAACGCGGCGATGCCGCCCGCGCGCTGCGCCTCCACCAGGATGCTCAGGCTGAGCGTCGTCTTCCCGGACGATTCCGGCCCGAAGATCTCGACAATGCGCCCGCGCGGCACGCCGCCGATCCCGAGGGCGATGTCCACCGCCAGCGACCCGGTGGGGATGGCCGGGATGTCGAACTTCGTATCCTGGCCGAGCCGCATGATGGCGCCCTTGCCGAACTGCTTTTCAATCTGGCCCAGCGTCAGCTCGAGCGCCTTCAACCGCTCGGCGCGCTCCTTGTCCTGCTGCTCCCGCCCTGCTGCCTCTTTCCCCGCCATAGACTGCTACCTCCTCATGGTGAAACGGTGGTTGACGGACTCGTGAGCGTGCGACGCGAGGAAACAACTTATTATAGGCGGGAGGGGCGTGACTTGTAAAGCACCGCGCATGGGAAGCCGAAGGCTATCTGATTCGGAATGCTGAACTTACGCTCGGCAGGAACACCTACAGGGTACAGGCCACGTCTCGGCACCGCCGCCAGCCCAACAGCCTGACCATCTGCGGCGCGCCGAGCTCTGGGCCCGGAGTCGCACTGATATTCCTGATAATTGCACCCTGATCCATATCAAGGTACTGGCTGACAACAGGCCCGTTGCTGGCAAACACTTGGGCACCTAGTCCCATCGTCACGAGCGCGTTGGGCGCATCAATATCCCCATAGAGTCGGCCGTCCTGCCGCAAGTAGACGCCGTATCCGTTGCCTGACGGTACGTGGACCGTGAGCCGCGGGATGATGCTCGCAGTGGCGTCGCCGCATGACCCGACCGTCGGACAGCTCAACACGCGGGTGTTCACTCCGAAATAGAACGCCCGTCCGGTCCCTCCGCTCTGACCGTTAGCAATGACATCCACTTTTCCGCCGGCCGGCGCCATAAACTTCACTTGGGCATTTTGATTCAGCTGCAGCGCCTGAAAACAGTACTGCATCGAGCCGTCTGGCTGGACCTTCCCGATGTCCCCATTGGTGGCGCCGTTCATGCACGTCTCCCCTTCCGGGCAGAACGTCCAGACCTCATTGATCGGAATATTCGGATCAGCCAGTGGCGAGGCGCATTGGCTCACCGGCGGCACGATGGCATCCGCGAGCGGCCCCCAGCTCACCGGCCAAAATTGGGGCGCGTCCTGATCGCCCGGCATGGTCACGCCGTTTTCAATCGGTAACGTCATGCTCGCCCCATCGCTGGTTCGCCGCAGTGACCCGGGCGTGCCGGCTGCTTCCAGGGCAATCGCATCCTTGTTGGCCGCCGCATTGTTGCAGCACAGTTCCACCCCGGGCACAGGATTCCCGACCGTCACCTTGCCCTTGATGATGCCGCTGTTCGCCACATGAACGACATCCGCCCCGCTCGAGATGATCCGAACGGGCATCTCCAGCGAGGCATTTGAGCCCACCCGCACGCCGTCCCTCGAATGCACCAGCACCTGGTACGGCTGCACAACTTCAACCACCGCCTCAAGGGCGCGCTGCTCGCCGGTCGCCGACAGCGTGCTCGTGATGCGCACCTGTTTACGGGTTAACCGTGTCATCCCGGCGTTCTGGAACGACCCAAGATTCCTGGCCCGGATGGCGCAAGAACTACCGGGCGGATTGTAGGTGCCTGAATAGCAGTTCGTTCCTGCATAGCAATCCCACGGGGTCCCGCCCCCCGAGCAATCCGCGATGGCCCCTGGTTGGCCGTCGTCGTCCGTATCGCCGAATTGGGGCTGCGCGTAGAGGAGGAAGATCGCGCGATCCAAGCCAGCTTCCATGAACTCGGACAGCCGATCTTGATCCGCGTAGCGGTGCGCCACCCGCGCATTGGAGACTGACCGGAGCGTCTGCGGGATCGCCACACCCATGATCGCGACCAGCACAAAGTACGCGGTCACCACGATGCTCCCGCGCGCGCCTCGAGCGCGAGCCCCCACGCGAGGGTCCTGCGACCGCCTGCCAGGGTCGTGGGTCACGTCCGGTCCTCCTACGTGTTCTGCCGGTTGCGCATCAGAATGCGCGCCGGCACTGCTGGTTCGCTGGGGATGGAGACGACATGCCCCCGGGACGTTCTGGCGCGGATCCGAAGCGTCACCTCCACCTGCACCCGCAGCGGGTTCGCCGCGCTATAGCCGGGCAATCCGAACGGCGTCCCGGCCTGGTTCACGCACCGCTCGCCGTTGACGAGCGCGCAGGTGAGATTGGTGACTTGGGGAATTGCCAATCCGGTTCCAATGTTCGTGACCGACAGCGTGAGCCCACGTTCCAGATCATCCAGCTCCGTGTGTTGCAACCCGGAGGCCACCCCGCGCACCGGCCGCCACGGCTCCTGATTGGACCCTGACGTCGTGGCGGATTGGGATTGAACGAGCAGCAGCTGACGCCGGATCGCCGTTGACGTCCCGATCGACGGGCTGATCCACCCGCAGACGTTGACGCCGTTCACCGCATTGCTCGAGGAGCCGTTCGGGCACCAGATGTACATGAACATGCGTGGGTCCATCACTTGGTCCTCCCAATCCGGAGCCCACGCGGCATCGATGATCCCGCTCTTGAGCCGGCGGAACTTGATATAGACCGGGTCGTTTGGCAATGCGCCGGCATAGTAGCTATAGATCTGCGCCCCTGAGAGGTCGTCTTGCATGGCATTCACCGCGGCGCGCCAGTCGCTTTGCGCCGTCAGCGATGCGTCTGCCATGGACACGGCCGCCTCGCTGTTCACGAACAGGCTGAGGATCGTCGCCATCATGATCGTGAAGATGGTGATCGACAGGAACGTTTCGATAATGGTGAACCCCCGACGACACCCCATCGCTCCTCCAAAAGTAACACGCCGGACTACCGACGTCCTGGTTCGGTAGCCCGGCGATCTCTGTATCCGCGCGTCATGCCTGGTCGGCAGCTCGGCGGTCTAGCAAGAGACCCGTAGCTTTGCGACCCCGGATTGCTCTCCCGCCTCGTTCCACCGCGGCTGCGGTAGGCGGGACCCCGCAAGCGTGCGGGGCGGGTGTGCCGTTATCGCCAGAAACGACTTCTGTTTAAATATACCTGATGCAAAGTCTGAGCGTCAAGGTGCCTGGCGCTCCTTCCACACCGCCGCCCCGAGCGCCATGAGCGCCCCTGCAGCGACCGCTACCACCCAGTCGCCCCAGCGGGCATAGGGGGTCACCTGCGTCCTCGGCTCGATGCGAGCTGACAGCAGTACAGGCTCTGACGACCGGCTCCGCGTCACTTCCCGGCCCCACGGGTCGATCACCGCGGTGATCCCGGTCTTCATCGCCCGTACCAGGTAGCGGCCGGCCTCGATCGCCCGCAGCTGGGCCGCGTCCGCGTGGACCTGCGCCACCGCCGGATCGCTGAACACCCCATCGTTGCCTCCGCTGACCAGCACGTCGGCGCCCTCGAGCACGCTCGCGCGGATCAACCGCGGCAGCAGCACCTCCTGGCAGATGAAGCCACCCAGCATCAGTCCGTTCACGCGGATGAGCTGTACGCCGTGGCCGCGGACGTACTGGGACTGCCCGGAGAGGAGCCAGCCACCCCACCCGGGCGGGCGGTACTCGGAAAATGGCACGAGCCGGCGCTTGTGATACCACCCGGCCATGCCTGAGGACGTCCAGGCCACGAGCGTGTTGTGGTCCTGGCCGGCCTCGACCGTATCCAACCCGATCACGACCGCAGCCGCATCGCCTGCGAGCATCCGGCCGACCGCCGCATCCCAGCTCGCCCGTGGGAACTGCCACTCGGGCGGCTTGGTGCGGGAGGCTGTGCCGTCAAGCGTCAGCGCGCCCAGCGCCACGGACTCCGGCAGCACGACCAGCACCGCCTTCGAGGCCAACGCGTCGCGCACCATGGGCTCGTAGTTGCGATCGAGCCCGATCGAGGAAAAATCCTTCAGCGCGTAGGCGTCCTGATGAACTTGCATCGCCGCCACCGGAATGCCTGGCTGGGGCTCCGAGCGTTGGTTGAGCGCCCGGAGGCCGTATCCCGTGCCTGCCCCGACAACGAAAAGCACCACCGCCGGCATGCGCCACCACGACGGGTCGCGCCGATGGAACACTCCCCAGGCCACGCCGGCGTTCACCGCCGCCACGAGTGCGCTAAGAAACCACACGCCCCCGAGTGCTGCGAGCTGCCGGATCGCCCCCAAGTCCGCCGTCGCGTAGCCGAGGAACATCCAGGTGGAGCCGAAGGTCAACTGCGCCCTGGCCCATTCGGCGAGCAGCACCCAGCCGGCCGAGGCGGCGATCAGCCAGCGCCAGGGCCGCCCGCCGGCCAGCTGATGCACCGCCGCTGCCCAGGCGCCCCACCACAGGGCGCACCCAAGCGCGAACAGCACCCAGACCGCGTGCATGAACCACCATTGCCGGCTCATCCGCCGCGCGAACATGGCCGGGGCTTCAGCGGCCCAGCCGGACCATGAATGGGCGCTCACCATCGGATAGATCGTGAGGAGGAAGAAGACCACCCCGGAGAGATAGCCGCAGGCGAACGCCGCGCGCAGCGAACGGCAACGATGCAGCGACCAGAGGAGGGGGACGAGCGCGACCCAGACCACCGCGCTGAAGCCGGCCGGAGGAAGCGCCAGGGCCGCGAGCGCTCCGGACACTGCCGCAGCTCCGGTGGCGACCGCCGCGCTTGGCCCGCGGCGTGGCGGCGCGGGCGGCGCACCCACCCGTCGTGGCGTCATGCCGAGCAGGATAGCGGTATCGATATCAGATATCAAGTTCAGCACGATATCTGATATCGACTATCAACGGCACCGTGCCGGGTGACGCCGGAGGGAGCCCGCGGATCGGGGGCTCCCGCAGGCGGCAGGACCCGGCACATCGGGACACGACCCGGATGCTAGCGGTGTCTCACTGTGCCGACTCCTGCCCGCCATGAGCTGCTCAGCGCGTCCTAGCTCCGGGTGGTCGGGGCTGGCTGAGCGGCACGTAGCTGGTCCGAGCGGGCACGGTGCCCCGCCAACGGCGGGGCGAGCGAGGACCAGCTCCGAGCGACGAAGGCCTCGCTGGGGCCTGAGGAGCGGTGACGCGCAGCCACGCCCCGACCAGGCCCCGGAGCCATCACTGATCTACCGGGAGATGTGCTGGAGGAGGGCCCCTGGCAGGACCCGCTGCTGTCCGACGGATGCTATAATGGCCTGATAATGACGATGGCCATTATGGCGCCGATGCACGCTGAACTCCTGACCATCGGCTCCGAACTGGTAAGCGGTGCGACGATCAACACGAACGCGGCGTATCTGGCCCGCCGGCTCGGCGATGCCGGGATCCGCTGCGACCGCCAGGTCGCGGTCGGCGACGCGCCAGGGCCGCTGGCGGCCGCCTTGCGCGACGCGCTCGCCCGCGCGCGCCTGGTCGTGGTGACCGGCGGGCTCGGGCCCACGTTCGATGACATCACGATGGCCGCGATCGCGGATGTCACCGGACGGCGGCTCCGCTATGTGCCGAGGGCCGCCGAGACGATCCGGCGCTTCTACAGCCGACGGCATCGTGTGCTCCAGCAGGCGGCCCTGCGGCAAGCGTACCTTCCCGAAGGCGGACGGGCGCTCCACAACCCGATCGGCACCGCACCCGGGTTGTGGCTGGCCTCGGGCGGGCGGATCATCGTCGCACTCCCCGGCGTCCCCTCGGAAATGCGCGCCATGACCGAGCGCCAGGTCCTGCCGCGGCTGCGCCGCCTGCGCGGACGACAACCCCTCGAAAGCCGGACCCTCCGGACGGTCGGTCTGGTGGAGCTGTCGATCGAACGAGTGCTTCGGACACTCGCCATTCCCTCCACCGTGCAGGTCGGGCTGTATCCGAACGTCCGCATGGTCGATGTCCGCCTGACGGCGACCGGCACGACCGTGAGCGCCGCCCAGCGCGTCTTGGACCGGCTCGAGCGCGCGCTGCGCCGCGCGCTCGGCCCTGCGGTGTACGGTACAGGCGATGAGACGCTGGAGGCGGTCGTGGGACGGCTCTTGGCGGGTCAGCGGAAGACGCTGGCGCTTGCGGAATCGTGCACCGGAGGCCTGTTGGCCCACCGGATCACGAACGTGCCTGGCAGCTCCCGGTACCTTCGTGGCGGCGTCGTCGCGTACCACGACGACCTCAAACGAGGCTGCCTCGGCGTGCCGCCGGGCGTGCTGGCGCGCTCAGGCGCGGTCAGCGCCCCGGTCGTGCGCGCGATGGCGGCGGGGGTGCGGCGCCTGGCCGACGCGGACGTCGCACTGGCGGTCACGGGGATCGCCGGCCCGTCCGGAGCGACCTCCCGCAAACCGGTGGGGCTCGTGTACATCGGCCTGGCGGACCGTCGCCGGACGCTCACCCAGCGCTGCCGGTTTTTCGGGGATCGCGAGACGGTGAAGTTCCAAGCCGCGCAGACCGCGCTCGACTGGCTCCGGCGCTACTTGCTCAGCGCCCGGTAAGCGGAAGATCCGCGAGGACGGTGTAGCGGGCCCCGGCGCCGCTTAAGTGGCTCTGGTAGAGCGTGACCGAGGTGACCGGCCACGCCGCGGCGTGGCGGAAGACCGCGCTCCCCAACCGTTCGGCAAGCGCCGTCCGCCCGCGCGAAGACCGGACGCGCCCGAGCGTCACATGCGCGCTGAAGGAGTGCTCCTCAGACGGGAGCGTCAATATCCGCGCTTCCCGTTCGATCAGCGCGGCCATTCTCGCCAACTGCCCCTCAGCATCCTCGAGTCCGACCCACACCACCCGCGGCGCATGCGCTGAAGGAAAGGCGCCCACCCCGACGGCCTGCAGGGTGAATGGTGCGGTGAGCGTCGCGATCGCCTGCAGCGTCCGGCTGATGGCTTCGCGCTGCGGTTCCGTGATGTCGCCGAGGAATTTGAGGGTCACGTGCAGGTTAGCCGGCGCCACCCACGCGACGTCCGCTCCGGACGCCGCCAGTTCCTGTTGTGCTGCGGCGAACGCAAAGCGCAGAGCATCCGGGGGAGTGATCGCGATGAAGGCCCGCATGGCAGGACGCCGTCAGGCCGGTGAGACGGAGAGCAACGCGCGCGCGGCCCAGAGCACGAGCAGGGTGTAGACGGCCGCACCGGCATCGTCCGCCATGATCCCCCACCCGCGCGGGCATCGCGCGAGCCCCTTGAGCGGAGGGGGCTTCACAATGTCGAAGCAACGGAAGAGCGCGAAAGCCGCAATCAACCAGCCGGGATGGGTCGCCGCAGTCCAGGGGGCGACCAACACCACCGCCGCCATGGCCCACGCTTCATCAAGAACGATGCAGGGTGCGTCGTGCTGCCCCAGCGATTGCTCGGCAGCCGTGCAGATCACGGCTGAGACCACAAAACCTCCCGCCACGATGACCGCCGCCGCAGGCATCGTGACCGTCTGGACCGCCAGCCACCCGGCTCCCAGCCCGGCCAATGTCCCCCAGGTCCCCGGACCCACCGGAGCACGCCCGAGGCCTCCGAGCGTCGCAAGCGCCGTCGAAAGCGGAGCCCGTCTCATTTACCGCCCGACGGTGTCCCGTAACACCGACCGATGGCGCCAGAAAAACACCGCCCCTGACACGACGGTCAGCACCATGGTCACCCACAGGGAGACGAGCACGGTCCGGTCAAGCAGCCTCCAAACCTCCGCATGGGACGGGTCGCGGCCCACCAGGGCCTCCGCCACCAGCAGCGTCAGGATCAGGAGGATGGTCACCATCTGGGACACCGTCTTCTGCTTCCCTTCCTTGGCCGCGGCGAGCACAAGCTGGCGGCTGGCCGCGTACAGCCGGACCCCGGTGATCAGCGATTCGCGCAGGACGATGATGAGCACCATCCACGCCGGGATGAGGTTCAGCTGGACGAACGCGAGGAACATCCCGAGCACCAGCACTTTGTCGGCGATCGGATCAAGCAAGGCGCCGAGCGGGCTCATCTGATTCCACCGGCGCGCGAGGAAGCCGTCAAGCCAATCCGTGAGGCTCGCAACGGCGAAACAGCCGAGCGCCCCGGCCTTGCCTTGCCACCCCGGCAGGAACAGGAGCGCCATCGCCGCGAACGCGATGACGAACCGGGAGAGCGTGATCTGGGTGGGAAGGTTCATCCTCGGGGAGCGCCGGGCGGCCACCCGGGTGCCTGCGCGGGACGCTTACGCGGACCGCGCCACGCGGCCGACAAGGTCGTACTCGTAGCTGTCGGTCACCGCGACGGGCACGACCTGCCCCGCCCTGAGCGGCTCCGGGCTGTGGACGAAGACGGATCCGTCCACTTCAGGACAATCAGCGCTCGTGCGGCCCAGATATTGGGCAGGATCCTCGGAATCCACTTCATCAATCATGACCGGCAGCACCCGGCCGATGGCGGCCTCGTTGGCCTCGCGCGAGAGCTCCTGTTGCAGCTCCATGACCCGCGCCAGCCGCTCGTCCTTCAGCGCCGCCGGTACATGGTCCGGATGGTTGAACGACGCCGTCCCCTCCTCACGGGAGTAGGTGAACGCTCCCAGCCGCTCGAAGCGCTCCTCGCGGAGAAACGCCAGCAGGTTCCCGAACATCAGGTCGGTTTCTCCGGGAAAGCCGACGATGACCGACGTCCGAAGCGTGATGCCCGGGACGCCGTCGCGCAGGCGGCCGATCGTCTCGCGCAGCCGCGCCTGGGTCACGATCCGGTTCATCCGTGACAGCATCGTGTCGTCCGCGTGCTCGATCGCCATGTCGAGGTAGGCGCAGACGCGCGGCTCATCGCGGATCGCCTCGATGAGCTCTTGGGACACGCCGGCCGGGTGGCAGTACAGCAGCCGGATCCATTCGACGCCCTCGAGCTGTCCGAGCGCGCGCAACAGCTCCGCGATCCGCGGCCGCCCGTACAGATCGACGCCGTAGTCCGAGGTGTCCTGCCCGACCACGATCAACTCTTTGACGCCGCGCTGCTCGACCAACCGGGCCGCTTCGCGCACCAGCACCTCGATCGGCCGGCTGGCCAGCGGCCCCTTGATCTTCGGGATAATGCAGAAGCTGCACCCCTTGCGGCAGCCCTCCGAGACTTTGAGATACGCGTAATGCGGCGGGGTGAGCGGCGAACGGTAGGCGCTGTCTTCCCAGCTCATGGTCTGCGGCCGGCGCCTGAGGCTCGTCGGCCGTTTGCCGCGCAGCGCCTTGTCGACCACGGTCTGGATGTCGCCGAACCCGTCGACGCCGACGAACCCGTCCACCTCGGGCAGCTCCTTGATCAATCCCTCCTTGAAGCGCTGGACCAAGCAGCCTGCCACCACGACCGCCTTGAGCTTTCCCTCCTGCTTCAGCTTGACGGCCTGGAGGACGGTATCGATCGACTCCTGGATGGACGCCTGGATAAAGCTACAGGTGTTGATGACGGCGACATCGGCGCCGTCGGCAGGATCCACGACGTGAAAGCCCGCCTGCTGCAGCTTCCCGAGGTAGACTTCGGAATCGACAAGCGTCCTCGGGCAGCCCAGGCTGATCAGGCTGACGGTCGGGGCCGGTCCGGTCGGAGGCGTGGGCGCCGCCTTAGGAGGGCCGGACCTAGGAGGCGTCATCAGGCAGGCGGGTCACCCCATAATGCGTGATGAGCAGCCGTCCCTGATGCGCGATGGCGAACGGACTGATCGGCTGGCCGTTCAGGCTCACGTCCACTTGCGACGGCTTGGCCACGACGAGTTCGAGCCGCTTCTTGGCGACCCACCGTTCATTGGCCCCGCGCTGCAGCCGCTGCTGCGTGAGCAGCTTGCCGTCCGCGCGCACCTGGACCCACGTCGTCCGCTCCGCGCTGATCGTGAGCTCAAGCGCCTGGGTGGGCAGGAGGGTCAGGGTCGGCAGCGGCATGGGTTTGGCGTCTTTGATCGGGGTCACGCTGGCGGCCTTGGTCTTGGGCGCCTTCAGGTGAGGCATGCTGAGCTTGGGCAGGCTCCACGCCGGCTTCGGCACCCACCGGAGCGGATTCACGGCGATAATCCCGACGATCGCCGCGACCGCCGCCGCGGGCCGCGCGAAGCGCCAGACCGCGTCCCATGGAATGCTGGGAAACCTCGGAAGATCCGGAAGCTTCGGCATCGGCGGCAGCTTCGGGATCTGCGGCATCCGGAACTGGATCGCGCTCGGGATGTGCTCGCGCGATGGCGCGGGCGCCGCCTGCGCTGATGCCTCTGCCGGAGGCTCGGGCGGCGAGAGCAGCGCCACGAGCGGCGTAGGATCCAGCTGGAGGAACCTGGCGTAGGTGGAGAGGAAGCCCCTCACGTAGATCGGGCTCATCTGATCCAGGAGCCGGTCCCCCTCGAGCGCTTCGAGCACCCACGGCTGGATCTTCGTGTGGCGGGTGACTTCCGCCAGCGACAGTTTCCGTTCCGTCCTGGCCTGCGCGAGCTGGCGTCCAACCGTCATGGCGTTGTTCCTCGTGTCATGTGATCGCGGCTGATGAGGATCTCCCGTGGCCGGCTGCCCTGCGGCGGCCCAACGATGCCCTCCTGCTCCATGAGGTCCAGAATCCGCGCGGCACGGCCGTACCCAAGCCGCAACCGCCGCTGCAAGAGCGACGTGGATGCCTGGCCTGTGTCCAGCACCAATTGCCTGGCCGTCTCGTACATCTCGTCCTTCTCGAGATCCATCGCGGTCTCAGGTTTCTGCGCGCGCTCGAACAGGCCCTCGTCGTACGTCGGACCGCGCTGCTGCTTCAGGAAGCTGGTCACCTGCTCGATCTCCCCATCCGTCACAAACGCCCCCTGGGCCCGGATCGGCTTCGCGGTCCCGGGCCGGAGGAACATGAGATCGCCGCGGCCCAGCAGTTTGTCGGCTCCATTCATGTCCAGGATCGTTCTCGAGTCCACCTTGGAGGCGACTTGGAAGGCGAGGCGCGCCGGAAAGTTGGCCTTGATCACGCCCGTGATGACATCCACGGACGGGCGCTGCGTCGCCAGGATCATGTGCAGCCCCACCGCGCGCGAGAGTTGCGCGAGGCGCGCGATCGCCCCTTCGACATCCTGCGCAGCCACCATCATGAGGTCGGCCAGCTCATCGACGACGATGACGATGTACGGCAGCGGCCGTCCGTCCTCAGCCGGACCTTGCGCCTCGGCGCCCTCGGGCGGCGGAGCCGTGGGCGCGATCTGGCCTGCCGCGGCCCGCTTGTTGTACATGTCGATGTTCCGGACCCCTTGCCGCGCGAGCAGTTGGTAGCGCCGTTCCATCTCCCCCACCGCCCAATGGAGCGCTACCGACGCCTTCTTGGCGCTCGTGACAACCGGCGCGATCAGGTGGGGGATGTCGTTGAACATCGCCATCTCGACCATCTTCGGATCGATCATGAGGAACTTCACCTGCTCAGGGCTCGCGTGCGTCAGGATCCCCACGAGCAGGCTGTTGAGGCAGACCGTCTTCCCCGAGCCGGTCGCGCCTGCCACCAGGAGGTGCGGGCACTCCCGCAGGTCGGTCACGATGGCATGCCCCGACACATCCTTCCCGATGGGCAGCACGATCGGCGAGGGATGGCCGGCGAACTCATGCGCGGTGATGATCTCCTTGAGGTACACCATCGTGCTGGTGGAGTTGGGCACGTCGATCCCGACGCGGCCCTTGCCGGGAATCGGCGCGACCACGTGGCAGCTCGCAGCCTTCATAACCAGCGCCAGGTCGTCGGCGAGCGCGACGATCTTCGTCAGCTTCACCCCGGGCGCCGGCGTCATCTCATACCGGGTGACCGTCGGCCCGCGGTCGATGTTCGCCACGGTCGCCTCGATCCCGAATTCCCGCAGGGTTTCCTCGAGGATCCGCGCGTTCTGCTGCAAGTCATCACTGATTTGGCGCTCGGCAATGGGCGGCGGATTCTTCAGGAGATCCAGGGAGGGCAGCTGGAATCCGCCGGGCGCCTGGCGGCGCGGCGGTGTCGGGATCGTCTTCGGCTTCTGCTCGATGGTGGAGCGGACGCGGACGTTCACGGGCAACCCATGCGCGGCCTGTCGCACCTCAGGCTCCGCGCGCTCAGGCGCGCGCGGCTCGCGGACGCGGCCGGTCGGCGTGCCGAGCCCTGCGTGCGGTCCGTCCATCGCCGGGCGGCGGATCAGCCCGCCGAGCGCCGCACCCGCCCGCTTCAGCAGCCCGAGCCCGGTCGCCCGGAGCGCCTGCCCGGACACCACGAGCCATGCGAGCCACCCGACGCAGAGGGCACTCAGCACCGTGCCTGCGGTGCCGAGATAGTAGCTGCCGGCAGACGCCAGGTGGAATCCGACGATCCCGCCGAGGCGCGTCTGCAGGTCGCGGTTGGTGCCGAAGAGCGCCAGGAGGGTCGCCAAGCTCGCCAGCAGGCTGACCGTCGCCACGGTGAGCGACGCCCCATGGAACTCGCCCGCGCTTTCACGCCAGAGCTTGAAGGCCCAGAGGCCGCACAGTGCGGGCACGAACAGCGCCGCCCATCCGAACCCGCCGCGCCCGGCAAAGCCGACCCAGGCGCCGAGGGCTCCGCCGAGGTTCGCAGTCGGTTCCAGGGGAGGATAGCTGAGGAGGGAGACGTCTTCCGGGCGGTAGGTCACAAGGCAGAGCCCGAAGAATAGTCCGAGCGCTGCCACCAAGACGCCCCCGACTCGGGCGGTCCATTGCGAGGGGATCGTCATCGTCCGTAGCGCCGGCTACGTGGTTTGTGGTGTAACCCGCTTTCTCGAGAGATTGATCCGCCCCTGCTCATCGATCTCGATCACCTTCACGCGGAACTCATCTCCCACCTTCACGACTTCCTCGACCTTGCTGACGTATTTATCGGCGAGCTCGGAAATGTGCACGAGGCCCTCCTTGCCGGGTAGAATCTCGCAGAACGCGCCGAAGTTCATGATCCGCTTCACCTTGGCGTTGTAGATCTTGCCCACCTCGACGTCCTCGGTAAGCGTGCGGATGATCTCGAGCGCCCGGTTCGCCTTCTCGGCGTCGTTCGACGCCACCGCCACGCTGCCGTCATCCTCGATGTCGATCGTCGCCCCGGTCTCCTCGATGATCTTGCGGATGATGCGGCCTCCGGGCCCGATGACGTCGCGGATCTTCTCCGGGTTGATCTTGATCGTCGTGATCCGCGGCGCGAACATGGAGAGCTCCGCGCGCGGCCGCTCGATCGCCCGGGTCATGTGATCCAAGATCGTCATGCGCGCCGGGTGGGCTTGTGAGAGCGTCTTCTTGATGATCTCCATCGTCAGCCCCTCGCGCAGCTTCACGTCCGCTTGGAGGGCCGTCGTGCCGAGCCGGGTCCCCGCGACCTTGAAGTCCATGTCGCCTGCGTGGTCCTCGAGGCCGGCGATGTCCGTGAGGATCGCCACCTGGCCGCCCTCCTTCACCAAGCCCATGGCGACCCCGGCGACCGCCGCCTTGACCGGCACTCCGGCATCCATCAGGCACATGCTGCCGGCGCACACCGTGGCCATGCTCGAGGAGCCGTTGGACTCCAGGATTTCTGAGACGACGCGGATCGTGTAGGGAAACTCCTCCTTGGACGGAATCATCGGCTCGAGCGCGCGTTCGGCCAGGGCGCCGTGCCCGATTTCCCGTCGGCCGGTGCCGCGCATCGGCCGGACTTCGTTCACGGAAAACGGCGGGAAGTTGTAGTGCAGCATGAAGCGCTTGTAGGTCTCGCCCTCGAGCGACTCGATCAGCTGCTCATCATCGCTCGTGCCGAGGGTCGTCAGCGATAGGCTCTGCGTTTCCCCGCGGGTGAAGAGCCCTGAGCCGTGCGTCCTCGGCAGCACGCCGACCTCGCAACTGATCTGCCGCAACTCGTCGAATTTGCGGCCGTCGGGACGCTGCTGCTTCTCCGCGATCACGCGCCGGGCCTCATGGTGATCCACCTCATCGAAGGCGGCGCCCGCGTCCGCCGGCGTCACCGTGCCGTCAGCGGTCAGCTGCTCGATCGCGCGGACCCGCAGCGCCGCCACGGCGCCGTAGCGCTCGGCTTTCTTCTTCGGCCCGTTCAGCTGTTCGAGCTCCGCGACGGCGATCTTCCGCACGCGCTCGACCAATTCCGGCTTGACCGTCCGGATCTGGAAGTCCGTCCGCTTCGGCTTGCCGGCCCGGGCGACGAGCTCCTCTTGCAGCGCGATGTTCGCCTTCACCTGCTCGTAGCCGAACTCGATCGCCTCGATCAGCTGCTGTTCCGGCACTTCCTTGAGCCCGGCCTCGAGCATCGTGATGCCGTAGCGGGTGCCGGAGACGACCAGATCAATGCTGCTCTGGGCCAGATCCTTGTAGGACGGATTCACGAGCAGCTTGCCGTTCACGAGCCCGACGCGCACGGTGCCCAGCGCATCCGGGAACGTGATGGACGACAGCCTGAGCGCGCAGGAGGCCCCGGTCACCGCCAGCACGTCCGGATCGTAGTCGCCGTCGGCGCAGATCACCGTCGCGATGACCTGCAGCTCATGCAAAAAGCCGCTCGGAAAGAGCGGCCGGATGGGACGGTCGATGAGGCGGGAGGTGAGGATCTCTTTCTCGTTCGGGCGGCCTTCCCGCTTGAAGAAGCCCCCCGGAATCTTGCCGGCGGCGTACGTTCGTTCGCGGTAGTCGCAGGTCAGCGGCAGGATGCTGGCGCGGTCCGACGGGCCCGGACTGCTCACCGCCGTCACCAGGACCATCGTGTCGCCCTGCCGCACGACCACCGATCCGTCGGCCTGCTTCGCCAGCACTCCTGTTTCCAGCGAGAAGCTGGCAGCGCCGAGCTGCGTCGAGACCTTGGCGCTCATTTGCGCAGCTTCAATGCGTCGAGCAGGCTCCGGTAAGACGCCTCATCATGCTGCTTGAGATACTCCAGCAGCCTGCGGCGGCGGCTCACCATTTTCAGCAGCCCTTGGCGGGAGTTGAAGTCCTTCTTATGCGACTGGAAGTGCGTCGAGAGCTGGTTGATGCGCTCGGTGAGGAGCGCGATTTGGACCTGGGGCGATCCGGTGTCGGTTTCATGCAGGCGGAATTTCGAAATGACCGGCTGGCTTGCAACGGCTGGACTCATGCACCCTCACACGCGTTCTGTTCCGTAGGTTGTCTGATGGCTCTCCGAAAGTGCTTCAGTATACTCCCTGGCCCGGCGATGGTCAAGCTTCTGTCGCCCAGGACGTTGCTGAGAGGGAATCGAGGCCGCCGGTGCACCGCCGCCACTAAGCCGAGTTCTGTCCTCCCGCTTGCGGCGGGAGTGATAGTCATCCATCTGGGCCTGATGTGTGCCACCAGGCTCCTGCGGCCTACCTCCTCGCGGTCCCGCCGATGGCGGAACGGCAGGCGGGCAACCTGCCTTTGGCCCCAGCACGCTGGGACCGCTGCGCGACGTCGTTTGGCCTTGCTCCGCGTAGAGATTGCCGCGTTTCACCTCCCCCGCCGCCTTGCGGCTGCGGGGTACTCGTCTCTGTGGCTCTCCCTGCCTCGCGTCATGAGGGATCAGGGCCCCGCCGAAGCGGGGGATCCGTCTCCCCATCCATGCGCAGACCTTCGTTTACGAAGGCCTGCCGGTGATATCGGAAGGCTCACCAATGGTGAGCCCCGCACAGCTGGAGAGAGCCCCGAGGTTATCGGGGTACGCTGCCCTGTGGAGCTCGGACTTTCCTCCGTCCCGCCTCCTCACGGACGCGGGACGTCGACTATCCGGCGGTGGTTCACCGACGGCTCGATTCTCAAAGAGCGCGGATGTCGCCCCGCACCCGCACAGCCTCTCCGGCAAGCCGGTCAGCCAGCGCATTCTTGGCGCGGGGGATATGCTCGATGTCGAACTGCTCGAACTGTTTCGTCAGATGGCGCGCCAACTCATGGAGCAGTTTGAGCTGCGCGTCGCGCACGGCGTACCGTCCGGTCATTTGCCGCGCCATCAGCTCGCTGTCCGTCCTGACCCGGATCGCCCCGAACCCCGCCTCGCGGGCCTCGAGCAGTGCGTAGATCAAGGCCAGGTATTCCGCCACGTTATTCGTGGCCTGCCCGATGTACTTCCCAAGCTGGCGCGCCGGCATCCTGCCCGTGGGGTATCCGCTGGGCAGGATGCCCGCCGGGCCCGTGAACAGCGCGACCCCCACCCCTGCCGGCCCTGGATTGCCGTGGCTCGCGCCGTCAACGTAGGCCTCACAGCTTCGAGTGGGCCTCATCGAAATAGAGGATGCGGTTGCAGCTCTCACAGGTGACGAGCTTGGCCTTCAGGTACACTTCGTTCACCACTTGGGGCGTCATCTTCCGGTAGCAGCCGCCGCAGGCGTCATTGAGGAGCGGCACAAGGGCCAGGCCTTCGCGGATGCTCAAAATCCGCTCGTACACGGTGAGCGCCTCCCGCGGCACGTTCGGTGTCAGGCCAGATCGGCCCTGCTCGAGGCGGCTGATCTGCTCGCCGAGCGCGGCCTGCTCGCCCTCGATCCGCACCTGCTCGGCGCGCTGCGCGGTCTGCGTCTCGGCGAGGGCTCCCTGCTCACGCTGCCGCTCTTTCCCGGCCTGATCGATAGCGTCGAACCCTTTCAAGATCGTCTCTTCCAGCACCGAGTTGTCGGTCTTGATCGAGTCGATCTCGCGCTGCATGGTCGTGTATTCCTTGTTCGTCTTGAGCTGAAAGAGCTGGCTCTGGAGCTTCCGGACGCTGGCTTCCCGCGTCTGGAGTTCGACTTCGCGCTCCTTCTGGGCGAGCTGCAGCGCTTTCAGCTGATCCTCCGCCGCCTTCGTACGGGCCGCCTGCGCGGCCACGCGGGCGTTGACCTGCTCCAACTCCTTCGGCTTGTCCCGCTGCTGGCGCTTCAGCCGGTAGAGCTCGCCGTCCAGGGCCTGGAGCTGCTTGAGGATGTCGATTTGGTCAACCATGCCGCCTTTTCGAGACAATGGTGGGCGCAAGAGGACTCGAACCTCTGACCTCATGCATGTGAGGCATGCGCTCTAACCGGCTGAGCTATGCGCCCCTGTCAGGACTTGACGAAGAACGACGCGGGCTGGAGGGAGGATCACCAGACCCGTGGAACTGAGCCTGGTACTGTAGCACGTTCCGCGGGAGCGTTTCCAGTCTTTTGGTGGGCCGCGTCAGGTGGGCCGGCCAGGGATCGAACCTGGGACCAACTGGTTATGAGCCAGCTGCTCTACCACTGAGCTACCAGCCCTGAAAGCCGTTGCGAGTTGAGCGCGGCACCCGGGCGCGGCGCCCGGATCGGCACTCAACTCGCAACCGATCAACCGTTTCAGACGACGTGGCTCTTTTCCTGCGAGAACGTCAGCTCGAGGAAGTTGCGCAGCCGGCGGCTCCGGGTCGGATGCCGCAATTTCCGCAGCGCCTTGGCCTCAATCTGCCGGACGCGCTCGCGCGTTACGTTGAAGATCTGTCCCACCTCTTCGAGCGTCCTGGGGGCCCCGTCCTGCAGCCCGAACCGGAGGAGCAGCACCTGCCGCTCGCGATCCGACAGGGTCACGAGCACGTCCCCGATCTGCTCCTTCAGCATGCTGTACGCCGTCGCGTTCGCCGGCGACACCGCGCGCTTGTCTTCGATGAAGTCGCCGAAGTGGGTGTCCCCGTCTTCCCCGATCGGGGTCTGTAGCGAAATCGGCTCCTGGGCGATCTTGAGGATCCCGCGCACCTTGTCCACCGGAATCCCGGTCGACCGCGCGATCTCTTCCGGCGCCGGTTCGCGGCCGGTCTCCTGCACGATGGCCCGGGAGACCCGGATCAGCTTGTTGATCGTCTCGGTCATGTGGACCGGAATGCGGATGGTCCGCGCCTGGTCCGCGATGGACCGCGTGATCGCTTGGCGGATCCACCAGGTGGCGTAGGTCGAGAACTTGTAGCCACGCTGGTACTCGAACTTCTCGACCGCCTTCATCAGCCCGATGTTGCCTTCCTGGATCAGATCCAAGAACGACAGGCCGCGGTTCGTGTACTTCTTGGCGATGCTCACGACCAGCCGCAGGTTCGCCTCGACGAGCGCCTTCTTCGCCTTGGTGTACTCGATCTCCTTCTGATAAATGTCCTTGAGGGCCAGGCGCATCGCCTGGGCCGGCGCGCCCAGCAGGCGCGCTTGCTCCCGCCGGCGCTTCGCCAAGTCCCGCAGCTTCGCCATCATGCCGGCGCGGCGGACGCGCTTCGTGTGCAGGATCTGCCGCTCGGCGGACTCCAGGCCCCGCAGGTACGTCTCGACCTGCTCGATGAGCCACTCAATGGCCTGGATCGTCAGGTGGTACTTCTCGATGACGCGCCGCGAGCCCTTCTTGCTCTGCGCCTTGCGCAGGCGCTTGCGGAGGTCAATGAGCTGCTGGACCAACTCCTCGCGCTTCAAGTTCGGGTCGTCCTTCGAGTAGTCCTCCGGATTCATCCCGCCGTCGATCAGGATGTCCGTGAGCCGCAGGATTTCCCGGCGGGTGATCGGCAGGCGCAGCACGCCCTCGCGATAGGCCAGCTCCGCCGCCTCGATCTTCTTGGCCAGCGTCAGCTCCTGCTCCCGGGTGAGGAGCGAGATCTGCCCCATCTGCCGCAGGTACATCTTGACGGGGTCGTCGAGCTGTCCGACCTCTGCGAGCTCGGCTGCCTCTTCCTCGCGCTGCTCTTTCTCCTCGCGCTCTTCCAGGCGCGAGGCGGCGGTCCTCGCGGCGGAGGGCTTGTCCACGATCTCGATGTTCTCTTTCCCCAGCAGGGTCAAGAGCTCGTCAATCTCCTCCGGCGACGCCACATCCTCCGGCAGCAGATTGTTGAGCTCATCGTAGGTGAGCCGTCCCTTGTCACGCCCCATCGTGATCACCTGAGCGAGCCGCTCACTGATCGGTGTGCGTGCCTTTGGTGCGTCCGCCATCAGCCGTTAGCCTCCCTTGACCCCTGCTGCCACACTCGCTGTAGGCCGCTCAGTCTCTGTGAGACGTTCCTGATATTCCCGCAACAGCCGCTCGACATCCGCATCGCGGTGCGCGCCCTGCGCCGCCCGGATATGCTCCCGCAGCGCAGCCAGCTCGCGCTTGGTCGCCTCGGCGCCGAGGCGCCGAAGACAATCGTCCACCGCCTCATCCTTCGAGGCCACTGACTGCGCGAGCGCCAGCAGTTCGGCGACCGCCGCCCCGCCGTCCTCCTCTGAGCAGCGCGCGACGATCTGCGCCGATGTGGCCGCCCGGCCGCCCGCTGAGAGCTCCGCGATCACGCCGAGTACCCGCGTCAGCGTCGGGTCGTTCAGTTCCTGGGGCGCGAAGCGTCCGCGCACGTACGGCCAGCGCGAAGGGTCGTCCACCACGAGCGCCACCAACAGCCGCTCCGGCCCGCGCGCTGCCGCCATGCGCGGCGCCCGGACAGCCGCGGTCGCCGTCACCCGGGCAGCACCCCGTGGCTCGGTCTTCGCCAGCTCCTCGGCGACGGCGCGCTCATCGAGCGCCAGGCGCTCGGCCAGCCGCCGCACGTATTCGCTGCGCAACATGGCATCCGGCACCTTGGCGATCGTCGGCAGCACGAACTGCGCCGCCCGCACCTTGCCTTCGCTGGTGTTCGCGGGCGAGCGCGTCAGCGCCGACTCGACCAAAAACTCGAAAATGCCGAGGCTCTTCCCGAGCAGCTGCTCGAAGCCGGCGCGTCCGCGTGAGCGCACCACCTCATCCGGATCAGCGCCCGCCGGCATCCGCGCGACCGACACCTGCAACCCGGCTTCGACCAGCAGATCGATACCGCGCAATGTCGCTTGCTCGCCGGCCGCGTCCGAGTCAAACGCGAGAATGATCCGCTCCGCGTACCGCTTCAGCAGACGCGCCTGCTCCGCCGTCATCGCGGTCCCAAGCGGCGCCACCACATGCTCGACGCCGGCACCCGAGAGCACCACGCAGTCGAAATAGCCCTCGACCACCACCGCCGTCTTGGCGGCCACGATGGCCTCGCGCGCCTGACTGAGCCCAAAGAGCTGCCGGCCCTTCGTGTAGAGCGGTGTCTCGGGGCCGTTCAAATACTTCGGCTCGTGGCCATCGAGGCTGCGCCCGCCGAATCCCACCACCCGGCCGCGGAGATCCACGATCGGGAACATGAGCCGCCCGCGAAACCGGTCGTAGTGGCCGTGTTTGCCTGGGATCGCCAGACCTGCCGCTTCCAGGTCAGCCCCCGTGACCCCGGTGGCCTTCGCGGCCACCAGCAGATGATCCCAGCCAGACGGTGCTAAGCCCAGACGGAACCGCTTGCGCGTCGGCTCCGAAACGCCGCGACGCTCGAGATAGGCCCGGGCCGCCTGCCCGCCCGAGGGCTCTGCCAGCCAGCGCTCGAAGTACCCGCAGACTTTGTCGGTGAGCGCCGCGAGCCGCGCGCGACCGTCATCCCCCGCGCCGGTCCCTGCCGCCGGCAGCGTGACGCCCACCTGCTCCGCCAGCTGCCGCACCGCCTCGGGGAACGTGAGCCGGTCGTGCTGCATCAAGAATCCGAAGATGTTGCCGCCGGAGCCGCAACCGAAACAGTGAAAGATCTGTTTGTCCGTATTCACCATGAAGGAGGGCGTGCGCTCCTTATGGAACGGGCAATTCGCCTTGAAATGCCGCCCCGCGCGCTTCAACGGCAGATAGCGCGCGATCAGCTCGGCAATGTCGGCTCGGGATTGGATCTCGTCGATCAGCTCGTCGGGAATCAGGGGCATCGGCTCTCCGCTCGCTCCCCCCTACTTGCTGTTACGAGTCGCTTGGGCGGACCGAAGGAATCAGGGATGGGCGTCGAAGCTGTGCGCCGGGAAAGTAGGCGGTGGTCTGTTCCAGCACATGCCGGGATGGCTCCAGCAGCCTCGATCCGAACACCGATTGCTCGATGACGCTCTGCCGGAGGTAGACAAACCCGCTCGTCGTGAACGCCACGAGCAGCAGGCCAGCCCACCAGAGCCCGCGCGCGCCGCCCAGCACTAATCCGAGTCCCTGGATCGCCCAGTGGAACCGTTCCCACCGGATCAAATCCGAGGCCCGCCGGAGCAGAAACTTTGCGGCCACCCATACCATGAGAAAGAAAGCCCAGAAGATCACAAAGGACAACACGGTGGGATTGGCCTGAATCCATGGGCGCAGCCAATTCTCGGCAATCGGGCTGTAGTTGATCGCTATTGCCGTCACAACCACTGCGCCGAGCAGGTTCAAAACCTCGGCAGCAAAACCGTGCCCATAACCGTTATAACAACCTGCAAATACTAGTGTTACAACAATAAGGTCAACCCAGTTTGGCCAAACGCTCACCACCGCTCCATCCGTGTGATTGAACTCGTGGCAAGTATACCATACCGCTTTTCAGAGCGTCAAGGTAGCGCTACCTAATTTTTTTGAATTCCGCACTTCTCTCACTCTATTTTTAAAGTCTACTCCCATTTAGTTCCCTGTTCCGATCAGCGAGCGAACCTTGACGATCCGAAGCTCCTCCATCACCGCATCGAACTTCTGGAGGATCGTCTGCTGATTCTTGAGGACAGTCTCCTGCTGCTCGATGAGCTCGTCGAGCTTACGCGCGAGTTTGATCGCTTCATCGCTCGAGAGGCCCTCTGTCGCGCCTCTCTTCGCGGCCGGGCGGGATGATCGGCTCGCTCGATCCGCCGGCTCTTCCGCGGCGAGCCACCCCTGGCTCGACAGACCCAACAGCACGCCGAGACTCACCCCGAAGACCAGGAGACGCGTGCGGTACGCGAGTGTCATGCCCATACCCTCCGGCTAATTCGTACCAGCCGCAGCAAGCGTCTGCTCCCCGGCTCCGCCCTTCTCCTCCTCTAGCTTGACGGTCAGGAAAATGAGCAGGTCCTGCCTCACGGGATCGCTCGAGCCGGTCGCCGTGTGCCGGGAGGTATTCTGAAACCAAATACCAAAAAACGGGATATCCCCGAGGAACGGCACCTTTTCCGTGATGCTGACGTTGGCCGTCTTCACGAGGCCGCCGATCGCGATCGTCTCCCCATCCTTGATGCGGACCTGCGTCTTCGCGGTTTGCACGCTGAACCGGGGCAGCTCGATCGTGCTGTTTTGCCCCGTAGAGTAGCTCACCTCATCGAGCGCGGCGATCACTTCCGGCTTCAGGTCCACCACGATCTCATTGCTCGGATTGACGTGCGGTGTCACGGTCAGCACGGTCCCGATGTTCTTCGCCGTGTACCCGCTGATCGTCGTCCGCCCGGTCGTCGGATCGATCGTGTAGTTCGGAATCGGGAACTCTTCCCCGATGTGGATTTTCGCCTCTTGATTATCGAGCACCGAAATGTTCGGGTTCGACACGATGTGCGTGTCGGTGCGCTGGCGCAACCAGTTCAAGGTCGCGGTCAGGCTCCCAAAACTGAGCGTGCCTGTTGAGAAGTTGGTGTTCGGCCGGCCCGGGGCTCGCTCAAACCCGAAGAGATTTCCGATCTCGCCGAAGGACGTGTTGCTGCCGAACGGAAAGTTGTTGTCGATCCCGCCCGCCGCGATGGTCTGCGTGAGTAACATCGACGAACTCCAATCGATCCCCAGGGTCTCGTTCTTGTTCAGTCGGGTCTCGACGACCTTGGTCTGGATCAACACCTGCGGCGTGCGCTGGTCCAACCGCTCCACGACCTGCTGGATCTGGAACAGGTTCGCTGGGATATCGGTCACGATCACCGTGTTGGTGCGCTCGTCAAACTTCACCCGGCCACGGTCGGAGAGCATCTCCTTGAGGACATCCGGGACGTTCTTGCTGTTCGCGTAGTTGAGCGGAAACACCCTCGTCTGCAGCGCCTCTTTCTCCAGCGCGTCGATCGTCATCACGCGCACGATCCGGCCCTGCTGCTCGTACGTGAAGCCGTACGTGCGCAGGATGATGTCCATCGCCTGTTGCCAGGGCACATCGGTGAGCTTGATGGTGACGAGCCCCTCGACATCGGTGCCGGCGACGATGTCGACGCCGCTCTTGAGCGAAATGATGCGCAGGACTTGCCGGATGTCGGCGTCCTTGAAGTCCACGCTGATGAAGCCCTCGGTTATCGGCGCGCTTTCAGTCACCGCCGCGGCATCGGCCGAGGCGGTCTCGTCGGGAGCCCCGGCCACGGTCGCCGCGTCCGGCTCAGGAGCCGAGGCCCCCTCCTCGTCCTGCGCGCGCAGCTGTGTCGCGACGCTCACGCTCAACAACACGCCAACGATCCCAGCCCACCATCCCAGTCGCTTGCTCTTCACGGATGCGCTCCTCCTTTAGTGGTGCGCGACGACGGCTCCTTCAACTGCTCAAACGGCAGCTGGAGGATGGTCGGTTCCCCGATCGCGTCGTGCAGCACCACGCTGTCCTGACGAATCTCCACCACCTGATAGGCACCGATCATATCGCCCTTCCGGGCCTCAAAATCGTTGATGAGCGCAATCGATTTTCCCCCAGGATCCCACAGAATGCCGTACAGCACCGGCTTCGTCAATTCGAGCCGGGCCCCGGGGACCACCCCCACGATGCGGCCATCCCGCACAAGCGGCACGAACGGATCGCGCCGGCCGCCGGTATCGTACAGCGCTGGGTCCTCCTTCTCTGGTGCAGCGAAACCCGTGCCGCCGCCGGCCGAGAGCACCAGCCCTGTCAGCGCGAGGATCCTGCCCGCCTGCCTCATGAGTCGCCACTCCCTAGGGCGTTGAAATAGGCCCGAATCAGCAGCTTGACCCGATGGCGCTTTGGCTCGCGCTGATCGCTCGAGATCCGCAGGCTCACCAGCCGCATCGGCTTTTGGCTGGACTCAACGAGGCCGAGGAACGTGCCCAGTTGGTGATAGCCGGCCAGCGCATCGATCTGGATCATCACGTCCTTGTAGACGACCGGCGCGCTGTCGGCCTTGATGCCCTCTTCAAGTATCGCGGCCCGTTGCGGAAAAATCGTCTGGATCTTCACTTGGGCCTGGCTGGCGAGGTTGGAGAGCAGTTCGATGACATCCGGCAGCTCGGCTTCGTCCGGCATGCGCTGCCGCAACACCGACACGCTCTGCTCGACCTGGCTGTACTGCTCACGCACGGCGGCTTCGTTTGCGGTGGCCGCCTCCAGCATACGCAGCTCCTCCCGGGTGCTCTTGGCTCGCTCGGCCAGTTGTCGGCCTTCGCGCCGCAGGGGCCCGACGATGTAGGCGAAGTAGACCCAGAGCACCATGAGGCCGAGCCCCGAAAGCAGGGCGACCATCTGCTGTTCACGCGCCGAGAGATTCAGCTTCATGCCGTCAGGGCTTCGCGCCCTCCGCCAAACTGCAACTCAAGGTGAACTGCACGACTTCGACCTCGCCATCTTGTACGCGCTTGATGGATTCGATTTGGATGTCCTTGACGGCTGCTGTGAAGGCACGTTCCGCCTTGAGCGCCTGGACCAGGCGGCTCACATTCACCATCTCGGGGTCGGCCTGGCCGATGGCCGACCCCTGGATCACCAGGCCCTTGGCCTGATCCAGGGTCAGGTCCGTGAACCAGACCCCCTCCGGCGTGACGTCGGAGAGGATGTTGAGCCGCCTCGACCACCGCTCCTCGCCTTTGTTCAGGCTGTCGAACGCCGCCGCTTGAGCGCGCAGCTCATGCAGTGTCCGCTGGAGCCGGTCAACTTCTGCCTTCTTCGGACGCAGATCAGCCGCCTTGGCGCTGAGCCTATTGACCTGTCCGCGGCGCAGATGGACCGGGATATACAGCAGGAGGGGAAGCGCTACCAGCAGGCCGCCCACGATCCACATGATGGGCGTACGGTGCAGTTGTTCGACGCCTGACAGCGACGCTTTCCGCTGCCCTTCCGGAAGGAGATTGATCGTCAGCATGCGTACGCGGGTCTCATCAGCCTGCTCGCAGCGCCAAGCCGTACGCCACGGCGAACCGGCCCGACAGCCCCTCGGCCGGGGTCCAGGCGCTGACCGTTTGCGTCAGATGGCTCTTCAGCGCATTCACAAATCCCGCCGCCTCGCCGAGCCCCCCGCATACCAGGAGCTCTTCCGGCGGCTGCCCGAACCGGTTCTCGAAATAATCGAAGGAGAGCTGCAGCTCGGTGAGCAGCGGGTCGGTCGCGGTCTTCATCGCGCTGCCAAGCTCAGCACCCGCCGTGCCGGGGTGCACGAGCTCCTGCGCGACCACGGCCGGATCAAGCCCCGACTGCTCGGCCACGCTTCGCGTGAACTTCTCCGCACCCCACGGAATGTCCCGGACGAGATACGGGATCTGGCCCTGAAAGATGACGACATTCGTGAATTGCGCCCCGACATTGATGAGGGCCCGCGTCACCTTCTGCTCCTTCTTCTCGGCTGAGGAGAGGAAGGCGTTCGCAACCGCCACCGCGTCCACATCGATCAGCGACACCTCGAGGCCCGCCCGCCGCGCCCAATCGAGGCGGCGCTCGATGAGCTCTTTCTTGCACGCCACGACCAGGACCCAGCTTTTGTTGGCATCCGACGGGCCGAGGACAACCCCGTCAATCATGACCTCTTGGATGTTGAACGGCAGGTAGCGCTGCGCCTCAAACGGCAGGGCCTGCTTCATCTCGGACGGTTTCAGCGTCGGCATTTCCACGACCCGCATGATGACCCAGGGCCCGCTGACCGCGACATTGACCACCTTGACTCCGGGCTGGACCGCCTCTACGGCGCTCTTGAGCGCCTCTGACCCGTCGGAGTCCGGCCCATCCTTGAACATCGCGGCATGCTGGCCCAGGATGGCTCGCCCGCCTCCCGGCCGCTTCGGGCCCAAGGCAATCACTTTGATCGAGGCTGAGCCGATGTCGACACCGAGAGTCACTTTCGCTTCCTTGGGCTGAATGGTGGAGAGGCGCTTGATGAGCACGATGCCGGAGTGCAACACGCTGGCGAACGGATGTGTCGGCATGCGGCGTTACGTGGCGTTCCTCATCCGGATGCGCGAGGTCAGAATTTGGGTCCGCTGGCTGCCGCCGGGCAGCATGCCGCTTTCTGTCTTAATCTGCAGATTGACGACGATGGTGTCGAGCGTCCCATTCGCGTTGGCATCGACCAGCTGGAACGTGTCCGTCGCCGCCGGCTCGGTGGGCAGATTCACGTTGTTCGCCAGCACGCGGCAGCCCGCCGCGCTTGCGATGGCGGTGGCAGCATCACCATTGACGCACCGCACCAGCTGCCGGTTGACCCCGGCTCCGGCAGCCCCGATGACCACGTAGTGCACCCACTCGGAGATCGTGTTCCCTCCCCAACAGATGGATGCCGGCGTCGTACAACCGCCCGGGGGCGCCCCGGGATACGTGGCCATATTGTAGCCGAGCGCGATCTGGAAATTGAGCTGGTACGAACCGTTCGGGAGCGGACCGGTTCTGGTCACCACGGACCCTGTCGCCGCTCCGGCTTCACGCAGCTCCCGAACCACGACATCCAGCGCCTTCCTGGCCTCCTGCTGGATCTGGATGGAGGCGTCCGCCGACAGGTAGGAAGATTGCCCGGTAAGGAACATCGTCAGGAACCCACCGCCGAGCAGCACGAGCAGTGCGGACACGATGATGAGCTCAACCAGTGTGAAGCCGCAGGCGGCCCGGACAGCATTCATCGGCACGTGACCAACGTGGTCAACATCGCCTGGGATTCCAGCACTCCATCGGCATCGGCATCCGGCCCGGCGCTCAGGGTCGCCGGCGTCGTCACACGCCCCTTGCCGGACGTCGTCGTCCTTGCCCCCACGTACGTGAACTCCGAGCCGCCGCCACCCGCCTGACCGATAGCGCGCCGGTCCTGCGCCCATCCAATTGCAATGGTGACCCGGATCGGGTTGAAGGCCGTCGCGACGTTACCCGCTGTCTGCCATTCGTTCGTGCCGACCTGCGCACGAGTAGCGCCCCAACCCGCACCATAGCCGCAATACGGCGCGACCGGGCTGACAGGCGTTCTGTCGGGATCCGTGCATAGAACGGTCTGCCCGACCGCCGGACAGGTGACACGGCTGTTATCAGGACAGGTCACCTGGCTCCCGGGCTGACAGGTGAGATACCGGCCATCTTGGCAGCTCACCGCGACCACCTCCAATGCGTCACGCGTCGCCGCATCCGGCTGGCTCACGCTCTTCGGCGCACCCGGTGCTCCGGTATTCAGCCAGGCGTTCCACGTCGCATACGGTTGCCCAGTGCCCGCATTCAGTGGGGGAACGATTGATGGAACGGCGTTGCTGCAATTCGTGCCCATATTCTGCTGGCGGATCTGCTCCATCACCCGGGTCGCGTCATTCATGGCGGCGAGCAGATTGCGCGCGTTCATATTGAGGAAGGATTGGCCGAAGATGCCGCCCATCAGCGCCACCATGACGATGAGCACGATCGAGACGCCGAGCATCATCTCGATCAGCGTAAACCCTTGGCGGGCGCGCCTCATCGGTCATCCCCTGCACGTGATCAGCGTTGTCAGCATCGCCGGCGAGTCAATGGCCGCGGTATCGGTCGCAGAATACGTCAAGCCCTCATTCTCCAGCAGCGCGACGCCGTTGGCCTGACACTCCCCGATGATGCGTCCCCGGTGCCGCCAGCACACCGCCACGCTCACCAGGATCGGATTCGGTCCGACACAATCCGCGTCGAGCGCTCCACCCTGGGTCTGACACGTCACAACAATCCGTTCGTTGTTGGCCGGGTCCGGCCGGATGCTCTTTCCGCCGCCGAAGGCCTCCAGCCAATTGTCCCAACTGGTCGCCCCGGCATTGGCGAGCGTGTGCGAGACGTTCGGCGTCGTGCACGTCGAAGTCTGCTGGCGCATCTGCTCGACCACCCGGGTCGCGTCATTCACCGCGAGGGAGAGATTCCTCGCATGCTCATTCAGCGTGACTTGCCCGACATACGCACCGAGGATGGCCGCTGCCGCAATGGCGAGCACGACCCCCCCGAGAATCACCTCAGCAAGGGTGAAACCTGATGCTGACGAGCGCCGGAAGCCTCGCTTCATCGCCTTCCCGAACGTAAGAAGAAGGGATGGCCCAATAGTCCGGCGTATTGAGCCATCCCTTTCTCCTCGTTTCAACGTTAACCTAGACAGCACTGTGCGCCGTCTGCCTCCTTAATCGCACGCGATCACAGCGACGTCAATGGTGGGCGCCGGTGTCGCGTCAAGCATATTCGCCGCCGTACCGGTCCCTGTACAGTGACGAACCAGCCCGGTCTCGTTCGCAACAAACGACCGGGTGCCGGTCGTCCCCAGAGTCCCCGGGGTCGCCAAGACCGTGTACGTCTGCCCAATCGTTGCTCCATTCGCGTACGTATAGACGAATCCCTGGACCGTGTTCGCTGCACCACCACCTGTCAACGCCAGACAGAACGACGGCGGGCCAAAGTCCGGGTTGGGTGCGCCACCCGCGACGCACGGTGCTCCGTCAACGCCGTAGAGGGTGTCCCGGAAGTCGAGGGTTGCCACCGTCTGGTCAGGATAGACTTGGTTCACTGATCTCACCATCTCGAGTGAAGAGATCAGCGCTCGCAGATTCCCGATGGCCGCTGATTCATTGGCGGTCGTGCGGCCACGCAGCACGTTCGGAATCGCGATCGCCGCCAAGAGGGCGATGATCGCCACCACGATCATGATTTCAACAAGCGTGAAACCTTGTTCTGAGCGTTTCATGTCAACCTCCTGATCTTGCTGTCGTTCAGATGACGGATAGATGAAGCCGGTTCCTTACCTGAGGGCGAACGGCGACTGTGGCCTGCCTCACCTCCTCTCTCGTGGAAACAAAAAAGCCATTGCCGCAGAGCAATGGCTTCTAGCTGCTCCCAGCGGCAACCCAGCTACCCTGTGAACGGACGTAGTCAGCGAGAGACATCCCTTGTGTCGCTGGTTTCAGCTCCGGTAAGCTGTCCCCAACGCTCTGCCTGACTACCCGCCGACTCCCACAGGGTCTGTGGCTTTCCGACCCCGCCTTACGGCGAGTGTGGCTTTAGCGCCGAGTAAATTGTCAATGGAACTATGCCATATCGGTCGCCGCCAGGTCAAGCGAATTATTATTGCCCGACCAGGGTCGAAATCTTGAAGATCGGCAAGAAGAGTGCCACGACAATGCCGCCGATCACGACACCGAGCACCGCGATGACGAGCGGCTCGATCAGGCTGGTGAGCGCCGTCACCGCCGCATCCACTTCATTCTCATAGAACTCGGCGATCTTGGCGAGCATCTTTTCCAGTTCGCCCGTCTTCTCGCCGACCGAGATCATCCTGGTGACCATCGCGGGAAACACCTTGCTCTCGGCCAGCGGATCGGCGATGTTCTCGCCTTCCTTGATGCTGGTGCGCGCCGCCATGACCGCCCGCTCAACGACCTTGTTCCCCGAGGTCTTAGCCACAATCTCGAGCGCCCCCAGGATCGGCACGCCGGACTTGACCAGCGTGGCGAGCGTCCGCGAAAAGCGCGCGATCGCCACCTTCTGCAGCAGCTTCCCGATGATGGGCGCCTTGAGGCTGAGCTGGTCCAGCTGCATCCGGCCTGCCGGCGTGTTCACGTACATTCTGAGGAGCACCACCATCGCGATCACGGCGGCCACCTCATAGACGAGGTACTTGCCCATGAACGCGCTGAGGTTAAGCAGGATCTGGGTCGGCAGCGGAAGCTGCCCGCCCAGCGCGGTGAAGATCTCCTTGAACTTCGGCACGATGACGACGACGAGGAACGTCGTGATGGCGAATGCCAGGAGCGAGACGAATGCCGGGTAAAACAGGCTCGCCTTCACCTTGCGGGTGAGGGCGCTGGTCTTTTCCAGGTACCCAGCCACCCGGTCAAGGATCTCATCGAGGCGGCCCGAGGATTCGCCGGCGCGCACCATGTTCACGAAAAAGTCCGAGAACGCCTTGGGATAGCGGCCCATCGCCTCCGAGAGGCTTGACCCGGCTTCGATGTCGTCCCGCATCTTCTTGAGCGTCATCTGGAAGCCCTTGTCGTCCATCTGCTCCGCGAGCACCTCGAGCGCCGGAGCGATCGGGATGCCGCTGTCCACCATCGTGGCGAGCTGCCGGGCGAAGATCACCAGGTGGTCCGCGCTGATGCGCGGCTGGCCCACCTTGAGGATCGACGTCCGCCCCTGTGCGCGCTCGTCGATGGACAGCACCACGAACTCCTGCTTCCAGAGCTGCTCGATGAGCACGTTCCTGGACTCGACGTCCAGGGTGCCGCTGTGCGTCTTCCCCGCCTTGTCCTTCACCACGTACGCGAATGTCGGCATGTGGCTCTCGCTCCGTTATTCGTCCGTCGTCACGGCAATGACCTCTTCAAGCGTCGTCAGCCCCAGCTCCGCCTTCCGCAACCCATCCTGGCGGAGGGTCAGCATCCCCAGCGCTTTGATCGCGTGCTGCTTGATCTCCCACGGCTGCGCGCGGGAAACGATCAACTCGCGGATCCGCTCATCCACCTGGAAGGTCTCGATGATGCCCATGCGGCCGCGGTACCCGGTCTGGTTGCAGTGGCGGCAGCCGACCGGCCGGTAGACTTTTGCGTCCTTCGTGAGTTGGACGTCCGCCGACGTGAGCAGCTCCGCAGGCGGGTCATAGGCCTCGCGGCACTTCGGGCAGAGCTTGCGGACCAGGCGCTGGGCTTCGATGAGGCTGACGCTTGACGCCACGAGGAAGGGCTCGACGCCCATGTCGATCAGCCGCGTCACCGCCGAGGCCGCGTCGTTCGTGTGCAGGGTCGAGAGCACGAGCTGGCCGGTCAGGCTCGCCTTCATGGCGATATCGGCCGTCTCGAAGTCGCGGATCTCGCCGATCATGACGACGTCCGGGCTCTGGCGCAGAATGGAGCGCAGGCCACCGGCGAAGGTCAGCCCGATCTCCGCGTTCACCTGCATCTGGGTGATCCCTTCCACCTGATATTCGACCGGATCCTCGATCGTGATCAGATTCTTCGTGGGCTGGTTGAGCTGGTTCAGGACCGAGTACAGGGTGGTGGATTTGCCGGATCCTGTCGGCCCCGTGACCAGGATCATGCCGTACGGCCGCTTGACCGCCTCCTTGAACTGCTCGATCGATTCCGGGAGAAATCCGAGGTGGTCCAGCCCGATCGACAGGTTCGCACTGTCCAGGAGCCGCAATACCGCCTTGCCGCCGTGCGTGATCGGCAACACCGACACGCGGAAGTCCACTTCCCGCTCCTCCAGCCGGACCTTGAACCGGCCGTCCTGCGGAAGCCGCCATTCGGTGATGTCGAGCCCTGACATGATCTTGAGGCGGGTCATCACCGGGTTCTGGACCGCCTTCGGCAGCCGGTGGCCTTCCACCAAGTGCCCGTCGATCCGGTAGCGGACGCGGAGTGTGTTCGTCATCGGCTCCAGGTGGATGTCGGACGCCTGCCGGCGCATCGCCTCGATGACCATCAGATTGATGACGCGGACGACTGGGGCCTCTTCATCGCCCTGTTCATTCAGGAGCAGCGCCACCGCGGTGTCGAGCGTGGCTTCTTCTCCGTCGGCGTCCACGACCGTCCCCTGCGCCGGCTGGGCCATCACCGTCTGGTTGGAGTAGACCTGTTCGATCGCCCGGCGGATCTCGGTCTCCGGCGACAGGACGGGGTCAATCGCCACCTGCGTCAGGGCTTTCAGGTCGTCGATGGCGAAGATGTTCATCGGATCCGCCATGGCCACCACCAGCCGCTCGCCGAACTTCGTGAGGGCGATCAGGTTGTATTGCCGCGCCAGCCGCTCGGGGATCGACTTCGCCACCACGGGATCCACCCGGTACTTGGTAAGGGAGATCATCGGCAGGCCCAGTTCCTTCGAGAGGAGCTCGGTGAGCTTGACCTCGGAGATGACGCCCCGCTCGATCAGGAGCTGGGCGAAGTTCTTGCCGTTGCGCATGGAGTCCTTGACGATGGTGTCCAGCTGCTCCTTCGTTGCCACCTTCTGGGTGATGAGCACTTGGCTGATGCGCTGCTTGAAGCCGGTCATTCGCCGACCACCTCGCCGATCGTCGTCCGGAACACTTCATCCAGCGTGGTCAGATGCTCCTTCACCTTGTCGAGCCCCCGCTCGCGCAGCATCTTCATCCCCTGCTTCCGCGCGGCCACTTCAATGTCGCGCTCAGCCGAGCGCTTCAGGATCATTTCGCGGACTTCCGGGGTGAGGAGCAGGGTCTCGGCGATAACCTCCCGTCCAGAATAACCGGATTGAAAGCAGGACCGGCAGCCCGCGCCCTTGGCCAGCTCCACCGGCTCGCCCTTCGCGTCGAGCAGGCCGAGCTTCACCGCCATGCTTTTCGCCGGGCGGTAGGTTTCAAGGCACCGCGGGCAGACCCGCCGCACCAGTCGCTGCCCCACGACCGCCATCAGGCATGAGTTGAGCAGGAACGGCTCCATCCCCATGTTCACGAGACGGACGACCGACCCGGCGGCGCTGTTGGTGTGGAGCGTGCTCAAGACGAGATGGCCGGTCAGGGCCGCTTTCATGGCCATGTCGGCGGTTTCCGAGTCGCGGATTTCGCCCACCATAATGACGTCGGGGTCCTGTCGCAGGATGGAGCGCAGCGCCTTCGCGAACGTGAGGCCGATCTCCGCCTTCACGTTGACCTGGTTGATGCCCTCCAGCTCGAATTCGACCGGATCCTCGACCGTGACGATGTTCTTCTCCGGGCGGTCGATCAGCTTGAGGAGCGAATAGAGCGTCGTGGTCTTCCCGGACCCGGTGGGCCCGGTCGAGAGGATCATGCCGTGCGGCCGCCTCGCGCACTCCTTCAGCCGCTCGAGATCCAGCGGCGCGAAGCCCAGAGTGTCGATGTTCAATTTGATCTCGCCCTTATCCAGGATCCGGAGACACACGTTCCCGCCGAAGGTGGATGGCAGGATCGAGACGCGGAAGTCGATGAGCCGCTCGTCCACCCGGAACTTGAAATGGCCGTCCTGCGGGAGCCGTCGCTCGGCGATGTTGAGCTCCGACATGACCTTGATGCGCGAGACGACCGCCGAGTGCAGCTGCTTGGGGGGCGGAGGCCCTTCCTGCAGGACCCCGTCCACCCGGTACCGTACCCGCACGCTCTTCTCCCGCGGCTCGATGAGCAGATCTGAGGCGTGCACCCGAACCGCCTTCGTCAGGATGGCGTCCGTGTATTTGATGACCGGAGCCTCCTGCGTCTGCCGCAGGAGCCGGTCGACCTCGGAGTCATCCGACTTGGTCGACGGGCCGACGACCTCGATCGTGTCCGCCTCGGCCTTCTTGACGATCTCCCGCAGAGTCTCTTCGACCCCGGTGCCGTAGTACTGGTCGATGGCGTCGCGGATATCTTTCTTCGTGGTGAGGAGCGGATTGATCGTGAGCCCCGTCATGGTCGCGATGGCGTCCAGCGCGAAAATGTTGAGTGGGTCGGCCATGGCGACGGTGAGCGTCGTGCCGATGCAGGAGACCGGAATGACCAAGTACTGCTGGGCAAGGTCCCGGGTAACGAGGCCCTTGAGATTCTGGTCGAGCTTGAGTTTGGAGAGACTGATCGGCGGGATGCCGAGCCCCTCGCTGAGCGCGGCGAGAAGGTCCGACTCCTTCACCAGTCCCCGGTCGACGAGGATCGTGTGGAGGCTGCCGCCTTGGGTGTGTTGCAGCGCAAGCGCCTCGTCCAGCTGTTCCTGCTTGACCAGGCTGCGCGAGAGCAGCACGTTGACGATGCGGTCCTTAAGGCTTGCCATTCACGTGCTTGTAGTATTTGTCGATCGCTTTGCCGATGTCCGAGGGCGTGCTGACGAAGGTCTGCACCACGCACTTCGTCAAGAGCTCGATGTCCTCAATGGCCTGGATGTTGGAGGGATCCGCCATCGCCAGGGTGAGCGCATTACCGATCCGGTCGATGGCGATGAGGCAGTATTGCCGCGCCACCTGCTCCGGGACGATGGCGGTGAGCGCCATGTCGATATCGTAGTTGTCGAGCGGCAGGTACGGGAACCCGTACTGCGCGGTGAGGGCGAGCGCGATTTCCTCTTCGGTCACGTAGCCGAGCTGGATGAGGATCTGGCCCATCAGGCCCCCCTGCTCTTTTTGGAGGGCCAGGGCCTTCTCCAGCTCCTTCTGCGTGATGACGCCGCGCTCGAGGAGCACCTCGCCGATTCGCTTGGTGATGATCCGACGCGCCATGGGTCTGCGCCTTCTCCCTCTGCCGGTGGTTACCGGTTCATCAACCGCATCAAGTCATCCGGATCCGAGGACCGTATGAGCGCCTCATCGAGGCTGATCACGCGGTTGACGTACAGTTCGTAGAGCGTCTGGTTCATGGTCCGCATGCCTTCCTTCTGGCCGGTCTGGATGACCGAGTAGAGCTGGTGGATCTTCTGCTCTCGGATGAGCGAGCGGACCGCGTGGTTCACGAGCAGCACCTCGGAGGCCAGCACCCGGCCGCGCCCGTTCGCCTTCGGAATCAGCTGCTGGGACAGCACCCCCAGGAGCTCGAGCGAGAGCTGGACCCGGACCTGGTTCTGCTGGTGCGCAGGAAACACATCCACGATACGGTTGACCGTCTGGACGGCGTCGGACGTGTGCAGGGTCGCCAGCACCAGGTGGCCGGTCTCCGCCACGATGAGGGCGGTCTCGATGGTTTCCAGATCGCGCATCTCACCGATCAGGATGATATCGGGGTCCTGCCGCAGCACATGCTTCAGCCCCTGCGCGAACGACTGGGTGTCGTTGCCCAGCTCGCGCTGGTCGATCAGCGAACGCTTGCTGGTGTGAATGTACTCGATCGGGTCCTCGATCGTGACGATGTGGTGGTCGTGGTTCGTGTTCAGCCAGTCCACCATCGCGGCGAGCGTCGTGCTCTTGCCGGAGCCGGTGGCGCCTGTGACCAGGATGAGCCCCTTCGTCTTCTGGCACAGGTCGGTGATGACCTGCACCGGCAGCCCCAGCTCGTTGAAGTTCATGATGCGAAACGGCAGCATACGGATGGCGACGCCCACATACCCCTGCTGGAAGAAGTAGTTGGCGCGGAACCGCGCCAGCCCTTCGACCGAAAAGGCGAAGTCGAGCTCCTTCCAGCGCTCAAACCGCTCCACCTTATCCGGCGAGATCAGGCTATACGCCAGTTCCTTGACGTCATCGCCGGTCAGCGGCGCGTGGTCGGTCGGCATCAGCCGGTCGTCCAAGCGCAGGTGCGGCGGGCGGTTGGCGCTCAGATGAAGGTCGGTCGCCCCCTGCTCAACCGTCAGCCGGAGCAACTCCTCCATGGTCGGCTTTGTCGTCGTGGCCATCAGCTGTGCTCCTGGTTCGTGGTGCCGGTGTCTCCGCTTCGCCGCGCGGCCCGGGCCGCCCGGTGCATACTGCCCTTGGAGGTCCTGCCCGCCAGGGGCAGTATCGCGTCAACGATGCGCTGCTCGAACTGCTCGGCGGTGCGCACGCCTTCCCCCGTCAAGTTGAGCCGTTTGAGGGCGTTCACCATCGCGGCGAGGATTTCGGTGCGGGAGAGCTTGAGGCCGGAGGAGAACTGGGCGTCTTTGCCGAGCTTATCGAGGTAGTCCACCTGCTCGCGGTTGAGCGCCGCGATCACGCGGTGGGCGTAGCCGTGCAACCCGTTGTGCGGTCGTGCCATCAGTTCGGCATCCCTGGGTCCTGAAAAGCAAAACAGCACAGATGTCCGTGAAAAAGGCCATCTGTGCCACGTTCGTTGGCGGCCCGACTACCCTCGATGTCTCCCGAGGGCTCGCGGCTTTGCGTCCCACCCTTACGGCCCCGCCCCTGTTGTCTCTCAGGGCGGGGTCCCGCCCTCACGTGTTCCGTGGGCGGGAGTAGTTTGCCTTTTTCAACGTCAGGACGAACTATACCACACTGCGCACAAAATCATCAAGACGACTAGCGAATAAAGGTGCTAGTGGTGTTGTGCTGTTGTGACAAATGTCACAAGGGGCCTGCGTCAGACCTCCCGGTCGGCGCGCCGCACGCTTTGGAGCAGCCCCAGCGCGAGCCACACGACCACCATGGATGAGCCGCCGTAACTGACCAGCGGCAGCGGCACTCCGACGACCGGCAACAGCCCCATGACCATGCCCATGTTCACGCAGGCCTGGTACGCGATCCAAGAGAAGATGCCGACCGCGAGGAGCTGTCCCTGTGGGGCCGCGCTCGCCATCGCAAGGCGCAGCACCCGAAACAGGAGGAGCCCGAAGAGCGCGATCACGGCGACGCAGCCGAGCCATCCCCACTCTTCGCCGATGACCGAAAAAATGAAGTCCGAATGCCGCTCCGGCAAGAAGCTCAACTGGTTCTGCGTGCCGGCGAACCACCCGCGGCCCCAGAGCCGGCCCGAGCCGATCGCGATGGTCGATTGGATGATCGTGTAGCCTGCGCCGAGGGGGTCGGCGTGCGGGTTGATGAAGGCCAGCAGCCGGTCGCGCTGGTAGCCCTTCAGGAGGTGCCAGGCGAGCGGCGCTGCGGCGAGCGCTGCACCCGCCAACCCCGCCAGCAGCCGGCCGCGGATGCCCGCCACCCACACGATCCCCAGCCAGATGGCGCCGAAGATCGTCGCAGACCCGAGGTCCGGCTGGATGAAGATCAGGACGGCCGGCACGCCGGCGATGGCCAGCGAGGCCCACACGACGCTGTTGGGCAGCACGGCGCCCTGCCCAGCGAGGTGCCGTGCGAGAAGCCACACCGTCGCCAGCTTCGCGAGTTCGGAGGGCTGAACACTGAACCCGAAAATCGAGAGCCACCGCGCCGCTCCAAGCCGCACCGCTCCGGCAAGCTCAACCGCCACGAGCGCTGCCAGGCTGAGGCCATAGATGAGCCCGGCGTACTCGCTGAGCGTCCGGTAGTTGAGCCGCGCCACGGCGATGGAGAGCAGCATGCCCGCCGCGGTCCATCCCCAGTGCCGCATCGCGAGCCCTGCATGGACCGTCGAAGCGGCGCTCGCCATGGCCAGGCCGCTCACCAGGGCCAATCCGGCCGCGGCGCCGAAAAGCCACCAATCGAACTCGTCAGCGACCCGTTGCCAGCTTGACATGATCCTCTCCGGGGAGTGCGAGGTATTCGCAGACGGTCCTGGCGATGTCCGCCGGTACGTCGCCGCCTGACCCTCCATACTCGGCGATGATGGCGAACGCCCCTTTCGGGGCGTCAACAGGACAGTACCCGACGAACCACCCGTGGTTCTGTCCCTCCAGATTGGTCTGGGCGGTCCCGGTCTTCCCCGCGACGGTCACCACTGAGCTCAAGGCGCGCCGCCCGGTGCCCGCGGGATCCGTGACGACGGCCCGCATGCCGGTACGAACGGTGTCGAGTGTCGCCGCCGACCAGCCGACGCGCCGCCGGGATGCGCGGCGCGGCACGGTCCGCCCGCCGACCGTCTGCACGATCCACGGCTCGACGATCCAGCCGCCGTTCGCAAAGGCGCCGGCAAGCACCGCCGCCTGCAGCGGCGTCACCAGGATCTCGCCCTGTCCGATCCCCATGAGCGCCACCTCGCCCTCGCTGAGCCGCCGGCGCGGCAAGTGGCCTGAGTGCTCTTCCATCGGCCAGCCGGTCCGGTGCGCGAGCCCGATCTGCTCCTGAGCCGCGCGGAGCCGATCCCACCGGACCCGTCGGGCCAGCTGCATGAAGTAGACGTTGCAGGACTGCGTGATGGCGTCGCGGAGCGCCACCGGCCCGTGCCCATCGCGGTTCCAGCAGTGAATCGTCCGGTCGCCGATCGTCAGCGACCCGGGGCAATTGATCACCGTGGCCGGCGTCACCACGTGCTGCTCCAGCGCCGCCGCGGCGGTGACGAGTTTCATGATCGACCCGGGCTGGTAGCCGGCGACGGCGGCGCGGTTCATGAGCGGCGACTGGGGGTCGTTCAGCAGGCGGCGGATCGCCGTGTTCTCCGCCGTCGCGAACGCTTCCGGCGGAAAGGACGGCGAGCTGGTCATGGCGAGGATCGCGCCGGTCTCAGGATCGAGCACGACCGCCGCCCCGGCTTGCGAGCCGAACGCCGCCTGGATGAGCGACGAGAGCTGCCCGTCAATGGTCAACGCCACCCGCGCCCCGGACTCGGAGGCGCGGCGGCCGAGCACCCGGACCTGCCGCGCGCGGTGGTTGATCTCGACCATGACACCACCCGAACGCCCCTGCAGCGCATGGTCCAGCAGCCGCTCAAGTCCCATCCGGCCCACGAGCTGCTTCGGGCGTACCCCGTACTGCTTGAGCAGCGGCACCTCCTCGGCGGTCGGCTGGCTCAGGTACCCGAGGAGGTGGGCCGCGCCGGTGTTCAAGGGATACGCGCGCACCGTCTCCGGGCGGACTAACAGGCCGGGATAGCGCCACCGCTCTTCTTCCATACGGATCGCCAGATCCTTCGGGACCCGCTGGACGATGGTGGCAGGCAGGAATGCGAGGCTCTGCTCCTTGGCGTATTCCTTCCGGAGCGACTCGACCGGCCGCTGGACCACCGCACCCACATACGTGAGCACCGCTTGCAGATCTTCCAGTTCCTGCGGCACGATGGCCACCCGGAACACCGTCTGGCTGCCCGCGATGCTCCGGCCGTTGCGGTCGAGGATCAGCCCGCGGGGCGGCAGCTCCGGCACGAGCCGTAACCGGTTCTGCTCGGCCAGCGCGCGGTAATGGGCTCCCCCGATGAGTTGAAGGTGGACGAGGCGCGCGACCAGGCACAGCTGCGCGATGACGACGAGATAGCGAAGACGCGCGAGGCGGTCCATGGTCAGGAAGCCGGCAGGCGCCGGCTGAGCGCCGGCACACATGCCAGTGTCACGGCCACATGCGCCGCTGCCAACCCGAGGAGCGGGACGGACCATCGCCCGCCCAGCGAGAGCTCCCAGCCCGTGATCAGGACGATGGCCCCGGCGACCAGCGCCAGCCGGACCCGCGCATCCGACAGATCCCAGTGCCGGCTCAAGAGCCACACGGCGCAGCCGAGCGCTGCCACCGCGCCCGCCACAGGCTGCCCGGCCTTGGCCGTCCAGAGGAGCGTGAACAGGCCTGCGCAGCCCGACCAGATCCACCAGCGGCGCGGCTGTGCGGCCGTCATCAAGACAACGGCGACGACGGTCAGATTCGGGGCCCACCAGGCGAGCGGAAGGAGGATGACAGCCGCGGCGTGCGTCAGCAGACAGGCGGCGAACCACCTCATGGCGCGACCGGCCGCGGCAGGCAGAGCACTTCTTCCAGCTGGCCCAAGCGGACGGCCGGCGTCACCCGCGCGGTCGTGGTCCCCGAAGCGTCGTCACGGATCACGCGCTCGACCGTGCCGAGCAGCAACCCCTTGGGAAAGATGCCGCCGAGACCGGCGGTCAGCACGCGATCACCCTCCTGGATATCCGCCTCGGTGTCGAGGTAGACCAGGTCGCACGAGCCGCCGCCGCTGCCGACCAAGAGACCCGTCTCGCGCGAGCGCTCGATGAGCCCGGCGATCCGGCTGTCCGAGTCGGTGATGAGCATCACCATCGCGGTCTCAGGTCCGGCCTCGGCGACGCGGCCGACCACGCCGGACGCGTCGATGACCGCGCTCTCAAGGGTCAGCCCGTGCCGGGCGCCCTTGTCGACCAGCACCGCATGCTGGGACGGTACCGGAGACCGGCCGATGACCACGGCGACCGTCCCGTGCATCGCCGGCAACGCCTCGGCGAGCGCCTGCGCCTGTGTCGCCTGCCGCATCAGTTCGCGCAGCGTAGCCACCTCGGCGCCCTGCTCGGCCAGCTGGGCCCGCAGGGCCAGGTTCTCCCGGCGCAATCCGGGCAGCCGGGGCAGTGCGGCGATGATCTTTAAGGCATGGACGGTGGCGGTGAACGGGAAACGGACGGCGGCGAGCGCACGGTCACGGGTAGGGGGATGGAACGCGAGGGCGGCGCCCAGGAGCAGACTAGCTATCGGCAGCCAGCGAATGCGGTGCACGAGAGACGGAACAGCGTGTGACGGTGTTACACTTCCGGACGGGCGGTGATCGCGATGCGGTTGCGCAGGTAGCGGATATTGTCGAGCCCCCGCCCCACGCCCATCGCCACGGCGGTCATCGGGTTCTCAGCGATATGGACCGGCAATCCGGTTTCCTCCGCCAGGCACTTGTCCATGCCGCGCAGGAGCGACCCGCCGCCCGCCAGGACGATCCCCCGGTCGATCAGGTCGGCGGAGAGCTCCGGCGGCGTCTTCTCCAGGGTGAGCCGGGCCGCTTCGACAATCGCGCGGACCGGCTCGGACAGCGCTTCACGGATTTCTTCGGACGTCACCGTCACGGTCTTCGGCAGCCCGGTCACCAGGTCGCGGCCGCGCACATCCATCGTCATTTCCTGCTCCAGCGGATAGGCTGAGCCGATGCGGATCTTGATCTCTTCCGCGGTCCGTTCCCCGATCATCAGGTTGTAGGCCTTGCGCAGGTGCTCGATGATGGCCTGGTCCAGCTCGTCCCCGGCGATGCGGATCGAGCGGGACACCACGATGCCATCCAGGGAGATGACCGCCATTTCGGTCGTGCCGCCCCCGATGTCGATGATCATGTTGCCGCCCGGCTCATGGATGGGCAGCCCCACCCCGATCGCGGCCGCTTTGGGCTCCTCGACCAGATAGACCTCGCGGGCCCCGGCGCGCAGCGCCGAATCGCGCACCGCGCGCTTCTCGACTTCGGTGATGCCGGAGGGGATGGCGACGACGACGAGGGGCTTGTTGATCTTGCGCGGCTGGACCTTCTTGATGAAGTACCTGAGCATCGCCTCGGTGATCTCGAAATCGGCGATCACGCCGTCCTTCATCGGGCGGATCGCGGCGATGTTGCCCGGGGTGCGGCCGATCATGCGCTTGGCTTCCTGGCCCACCGCAAGGACCCGGGTGGACCCGCGCTGGACCGCCACGACCGACGGCTCGGAGAGGACGATGCCGCGGCCCTTGACGTAGACCAGGCTGTTCGCCGTGCCGAGGTCAATGGCGATGTCGTTCGAGAAGAGCCCGAGTGTCGCGTTGTTGAGGGAACGCAACCATTCGCCGAGCCGATTGAGTAACGTCTTCTGCATGCCGGGGTGGCTGTTGGACTCCATGAGCGCCTGGGTTCGCTAGGGGATCGTACAAGCGCCCGAGGTTCTGCCTATGCTAACAGAGGGCTCAGGCGCTGTCAACGGTTTTTACCGTCGAGGAACCTGCCACGCCTGCCAGGAGCCCGAAGAACTCCGGGAACGACTTCGCCACGCACTGCGCACCCCGGATGGTGGTGGTCCCCTTCGCCACAAGCCCCGCAATCGCAAGGCTCATGGCGGTGCGGTGGTCGCCTACGCTGTTAACCGTCGCCCCGCTGAGCGGCCCGCCGGCAATTTCGACCGTATCACGGCCGGCCGCGCGAATGCTGGCGCCGAGCCGGGAGAGCCCGTCGACCATGGACTGAATGCGGTCCGTCTCTTTGACCCGCAACTCGCCGATGCCGAGGAGCCGCGTCGTCCCGGTGGCGCACGCGGCCGCCACCATCAAGACCGGCAGCTCGTCGATCAGCCCGGGGACGTCCGCCGGGTCCACGGTCACGGCGACGAGCGGTTGGGCGGCCACGCGAATCCGTCCCAGCGGCTCCCAGTCGGCGCCAGCGGTTTCCTCGACCTGAATCGCCGCCCCCATCCGCTTCAGCACCTCGAGCAGGGCGGTTCTCGTTGGATTGAGGCCAACGTCCTGCAGCTCGATGCGGGCCCCTGGGACGCACGCTCCGGCCACGAGGAAGAAGGCGGCGCTCGAAAAGTCCCCCGGGATGGCCAACCGTCCGGGTGCAGTCAGCGGCCCCGGCTCGACCGCAATCACGCGCCCCTCGGCTCGCAGGCGGACGCCGCAGCGCCGCAGCAGCCGTTCGGTGTGGTCGCGGGTCGCGTGCGGCTCGATGACCGTCGTGGGGCCGTCGCCGAACAGTCCGGCGAAGAGGATCGCCGATTTGACCTGAGCGCTCGCGACCGGCACCTCATAGCGGATGGCCTTGAGCGGCCGCTTGCCGCGGATGCGCAGCGGGGGGTACACCTCGCCTGCTCCTCCGTCCCCCATGATCGATGCGCCCATCCGGGTGAGCGGCTCCACGATCCGCCGCATGGGGCGGCGGGCGAGTGACGGTGCCGCCGCCAGCGTTGAGGCGAACGGCTGACCGGCCAGGACGCCGGCCGCGAGCCGCATCGTCGTGCCGGACTCGCCGCACGGCAGCTCCGCCTGCGGCGCCTTCAACCCGTCCGGCCCGCGCCCTTCGATGGTCAGCGCGCCGTCCGCCATCAGTGCGGTGACGCCGAGGCCCCGGATCAGCCGCAGCGTCCGCTGGCAGTCATCCGCGATGGGCCATGGTGCAATCTCCGTGCGGCCGCTGGCCAGCGCGGCCGCAAGCGCGGCCCGGTGGCAGATCGCCTTGTCCTGCGGCACGCTCAGGCGCCCGTCGAATGCCTGCGAGGCATGAATGACTGCGTCCATCGAAGATGCGCCCTGCTTAACAAAAAATCCCCCGGGTCACCGGGGGATTCGCCTAGGAGAGGAACACGGTCTCGTCACAGCGCCTTGACGGTATCGCCTTCCTGGATGCTGTCCTTCTGCGACTCCGGCAGGATCGCCGCCGCCGACAGCTCATCGTACACCTTCTCCACCTTGACCCGGCCCAAGATCTGGTTGTCACGGACAACCTGGAACTCCTGGCCGACCGACAGGCCGTGGTTCTTGCCCAGGTTCATCACGATGAAATCGTACTCCCGGTTCACGACCACCACCTGGCCGTTCGGTCCGCCGGCACCCGTGGTGGCCATCGGCACGAACGGGGACGGCGAGACGGAGGATACCGGCTCATCGCCGTTCACGGTCACCTTGTCCAGTTCGACCGTCGGGCGGTTCGTGAGGTCCGTGAGCTTCGATTCCAGGTCGGTTTTCGCGCGCTCAAGGTCCGCCAGCTGCAGCTTGAGCGTTTCACGCTCGCTCTGCGCCTCGGTCAGTTGCGCGGCGGCCTGCTTGGACTCACTGTGCGCCTGCTCGAGATCCCTGCTGATGCGGCCGATCTCCTTTTCGCGGTCCTCGACCGCCCGGGAGAGCGCCTCCTGTTTTTCGATCGCGGACACCAGTTCATCTTGGGATTGGGCGAGGTCCTTCCTGACGCGGATCAAGTCGTCTTCGACGCGGGTCTTGCTCTGCTGCAGCTCGTCCATCCGCGCTTTCAGGTCGTCATTCTCCGCGACGGCCAGATGGAGCTCGCGCTCCTTCGCCTGGCGGCGCTCGCGCTCCTGCATCTGCATGACGACGGCGACGGCCGCGACCCCCATGGCGATCGCCGCGAGGACGCCGAGCATGGGCACCAACATCTTGCCTGCCTGCCGCGACGCGCGCGGCGCAGGCAGGCCGGACTGCTGCCGTGCGCGGTGCTGGAGCGCCTGACGGTGCGCGCTCTGCATGATGCTAGGCATGATGCGGTGAATGTAACATAGCGCCATCCCACTGTCAATCAGCATGCTCCGGCGGTGGTGTCTCAATTTGTCCGGTCCTGCCGAGGGGGCGGCAGGGGACTTTCCTCCGCCGCACCGCTCGGCGGCCCCACCGAGGCCGCCGTCGCTCGGGGTATTTTCTCGCTCGTCCCCTCCCAGATTCCGTAGGGACACCGTGGCCGCTCGAAAATCCTACGTGCGGCTCCGGAACCACCCTGCCACCCCCCGCCAGCAGAGTCTGACGGGTCAGGTCTCACTGTGCCGGGTGACGCGGAGCCGGGGCCCCACGCCGGCCCGAAGGCGCGAGCGGGGGATGGGGGGCACACTTGCGTGAGTCAGCACGCCCCGCCGCCGAGGACCGCCGTGGGGTGGCGCAGCGGCAGGACCCGGCACAGTGAGACACGATCACTCCGGCATTACTCCAGGTGAAACAGCCGGCGGAGCGCGGCTCGCCCAAGCGCTTGCTCAAGCCACGCCGCCTGCCGGGCGGCCCCTGCCTGCCCGATCCGGGGCGCATATGGCAGCGGGCCGAAGACCGTGACCCCGGACAGCCGCCGCAGCGCGTCCGGGTTGGTCCGCTCCGCCAAACGCCCGGCCGCATTCTGCGATGGCCGCCCCGCAGCGTTGACGATGATGCCGGCGAGCGGCACCTTGGCACGCCGGGCCGTTTCAAGCGAGAGGAGCGTGTGGTTCAGCGTCCCCAGCGCGGGCCTCGCGACCAGCAGCAGCGGCAGCCCCATCCGCTTCACCAGAGTGAGTACGGTGTCGCGCGCCGTGAGCGGCACCAACAGCCCGCCAATCCCTTCCACGATGACGCCGTTGTGCCGTGTCAGGAGCCGGCGGTAGGCGGACAGGACGCGCGCGAGGTTGACCCGGCGCCCTGCGCGCTCCGCGGCAATGAGCGGCGCGAGCGGCTCGGCGAAGCAGACCGGATTGACCAATGACCAGGCATCGTGCTGTCCTGCAGCCGCCGCCAACAACACCGCGTCACGCGACACCAGGCGACCGCTGCGGCAGGGCCCTCCGCCCGTCGCCACCGGCTTCATGATCCCGACGTCGAGGCCGCGCATCCTGCACCACGCGGCAAGCGCCCCGGCCACCACCGTTTTGCCGACCCCGGTATCGGTGCCGGAGACGAAGAGCCCTCGAACCCTCTGCTTACGCATCGCTGCCCCGCCTCTGCAGTCGTGCGAGCGCGCGCCCGAGCGCGTCGACGTGGGACGCCGTATGCGCGGCCGTCACGCTGATCCGAAGCCTCGCCGTCCCGCGCGGCACTGTCGGCGGACGGATCGCCGGCGCCCAGGCGCCGCGGCGCCAGAGAGCGGCGGCCCATTGCCCTGCGCGTTCAGCTGTGCCGGCCATGACCGGAAGGATATAGGACGCCTCTCCGGTCCAGGGCGGCGCGGCATGGCCCGCGAGCTGGCGCACCCGCTGCCAGAGCCGCGCGCGCCGCTCAGGCTCACGCGACACGATCGTCAGCGCCGCCAGGGATGCCGCTACGACCGGGACGGACAGCGCGGTGGAATAGATGAACGTCCGCGACCGGTTATGGAGGTATTCGATGAGGGGCGCAGGACCCACAAGGAACCCTCCCTGGCACCCCAGGGCCTTCCCCAGCGTGCCGAAATACAAGAGCCGGCTGTGCGGCACGCGGCACGCCTCCGGCGTCCCACGGCCGGTGGGACCCAGCGCGAACGCGCCATGCGCGTCGTCGACATACAGGATCGCGCCGTGCGCGTCAGCCGCCGACAGAAGCTCGCGGAGGGGCGCCTGGTCGCCGTCCATGCTGAAGAGCCCCTCGGTCACCACCAGCCGCCGGCGTGCCTTGCCTGAGCGCGCGAGGACGGCCGCCAGGTGCTCCGGGTCGTTGTGGCGGAACACGCGAAGCCGCGCGCGCGAGGCCCGGGCCGCGTCCACGAGGCTTGCGTGGGCGAGCCGGTCAACGACCACGAGATCCTTGGGGCCGAGCACGGCGCCGAGAATGCCCAGGTTGGCCAGATAGCCGCTGGAATAGACGATCCCCCGCGCAGCGCCGAACCACGCGGCGAGCGCTTGCTCCAGGCGGTCATGCAAGGCGGTGGATCCGGCGAGCAGGCGGGAGGCCCGCGCTCCCACGCCCCAGGATGCGGCAGCACCGGCCGCCGCGTCGGCTAATGCGGGATGGGCGGAAAGCCCGAGGTAGTCGTTCGAGCACCAGTTGACGACCGTGCGGCCGTCCACGCGGACCGTGGCACCGCGCACTGATTGGAGCGTCCGGAGGGACCGGCGGAGCCCTTCGGCGCCAAGCGCCTCAAGCTCCCGGGTCACGTCGGAGAGGAGCGCCTCGAGCGGCGGCGCGGCTAGCGGACGACCATCGGGAGGAATTCGGTTGAGCCGAACACCCCGAAGAGGCCGTGGGATTTGAGCCATGCGCCGCGCTTCAGGTACCCGAGCGCCGGGCCGATGACGTTGGCCCCCATGGTGGTCTCATCGCCCAGGAGGAATGTGTGGCTGGAGCGTTTGCCCTCAAAGGTCGTGCCGGTCAGGGTCATCCTGGTCGACACCGGCTTCTTCGGGTGCCGCGTGTCCATGACCCCGCCGACCTCGACTTGGTCGAGCCGGTCAACGACCCCGACGCGCTGCAGCAGGATATCGTCCGCGTGTTCCATCCGCCGCAGCTCGAGCAACCCGTTCGTCCGCTCAAGCAGCGCCTCCACCTCGGCATCCGACATGGCCTTGGCCCGCTCGACCGAGTACCCGGGCAGGTGCGCGATGTCTTCGCGGATCGTGGCGCGGTAGGCGTCCCAGTTCGCGATCCCGACGCCCCACCAGATGTCGACCTTCTCGACTTCGACAAACGATTGCGCCGCCAGCACGGCCGCGGCCGCGAGGGTACCCGGGGTGGCGCCGCAGCCGGTCAGCACCACGCTGCGGGCCTGCTTGACCGCAGCGTCCAGCGCGAACATCTGCGCCACGGCCCGCGTCCGCTTGAGCACGTCCACGAAGACGAGCGACGCCCTGGCGTCGGCAAAGCGGCGGATCACGCCGGGAATGAACTCGTTCGGCAGGTTCGGCAGCGCGATCAGGACCGCATCGAGCGACGGGGCCAGCGCCAGCACCGCGCCGAGCGGATCGTCGCAGTGGCGCGCCTCGACGGCCGAGGCCACCGCGACGCCGCCGGACAGCGCCCTGCCCTGCGTCTGAACGGCGTGCCGGTATCCGTCCACGAGATCTCCGGAGATGCTGCTCAGCAGCGCCGCATCAAGCCCCTCGGATGAGCTCACGATGCCATGGCTGTCGCAGATCGCATCGAGCGACAGCTCGCGCTTCATGCCGATGATGCGGCAGGCCACCTTGCCGAGCCCTCCGGCGCCGAGAACCGCCAGGCGGATCCGGTCGTGCGGGGGTGTGGTCATGGGTCCTCCACGTGCGTGAGACATCGAATGCGGTATCTCACCGTTCGAGCCAGGTCTGCCGGCAGGACTCCCGCTCAATCAGTTCGGTGGGCAGCAGGACCTTGGTCGGGCTCTGCTTCTTGCCGCCGACATGCTGCCACACCATCTCGATCCCGGTTTGGCCCATCAGGTCCAGCGGCTGGCGGATCGTGGTGAGGGGGACCCGGCCGTGCGCGGCGACCGGGTTGTCGTCGAACCCGACGACAGAGAGCTCTTCCGGCACGCGGATGCCCTTCGCCAGCGCCACGTTGATCGCCTCGAGCGCCATCTCATCGCTCCCGACGAAGAGCGCTGTCGGACGGTCCTTGAGGCTCAGCAGCGTTTCGGTCGCCGCCCGGGCGCTCGGCAGACTGAAGTCGCCGAAGCGGATGTAGTCGTCGCGCACCGGCAGGTCCCGCGCCTTCATCGCCTTGACGAATCCGTCGAGCCGGTCGAGCCCGGCCTGCGTCTTGAGATCGCCCGTGATCGTCGCGATGTCCCGGTGACCCAGGCGCACCAGATAGTCCACGACCCGCTCGGCCGCCATCTTGTTGTCGATCGACACGCAGCTGACCGGCAGCTCCTCGAGGTGGTGGTTCAGAATGACCGTGGGCAGGCCTTCGTCCATCGTGCGGTCGAGCAGCTCCTCGCAGCCGTCGATGTCCACGAACACGACCCCGTCCACCGCTGAGGTGTTGATGAAGCTCTTGCCATCGGTCACGTGGAGCAGGAGGTCGCAGCGCAGCTTCTCCGCCGCCATCCCGACGCCGCGGATGACCTGCAGCGCGTAGTAGGAATGAAAGATGCCTTCGAAGCGCGGGATGATGAGCCCCACCGTGTTGGTCTTGCCGGAGGCGAGGCGCTGGGCATTGGGGTTGGGGCGGTACTTCAGCCTCTTGATCGCCTCCTGGACCCGGCGGGAATTCTCCTCGGAGACGGTGTTGACCCCGTTGATGACGCGCGACACGGTGGTCGTGGACACCCCGGCGGTCTTGGCGACTTCAGCGATGTTGATCCGCTTCATGGCTGTTCACTCGCGAGCATCTGCCCTCCATTAGGATGCACGAGCTGAGCGGTGACGAAGATCAGCAAATTGGACCGCTCAGCCGAGTCGGATTCCTTGCGGAAGAGCTTGCCGACGACCGGGAGCCTGCCGAAGAACGGCACGCTCGTCACCGTGCGCCCCGTCGTATCTTTCATGAGGCCGCCCAGGACCACGGTTTCGCCGTTGTCGACCACGACACTGGTTTCCAGATTGCGCGACGTGAACCGCGGCAGCGTGACTTCGCCGCCGAAAGAATCGTCGGTCTTCTTCTCGCTGACTTCCGGCTTGAGCGCCAGCGTGATCGTCTTCCGGTCCTGCCCGACGCTCGGCGTCACATGCAGGAGGATGCCCAGGTCCTTGGTCACGAAGTCCTGCGGCACGTTCACGAACCGGGTCTCGCGCGTTCCGCTGACGACATCGGCAAAATCGCCGTCGCTGTTCAAATCCTCACGGACCACGGACGCTTCGAACCGCGTCGCGTACACGAACTCGGTCACGATCTTGATGGTGGCGGTCTGGTTGTTCAGAGTCGTCACCCTCGGTGCCGAGAGGGTCTTCGTCTTCTTGTTCTCGGTCAGGGCGTGGAGCACCGCCTGGTACTGCGTCCCGCTCAGGATTCCTTGCAGCGTCAAGTTTAGCGCATTTCCGGACGTTTGGTTGGTAAAATTGGTGAAGTCCGTTTTGGTCCCGCGCAGCAGCGTGCCGAGGCTCGAGAGCTGCAGCCCAGCACCCGCGCTGCCGTCCCCGGCCCCTTTTTTCGTGAGGGTGGCGTTCCCCGTCAATTGGGCGTCAAAATTCCACTCGTCCGTGTCCGTCGCGGTGAGCTCGATGAACCGGGCCTCGATGCTGATCTGCGCCGGCGCCACATCGAGCTGCGCCAGCAGCCCCTCGATCTCCTGCAGGTAGTACGGCACGTGCGTGACGATCAGCGATCCGCTGCGCTCATCCAGCACCATCGCGCTGTCGCCGAGCTGCGGCACGACCTCTTCGAGGATGTCCTTGACCGTCTTGAGCTCCCGGATCGCGGTGGCCTTCAGCGCGACGCTCTCCCGCGTGGCGGCCAGCGGCTCGAACGCGGCGAACAGCCCCGGCCCCTGCTCGAGCGGGAACACGCGGGTCTCCATGGGCTCGGACTCGATCTCCTCCCGCGTGGCCACCCAGATCGTCCCATCGTCCCGGCGGTACAGCAGCCCCTGGCCTTTCACGAGGTAGTCGAGGGCGTTGCGCAGCGGCATGTCCACGAGATGCACCGTCACCGGCCGGCCGAGGGTCTTGGCCTTCTCGGAGAGGATGAGGTTGACGCCGGCGCTTTCGGCGAGAAACGCCATCGCGGCGCTGAAATTCACTTCCTGGAAGTCGGCGCTGATCGGCGCGAGCAGGCGATCATCGAGGGTCAATGCGGCGGGTTGCGCCACAGCGAGTCCCGGCGCCAGCAGGAGCGTGACCGACAGCACCACCCCTGCGCCGCGTCGGGCCCTGTGTGCTCCGTGCATGCCACTGGCGGAGAGCGCTACGTGGTTTGGCCGCGCGGCGCCAGGAGCCGCGCAGTGATGAAGATCAGGAGGTTCTTTCGCGTGCTGGTGTCCTCACGCTGGCGGAACAGCCCGCCGACAACCGGGAGGTTGCCGAAGAACGGCACCTTGGTGAGCGTCTCGGTCGTCGTGTCTTTCATGAGGCCGCCGAGCACCACCGTCTGGCCGTCCTCGATCTGGATGCTGGTGGTCAGCTGGCTCGAGGTGAACTCCGGCACCGTGACCCCGCCGCCGAGGCTGCGGAACTGGCTGAACTGGCTGACTTCAGGCGCCAGCACCAGCGTGATGGTCTTGAGGTCCTTGCCCACGCTGGGGGTGACGTTGAGGAGGATCCCGATGTCCCGCTTCTGCAGGTCCTGGGGCACGTTGGCGAACTCGGTCTCCCCGGCGTCGTCAAAATCGCCGTCGCCATTGGTGTCGAATTGGATCAGCGACACCTGGTAGCGGGTCGGGTAATTGAACTCGTCCACCACGCGGATCGTCGCGGTCTGGTTGTTCAGAGTCGTCACGCGCGGCGCTGAGAGCGTCTTGCTCTTCTGCGATTCCTCGAGCAGGTGGAGGACCGCTTCGAACTGCACGCCGGTCAGCACCCCTTGCAGCGTGACATTGGCGCCTTCGCTCTCCCGCGAGAGCGCCGGGAACTTGACCCCGCCCCCGCTCGCCACCGCATGGCCCGGCCCTTGGCCTCCGACGGCCGCGCCGGTCTTCTTCAGCGCCAGGTCGCCGGTGAGGATGGACTCAACACCCAGGTGCTCGAGATCGCTCAGCGTGAGCTCGATAAACCGCGCCTCAATCAGCACCTGCAGCGGCGTCACGTCGAGCTGGCTCAGAAGGCGCTCGACCAGCCGCAGGTGCTCGGCGGTATTGCTGATGATCAGGGCCCCGCTGCGCTCATCCACGACCAGCTTGCTGTCGGGCGGCTGCGGCACCGTCCGCTGGATCAGATCCTTGATTGACTCCATGGTGAGCGCCGGATTGGGCTCAAGGGCCGCGGTCGTGAGCGCGAACGGTCCGAGGCCGTTCCGCAAGAAGAAGACTCTGGTTTCGATCGCCTCGTTGGTGAACTCTTCGGGGGCCGCGATCAAGACGGCATAGTCGGTGACGCGGTAGGCCAGCGCCTGGTTCTTCGCGAGATACTTGAGCGCGATCGCCAGGGGTGCCTCGCGGACATTGAGCGACACGCGGCGCGTCTTGAGGTCCAGCTGCGGCGACGGGACGATGCTGATGGACGCGGCATCGGCGATGAAGTCGAGGACATCCGCCAACGGCACGTCCGTGAACTCGAGGGTGATGGGTTGGCGCAACTTGTCCGCCATCGCCTGCTGCACCGGAGCGGACGCCGGCACGGCCCCCTTCATCGGCATCACGCGGACCGGCGGCAGCATCTGCGCCTTCATGACGTCGTTACGCATCGCCTGCTCATCAAGGAGCACGCGGCGCGTTAGCTGTTCTTCGGTGTCCTTCAGTTTCGCGAGCTGCACGTCGTGCAGCAGGGCCTGCGCCGCCGGATGGCCGGGATCAAGCGCCAACGCCCGCTGGAGCCAGTCGACTGTTTGATCGAGCCGGCCGTCCTTGCGGGCCATCTTCGCGTGTTTGAGGAGCGTGTCGATTTCAAGCCGCCGCTCAGCCAGCTCGCGTTCGAGCTCCGCCACGCCGGGCGCGGCCCCGGAACGCGCGGCGTGGGCGCGGTGCCCTGCCAGCTGCGTCTCCGCGCGGACGATCCAGCGCTGCGCGTCGCGCACGAGGGGATGCTCGGGCGCCAACGGGGCGAGCTGCTGGAACACGCTGACGGCCGCGTCGAACTCCCCTTGACGGTACAGCGCCATGCCGCGCTTGTAGAGCATCTTCAGTTCGCGATCGCGCGCATCGGCGATCTGCGCGCGCGTCTGCGTGGCGTGCTTCGCGATGGCGGCCGACTTCTCCCGGACGATCTTCGCGGCCAGCCGCTCGGCTTCCTTGCGCAGTCGCGCGTGATTGCGGACGGCTTCAGCCTGCGCCGCCTCCAAGGCCTTCTGTGCTGTGGTCATCAGCCTCAGCGCAGCCGGGTGGGTGGCATCGAGTTGGAGGACCTCGCGGAATTCGGCCTGCGCCTTGGCATACTGGCCCTGGCGCAGCAGCGCTTCGCCCATCGCGAAGTGCTCGGCGATCAGGCGTTGGGGATCGATGTGGATGTCGTACCCGGAAGACTCGGAGGGTGTAGCGGAGCTGGACGTTTGCGCGTCCTGCGCGCCGACTTGTACCGCGGTCGCGGTGATGACTGAGAGCACTGCGAGGAGCCGCAGGCTGCTCCCGGCTCTTCCCAGAGAACGAATTGCAACCTCCTCAAGGCCTACTGGCTGCCGCCTTCAACGGCACGACGACAGCGTCGTTCGTTTGTGGGTCCGATAATACCACCTGGCTCTCGGCGATGTCAAGCACTTTGAACCCCCTAACCTCTTGTCCGGCTTCGAGAAAGTACGTTTTTCGGACCGCCGTATCTTCCAGAATCGCCCGTTCGCGCGGCCCCATCCGTACGCGTCCTTTGTAGACGAAGATGGGAGCTGCCGGCTCGACCGTTCCGCCGGCCTTGCCGGCGCCTTCTCCGCTCTCCGGCGGAAGCACGACCGCACGCCGCTCAGGGGAAAATGGGTTCGCCGCCACGATGCCTGCGGCGATCTCCGGGGTGAGCAGTGGGGCGGTTCCGGGATCGCGCGGCAAGGGATAGGCGTCTTTCACGCGGTTCCAGGATTCCTGCCCAGGATCAGCCGCCGGTGCTGCAAGCGTACGGGCGCGCCACCACCAGCTGCCTCCGGCGGCGCATGCCAGGATGAGGAGGACGCCGATCGACCATGAGGCCGGCGCAGCGCCCCGCTCACTCCGCATCGCGCGCCTCCGCCGGCTTCGCGCGCCGTCCTGCGCGCCGCTCAACTGCGGGTGCTGCTGCCGCCGGCGGCGGCGGATTCGCGTCGAGCACCAAATACCGGGCGAGCAACAGCTCGCCGTCCAGGCTCTCCGGGGCTGCGGCCGGCGCGAGATGGATGTCGCGCACATCCACAAGCGGACGCACCCGCTCAAGCGCCGCCAGAATCTTCACGACCTGCGGCAGCGTCGCGGAGAACCGGACGCGGACCGGCACCCGCAGCAGGAAGCCGCCACGGTGCGCCTCATCAGGCACCGTCTCAGGATCCTCGACCTTGAATGACCCCAACTGGCTCACCCCTTGCTCGAGCAGCATCGCCGCCGTCTCCTGGATCACGGAGACCTGGATCAGCAGGCGGGCGACCGTGTCGGACGGCGGCAGCTCCTTCGGAAATCCCAGCAGCTCAGGCGCCGGCATCGCGCGCGCGGTCGAGAGCCGCTCCACCATCCGCTGCATCTCGTGGAACCGCTCCTGAAAATAGAGCTGGGGATCCGCGCTCGCGGAGCCGGCGACCGGCGAGGCGGACGCGGCCGCCTCGAGCGCTGCGCGGTAGCGGTCCTGCAGCGCGGCCTCGCGCGACGTAAGGTAGTCCATGACTTCCTGCGTCGGCGGAATGCCGCCGCTGATGCCCAGCCGTTTCAGCGCCCCGCGCCGCTCAGCGATCTGGCTGTCCACCGCCTGGAGGCTGACGCGCCACGCCGCCGTCCCGGCGAGCGCGGCGGCGCTCACGATCGCGGCGGCCAGCGGGACCCACGCGACGGCCCGCTTTGATCCGACCGCGTTCATGACGCGTTCCCGGTTGCCGCAGGCGTGAACTGCACCTCGATCGAAAACACGACGACCTCGCGCCCGCTCTCGGCGTCCGGCGTCACGGTCGTGGCGAGCGGCCGGACCGCCGCGACCCCTGGGAGCGCCTTCAACCGGTCGAGCAGCTGCGTCACGTCCTGAAACGCTTTCCCGCGCCCTTCCAGCTGCGCCGTCACGCCGGGGGCCTTCGCGCAGTCGAATTTCGTCAGCCAGACCGTATCCGGCAGCGCCCCGGTGATGCTGGCCAGGAGCTGCCCTGCTCTCGGCGCGTCGGCGCAGAGGCGCAGCAGCTGCTGCCGGCGCTGCTCGGTCGCATCTTGCCGCTGCAGCAGCGCACGCACTTCAGGCCGCAGGCTCTGATAGAGCTGCTCGCGCCGGGAGAGCGCCTGCAGCACCCGCAGGCGCCGGGCGCGGACTTCGAGCATGCCGCTCGCGCCGAAGCCGATCGCGGCGGCAAGGCAGACACCGCCGGCGATGGTTGCGGCCCGCTGGACCCGATCCGCCTGGTCGGCCGCTTGCAGGCCGGCGAGCAGATTGACCGGCACGCGCGCTTCGCCCTGCCCTTGCAGCGCGAGGCCGACCGCTGCGGTCAGCCGCTCCGGATGGTCGCCAAACGCCCCGCTCACCACCTGCGACGGCGTGAACCGTTCGACCTTCGGCGCAGCGGCGCCCCCCATGACCTGGGCGAGCCGCCCGGCGTCCTCGGTGGAGCCGACCATCCACACCGTTTCCACTGGGAGGCTCACGGCCGCCTGCACCGCACGCCACGACGTGCCCAGCTCGTCCCAACACCGCTCGCGCGATGCGCCGGTGATCGTGATCACCTCGAGGGCGCCGCGCTTCAGGACAATCCATTCGGCCGTCGGCAGGTGGCTGACGTTCAGCAGCACCGCTTCCGGCGGGAGGCTGGTCCCCGGCCGCCGCCCCTGCCAGGCATTCAACACCGCAACCGGCGTGACGCCCACGGCCCGCACGGACAGGCCTGCCCGCTGGCAGCAGGCGATCCGTTCGGCCAGGAGCGAGCGGCGCATGGCGGCGACCACGGCGCCGCGCGGGCCAGACTCACCGGGCTTCGATGCGGTCGAACCGTTCGACGGCGCGAGCCACTGGTAGTGCCAGGCGGCCGCGCCCACATCAAAGGGCAGCTGCTGCTGCAGCTCGAATTCAACTGCGAGCGAGGCCCGGCGGAGGTTCACGATGAGGGGAGTGACGGTGGAGAGGATGACGGAGGTACCGGGGATCCCGAGCACGACCGGAGAACGGATGCCGAGGGTCCGGCGCACCTGGGACAGCGCGCGGGTGAGGGCGTCTCGGTCGGACGTGTCGGCGGCCGTATCGTCGGCGCCGCGCAGGACGGCTCGCCCGCTCGTCCGTTCGACCACCGCGGCCCGGATGCCGGATGGACCCAGCTCGATTCCGATACTTACCGCCATAGACCTATTGTGAAATGTCGAGCGTCGAATGTCGAGCGTCGAATGCAAGCGCCGCCGTTATTCGACATTCGTCATTCGGAATTCAACACTCCGCCAGCACTCCTATTCGAGGCGCCAGAGTTTGATGGGTGGGCCCTTGGGAATCGTCAGCATCTGCGGCTCGACCCCGACCACCCAGGTCCGCTCCGCCGGCGAGGGATCTTCCTCGTCCGCCTGGATGCCGGGGGTGCCGTTCACTTCTTTGGCCGCCTTCACGCGGAAGTAATGGTTGCCGTACACGAGCGCATCCATGGTCGCGGTCCCCGACGCGTTCCATTCCGACCACGTCTCATGGTCGAACGCGTAGGCGAACACGCAGTCCTCTTCCGGACACAGGAAGCGGAACGTGGCGCTGCGGTCAGGCGAGAAGCCCGCCGGCCCGCCGGTCAGCACGGTGTCCGGCGAGAGGAGCCCCAGGTCGATCGTATCGGCGACCGGCGCTGACAGGTTGCCGGCGCCATCCGCGAACTTCACGTACACCTGGCGCGTCCCGCGGATGGCGGTGAGCCGCCAGAGCTCGCGGACCGTGACGTACGGCTCTTCGACATAGCCGGAGGCTTCCTCGTTGCTGACGAGCATGCGGGTCACGCCCGAGGTGTCATCGGACGCGCTCAGATTCAGCGTCACGTGGACGCTGGTGGTCATGGTGGCCCCGGCGTTGATCGCGAGAGTACCGACCGGCGCCTCGGTGTCGATGGTCACGCTCCAGACAAGCGGGGCCAGCGCGTTGCCGACCAGGTCCGCGACCCTGAGCTCCAGGCTGTTCGGCCCCTCGCGCCACGTCCCGCCGCTCAGGGTGAGGAGCCCGGTCGCTTCATTGAACGTGACCGGCGCCGCGGCGCCGTTCAGGAAGAGGCGCACGCCGGCCTGCGGCACGCCGCTCGACCCGTCGGACACCGTCGCGGTGACCGGCGGAGCCGTCACGTTGAGGAGCGCGCCGGGGGACGGCGCGTACGCGGGGATGGCCGGCGGGGTGGTGTCCACCCAGAGTTCGAACGATCGCACCGTCCCGCTGTTGCCGGCGGTGTTGAGCGCCTTCACCGAGAAGGTGCGCTTGCCGTCAGCCAGCCGCGGCAGCGCGCTCGTGGCGATGTTATGGGAGGTGCCGGCCGTGTCCACGATGTCATCGGGCGCTGCGTCGATGGCGAAGCTGTAGCCGGCGACGTCCGGCGCATTCGGCGGGGCCTCCCAGATGAAGATCGGATCCTGGTCCCGCTGCCAGCTCTGCGCCGCGATGTCGGTCCCGACCGGGCCGGTCTTCGCGTACAGGACGGCGATGTCGAGGTCCGTCGGGTTGGTCTCTTGGGTCGTGGAGGCCGTGGCCCCGATGAAGCCGGGGGCGATCCGGTACCGCGAGCCGCTGAGGCGATGGCCGGCAACCGCGTCGCCGACCGATGACTGCTGCTGGTACCTTGACGTGGTCGCGCGGCCCCCGCCCTGGTTGGCCGCTGCTGACTCCAGCTTCTTGCTCCCGCCGCTGCTCACCGCCGCCATCACGGGGCGGGGGGCAAGGGGCAAGGGGCAAGGGAAGGGGATGTCGGACGCCATGAACAGCATGAGCAGGAGGGTTGTCACGGCGCGTCCCGTGCCCCGTGCCCCGTGTCTCTTGCCCCTGCTGTCCGGCCCCTTACTCCTGATCATCACCGCTCCACGATGGTCTCGACCCGCTGCGACGCATCGGCCCGTTCCCCGTCCATCGCCTGGCCGAGACTCAAGATATGGAAGATGTCCGACCGCGTCGTCAGCAGATGCGCCATCTGCCGGAAGACCGCGAGCTTCGTCTCTTCATCCGCGCTCAGGACGTCGCCCAGCAGCATGTCTCCGATGCCGCGGCCCTTGCCATCCTGGTCGCCGTAGGGACGCCCGGCGATGAGCCGCGACGCGATGGCATCGGTCATGCCCGGCAGCGCCCTCAAGACGGCCAAGGGCGCGGTGTTGACGTTCACGGGCCCGACCCGGACCAGCTGCGGGTCCAGCCGTACGGCGTCCACGTGGCAGACGCCGCTCGGCGAGGCGCACCGCACCTCGAGCCGCAGCGTGCCCGGGGCCGTCGCGCCGCTGCCGATCGTCACCCGGCCGATCACCATCCGTCCCTGCGCATCGGTCGAGAGCTCCGGCGACCACGCCCCGTATTGGCCATCCGCCTGCTCCCACCGGACCGCCATCTGCTCGCCGGCCCATCCGTAGATACTGAACCGGTACGCCCCGTCCGGCACATCCTCCCACTGCCACCGGCCGGCAGCGGCCGCAAGGGCTGGGTCGGTGTGGACGAAGCTGCCGTCGGCATGCTCTTCCCACGCCGCATCCGCGCCTGCGCCATCCCAATGGCCCTCGGCTTCGAGACGGTATCCTTCCACGGTCAACCGGTCCACGATCTTCGCCAGATCCTCGCTCGAAAACGGCCGCCACGGCGCGCCGCTGGGTAGTCCTGCCAGCTCGCCCACCCCGGCCAGGGGCCGGCTGAGGATGCTCACTTCTTCGGCCGGATCGTGCACGATCGTCTCCACGCCGACAACCTCCTTCAATCCCTCATTGTCGTTGCCCCGCGCCGGGGTGTAGAGCTGCAGCGACGGATACCATCGGTCATCCATGCCGTCGCTGTCCGTGTCCTCCACGACGCTCGGATCGGCTTTCTCGAGGCTCTGGAATCCTGCCACTGTCGTGAGCGGCAGCGGGTACTCGACCTCATCCACGACCGCAGCACCCTGCCGCAGCATCAGGCGGGTCATCCCGCCGGATGGCACGTCGGTCTTCAGCCAATCATCGTCAGGGGACGGCGCGCCCCCCGTGAATGCCAATTGCACGGCCGGCGCTCCGGCCGGGAGCTCCCACACGCCGCGGGCTGAAATGCCGTTGCCGCCCAGCGTCCCTTGGCCATCGTCCAGATCCACCGCGGCGAGCAGGACGCCATGAGCCGCAATCTTGGCCCCGGCCGGCAGCGTTGCCTGCCGTCCGCCGGCCAATTCGCCGTCAATCGTCCAGCCGGAAACATCGATCTCGCCGTCACTTAGGTTGATCAGCTCGACGTACTCTCCGTCCGGCTGGACAGAGACTTCCACCCGCTTCAGATAGTATGTCTGTCCCGAGGCGGTCTTGCCAATAGCGAGCCGTATTTTCCCGTCCGACCCCACGGTCAGGGTGGCCGGGTGGCGCTCGCCGTGCCGCAGCAGCTGGGTCGTCGAAGCGATCCGCACGAGCCCGACGGTCTGTCCGGCTGCGGTGCCGTAGACCCGCACGTAGTACCGGCCGGCTTCCAGGGCGCTGTCCCAGTCCCAGGTGGCCTCGCCGGCGCCGGCGTTCTCGTAATGGTCGGAGCCGACCGACTTGCCCCAATCGGAGCTCTGCGCATCGAACCGGCAGGCAGCCGATGCCCCGCAGATGTCGGTTTCAAACGGAGCGACCGGCTCCACCATGAGCTCATTGAACCGGACCGCCTCGATGCCGCGCATCCCGATGCCGCCGGTCGCCTCTTCCGACACGAGCTCGATGCCGCGGAAGGCGCAGGCCGTCCCAGGCGCCTCGCGGTTGGCGACATCGATCCTGACCGTGCCAGTGAGCGTGAAGGTGCCGACCAGCTCGCCGTCGGTCACCGAGGGCTTGGTTTGCCCGGCGATCGAAATGTCGCCGACTGTGGCGCCGGGCAGCCCGCGCGCGAGAATCTGGAATGAGCCGCTCGGAACGTCCACCGACCATGACAGCGCCTCACCGGCCGTATCGCTCGCGTAGTGCCCCGACGGCTCCGCCTCCCACGCCCAGCCGCCTTGCGGCCCTTGGTTCGGGATCCAGAGCGTCTGGGACGACTTGCTGAGCCGCGACAGATCGACATCGCGGTCCGCGTAGTCGGCCATGTTGGCGGCCGCCTGCCAGGGATCGCTTACGCCCGCTTCCAGCAAGACGGTGAGCAACTCATCGGCGGTGGCGGTGTTCACGTTGACGCGCGCGTGGCCTGCGACGCTCATGTTGGCGTCCCGGCTGTAGACCGTGGCCACCTGGGAGAGCCGGCGGAGCTCCTCCTCGCTCACCCCCGCAATCCCCGCCACCTCTTCGAGCGCCTCGATCCGCCGGTCGTCGCCCCGCAGCGCGAGCGGCTGATATTCGTCCGCGTCGTCGATCGCCCCGTCGCCGTCATCGTCGGCGCCGGCGCGGCCGGGCCCACCATCGGGCCCTGCGCGGTGGGCTTCGATCGCGGCGGCGGCGGCGGCGGCCCGTTCCGCCGTGAGACCGGCGTCGCGCAGCACCGCGCTCAGATCGATCGCGCCCGGCGCGCCCGGCGCGGAGCCGGCATATGCCGCGTTCAGGTTCGCCTTGCCGGTCTCATCGGCGACCTGCAGGGCATAGCGGCCGATCACCGCCTGCGCGGCATCCGTCATCGGCCACCAGCGCGACTCGGGCTCGCGGTCGCCGTCCACATCGCTGTCGGTCCCGCGCAGAGCCTGCATCCAGGCCTCCCCCGGCTCGTCGATCCGCGAGCCGACCCGGTCCTCATCCAGCACCGCGCGCGCCACGCTCACGCCGGCCTCTGCCGCGTACTTCGCGCGCGTGGTAGACACGAACGACCGGGCCGCCTGCGTTTCGAGATGCATGGAAAACGCGAAGGTGACGCCGAGGATGCCGACGACGGTCAGCAGGCTGACCACGATGAGGAGCGCGATGCCCCGCTCGGCCTGCGCGCGGCGGGCGTTCATGAGGTGGGAATCGACACGATGGTTTCGAACCGTTCGGGCGCGCGCCGCCCGATCGTCATGACGATGCGCACCGCTTTGGGGAGCGCGCCGGCCTCCGGCGCGCCGTCGCGGGCGTCCCACCCGTCGCGCCAGGCCGCACCGTCGAAGTAGGCCATGTCCAGCTCGCCGACGTCCCGGCCGCACAGCTCGCGTTCGCCGGTGGCATAGTCGCCGTCGCCGGAGACGTCGTCGTGGCAGAACAGCCGGCCTTCCGCCGTCACCCAGTACCCCCGTTCCACGATGCCGGTCCGGCCGGAGAGCCGCCCGGCGAAAAACAGCTCATCCGACACGCTGTCCTCGCGCAGGTGCTCGCCGCCTGCCCCGCTTAAGCCCACCAGTGGGTAGCGCGGGCTGGCCACCGCCGAGGACAGCTCGCGGCCCAGCAGGTCGAAGAGGAGCCTGGCCTGCTGATACCGCTCGGTCCCCAGCTCGCCCGCCTGCCAGGCCCGCGTGACCCCGCGGAAGATGAGCACGGTGGAGGAGCCCACCGTCACCAGGATGGCGAGCGCGACGAGCAGCTCGACGAGGGTCAGGGCGCGCGTGCTACGATCCATCGCCGCGGAGATACGTGCTCAGGGTGAGCTCGCGCGGCCGCTGCTCCTCGGTCCAGCGCACCGTCACCTCGACCGTTTTGAGGCGCGAGTCGTCCACGAGCGGCTCAACCGCCGCGCGGCGGATCCGGGTTGCCACATCGAACCCGCCGTCCTCCGACACCGTTTCTCCCTCAGTCAGGCTGTCCCACTCCGCCAGCTTCAGCGACTCGATCGTCCGCTGCGCCGTGATCGCGGCAAGGCTGCGTGTCTGCGAACGACGCGACGCCCTGAGCCCCACCGGAAACACCCGGATGGCGCCGAAGAGCCCGGTGGAAAGAATCGCCAGCGCGATCATAATTTCGATCAGGGAAAAGCCAGCCTTGGGGCGTGGGGCGTGGGGCGTGGGGCACGGGACTGTCGAACACCGACCCTGCCTCCTGCCCCCTGCCCCCTGCCCCCTGATCATCCGAGGAGCTTGGTGAGCGAGAGGAGCGGCATGAACATCGCGATCACGATAAAGCCCACGACCCCGCCGACAAACAGGATGAGCGCCGGCTCCAAGAGCTGGGTCAGCCCGGCCAACTGCACGTCGACCTCTTCCTCGTAGCTGTCGGCGAGCTGCATCAGCATCCGGTCCAGCTGCCCGGTCTCCTCGCCCAGCGCGACCATCCGGCTGACCAGCGGCGGGAACACCCCGGAGAGCTCCATCGGGCGCGCGAGCGATTCGCCGGCCTTAAGGCTGCGCTCCACGTCCTGCAGCGCGTCGTCGATCACCGCGTTCGTCACCGTCGCCCGCACCGTTTCGAGGGCGCTCAAGATGGGCACACCGCTGGCGATCAGCGTGCCGAGCGTCCTGGCGAAGCGGCCGATGAGGAGCCGCTCCACCAGCGAGCCGATGACCGGCGCACCCAGCACCGCCTGGTCCAGGAACCGACGGCCGGCGCGGCTCTGCGCCAGCGCCCGCAGAAGGCCTGTGAGTCCTGCGAGACCCGCCAGCACCGCCCACCACCATTGCCGGCACGCCGTCGAGATCGCCACGAGGATCCGCGTGGGCAGCGGCAGCGCCGAGCCGAGCTCGGTGAACATCGTCAGGAACGTCGGCACGACGAAGGCCATGAGGATGGCGAGGATCGCCACCGCGGCCACCATGACGAAGGCGGGGTACATCAGAGCGCTGCGGACGCGGTCCCGCAGCCGGGCCTGCTTCTCGAGGAGCTCCGCGAGGCGCTTCAGGATCTCATCGAGGAGACCGCCGAGTTCGCCGGCGCGGACCATGTTGACGTAAAACGGCGGGAACCACCTGGGGTGTGCGGCCAGCGCTTCGGAGAACTTGCTGCCGGATTCCACATCCGCGGCGATCGTCGTGAACACGTCGCGGAGGGGCCCGGGGTCGAGTTGTTCGCCGACGGTGTTGAGGGAGCGCAGGAGCGGCATGCCCGCTTTCACGAGCGTGGCGAGCTGCCGGGTGGTGAGGACCAACTGGGAACGGCCCGACCGGCGCATCCGGAAAGCGCCCCTGCGAGCCGGGGCCATCAGCGTGCCAGACTCCCTAGGACCCGCTTTGAACCACGACGTCGCCGGCTTGGACAGGCCCGGGCGTCTTCTGGCGGATCAGCTCCCCGGCGGAGAGCTGCGGGCGGACGCGCACGACGGTCGCGCGTCCGACGGTGCTGCCGCCGCGGATCACGTCAACGACCATGCCCACCACGACCCCGTCCTGACTGCCCTGGTCGATGACGATGAAGTTGTGCGGCTCGTTGACCTCGACCACGCGGCCCCGGACCGGCACCGACATGCCGGCCTGGTCCTTCCGGACGATGATGGGCGGCAGTTCGACCGCGCCTGCGATGACCGACTGCATGACGGCGGCAGCACCCGTGCCTTCAGCGCCCGAGCGGCTTCCCGCCGCGGTCGCAGGGCCGGAGGAGCTGGCTACGCTGAGCCCTGGGTACGGCCGGCTCTCGACCTCGCTGAGCTTGCCGGCCATCTCGCGATAGTCGCGGTCAAGCAGCGCGAGGCGCTCCCGGAGCCGGCTGACCGAGCGCTCAAGCTCGCTGTTCTCTTCTTCGACCCTCGAGAGGCGCTTTTTCGCGTCATCGCGCTCACCGGTCACGCCGTCGAGCTGGGCTTGCAGCACGACCCGTTCTTCGCTGAGCCGCTGGAACTTCTCCTGGAACTCCTTGAGCTCGCCCCGCGAACGCTCGAGGTCCGAAGCGGCGGTCGAAAACTGGTTGCGCAGCGACGTGAGGCGCTGCTCGAGATCCTGCCGGTCCTTGGAGAGGCCGTCAAGCTGCTGGCCGAGCTCCTGGTTCATCCGGTCGAGATCTGCCAGCTGCTTCTGGCTCTGCGCGAGCTGCTGCCGCACCTGCGCCAGCTGCTGCGACTGGCCCATGAACGCAAAGACGCCGCCGAGCACCACCACGGCGGCGACAACAGGCACAAGTACTTTCTGGCCCTTGAGGGGCGGCAGGCTAGGAAACGCCATCCCGCTCCTCGGTGCCCCGGAACTCCCCAAGCGGTGTTATGCTTGGATGAACACTTCGCGAATGATCCAACAGGCCGCTCCGAGCGCCACGGCGTTCTCGCCCAGCTGCGCTGGCAGCACATCCACCAGGCTCGCGGGCTCTTCGTACGCGTATTTCTTCACCGAGCGCCACGCCGGCTCGAGCAGCATCGACCCGGCCTTCTCGATGCCGCCGCCGATGATCACGACGTCGGGATTCAACAGGTTGACGAGATAGGCGATCCGGATGCCGAGCTGCATCGCCGCATGCTCGATCAGCTCCCGCGCGAGCTGGTCGCCGGCCTGGCCTGCCTGCAGCACCGTTTCAAGATCGATGGCTTCGAGCGAGCCCTGCGCCAACTCCTGGATCGTTGTGGTGTGGCCTTCCTCGATCAGCTTCTTCGCTTGCGACGCCAGCCCAAGGTCCCACACGTTGGACAGGACGAAGGAGGGGCTCTTGATCCACTTGAGGTAGTCGTCCTCCGACGGCAGGAACACGCCGAGCTTGCCGGCGCTGCCGCCCGAGCCCCAGTAGATGTGGCCGTTGATCATGAGGCTCGCGCCGACATCCGAGTAGAGGTAGATGACGTTCGACACCGGCCGGTCGAGGCCCAGCCGCGATTCCCCGTAGCCGGCGAGAATGGAATCCGCCCCCATCAGGACCGGCAGCCTCAGCTCGGCCTCAAGCTGATCGCGGACCGCCACATAGTTGGTGCGGGTGCCGAACCTCGAGGTATTGCGCACCGTGCCGGCCCGCTCATCCATGATGCCCGGGAGCCCGATGCCGATCCCCTGGATCTTCTTCACGTCGATGGGGCTCGACTTCAGGAATTCCTGGATCTGCCCGCCCAGTTCCTGCAGCACGTGGTCCATGCTCTCGGCCCCGGTCCGCGGCTTGACCATCCGGTGGACCACCTGGCCGCGGAGATCGGTGATCACGAACGTGGCCTGGGACTTGACCGAATCGAGCTGGCCGACGTCGATCCCGGCGACGTAGCCGGCCTTCGCGTTCAGCTCCACCAGGATCGGCTTGCGGCCGCCGGTCGAAATGTCGAAGCCGCGCTCAGAGACCAGCACCTGCTTGATGAACTGGTTGATATAATTCGACACCGTGACGATATTAAAGCCCGTGCCCTGGGAGAGTTCGGTGCGGGTCAGGGGGCCGCGTTGGCGCAGCAATTCGAGGATTTGGAGACTTTTTTCCTCACGCTCGGTGAGCCGGTGCTGCTCAACCAGCGGGGCGCGTCGTTTGATTGCAGGCGTCGCGTGAGTGGTCATCGTGTCACTCCATTTTTAAGTACTTTCGAAAGTTTGTCAAGGTAAAGGAGAGGAGAGCTGGAGAGATCCATCCTCGGCAATCTTCAGGCCAACAGCCCGTTCAACCACCGATTCGTGGCCGACATCTTCACCGCAGCGGATGACAGCGCCTAGGGTATATCGGCCTGGCTTGAGATGGAGCCCTGGAGCAACCACTCTGTACGTATCTCCCTCATGGGGGAGCAGGCCCCAACCCTTTGCGATGGGTACCCTCGCAACGACGCGGCCTCGAGTGTCATGGATCAAGAGATCGCCTCCAGGAATGATGTGGATATTGCTGTGGTTACGAATACGAATAGCCACGTCCAATCGGTCCGGCTGGGCCACGCCGGGGGTCGAAGCGGAATACGCCGCATCTATCTTGGTGATCTCGAAATCGATCTCCTCGCTCCCCTTGATCGGCACGTAGACAACCGCCCCAAGCCGGCTCGTCACGTCCACGGCACCGGACGCCCCATCGGACATCATGGAGAAGAAGACCTGCGCCCGCAACTCCCCTTTGGCCTTCTTCGGCACACGCACTCGATACTCGACCTGTGCACGCTGGCCAGGGGTCAAGCTGAACTCCGACGGATGAACCGTCATCCAGTCAACCTTGGCACGGTCGCCGCTAACGCCTCCGGTCCAATCAACCGGCTCCACGAGCACTTTGAGGGTCGCGGAGCCGGTATTCTGGACCTCAAAGATGCCGCTGTGGGTTTGTTTCGGCTTCGACGGCAGCACAATCCGAAGGGGAGACACCGTCAGTCCGGCTTCCGCTGGACCGGCGGCTAACAGACATGCCAGGACGACGAAGTTCGCGCCAGCGAACCTGGCCGCCCGCTTACTGCTCAAACCGCTCGATGATGAGGCCATCCATCCCATACGTTTGTCCCGGCTTGCCACGCACATCCACGACCAGATAGACAAAAATCGGCGGGCTTCCGCTCCGCCCGCCCAGCGGGCGCTCGGCGAGGGTGTTGCCACGCACAAGGCTTCGGAACTCGATCGCTTCGGGGCTCTGGAATCCGCTCTCAGACTGATCGGGCACGAACGCCCATTCAATCGTGTCGGTAAACGCCGGGGCCACCACCAGCCACTCATCATACACCTGCCAGAGGAGCGGTGCCGCCACGCTGGAATCGATCTCGCCGACCAGGCCGGCCGCCGAGGCTTCGGGCGGTCCCGTAAACCGGTGAATCGGCGCATCCCGGTTGTCTGTCGAGATGGTCAAACGCTCAAAAGATGGACCGTCCACATATTGGATCTCGAGGTACTGCTGTGCGGCTAGCACGGCTCCTTCGGGAGGCGACGCGCCGAACTGAACTTGAGCTGCCTCTTGGTTGTCGGCGATGTTCCTGATTGTCACATTCAACTGGCCTGCTCCGGATGACCTGTCCAGCGCCATGGTATCCCAGAGGATGAATTCGGCATCGCCCCGCCGAGCGGTATGCCGAACCGCGATGTGGTTCCACCCGGAGCGCAGGAAGCGCCGCGGGATCTCGATGGCGTCTTCCGCGAGCGGCCCGAGCATCACGTGGCCGACCACGGCGCTGTTCACGCTGATCTCGATCGCCGCGGACAGGTTGTGCTGCGTCTCGGCCGTGCGCAGCCGGAGCAGCCGGTCCGCGTCGATGTCGGACAACTCAAACAGTAGATCGGTCGCCGGCTCGTCCACCGCGTTCAGCGCCTGCTCCAGGGTCGACAGCGCGTCGCCCACCCGGTGGGAATCGTCCACCAGCCGCTCGTTGCCGAACTCGCGGAACGAACCGTCCTGCACGCCGATCTGCCAGGTATTCTGCGAACTCCCAGCACCCGTCGGAGGAATGACCTCGACGTCCTCGAGCTGCACCCAGCGCTCTCCGCCCACCCAGGTCAGCGTGATCGCGTTGACGTCGTCAATGCCGGCATTCATGAAGGACTGCGAAATCGGCACGTAGACGTTGCCGACATCAACGGTGCCGTTGCCGCGGCGGTCGGTGAAGCGCACGGTCTTGACGAACTGGCCGTTCACCGCGACATCCACGTCCACGTACCGCTGGCCCTCACTGGTGTCCATGCCGTAGGGGTGCAGTTCGAGCAGGTACTCACCCGCGAGCGTGAGCACCGAAGCGCGCACTTCGACCGTCTGGGTCAGGTGGTCCGTCGTATCGAGGCGCAGGTACGCGTGCGCGGCGCGCGGCCCCTGGGATATGAGGCGGTGCGCAGTCGCCGGCTGCATGCCGAGCGCCTCGAATGCTCGCTGCAGTACGCCGCTTTCGCGCACGAGCCGCGTCGCCGAACCGCCCCGGTAGCGTTCGAGCCCGAGGAGCAGCGAGCCCATGTCGATGCCGAGATAGCCGGCCGCCATGAAATTTTGCTGCAGGTTGATGCCGTCTCTGAGCCCGTACCGGTCGAGCAAAACGCCGCCATTGACCATCGCCAGGTGCTCCAGCGCCGGCAGGGCTAAGTCCGCGGCGAACGGCAGCGATCCGGCGAGCGCATACGGCGCCACCGTCCCGTCGTGCCGTTCCCCCTGGGCGCCGGTATCCAGCGGCGGCGTGCCGTAGAGGCCCTGGTACCCGAACGGCCCGTCCGAGGCCGAGATCCCCCAGTTGACGCGGCTGTAGCCGAACTCGGTGTGCGCCTGTGCAAAGCGGAAGTTCGCCAGGATCGCCTCGCGGGTATTCGCCTCCCAATCGAGGTGGAACTGGTCGCGCTGGCCGCTCAGGTCCACGAGGACCGGCGGGTACAGGTACGTGAACAGCGACCCGAAGAAGGACTGCAACAGCGGCCTGCCTTCGCGGCCGAAGTGGCCGAGCACACGGCCGAAGCTGCCCCTGCTGAACGCGTAATAGGCATCGGCGCCGTTGGCGAGATCCGGGTCCGGCTGGACCGGATGGGTCGCAGAGCCTGCCGCCATCAGGTATGCCAGAATCCCTTCAGAGGTATAGTCGAGATGCCGGATGAAGCCGCCCTCCGGCGTCCAGAAGAGGCGCAGCATATTCGCCTCATGATCGTAGAACGCGTCCCAATCAGCCCGGTTGAACAGCTCCATGGCCAGTCCGGTCAGCTCCGCGTCGAAATACTCGGCGCAGGCGAGTGCCCCCATGAACAGGATGCTGGAATCGAGGATCGACACCCCGTCACCGCTGAAGTCGGTAAAGCGGGTACCGTCCGCGTTCAGGAAGTGATAGTAGAAGCCGAACTGTCCCTCGACCGGCCCGCCGTTTCGCCCGAGGAAAAACTCCATTGTCCGCCGGGCAAATGCCGTCGCCTGTTCGCGCGTGAGCCACCCGCGCTCGACCGCGATCGGCAGCGACGCGAGCCAGAACCCGGTGGCCGCGGTGCTGTAGATGGCGCTTGGGATCGCTTGCCCGCCGGTCACCGCCACCCGGTCCGGGATCAGGCCGTTCGCGCTCACGTGCTCCGCGAAGTAGTTGAACGCCCGTCGCGCCAGGTCGCTGAGGAGCGCCTCCTGCGACCCGGTGAGGTTGATGGCCCCGGACGCCCGGACGAGCTGCGGCAGGAAGTTCTGCAGGTCGATCATGAAGTCCACCGGCCCCGGGGCCGGCACCGTCACGCTGAGCGGCTTGCGATGGACCTTCACGAACCGCTCCGGGATATTGAGGCCTGAGAAGACCATGCGGTTGCCGGCGCGGCTGAACACAAGCGGACCGTCGTACGGCGTGAACGCGGCATTGTCCTGGCTCACGAAGAGCTGGAAATCCGACTCGCTCAGGGTGCCGACCTGGGCGACGTGGAACAGTTCAATCGTCGAGATGAGCGCCGGATGGATCGCGCCCATGTCGAGCCCGACGCTGGCGCCGGGCGTCAACGAGACCATCGCCGTCTCGTCGAACCGGGCGAGCGGTGCCCCCGCAGCCGCCGTGTCCGGGGAGATGAACCCGGCTGCGCCGACCAGCGGCTGGAACCCCGGGTTGTTCAGCACGATGACGGTAAAGAGGTCCACGACTTCCAGCACGCCGTCGGACACGCTGAGCCTCAGCTCGTACACGCCATCCTGCGCCGGGCCCGGCACCCACTGCAACGCCCGGAGCCCGCCCTGTTGGATGATCTGACCACCCGCAGGCAGCGGATCAACAGTGATCGTCAGCGGATCATTGTCCGGATCGCTCGCCAGAATCGGAATCTGCAGCAGCCGGCCCTCGAGGATCGTTTGATCGGCGATGGGACTCAGCAGCGGCGAGCGGCCGACATTCGAGGCGAAGATCCGGATCGTTTGCCGGACCGCCGCGAGCCCGTCCGAGACCTGGAACGTGACGTCGTGCGCCCCGGACTGGTCGAACGCCGGGGTCCAGTTGAAGTGAAGCGTCAGCGGATTGAACGCCGCGCCCGCCGGCAGGCCGCTCACAATCGACACCGTCAGCGGATCAGTGTCAAGATCCTGGACCGCGACATCGAAGACAAGCGTTTCCCCTTCACCCACGCTGTGGTCCACGAGGCCGACAAACGCCGGTGCGCGATTTTCATTCTTTACCCGGATGGTCACCGTGAGCGCGGCGGTCGCTTCCCCGTCGGTCGCCTCGAAGCGCACCGTGTACGGTTGGGTCCTGGCCTGGGCGAAGCCCGGGGTCCAGCTGAAGAGCCGGGTCGACGCGTTGAACTGAGCACCGGACGGCCCCTCTTCCATGCTCACCGCAACCGCTTCGCCGTCAGGGTCGGTGGCGCCCACCGTGAATGCCAGCTCCAGTCCTTCGATGACCGCCCGGTCGGTTTCAAGGCTTGCGAAGACCGGCGCGTGGTTTACGTTCCGAACGGTCACGGTCATGCCATCGCTCGCGGTTTCCTCAAGCAGGTCGGTCACCGTGAAGGTGATCGCGTACTCCTGTTGCCCGCCAGGGCCAGGGCCGTCGCCCTGCTGGGCGGTCGGCGTCCACTGAAAGAGGCCGGTCGAGCCGTTCAAGACCGCCCCGCCCGGCAGGTTGGCGGCGCCGAACGTGAGCGCATCACCGTCCGCGACGTCCGGGTCGCTGGCTTGCAGCTGGATCGACACCGGGGACAATTCATCCACCGTCAGGTCGCCGACCGCTGTCAGGACCGGCGGGCGGTTCAGCTTTCCGACCACGATCCGCAACGTCGCCTGGTCTGTTGCCAGACCGTCGCTCGCTCGGATCACGATGTCATAGGCGCGCCCTGGCCGGCCGCCTTGGCCCACGGCCGGTGTCCAGTCCAGGGTCCCCTGGCCGTTGCCCGCATCCGTAAAGGTCGCGCCGAGTGTCGTGAGCGCCCCCCCGTCCACCAATTGTGCGGTGAGGACAATCGGGTCGTCGTCAGCATCCGTAGCCTGGATGGCCACCTGGAGTGCGCTGCCCTCGGTCACGTGCTGCTCGGCGGCCGGCTCGAGATGCGGCGGACGATTGATCCGGGTGCCGGTATTGATGAGCAGATCAAGGTGGGCGCCCGCGCGGAACAGGTCAAGGTCACCGTCATTGTCCACGTCGGCAGGCTCGAACTCAGGCCTCGCCGCCGGGAGCCTCGGCAGAGGGACCACGCGGCCAGCGTTGAATCCCGCGTTGCCGTCGTTTAGGTAGATCTCCTCCCGTAGCTCCTCGATCGAGACGGCGTCCGCGCTGTCGGTTTTCGCCACAATGTCGAGATCGCCATCACCGTCAACATCGCCCAGCGCGTGGGCTAACGCGAACAGCGCGCGGCCTTCTCCCAGCATCCCGAGGCCGTCGTTCAGGTAGAGGAAGCTCCGGTGCCCGGTCACGACATCCAGGTCGCCGTCTCCATCGAGGTCGCCCGGCAGCACCGCGTCGTACCCGGTCCCGAACGACCGGACCCGCGCTTCCGATTCATCGGTGAAGCGTCCCTGGCCGTCGTTGATGAACACCTGCAGCGGCCAGGCCTGCCCGCGCCCGGCTTCCCCGGCGCTGAGTAGCGCATCCAAGTCGCCGTCCTGGTCGATGTCTATGAGCTTGAGGCCGGTCGGCAGCGCGACGCGAGCCTGCGGCAGAACGTCCGTACCGGGATCATGCGTCAGGCGTCCGGCGCCGTCGTTGCGGAACAGCATCGGCCGTTCGCCGATGAGGCCGACAAGCACATCCTGAGCGCCGTCACCATCCACATCGCCGGCGGCCAGGACCGATGGCCCGGCAGAGGCCTGGCTGTTGAGGACCCCGGAGATCTCCAGCAGCTCGAACCGCCCGGCCCCGTCATTCTCGTAGACGGCGAGCTGCGTGGCGCTGCCGGCCGCATCGGTGTCCCCGATGACCAGCTCGGGCGCGCCGTCGCGCGTGAGATCCGTGAGGGCCAGCGCGAAGATGTGGCCCCGGGCGCGCCCCACCGGGACCCGCAACGCTCCCTCGGTGAACCGCCCAAACCCATCGTTCACCAGCACCAACGTCTCGCCGTGCTGGTCAACGCCGAGCAGATCGACATCCAAGTCGCGGTCAAGGTCTGCCGCGCGGATCAGCCTGAGCCTCGTGCCGGGCAGCTGCGGCAGGTGATCCGGCGCATGCTCAAACCCTGCGCGCCCGCCCTGGGGCATGGGCGCGAGCACCTGCACGCTGACCGGATTGGACGTCTGCCGGAACGTGCTGAGGGTCAGAAACCCGGTGCCTGGGATGACCGGCTCATCCGTCTGGAGATCCTTCGTGGGCACGCGCGCAAGCAGCCACCGGTCGGTGCTGCGATCCGGCAGGAACCGCTGGCCGCCGAACCGCCCTGCGGGCTGCGGCGGATTGTCAGCGTCCTCAACGCCGAAGATCACGAACGCCATGCCGCCCGGCAGAAGCGTGCCGCCGGGGAACTCGTGCCGCGCGCCTGCGCCCGTCACCAGCCGGCATCCGCTGAGATCCAGCGGATGATCGGTGGTGTTCAGGAGCTCAACGAACTCGTCCTCCTGGGCATTCGTCTCCCCGTCTCCATTGGCGTCACCGAGGAAGGACGTGGGCGGGGCGAGCAGCACCTCATTGATCAGCAGATCGCCTGCCTGCGGCGCCAGGACATCGGTGCCCTGGGCATAGCGGAACGAATCCCCGGCCGCCGTTGTTCCGGGCGAGAACAGCCGTCCGGAGGCGGCCTCGCGGTGGGCCATGAACTCGCTTCCCGGGTCGCCCTCAGGGCTGCGGGTCCACGAGCTGCGTTCAACCGGCGCTGCGGAGATCACGGCGCGGTCGAGCTCGTCTCCGGCTGCGTCGCGCAGGATGAGCGTCTCGCCGCCATCGCTCAAGCTGAGCGGCTGGGGCTGGCCGGCCGCATCCACGGCGATGGAGACGAACGCTCCCCCGAGCGTCAGGATGTTTTGGGCTGCCGCCAAGCTGAAGCCGTCACCGATCACCGTCACCCATTGACCCGGCACGGCGTGGAGAGGATGGATCGCCTCGATGATTGGGGGGTTGCCGCGGGGCACTCCGAGGCGGAACACCGTCAAGTGCGTGGTGTGGAACTCCACGGTGCCGTCCGACACGTTGATCTGCTTCGGCGTCAACCCGTCGGTGGACCATTGCTGGGATTGGGGATCGAAGAAGAACGGCTGGATCAGCTCCGGCGGGACGCCCTTGGCATGCGCTTCAGCCGGATTGAAACTGAGCGTCAACGACAGCGGGAAGGCCGTTCCGGTCGCGGCCTGGATATCCACGGCGTCGCCGATCGGCACCCCGGTGTCTCTGAATCGCGGCGGGTCTGTAACCGTCTGCTGCGTGAGTTGAGGCGTGCCGCCTGTCCCGGCGCCTCCGCTGTCTCCCGGACCTCCGGATCCCTGCCCTCCGCTTCCACCATCCCCAGTTGCCCCGATGCCGCCGTTTCCGGTCCCGGCTGTCGTGCCTCCGGTTCCTGCGCTTTCTCCCCCGCCCGTGACGGTGTTGCGCGCCGTGACCAGCAATCCGACGCCGATCACGCCCTGCACATCGCCGCTGATGTTCTCGGCCTTGCGGATCCCACCTGCCGGCTCAACGGGCCGCGAGGGCAGCGGTTGGGGAGTGCGGGGTGGAGTCTGCGGAAACGGCTGGCGGCCGTCCGCAGGCGGCTGCCAGGTGCGGACCGCCTCAGAAGAGTCCGCCCCGGTCCCCTGGACCTCCTCAACGCCATCCGCGGACGGACGCGCTGTGGTGGTCCGAGGACCGGGGCGGGCAACTCCTTTGTGCACCGACTGGTGAGTGGGAGACTCCTCAGCGGAGCGTGCACGGCGCTCAACACTCTTACCTGAAACCGAGCGGGGCGTAGTTCCGGCACCTGGCGGTGTCGCCTCTTGCCGCCACCAGGCGGCAAGGCTCACAGCCAGCAGACCGGTGCCCACAGCACTCAAGACGAGCGTCCTGAGGCGCACCCTGCTCGACCTCCTGTCACCGGCCGTCAACACGCACGGCGCGGCAGCTTACTGGCTGACAAGCTCAACCCGCAGCCTGTTCGTCCCGTAGGTCACACCACCCGTCGCGAAGCGGAAATCTGCCGCGACCGGGATGTAGATCGGTGACGCGACGGGGATCGTGTCGAGGACTGAGGGCGTCGTAACGTCAGGGGCTGTCCCATTCCCTCCGCTGAACCCGAACGCCACCACGGCGATATTCTTACTGAGCTCCTGAGCCTCGACGATCTCCGTGTTGTCCGACAAGCGGCAGATGTCGAGGGCCGTTCCCGCTTGACCGAAGTACTGCGGGTAGAGCCCATCGCTGGCCGTGTTCGTCGGAGCCACCGGGTGGGTCGCAGTCGGTGAGCAGAACCTCGTGGCAAGGTTGTCGAGCACGCTGTTGACCGTGGTGAACGTGCGGACGTGCGCCCGATCCGTGATGAACACCCCGTTTGTCGCGCCGATCGAGCTCGGCGTGGTCGTGTCAGGGGTGAACGTGTAATCGACGTTCGTGTCCCGGACGGCCCAGACCAGCGGTACCGTGAGCTCGCACGCATCCGGGAATGCCACCGTCGGCGTTCCGACCAGCCCGCCGCCGTCATTCCCAAGCGCCGTATTTTGACAGAACTGTGGGACAGCGCCCGCGTCCAGGTTGACTGTGTAAATGATCAGGCGGTTCAGTGCCGCGTTGGTCGTCAGCGTCACCCTGAGGGCCGCCCCTGAGTCACGAAACGTGTTCCCGCCCGAGCCGAAGTTAATGGTGCCTGCCGCATCGGTTGGGCTGCCCTGCGTGACAACGACCGGCACATCGAGCGTCGCCGTTGACGTCACGGTGGCCGAGCCTACTGGGACTGTTTCTGGTGCATCAAGAGACGTAAACGCTTCTGCCTGGCCGGCGATCACACAGATCATCGCCGAACCGAGGATTGCCGAAAGAATTCGCTTCATGAGCCGGGTTCTCCTTCTGAGGTTCTGCTCTCCCACACAGCAGTCCGATGCGAACAACGACCTACTGCCTGGCGCGCTCACTTGCGGCCTCACTCACCTCCCTTCGCTTCTCGCTTGTTAAACACTTAAGAAAGATGTCTAACTACACCGCCTGCATTGATCCGATCGGTGATCGACTGACTGGAAGTCGCGCTGGAAGAAATGCGTCGCACTCGGGGAAAGCGCTTGCTTCCTTGGGATAAAAAGAACCGGACCACTGTGCCCTTCGGTAGCCCGGCTGTCTTTTCCAAGATCCGCGGCTTTGCGGCCCCACCTCGCGGTGGGTGTGCCTGTTCGGGGAGGTCTAAGTTCTTGACCCTACAAGGTTACCTAAAAGCGGACGGTCCTGTCAAGAGACCGGTTTTTATGCGGCGGAAGGCTGAAATTACGCGGAATTACGCGATCCTATTACTGGAAGAGGAAGAACCGCCAATACAAGAGCGACAACTCGTCATCGATGTTGTAATACGAGTGCCACTCATAGCCCACCCGGCTCCGGACCACCCCCGGCTTGAACAGCTCCACCTCGGCCCGCAGCCCGTAGTTGTTGAAGGAGTTCATCCCGGCGGCCCGGCTGTAATCGAACCCAAGCGACACATCGAAGTCCGGGAACAGTTCGTAACTCAGCTTGTTAAAGGTGTTGTAGACCTCGGTCTCCGGGTTGGAGGGCGTGCTCCCGGCCCGCGTCAGCTCGGTGAGGATGAGCTGCTCCTTCGAGGAGGCGCGCAGCCGGTTCGTGATGTCGAAGCCCCAGTCCACAAAGAAGTCCTTCTTGATGAACTCATCGTCCCCCGGATCGAATTCGGTCGAGGAATACTCCATGCTCGGGATCAGGAACAGCTTGAGCTTGGGGACCTTCAGGCGCACCTGCCCCTTGTAGAGCTCGAGCATCGTCCGGCCGACGGTCCGCTTTTTGTGCGAGTCGTACCCGTCGTACTGGAAGAAGTACTCGATGTTGTCCGTCTGCTGGAGGCTCAGATTCATGATGACTTCGTTGCGGTGCTCCGACGAGCCGGCGTCGTGATCGCTCTCCTGATACACCCGCTTGTACCACGGGTTCAGGCTGAGCGTCCCCAAGAACGGCACCTCCGGCAGGCTGTAGAGCGCGTTGATCGCGTGCGTCTCGGTATCGATGTCCTTGAAACCGAATTGCGTCTGGAACTGGTGCAGCGTCTCCCGGGCATCGTATTCGTACGTGAACCGCGGCAGCGGCTCATAGTCGGCCACGACGCGGCTCGCCGCTGAGCGCGTGAACAGCGGCACGACGGAGGTGCGGTACTGGGAAAATTCCTGAAAGTTGAGCTTCTTCGCGTCGAGCACCAGCGACTCGACCGGGTTCGGCTCCTCGTAGATCTCGCTGCGCCCGGAGAACCCGAGGCCCCGCACCGGCTGAAACCCGATGCCCTCTTTGTACAGCCGCTCGAATCCCGCGCGCTTGGTATCGGTCAGCACTTCGTAGCGGGTGGGCTCGGTGGAGTCCGACGCCTGGTCAAGGCCGAGCGGTGTCCGCTCCTTCGAGAAGAGCCGACGCCAGAACGGGTCGCGCGCGTCGGTCTCCTCCGCTGCGGTCTCATCGGTGACCAACGGCGGCTCCTTGGCATGATCGAGTGCGCGCGTCATCGCCTGCCGGCGCTCCTGCTCGTCACGAACGAGCGACACCCAGCTCTGGAGCTTCGGGTCGGTCGGCTGGATCAGGTAGGCGGCCTGGAAGGCCCGTGAGGCTTCAGCGAGCTCGCCGCGGCGGAACGCTTCGATGCCCCGGTTGAACTCCCGGGCGTACTCGACGTCGCTTTGTTGCGCGCGCTCCGATGACGGCGTCGCCCACGCCGCGCCTGCCCACACGGGAAGCGCGGCGAGAAACAGCGCAAGCCCTGCGGCACGCAGGGCCGCGGAACCCGACCCCTGCCCCCTGCCCCCTGCCCCCTGCCCCGTGATCAGCGCTGGACCCCTGTCAGCCGGATGCCCTGGATCAGGAACCGCTGGTTGAAGATGAAGATCAGCAGGATGGGGAGGATGGCCAGGAGCGAGCCAACCATGAGGAGCGGCCAGTCGGTGGCGTACTGGTCCTGGAAATAGGCCAGCCCGATGGGGAGCGTCTTCTTCTCGACCGAATCCACGACGAGGAGCGGCCACATGAACGACTGCCAGTTCCCCATGAAGGTAGAGATCGTCAGCGCCGCCAGCGCCGGCTTCGAGACCGGCAGGATGATGCTCCAGAAGATGCGAAACGGCGACGCCCCGTCGATCTTGGCCGCGTCCTCCACGTCAGGCGGGATCGTCAGGAAGAACTGCCGCAGGAGGAACGTACCGAACGCGGTGAAGAGGCCGGGGATGATGAGCGCGCGATAGGTGTCGATCCACCCGAAGAGCCGCATGAGGATGAAGACCGGGATCATCGTGACCGCCCCCGGGATCATCATGGTGGCGATGTAGCCGAAGAACAGCGCATCCCGCCCCGGGAACTTGAGCCGCGCGAAGGCGTACGCTGCGCAGGCACTCGCGAACACGTGGCCCGCCGTCACGCAGACGGCGACGAACACGCTGTTGCAGAAGAACCGCAGGAACGGCACCGCGTCCCAGATTTTCACGTAGTTCGCGATCGTGGGCGGCTGCGGGACCCACTGGGGCGTCATGCTGAAGACCGCCTGCGGCTCCTTGAGCGAGGTCGAGACCATCCACAGCAGCGGCAGGATCATCGTAACCCCGATGCCGATCAGGAGCGCGTAGAGCATCATGCGCTGGGCCCAGCGCCAGGCCCACGTCCCTAGAGTGAGTCCTTGAATCTCAAATCCCATAGTGCACCCACTTCCCGCTGCGCCGCCAGTGGACGACCGTGATCCCGAGGATCACCATGAACAGGACCCAGGCGATGGCCGCGGCGTAGCCGGCGTGCTGATACGCGTAGAGGTTGTTGAAGATGTAGTACTCAAGGGTCATCGTGGAGTTGTTCGGGCCGCCGCCGGTCATCATGTACGCGGCGATGAACCCGCCCTGGAAGCCGCCGATCACGCTCATGGTGAGCATGAAGAAGGTCGTCGGGCTGATCATCGGCCACGTGACGTTCCAGAAGGTGCTCCAGGCGCTCGCCCCGTCGATCTCCGCCGCCTCGTAGAGCTCGTGCGGGATGCCCTGGAGCGCGGCGAGATAGTAGATCATGTTCATGCCGCCGACCAAGGTCCAGAAACCCATGATCATGAGCGCCGGCTTCGCCCAGTCAGGATCCGTGAGCCAGGGCGGGCCCTGCAGCGGCACGCCGATCAGGTCGCCGAACTGCTGGATCGAATAGTTGATCAGGCCGAAGTTCGGGTTGTAGAGCCATTTCCACAGGAGCGCCACGGCCGCGAGCGCGGAAATGGACGGGAGAAACACCATCGTCCGGAAGACGACGAGCCCGCGGAGCCGCTGGTTCAGCACCCAGGCGAGCGCCAGCGACCCCATCATGTTGAACGGGATCGCGAACATGAGGAACAGGGTGTTCCACGCGCATTTCCAGAACAGCGGGTCGCGCGGCATGACCTGCCCGCCTTCCCGGTGCCAGCCGAGCAAGCGCACGTAGTTGTCGAGCCCGATGAATTTCGGCGGCCACGTGATGATGTCCCAGTCGAAAAAGCTGAGGGTCGCGGAGACGAGCACCGGGATCGCCGTGAAGGTGAGGAAGCCGATCAGGTTCGGCGCCAGGAACACCATGGCCGGGAGAAAATCCTGCCACTTCTCTTTCGAGCGGGCCGCAGCCAGCGCCGCCGTCATGGCGCCCTTCTCTGCAGCGCCACGTCCCCGAAGAGAATGGTCCCGGGGTCCGACGCGGTGTCGATCGACCAATGGAGCTTCGCGGGCTTCTCGCCCGTGTCACGGTCGTGATAAGAGAGGCTGAACTTCGCGGGCCGGTCCACGAACCCCGGGAGCAGCCCGATCGGCACCCGCAGCTCGAAGAAGGTGTACGGGCCGTCGCGGCGCACCGCCCCCTGCACCTCGTCCGGGAGACGGTTCAGCGCGCCCCAAGCCCAGAGCTGCAGAGCGCCATCGGGACCGCCGGGCGACAGGCCGAGCTGCACATCATTCGCGTTCTTGTCGAACCGGAACCCGTTGCGGTCGAGATCCCAGTAGAGCTCGAGACAGTCGTCCTGGTAGATGTCCGCGCCCGCGGCGTCAGTCACGAGCTCATCGTCCGTGATGATGCCTGCGACGTAGACCGCTTCCCGGTCCCAGCCGGTATACGCCAGGACAGACGCGTCCTTCGCGTCCCGTACGGCGCCGGACTCCACGTGGCGGCGACCGGAGGGGGTGATGTCCATGGCCTCATCGCGGATCCATTCCGAGAGCGCGCCGTCGACAGACACGGCATGGTCAAGCAGTGGAATGGTCATGGAAGCGCCCGGATTGCCGGGGATACTGGAGGGAGTGAGCGGTTCGGAGCGCGCGCCGGGCATGAAGCCTGCCTGGGCCATCGCCCGTTCGGCGATGGGATGGCGCATGACGAGCCGCCAGATAAGCCCGGTCCGCATATTCTCTATCATAAGCAGAACCAGCCCCTGATCAAGCGCAATCGTATCGCGGCACACGAAGCGGCGGTCAAGGTTCAGGGCGTCTCCCAGGCCGTATTTCGTCCAGAGATCCGGGGCCAGCTCCTTCATGCGGCGGTGGGTCGCGATCGCCAGATCCGGCACGAGCGGCAGTGAGGCGGTAACCACGTAGGGCGCCACCGTGCCGTCATGCGCTGTCCGGACCGCCGGCGCCGCTCCGTAGGCTTTGTACCCGTCCGGCCCGATGGCCGCCGAGAGGCCCCAGAGCCCCTCGGCGTAGGTGCGGTACGACGCCTGGTTGAGCCGACAAAATTGGATGTTGGAGTGGATCGCGGTGGTGGCGTTCGTCCAGTAATCGAGATACGCGTCGTGCTGGTGCCTCAGGTCGAACCAGGCCAGCGGCAGGAGGTAGGCGAAGAGCGAGCCGTCAGGCGTGTAGACCATCTTGGCGCTTCCGTCGGCGGTCGTCGCGACCGGACGGCGCATGGCCGCCCAGGCGTCCTTGGGCAGCGGGTGGCTCGGCGATCCCAGGCCGATCAGATAGGAGAGGATCGCTTCGGAAAAGTGCATCGGCCCGCCCTCAAACCCCCGCTCAGGCGTCCAGCCCCACTGCATGACCTCCTCCCCATCCAGGAACCAAGGCCAGTTGGCGCCCTCGATCAGCCGGTTCGCCGCCTGCGCGACCGTTGTGTTCTCGAAGTACTCCGCGATGACCATGGCGCCGGCGAAGAGAATGGCCGAGTCGATGTTGCTGAGCTCGGAGTGCCACGTGCGCTTCCCGCTCCTCGGCTCGAGGAAATGATAGAAAAAGCCCTGGTGCCGCGGCGCCTTGCCGAGCGATTTGAGGAGCTGCTGCGCGCGCCGGTAGCCGTCTTTGCGGGTGATCCAGCCGCGCTCAATCCCGATCGGGATCGCCGAGAGCGCGACCCCGCACGCCGTGGGGCTTGCAGGCGCATTCGACTCCGTGGTGTTGTAGACCAGAGCGCTCTTCGGGTCGCGGTGCTCCCACATGTAGTCGAAGGCGGCGCGTTGGATCCGGTCAAGCTCGGAGGAGTCGAAGGAGGGTGCCTCGGCCGCCGCGGTCCCGACACTGGCCAGAGCCAGGGCGACGCCAAGGATGAACTTACGGCGCTGACGGGGCGGGTTCGTCCACACGCTGCAGCACGCTGGAGGAGACGGCCGAGAAGAAATCTTCAGCCTTGAGCAGCGGCTCGATGCGTTTCATCACGCGGTCCGCCGCGAAGCGCCGCTGGATCGCGCCGTTGTTGAGGTAGTTGTTGAGCGCGACCAGGCTCATCCCCTGGTCCAGCGCCAGATACCGGTAGGCCACGTCGCCGGACTGGACGTCGACCGAGTCGTACAACCCATAGGGGCCGTACACGTCGAAGCGCCGCAGCATCTGGCGGACGTTCTCCGCGGACGCTTCGGGCGCGAAGAGCAGCGACAGGAAGGTGACATGCGGCGTCACGGTCGCCTCATCCTTGTAGCCTTTCGAGCCGAGCGCGGCCACCCCGAACTCCGAATAGCCGCCGTGGCGCTCCTTCGGGGTCGCGCACGGCGACATGCCCCAGGCCGGCAGCCCCCGCTCCTTGAGCGCGTAATGGATGTGGATGTCCACGGCCCGCTGATCGTTCAGGCCGAGACCGTTCGGCGCCAAGCCCTTCTCATCGATCACGAGCGTCGGCATCAGGAACTCGAACAGGCTGCCGCCCCAACTGGGCACGATCGGCACATCCGTCTCGCCCATGTTGTACACGTAATAGCCTTGGAACACATCGTGGCCATGATACCGGCGGTAGTCGCCCTTCGGCTCCTGGCGCTGCCAGGTCCACTCTTTCGGGAGCGTGCGGTAGATGCGGAACCAGTGGTCGTCCTTCAGGTCGCCCTTCCCGATCGCCACGAGGCTGATGATCCGGGCTTCGGTGGCCAGCAGCCCGTAGTGATAGGGCGCGAACCGCTCCTTGTCCGCTTCGTAGCCCAGGCGGATCTGGCCGTTCTGCGGGTCATAGAAGATTTCAAAGTCCATCGGATCGAGCAGGCTGTTCGACAGCGCCGCCAGCTCGGGAAACGCCTGGCGGATCACGATGAGCGCCGCGGCCAGCCACGCGTTGTCCACGCTCGAGATGTACTGGTTCGTCACCTGCAGGTTGGTCGTGCTGTAGTAGTTGTAGAAGAGGTGCTTCCACGTCGGCAGCGCGCTGAGCCGCTCAAGCGTCCCGCGGACCCGCGCCACGGCGGTGGGATAGTCGAGGAGATCGAGGTCGTGGGCGCTCACGATGCTGAGCAGGTACATGCTGATGTCGGTCGTGGACGCGTAGTCGCCGATGAGGCGGGTCGGCTTCGTCTGGATGTAATTCATCGGCAGGTGGTGCCGCGAGTCCACCGCGTCCCGGAAAAAGCCCCAGGTGTCCCCCGCGATCGCGCGCAGCATCTCCGTGTCCGGCAGCGACAGCAGGCGGTTCGGCTTCACGACCGCGCGCGCGGGAAATCCGAACAGATTGTCTTCGAGCGACCGGAAGAAGAGCTGGGCCGGGCCGACGAACATGATATCGTCCACGTAGAGCGTGCCCTGGGAGGGCGCCTCACCGCTGTTCTCGATATGCAGGGTGACGCGGGAGAGCCGGTTTAGGTTGACGTCGTGGAAGGCGCGCGTCGGCATGACGACGCGCTGCCATCGGGTGGTGCCATGGAGGTGCGTGAGCGGCGCCCGGGCCGACCGGCCGAAACTGTCGGTGAGTTCGATGGAGAGCTCAGGCAGGGGCAAGCGGCCGGCCATGATCCAGAAGCGCAGGGTCTTGGCCGCGCTGATATCGAGCTCGTTCAGGCCCGTGCCCCAGGAGGCACCCGAGTGCGGCAGGACGTTGTAGGTCAGCGCGAGCGCCAGCTGGCCGCCCGGCGATGGCGTGCGGACGCGCAGGAGTGCGGGGTTGAGCTCCGCCCCGGACTCCACGTGGGCGAAGGGCTCCCCGCCGATCAGGTTGGCTTCGGTGCCGTCGTTGAAGTCGTCGACCGGCTTGATGCGGCTCGCCATCCGCGCGTCATACGCGGGCCGGAGCCGCCAGAGGAGCACGCCGATCCCGAGGAGTGACGCGATGAACAGCACCAGGCCCGCGGCCTGCCACGTCCGTCCCCTCATGCACCGAACTCAAACACCAGATTGTCGAGGTAGAGGGTGCCGACGCGCTCGGACACCGTTTCGTCGTCAAAGACCACCACGAACTCCTTCGCCTGCTTGATCTTTCGGATGTCGCGGAACGCCCACAGCGGGATCCTGACCTGCACCCATGCTGGCTTGATCTCGCGCAGGATGTACACGGCGCTGTGCTTGTGATCCTTGAGCTCGAGCTTGACGCGGCTCGTAAAGCCCCGGTCAGCATCGCCGCGGATCGCGAAGCTGAGGTACCCGAAGTCGCGGAGCGTGATCGACGGCAGCTTCAACCAGAAGCCGTTGAAGGCTGGATTGGGCGAGTCGACGTCGTACTCGAGCTGAACGCTGAAGCCGTGCTCGCCGACGCGGGGCTTGTCGACCAGGCGCACGCGGCAGAACTGCGTGCTGTCCCCGGGGTCCTTGTCCCACCCGCCGAACGGGTCGCCGAGATTCGTTTTCCAGCCTGCCCGGTCAAAATCGGCGACCAGCAGGTGCTTGGCCTGCCCGGCCATCATGGCCTCTTCGGCCATGACCGCTCCGGCAGGTTCACCTGCGCTGAGCCAGGCAAGGAGCGCGGCCAGCCCCCACCGGGCGGCCGGCCCCGCGCTGAACCGATGCTCAGCCGTCGAGCGTGATTTCGTCGAGGTAGATCGAGCCGGTCTTCTTGGTCGACGTAACGTCATCAAACACCACGACGAACTCGGTCATGCCCTTGAGCGAGGTGAGGCCGGCAAAGTCCTTGAGCGGGATCTTGGCCTGCTGCCACTGGTCGGTGACCCCCTTGAGGAGGTACTTGCCGACTTCTTTCCCGTTCTTAAGCTCAAGCTTGACCTGGTTGGTGAACCCCTTGGACCCATCCCCGCGGATGTAGAAGGAGATGGTCTTGTACGCGCTCATGTCGGTCTCCTGGAGTTTCATCCAGAAGCCGTTGTAGGCCGGGTTCGGCGAGTCCACATCGTAGTCCATCCGCAGGGAATACCCTGCACCCCCAAACGCCCCGGCCTTGTCGAAGGCGATCGTGCACTTTTGGGTCGGATCCGAAGGGTCCTTGTCCCAGGCCCCGAAGTCCCCGCCCAACGCGTTCGGCTTGTCCCCGTCATCGAAATCGTCCACCAGGAGCGTCGCGGCGTAGACCACGCCGGAGAGCCCCAACAGCGCCACGCACACGGAAACCACTCCCAGTTTCAGTGCTCGCCACATCGCTGCCTCCTTCTCCCACATCTGCCCCCTCCACCGGTGGAGAGGGTCGCCTCAGCCGAGAACCGCCCCGGCCCCGCCTGCCCGCGCTATCCCAGGATGACGCGGACTTGATGCACCTGCCCGTCCCGTACATCAGGCAGGAGCGGCTCGGCCAGCCGTTTTCCATCGAGCCATATTTCTTTGACGCCCCGGGACACGTGCCCAGGGTTTTCCACGCTGATCTGGAACGTCGCTCCGCGGAACTGGCGTACGATCCTGAACCCGTCCCAGGCGGAGGGGATACAGGGATCAATCCGCAGCCCCTTCCGCTCAGGCCGGACGCCCAGGATCCATTCCGTCGAGGCGCGGAAGAGCCACGCCGCAGAACCAGTATACCACGTCCACCCGGCTCTGCCGAAGAACGGCGACTCCGGACCGTCGGTGTTCCCGGGCATCACGTAGGGCTCCCCGGCGTACAAGTCCGGGTCCATCCCCCGCTTGGCCGGGCAGATCTTCGAATAGGTCTGAAAGGCCAGATCGCCCTTCCCGGACATGCACTCGGCGATGATCGCCCAGTTCGCGGCGTGGGAATAGACGCCGCCGTTTTCCCGGGTACCCGGCGCGTATCGGGAGAGATACCCGATCCCGGTATCCGGCTTCGTGTAGGCCGGGGTGAGCAACAGCGGCCCGTACTCGCGGTTCAACAGTTGCTCCATGGAGGCCATTGCGACCTTCGCCCGTTCAGGCGTCGCGGTGCCGCTGATGATGCTCCAGGTCTGGGCGTTCAGGTGGATCTTCCCTTCGCCGCTCGTCTTGCTGCCCACGAGCTTGCCGTCATCCCGCGACGCGTACCAGTACCACTTGCCGTCCCATCCGTGCTTGTTGATGGCGGCCTTGAGCGCCTGGGCGCGGCTCCGGTAGCGCTTCGCCTGGGCGGTCAGCTTGGCCCGCGTCAGCCCCTTGAGCGTGATCTCCTGCTCCTTCACGACGCGGCCGATCAGATCGGTCCACCGCTGCAGGATGTGATAGAGGAAGTGGCCGACCCACAGGCTCTCGCCCTTCCAGTGCATGCCGGCGGCGCTCAAGCCGTCGTTCCAGTCGCCGTGGCCGAGCAGCGGCAGGCCGCGCTTGCTGAACCGCTTAAGCGTCAGCTCGATCGACCGGGTGCAGTGGTCGAACAAGGTGCCGGGCGGGCCGTCCAAATACTTGGCCAGCTCGTTGAGCGCCTTCAGGTCGTCTGTTTCCAGCAGGTAGTTGAGCGTCAGGTAGACGAGCCACAGGTGCGGGTCGCTTAAGCCCGATCTCGGCCCGACCTCGGTTAGCGTCAGCCACCAGTGCAGCACGACACCGTCCAGGTGCTGGTGTGCGGCGTGGAGCAGGATTTGCTTCTTGGCCAGGTCCGGCGTCATCGGCATGAAGATGTGGCTGTCCTGCAGCTGGTCGCGGTAGCCGTAGGCGGCGCTCGATTGGTAGTAGGCGGTCCTGGCCCAGATCCGTCCGCAGATCGCCTGGTACTTCAGCCAGATGTTGGTCATGACGTTGAAGGCAGGGTCCGGCGTTTCCACGCGCAGCCGGTTCAGGAACGGCTCCCACATGCGCTCGACCCCTTGCATCGCCTTGCGGAAGCCTTCGGGGCTCCCCCAGGCGTGGATCATCGTTTCAGCCGCTTCGCGGCTGTCGTACTTGCCGACGAGGAACACCGTCTCCTCGGACTGCCCCGGCGCCAGCTCGAGCTGGACGTGGAGGCTCCCGATCGGGTCGTGCCACTTGCCGGTCGTCCCGGTCAGCTTGCCCTGCTTCACCGATTCCGGCTCGTGGTAGCCGCGGAACCGGCCGAGGAAATGCTCTTTGCTGCCGTCGTAGGAGGCGACCGGCCGGTTGACCGAGTGAAAGCCGGTGAGCGGCCACTCGTTCATGCCGCTTGAGATGTGCGCCGGCATGGCGAGCGGCCGCTTGACGCCGACCACCGCCCGCAGCTTCTCGTCATAGACCGTTTCGATGAAGGTCTTCTGGAACTCGCGGTGCCAGTCGGTGCCGTTGCCCAGGCACCACTCGAGGAAGGTGAAGAGGCTGATCTTGCGCGGAGCATTGCCGAGGTTCTTGACCGTGACGTGCCAGACTTCGAGGGGGTCGTTCGGCGGCACGACGATGGTCCAGCGGGTTTCGATCTGGTTGGCGCGCTGGATGAAGGTGGTGGAGCCGATGGCGTGGTGGACTTCGTAGTGGTCGTAGGCGGCGCTCACCGGCTTCCACGCTGCGGACCAGAACGTGCCGGACTCATCATCACGGACGTACAGGAACTTGCCGGACTCATCCCGGACCAAGTCCTGCGTCCAGCCGGTCAGCCGGGCGAGGTTCGCGTTGTCCCACCAGCTGAACCCGCCGCCGTTCTGGGAGATCAAGGTCCCGTACGTGCCGTTGCAGAGGATGTTGATCCAGGGGCGCGGAGTGTCGGGCCGGCGGATGATGTACGCTTTGCCGTCCTCCCGGAACTCGCCGTACTTCGTCTGGAAGAGGCCCCGTCCTACGCCCTGCCCGCCCGGCCGTGCCGTCTTCGTCTGCTTGTCCTGCGCCATCTCTCCCCTGCATGCAGATCAGATCTGTCGGTTCAAGACAGATCTGATCTGGCCTTGGTTTGACCGATTACTGCGCGCCCTTGGCAGGCCCTGCGCCGGCCTGCTGCACGACGCCGCTGGCCTTGCGCCGGGTGAGCGCCATGGTGACTTTCGGCACGACCGCCTTGACGGCCTCTGCCGCGCTCTTTTGCCCGTGGAACACCAAATCCAACTCCGGCAACATCGTGAGCTCCAGGATCTCCCGCCACTCCGGGATGAACGGCTCGTAGACGACGTGCTGGACCGCCCGGTTCAACATCCCCTTGTTGGCCGGCGGCTCAGAGCTCTGGGCGAACGCCGGGCCTTCGGCCACGGTCCGGTTCGCCGGCTGGCCAAGCCCGGCCTTCGCCATCCGCTCCTGCGCCTCAGGACCGGCCAGCGCCTTGAGGACCTGCCACGCGAGCTCCGGGTGCCGGCTCGACTTCAAAATACAGTAGCCGGTGCCGCCGGTGCCGAACGCCCGGGTGCCGCGCGGGCCCTTGGGGAACATGACGACATCCCACTCAAAGTCCTTGATCTGCCGCAGGATCGGCGTTTCCCAGAAGCCGGACGAGAACATGGCCACCCGCTGAGTCATGAACAGCTGCTGGGCCCCCATGGCGAGGTTGCCGAGCGCGATCGGGGTGGGGGCGACGCCATGCGTGTTCATCAGATCGGAGAAGAACTGCAGGCCTTCGACCGCTTTCGGGTCGCCCAGGGTGCACTTGGTCGGGTTGTTGAGATCATCCACCAGCCGGCCGCCGTTGCTGTAGACGAAGTTCTGCCAGGCCCAGGCGTAAAAGCCGTAGCGGGTAGTGCGGCCGTTCTCCGACGCCGTCAGCTGCTTGGACATGCGCAGCAAATCGTCCCAGGTCCAGTCATCGCTTGGGTACGGCAGCTTGGCCGCATCGAGCATCGTCTTATTGTAGTAGACGGCAGCGAAGGGGGCGGTGTCGCGCGGCACCGCGTAGAGCTGGCCGTTCACGGTGAACCGCTGCAGGACTTCAGGGAAAAAGTCTTGGACCCGGAATTCAGGGTCTTGGCTTACGAACGGCTGGAGAGAGAGGAAGGCGTCTTTCGCCCACAAGCTCGGGAAGAGGTTGACTTCGACCGCCATGATGTCCGGGGCGACATTCCCCGCGATCCGGGTGAGCAAGCGGCTCACGTAGGCGCCGAAGGGGGTGTGCTCGAGGCGGACCTGGACTTCCGGATGGCTGCGCTGCCAGTCGGCGACCAGGCGCTGGATGATCGCGACTTCCTCAGGCCCGCCCCAGTAGGCGACCTTGATGACCGGCACGCCGCCGGTCACGCCGGACTTGCCACAGCCGGCCGCCAGCAACCCCAGCATGAGGATATACACAAATCGTCTCATCATGATGTGCTGTCCGTCAGGTGAACGTCTGAAATCGGCGGGATGGACAAAATCCAACAGTCGGCCATGGCCGGATCGCCTCCGTGGCCGTTGTCAGGTGGTGCGTCGTTCCAGCCCCTCAGACTGCTGCGTCGTGCGCCGACCTCAACCGGTCGGCAATGCCGTCAGCGCGATGATGTCTTCGCCGAACTCCAATGCTACACCAAACCGCTTGGTTCGGCTAGCCCCTTCCTGTTGCGGCAGCTCATGCACCCGAACCACGCGGCCGCGACCTGCCACCCGGCGAAACGGAAAGACCCGTGATTGCGACTCCGGAATCGCCACCGAGGTCGTCAACACCTCGTTCACCGAATAGCCTTCCCCCTGCTCCGTCTCAAAATAGACGCCTGCCAAACTGATGTTGGTAGCGGTTTCTTGTTTGGACGGCCCGAGCCCCTGCGTGCCCATGCGCCGAATGCTGACAGGTGCTGATAAAGGCACCCGCCGGCCTCGCCGCCGATCGACGCTGCCGCGATCCATAAGCGTATTCACCTCCTCTCCGGCACGTTACGTGTTTACTTTCACAAAGTTAGTGTAAGCGATCACCCATCGCTTCTCAAGCAAAAAACCTGAATATCTTATGCGAAGCTTTAAAATCCCATAGCGGTTCTCAGCCATTGGGCACCATTTCCTGGGGTGGAGTGGACACCGCCGCCCCGAGCATCAGGGTGTGCGGCTCGCAGAACGCCAGGGCGAGCCCCTGCCGCTTTGTGTCCGCGACCCATTTCTCGTCGGCGCGCAGCACCCGGCACAGGCCCGCGATCCTGGAAAATGGAAACGCCTGGCGGGCTTCCAGCGGGATGACCAGGGACACCGCGAGCAGCTCATCAGGCGCGAACCGACGCCGTTCCGAGGTGAGCAGGTAGCAGCCACCAGGACACAGGTCGACGGATTGAGCGACGAACGGCGCCTGCGCCGGACCGCTGAATCCTGTGCCCGCGCTCACCTGCACAGGCACATGCAGCTTGATCCGGTGCCAGCGGCGCCGGTCGCCGTGAATGGTTTGAGGTACGTTCTCGTTTGTCATGAGGACTTGTTGACTCCGGCCGGAGGGCCGCGGCCTTGCAACCATCGAACCCAGAGCTCATTCCATCTCCACGCGCCATGCGCGCGGACGCCGCGCGATCGTGCCGACGCATCACACCGATGTGTACAGCTCGCGCCGCATGGCTGCGGCGCGCTGGGTCCACCTGTGGCCCGGCTCGGCGTGCGGTCCGATGCGTCGGGCCCAGCTGCGACCCTGGGCGCCGTGAGCACCGGACGGCGGCGAGGCTGCAGCGCGGCGCGACTGAGCGCGGCGCGAAGACGTCGCAGCGGCGTCATCAAGACTCGCTCCCCAACGGTCGGGAGACTGAACATCACGGAGGAAATCCGCCCAGGAACCGACAGGAGCTCGGAGGCTTCAGGCCGCGGCAGCACCGAGAGCCAGAGGTCCAGCACCCTCGACGACGTGTCGTCTTCCGGCACGGCTATCGAAGCGGTGACAGGCAAAGCCGCCCAGCCAGGCACATGCAGCTGCTGCTGCAGCATGAGATTGCCGGCGATGGCCTGCGGCCTCAGGTATTCCGATGACAGCTCGCGGAGGAGGAGCAGCTCCGCCTCCTGGGCGCTCACGGCATCCTCGGCCCCACGGACCGCGCGGCGCTCGCCCGCCAGGACCGCAGCGGGCTGCAGCAGCAAGATCGCTGCCGCAGCGCCGGCGAGGCCGATAGGCGCGAGTCGGATCATGTGAGCGCTACCTTCGTGTCGCATACGTATCACGCGGTTAGCCGGCGCTTCCCGTCTCCTGCACCATCGTCCGGAACCGCCGGACGCGGTTGTCGAACAGCTCGATCTCCGGCACCTCGAACCGCCGACTTTCGGCTTCGTTGGCGAGCTGCCTGAGGAAGACGCCGAGCTCGGGATCAGGCTTGCGGCCCCCGGCGACCGCCCCGGCTTCCGCCACCTTGCCCACGAGCCCGATCAGCCCGGCACCCGCTGACTTGAACTTGGTGTCATCGGTCGTCCGGTCGAACTCCACCGCCACGAGGCGCTCGTACCCAGGCACCTTACGCGAAGCCGCCTGCGCCAGGACGCCATCGAGCCAGGCGGCCGGACCCATGATGCCTGCGCCCACGCTGCCGGGCATCGCGTTCTCGAGCCAGGTCAGCAGCTGGTCGCCTTCAGGCAGGACCAGATCGAAATCAGCGCGCGTGAGCGCGATCGGAGCCGGCAATCCGCGCGCCTCGGCTTCCTCAGCGCTGTCCGCGTTGAGCTGCTCGAGCAGCGCCGCCAGACGCTCCTCGGTGGCTTGCGCGGTCGAGGTGCCTGCCATGACCAGAGCGAATCGCATGGCGCCCTTCTCTTGGGCCGTGTGGAGCTGCTGGCGCAAGCGGTGATAGACGAAGAGCCCGTCTTGGCCTTCGCCGAAGATCGAGGAATGCACAAGATTCCACAGCACCTGGCCGACCTTCGCGTTCTCGGCTGAGACGCGCTCGCTGATGTGAGCGCCCAGGGTGCCTGCCGGCAGTTGCGGCGCAAGGCCTGCCCACCCGAGGCTCTCGCGCTCCTTCGGGTCCGCGTCCACCTGCACGCGCTTCGCCTCGTCGATCAGCGAATCGGTTGAGACATCCAGCGTGGATGGGGCCACCCGCAGCGGCTGCCCGCCCGGGGCCACCCCGCCCGGCGTTCCCACGGCGCCGGCAGGCAGGGCCGCAGGCCCGATGCCCATAGCCGCTCCGCCCGACGGCAGAGCGCCGCTCACCGACCCTGGATCCGGCCTGCCCGGAGGTACGCTGCCGCCGGTTCCCGGACCGCCGTCATCGGGCGCTCCGTGGCGCTGCCGTCCCACTTCAAGGACCGCCTCGCGCTCTTTCCCTTCCCGGTCCCGGTAGGTGACGATGAGGAGGGAGCCGTCGCGCGAGAACTTGACGTTCGTGACCGCCGCCACCTCGCGGCTCGCCGTCCGCTGCGGACGGTCGAAGACCCCGGTCGTCGACCCGTCGTTGTGCAGCGCGGTGACTTGCCAGCGGCCGTCCGCGTGGTGCTCGACCACGGCGGCGATCAAGCCATCCGGCCGCAGGAGCACCTGCTGCACCGCTGCCGGGTCGATCCGGTAGCTGGTGGCTGAGTTGTCCTCGCGCGTGAGACGCAGGCCGCCGGCCACGAGCCCGTCCGGTGACACCAATTCGATCCGTTGGATTGGGGAGCCGCCCGTGTCGCGCCGCGCCTGCTCGAGGTACGGCAGGATGGCCTCTTCGACCGCCTGAACCGCCTCGTTGCCACTGGGACCCAGCAACCCGGTCGCCTGGCGGCCCTTGCGCGCCCAACCGCTGACGAACACGCCGGGCAGCCCCTTCACCATGAAGAGCTTGGGATCGTCGAGCTTCGCCGGATCATTGTCGACGGTCTCGACCTCAGTCAGGATAAAACCCTTGCTGTCGGCTGGAACGCCCGGGACTTCGTGCCCGATGTTGTTCTGACCGATGGCGCGCAGCACGAAGCGCGCAGGCGCCGTGATCGTCTTCACCGACCGGTCGAGCTGGCGCTGCGCGAGGGCGAGCTCGGCGACATGCGCCCGCCCGTCCGGGCCTTCCTGACCGCGGATCTCGAGCGGCGTCGTGTTGAAGAGCACCGTGACGACCGGGCGAGCCTGCGCCGCTTGCGCCTCAGGCGAGAGTTGCCGGTACGCGAGGTACTTGCCGTACATCTCGAAGAACTGGTCCACGCGCTTCGGCAGGCTCTTGTCATCCTTGGTCGCGAGCGGAGCCTTCGACTGCGCAACGACCGCTTGGTACCACTTCGTCTGCCGGTAGCCCTCGGGGGTCGAGCCCGGCTCGAGGTTGCTCGTATCCAGATCGAAGAACACCTTCCATTTGCGGTCCAGGTCCGTCATCTGCGCGCCGGTGAACTTCAGCGCCTCAGGGCCGCGTCGGACGACGAGGGGCATCCGCCGGTAGCCGAGGACCTGCAGCTTGGCGAGCTGGTCGCCCGCGGTGTTGCCGAAGCCGAAGACGACCGCCTGATCCTCCGGACCCTGAGCGCGCGGAGGCTCCTTCGTGATCCGCTCGTCCTTATTCAGCCACCGGTTGAAGTCGGTGGCGTCCCACACTTCCGGCAGGTCGGATCCAGGCAGCGGCATGCCGTCCGGAGTCGTCAGTTCGTTGGAGCCTTCCCCGCCGATGGCGAGCTTGACCGCCTTGTACCGCGGGCGGAGCATGCCGAACTCCAGATCCTTGCCGACCTCAGCGCCTCCGATGAAGCGCACCAGCGGGTTGGCGCGCAGCTTCGACAACAGCATCTCCCGCGCCTTCTCGTCGTCCAGCCGCGCCCGGTGGATCTCCTCGTCGGAGAGGCGCGACTCCCAATCGTTGCCGAGGACGCTGTTCTTGAGCCCCCAGTGGTCGGGCAGGATCGCCCGACGCACCAGACCGCCTTCCTCTCCAAGCGGATACTTGTCGAAGATATCCACGCTGACCCCGTCCTGCACCAGCCGCTCGGCGGCGTACAGTCCGGCAGCCCCTGCACCGACGATCGCGACCTCATGGGGCGTGGCGAGCGCCTGAACCGCCTCGAGCGGCAGGCGAAGCACGCCGGTCGCCGCCCGGCCGAGGACTTCCTGCTCAGCCCACGTGATGCCGAGTTGCTGCTCAATGGCCGCCATGTCGCGCGAGAGGCGTTCGAGGCGCGCAGCCGGAGCTTCGAAGACCAAGGTCGCCGGCAGGGCCCTGAGCGCTGCGAGGACGCGCTCCAGGGTCGCCTCATCAGGCACCTTGACGGTCAGCCGCGGGTTGAGGCCGTCCGCGTACTCGATCACCTGGCCGCCGGCCTGCCGGACCCAGTCAGCCGGATAGTTCGCCTGGCCGCGGTAACTGTTGAGCGCGATCTGGTAGATGCCCAGTGCGGCATCGTCAGTCTCAGCCTGCGCTCGTTCGGCCTCCTCAAGGAGCGGCAGGTAGGCCTGCTGCAGCGCCAGCCATTTCGGATGTTTGATGCGCCACCCGTCGATCGTGGCCTTCAGCTGCTGCGCAGCGGCGAGATCGCCGGCGCCGATCGAATTGAGGCCGCCGCTCTCGGCCCAATCGCCCGAGGCCAATGCCTTGGCGTAGGCGAACACGACCTCGGCCGATGAGCCGAACACCTGCGAACCGACCCGGACCGCAAGCTCGCGCCCTGCCGGATCCACAAGCCCTGTGTCACCCAGCATGCGCGCCAGCGCCTCATAGATGCCGCGTGTGCGCTCATCCGCGTCGGACAATCCAGCCGGCGCATGGCCATCCGGACGGACCACGGCAGCCGTGCCACCCTGCTCGGTGACCGCGCCTCCGGTCGCATTCCCTCCGAACGTCGCGCGGATGGATGCGGCGGCGGATTCGTACAGGTGTTGCAGCGCGCCAAAGCCGCTGCCCAGGACAATGCCCGCCGACGCATCCGGCGCCGAGAGGTAGCGCGACAGGGCCAGCGTCCACGCCTTCCATGCCGCGTCATCGGTCAGATCGCGGTGCGAGAGCTCCTGCACCTTGGTTTCAACCTGGCGAAGCAGCGCCTCCAGGTCTCTGGAAGACCTGACGTCCACCCGGCTGAAGACGCCCATGAGGTAGAACTCCGTGCGCCCTGCCCTGCGAATTGAGGCGATCTCGCGAAGCTCTGAGCCATCCGCCAGGCGCTCAAACTGGATCTCATACGCCAGCTCCCCGATGCTGAGGGTATAGGTGCCCGGGTTGCCTGGCTTCGCTCGCCGCGCGTCGAACAGCTTCGCCGTGGCTTGGATGAATTTGGCATCCTTGCCGCCACCCGTCACGTAGCCCTCATCGGCCAGCTCTTGCGCGAGCTCGGCCTCAGCGTAGACCACCGGACTGTTTGACCGGGTCGCCAGCAAGTCGCCCGTCCCCTCGGGCAACAGGCCCCGCAGGCGACGCAGCGTCTGCACGACGCCTTCAAGATGAACATGCGCAGCGAGGTACAACGGGATGTCTGCCCATGGACCTGCCGCGTCGTCCAGCATGTCTGCGATTTCTGCCGGAATCGCCTCCGCATCTTCCGGCATGAGCACCGCCAGCCGGCTGGCGTGGTCCTCCGTGAAGCGCTTGTAGCTGACGGCGTGCTCGTGGGCAAGCCTGGCCGTCTCCACGCCAAATTGGATGAGCGTCTGCAGAGCCGCCCGCAGGTCCGCCTGGCGCGCGGTATCCCGCTCGGCAGTCAGTCGCCGAATCTCGGATTCCAGAGCAGCCAGGTACGCGTCAGTGCTGGCACCCGCCGTCTCCCTCGCCTCAGCCGGCACAAGCTGGGCCAGTTGGTGGAAGAACGGCAGAACATGCTGAGTCCGCAATGCTGACAGTTCGTCTTCAAACCGTTCCATCCGGTCAAGCAACGCGTCGTCCGATAAGGCCGGCGCCGGCTGCCTGGAAGCTTCAAGCGCCCGCTGCTCCTCTGCTGCCCAGCGGTTGGCATACCGCACGTAGTCGATGACGCGCCTCACCGCCCCGGCCACCGCCTCGTACGCCTGCTGCAGCCCGAACATGTCGAGCGTTGTGTCTTTCGGCCGGAGGGAAGCCAGGCGCAGGCTGTCAATCTCCAGCCACAGCCGGTGGATCAGTTTGGGATCAGCCGCAACCGGCAGGTCATCCAGCTGGGTCTCCAGGCGCTCGAGCGCCGCCTGCGGAGCCGCGTCTCCCCGCGTCTGCCGGAGGAAACCCGCAACTTCCCTGAGGAATCGGCCGGCGGCCGGGGCGGTGAGTTGATCCAGCGCGTCCGGGGGCGCGATCGGCGCACGCGACGCGAGCGGGTTCGCCGCAGGCGGCGTCCGATCCTGGAAATCCTTCACGAGCGCGTTCCTGGACCCGTCGGCCGAGTAGGTGAGCCGCGTGCGGAAGAGCGCCAAGGGCCACGTCACCAGGTCGGTGCCGCTGACGAGGAACTCTTCAAGCCAAACCGGCAGCCAAGGCGCGAGCTCCTCAAGCCACTTGTGCGCCGACTCATGCGCCATGTACCACCGGCGCTCGAAGCGGTTGAGCCGCGGGTCGTAGAAGCCCTTCGTATCCGCCGCAAGGCTGATGTTCTTGCGCGCCAAGTTCAGCGCCTGCAGGCCGAACACCGCGGCCGGCGAGAGTGTCACGGCCCAGCCGAGCACGTGGCCGAGCGCTGTGGCCTCGCTGGTGCCCAGGCCCAGCGCCTGGGCCGCGGCGATAAAGACCGCCTGCCAGGCGACGAAGTTCATCGTCGCGTTGCGCAGGCTCTTGTGGGCGACCGGCGTGTGCGCCGCGGGAGCGCTGGCGTCGCGAACCGCCTCGAAGAACTGCCGGACCTTGGCCTGGCCGCCATCGTCCAGTCGGCCCTTCACGACGAGCATGACGGAGGGGCGGCTCCGGCCCACCAGCGCGCGATGCATCGCCACGGCGCCCGAGATCAAGCGCTGGGCGCCCTTCGAAGACAGGGACCCGGCCGGTGCCCCCCGATGCTCGGTCGCCACGATATGCACGGGAATCTGGTGCAGCCGTCCGGCGAGCCAGGTCTGCGACTGGCTGTGCAGCGCCTGCGTGCCGATCGCGGCCTTGGCCGCGTAGCCCATCGCCCTGTGCAGCACGCGCTCCGCAAGCTGGTCGAGCCACGAGCGCATCGAGCGGACCGACAGATCGTAGTAGACCAAGGTCTGCGCATCGAGCGTCCCGCGCGTCCACTCAAGCAGCTTCGCGTAGGCGGCCGCGGGAGGCGCGCGGCTCAGCTGTTCCCGCTGCGACCGGCTCAGGAACGGCAGCAAGCCGTCGTAGATGAGCTGGAGGTCGGCGTCTTCGGCGACGGCGCGCTCCTGCTTGGCCGGAGCCAGCGCATCGGCAATCGTCAGCGGCGTGCCCCGCTGATCAGCCGCCTGCATCAGCCGCTTGTACTCTTCGACATCGTCCTGGCTTGAGATGTTGGTGCCCGAGAGCCGCCCGACGATGGCGACGAACTCCATCCAGGCGTACATGGCCGCCGCGGACGCCAGGTGGGTCTCAGTCTCATCGATCTCGATCGTCATGACGGCATGACCGCGCCGGCGGGCGGCATCGGCGTAGGGGCGGGTCTCCCCTTCGCGGCCTCTCACGCGGAACTCCACGAAGACCCATCCCTTATCGGTGCCGGCGGCGAGCCCCTGTTCCACCGTGTCCAGATCAGGCGCCTGGCTGTACACGGTGATGCCCTTGCCGTCCTTGCTGAGCGACTCTTCGCCGTTCTGCTCCTGGGCCTCAGCGCGGGCGCGCTGCAGCCACTCGCCTTGAATGAGCGCGACCTTGGGGCGCCCTTGCCTGAGTAGCTCGGCCGCCTGCACGGCCGCGCTGATGATCTCGCTCTCGGACGCCTGCACCCGGACGATGGCCTTGAGCAGCGACCGCACGGCGCCCGGCTCGGGATGACGGAACGCGTGCGTGAGAAGCGGCAGGTAGTTCACCAGGGTACTGCGGCCACCGGTGCCGGTGCGGCCATCCGCATCCCGGTGGATCACCCTGAAACCCTCGCCGGTCTTCCGTCGCTCCAGCTCGGTGCCTGGGTCGGTGACATAGGTGATGAATTGCGTCGGATCAAGCTTGGCCTCCCGGTAGAGCCCCTCCAGGTACGGGCTGTTGTCCGCGATCTCGGCGGTTTCGCCCGACTTGGAGACGACATACCAGCGCACCCTCTTGAGGTGCCGCTCATCCAGGGTGACCGAGAAGGTCAGCGGCGCGGTCGAGCTGATGACGAGGACATCATCGCCCGAGACCGGGTCGCCCGCCGTTTCAACGCCTGAGGCCTCACCCCCCTGGCCGACGATGCCGATGGCAACGCCCTGTTCGCGCAGCCGCTCCGCCTCCGCTTCAATCCGCTCCGGCGCATCCGTTCGCAGCAGCTCAGCCGCCCGGTTGACCCAGTCGCCGCGCTCCGCACCCTTGTCCTGGAACAGCGGCTCGAACCCGCCGCGCTGTCCTGGCTCAGCCCTAAACTCGGCCGCCAACTGGCGCACTGCCTCGTCGCTGAGCTGCGCACCCGTGGATGCTGCAGCGGGCGGCGCAGACGCTGCCGGGGTTCCTGCGAGCAGCCGGTCGATGTCGGCGTGGAGCTGTTGCCGCCGCTCGCTCATCCACTGGTAGTCCATGCGCAGCTGGGCCGCTTCGAAGGCCAGGCCGCCCAGCCGCTCTTCAGGGAGCGAGAAGAAATCGTGGTCCTTGACGCGCTCATAGTCGTACTGGCCCAGGAACGGATGGGTCTTGACGAGTTCTGCCCACGCCTCGATCGTCGGGGCGATCTGCCCAATCGTCCGGCCCTTGTACGGCAGCGAGACCACGTTGTGGACGCGCTGCGGCGTGCCCTCGATCAGCTTCAGGGTGGAGATCCGCTCATCAGTGAACGCCTTGAGGGTCGCGGTGCCGGCATCGGAGAAGACGAACTCCACCATCGCACGGGGCTGCAGCTCCAGGGTCATGCCCCGGAGGTCGGCCTCGGTGATCCGGACGTTCTTCGGGATCCGCAACGTCGCCCCCTTCGGGATCTCCGGCAGGAACACGTCCTTGAGGAACACACCCTCCTCGACGATCCAGGTTCCCTCGCCCGTCGCGATGACGCGCTCGAGGTACGCGTTGGGTGAAATATCAGCCGTCAGGCCTTGGGCGATCCGGACGGTCTCGGTATCGACCGGCTGCCCGACGGCCATGTCCAGCGTGTTTCGGATCTCCGGATCGGTGATGGCCTCGCCCAGGAACCGGTCCCACTCGCGGGCATCGCCGACATCAAGCCAGCGGTAGCCGTCGCCGAGGTCGAGCACGTAGATCTTGCCGCGGCCGGATTCGACCGCCTCGCTCTCCTCGAACACATCGTCGATCGCCAGCTTCATGCGCTCCCAGTCGCGCGCATCGATGTCCTTCGGGCGAATCACCGCCCAGCGGTCGCCGGTCATGAACCGCGACTGGTACACGCTCCGCATGTAGCTGCTCGCCAGCTCATCCAATGTCTTGAAGCCCTTGGTCTGGGCGGGGATCCGGCCCAGCTCGTGCTGGAGCCCCTCGGCGAACTCCTTGTCCAGAAATTCGAGGAACGGGTTCTTGTACACCGCGCGGCCCTGGCGGGCATTGTCGTAGAACAGCCGGACGAGTTTGGCCAGATCGGTTTGCTTCTCGACCATATCCCGCAACCAACCATCCTGATCGGCGACGAGCATTCCCAATTCCGTCAGTTTGTGGAAGTCAATCGCTCCGTGGACCGCGCGCCACCGGGCCTCGCCGAGGACACGTCGGATTTCCGCTTCGGTCCACTTCCCGGATTTCTCGAGCTCGTTGAGGCGCGTGAGATCCTCTGCGGAGAGGAGCTCGACGCGCGCGCCGGCGGTCACGACCGAGGCATCCTCCAGCTTCTGCTGCAATCCGAAGGCATCCGTGAGCGCCACGCCGCCGACCCGGGGGTTGCGGCCTAAGCGAAACACGTTGTCGCTGGCCGCCCAGCTGACGAACCGGGTCACGCCGTCCGGCAGGAACCGCTGGACGGTCAGCGCGGAGATGAAGGCGCCTTCGCGGAGGTTGTCGTAGGCGCGGCCCGGGAGCTTCCAGAGGCCCTTGTAGGCCTGGTCCAGCGACTTGTAACCCGACCGCGTCGCGAGCCCGCCATCGGTGACGATGACGACGTGGCGCGAGCGCCAGGCATTGCCGTACGTTTGGCGCAGCATCTTGATGATGCCAAGGAACCCGGGCAGATCGTGCTGCCGCTCGGTCGGCTGCTCCACGCTCCGCGCCAGTTCGACATGGCCTACGTATTTGGCCTTCAGCTGAGCGTCCGACTGCTCGTACGGCTCAAGCGAGCCCTCGTTCATCTGCTTGGCGTTCATTGCGAGGAGTACCTGGCCCACCGCACCCTGTGCAAGATCGCGTTGGGTCGCGTTGCTCGCCGACTGCACTTGGCTCGTGGTAGACGTCTCTGCGGCCTCCGGCGTCGCAGCGGACGTCTGGAGCCGACCGACCGCCGCAGCGACAGCCGCAGCCGGTGCCAGGCTCGCGAGCGCGCTGGCTAGCGTGGAGGTGGTTCGACCATTGGCTTCGGCTTCAAGGTGCTTCACCACCTGGGTGACCCATCGGCCAAGTGCCGCCTGCTCTTCCGCGGTCGGGGCCTCGACATAGAGACGAAACAGGGCTTCGGTCCCTTCGGCCTCGGTGCCTGAAGCGCGGAAGTCAACCCATGCGCGGGATGACGTCCCGGGCTGGCTCAATTCAAGATAGACGCCATCTTTGTGGCCCACGTCGGTCACGAGCCATGCGCCGAGGCCCGGCAGCGTGAGCGGCCGGACATCAGCCGACCCCACCAGCTGATCGATCGCCTGAATCACGCGGCCCTTGGCGCCTTCGTACCGCCGGGTGGTCTGTGCGTCCTTAAAATAGAGGACGGTGTCCTTCCGGACATAGAACGGGCGGGCCACGCGCGCCTTGAGCGCAGCGAAGACGTCATCGACCGACGTGCCGGCGACCTTGGACCGCGAGGCCAGCTCGAGCAAGCGGAGATTCGTGACGAACCCGTCCTTGTACGGCAGGACCTGCGCGTCGTTTGCGCCGATGCCGACGCCTTTCGCCGGGCTCCCGATCGAGAGCCCCCCGTTCTCTTCCAGAGCCAGGATGACCATTTTGCCTTCGGCGTTCGCCGATTGGATCGCCGTGTTCAGGTGGCGGAAGCCGGCTGCCGTCGTGCGGACGTTCTCCGTCGGGATGCCGTAGCTGGCCGCGATCGCATCCACCCACGCGGTCGACATCACGGAGCGGACGATCACGTATCGCGCCGGATCCCATGCCGGGCTCGCCTTGGCGCGCTCGAGCATGTCATAGAGGAAGAGTGCGGCGAGATCGTTGCCGTTGTAGTAGGTGGCCGCGGTGCGGCCCGCGCCGCGGTCCGCATCGCCGTCCACGGCGCCGCCGATGTCGGCCCCGGTGTCGGCCACGGTCTGGCGCAGCTCGGCGAGATTTTCGTCAGTGACCTCAGCATTCCGCCGGCCGCCGAAATCGGTCTTGGGCTCCTTGTGAAGGATCGCCACCCCTTCGATGCCTAAGCGGCGCAGGAGCAGCTCGTACCCTTCGCCGGCGACGCCGTGCTGCGCCTCGAACACGGACGTCAGCCCGTGCTCCTTGATGGCGCGGCGGATCAGCTCGACGTCCACTTTGGCGACATCCGTGACGTAGTGCGCGTAGTCCCCGGCGAGCGCGTCAACGTCGATCGGCTGGATGAGCGGGTGGTTGAGCGACGGCGCGATCGCGACCTCGCGAATCGCGTCCGTCTCAGTGTCCGGATCGCGCTTCGCGCGGAACAGGATCGGGTCCACCAGGTCCTCGTTCGCCAGGCCCTGCGTGGTCCCATCGAAGAACTCGTATCCGCCTTCAGTCCCTGGATTGTGGCTGCCGGTCAGGTTGATGGCGAGCGCGGCGCCGTAATGGCGCATCGCGAACACGTTGAAGGGGGTGGGGGTGGGCCGCGGCATGAGCCGGACCCGGATCCCGTTCGCCGCTAGGATGCGCGCGTTCGACTGCCCGTACGCCTGCTCTGAGAGTTCGAGCCCGCTCTGCGGGTGCCGCCCCTGGTCGCGGTGATCGTACCCGATCACGACCACCGGACGGCCGTCGCCATCCACCAGGCCGCGCGCAGCCAGCGCGGCCCGCCGCGCGCTGTTCTGGTTGAGCTCGTCGGCCGCCGCCTGCGCCAGCAGCTGTACGCGCTCCGGCGTGAAGGCGCCATCAGGATGCGCAGCGCTCGGGAATTTGCCGCGCCACCCGGCGGTCAGGAACGCGATGACCGCGCGGAGCGCCGCCGAGAGGGAGAGCGTGCTGACCGCAAATGGCGCCACGCGCGTTCCGGGCGCGGCCGCCGGAGGCACGGCCTTCGATGCATCGGCCGGCGCGCCGCCGGCGACGCGGGATGCGCGCTCGGCTGCCCGCGCCGCCGAGCCGAGGATCGAGGAGGTGGCCGACGCGGCGGCCGGATGCGGCTCGACGCGGCTGTCCCACCAGACCGTCGCCACGCCGTCCTCATCGACCGTCGTGAGCAGCGTGTGGCCCATGATGCCGCGGCCGGAGGACAGCTCATGCGTGCCCTCCACGCCGATCGCCGGGTTGTTCGTGATGAACGCGACGGAGCTTTCCAGCGTGCTGCCCGGCATGTCGAAGGTGTGGTACAGCATCCGGCCCTTGAGGATCCTGTCAGCCCGGCGGCGGTTGCCCGAGACCTTGCCCAGCACGCGGGTGAGGTCGGCCTCGGTGCGGACCGGCTCGCCGGCCCACTTCGACAGATAGGCCGCCATGTCATCTTTCAGCGGCGCGTGCTCGAAATCGTAGCGGTGCTCCCAACCGTCATTGACCCGCTGCGAATAGTCGCGCGCGGCTGCAGCCACGCCGAAGCGCTGCATCGCCTTGGCGAGCACCATCTTCATCTTGCCTTCGGGACCGCCGACCACGGTCCAGATCAACTCCTTCTTGCCGGAGGGACTGCCGTAGGCGGCCAACGCCCCTTGGATCAGCGTCCCGTCGGGGATCAGCTTGACGGTGAGCCCGGTCGTCGGCTCCTCGATGAAGCGGCCGACCTTGCTCTTCTCCGCGTCGGCGATCCAGGCGGTCAGCTGCTCCTCGTTGACGCTCGGCAGCAGCGCCTTGAGCTTCGCGAGCTCGCGCGGGCGGCCCATGACCGTCAGGTAAAAGCCGTCGAGGTGGCGCGGCGCCGACCGGTCGAGCCCGTGGACGTCGGCGACCAGCTTGAGGAAGTCGTCCACCGGCATGTCCGGGTCCAGCCCCCGCAGCAAGCCTTCGCGGCCTTCGGGTGCAGCCATCATCATGACGTGGCCGTAGTAGTCCGGCATGAAGCCGAGATAGTTGAGGGTCTCAGCGCCGACTTGCATGGTGACCGAGGTGCCGCCCGACTGCCAGCCGGAGAGCTGCTCGAGCGGCTTGCCGCCTTCGTTGTTGGTGGCGGTCGCCCGGGTCCCCTCCACGCTGTCGGTGAGGAAGATGACGACCTCCTTGGACAGGACCGGGTCGTTCATGACCGCGTGGAGGAGCCGGATCGGATCCATCCGCTCGGCGCCCGCGATGCGGCTGAGGAGCAGCGGCCACTTGGCCTTCGGGATGAACAGGACGCCGACCGGGAAGCCGGCCGCGTCGTCCCGGAGTGGGCCCTCGCTCGCGGTGGGCAGCGCGATGACCGCCCACTCTTCGAAGACCTTGATCGTTTCATCCACCGCGCGCTGGTCCGCCTGGGCGCTCACCTTCTTGATGGCGGCCGAGACGTCCTTGCTGGTGATCTGGTACGGTGCGACCCAAGCCGCCCCCACCAAGCCCTCACGCACGAGGAGCGCTGCGGTGCGGAAGGCGATTTCACGGGTCAGTCTGGGTTCGGCCTTGGCGCGAACCGACGCGGGCGCGCCGTGCGGGAAGACCGGGAGGCCGCTGGGCTGCAGGCGCTCCACTTCATCGAGGATCGTCCAGACGGCCTCGCGAACCGAGGGGCTGAGGTGGCTCAAGTAGGTGGTGGTGCGGAGGGTCTCAAGGATATCGGTCCGGCGCTCCGGCGGCGCGCGACTGATCGCCTCAGCCGCGACCGCAGCATACGGCCGGTGCGATTCGCGGTGCGCGAGGAAACTGACCAGCTCATCCACCGTCTCGGCCCAGGAGGCGCTGTCCAACAGCGCGTCAAGCCCGGCAGGGCTGTCCGGCAGCTCGCGCCGCATCGCCCGCTCGATCGTCTCGATGGACGCCGGGTTCAAGCTGTCGCCGCCCACGCCGTATCCGTCCACGCCGGTGGCCCAGTACGCCTCGGCCGTCTTCGTCGTCACGCCGGCGCCGAAGATGACCGGGGTCCGCTGCGCGACCGGCCGTCCGAACCGTCCGTCCAGGTCCCGGCGGAAGCCGTCCGCCACCATCTCACGGACCTGCGGTGTCTCCAGCGTGCTGCCGCCGGGCCATGTGGAAATCGCGTAGTACGGGTCGTAGAACGCGACGCTCGCGAGCATCTGTCCTGCGGTGAACCCTTCCGTGCGCCGGTCGAACTGTTCCATGGCCGAGGCGACGTGGGTGCCTCCCTGCCGGGCCTCCAGCGTGTCGCTCACGGTGATGAACGGGGTCAGGCCGTAGGCCAGCGCCGTGGCGGCTTTCGCCTTGACGCCGCGGTCAAAGGCTGCGGCTGCGGCAGCCTGGTCGCGCTCCGCCGACTGCGTGAGGTGATACTGGAGCTGTTCGCCATGGCCGAGCATCACGGCGCGCACGCCCAGCCGCTCCAGCACCGCGGCGGTCACCCGCCCGCCATCCAGATCAAGGTCCTGTGCGGCAAGGATCACGTGCTCGGTGTTCAGCGCAGGCACCTCGCCGAGATTGCCGAGATACGGATAGGTCGGGATCAGCGTGAGGCTTGCTCCGCTCGTCTGCAGCGTCTTCGACAGCCCCCCGAGATAGGCCGCAGGGTCTTCAGGATGCGCGGCCAGCCAGTCGCTCATCACGATCGCGCCGGGCAGCCGGCGGCCGGCAAGGCGCAGGACCTCGCCCATCGCCTGGGCGTCGAACGTCTGATCCACGACATACAAGCCGTCGAACCGGTCGGTGCCGAGGAGGTCGGCCAGTTGATCCCGCGGCGCTTCGCCGCCGAAGAGGAGCTTGGGCGCCGGATCGCTCGCGGCCGCGCGGCTGAACCAGCCGCGGCGCGCCGGGAACGTGGCCCGAATCCGCCCGGTGTCAGCCAGCGCCTGCTCGACGCCGGTCCCCGGCTTCGGCACATAGACCAGCGTCACCCGGGCCATCGCCTCGGGGGCCAGCTTCGCTTGCGCGATCGCCTCGCGGATCCGCTCGACGATCTCCATGATCTGGCGCGGGGTCTTGCCGCGCAGCATCACGACCGCGGTCGTGCGCTCGGCGCTGAGGATGCGGGCGATGTCCTGCGCCGCCGTGCGTCCGCTGGCCTCGACCATGATCTGCCGCGCATTCAGCGCCAGCAGCTCCTCCAATCGGATGCCGCCGGTATAGGACGCGCTCTTGTAGATCGTCTGATCCGGCTCGCGCAGGCCGGGCGCTCCCAGGCTGAGATTCGGCGTCCTGGCCACCAGCGCCTGAATATCCTCATTGGCGAACAGCCGGCCCAATCCGGCCGCCGTCGGCGCCATATACGTCAGGACGCCGGTGTTGCGCGTCCGTTCAATCTCCTCGCGCAGGTGTGTCCGGATGTCCCCGCTCACCGGCTCGCGGTTCTTCATGTTCCCGAAGAAGATCGGCCGGACCGGCTGAGCCGCGAAGAGGCGCGCCTCCGTCTGATCCGCCTCGGCGTTCGTGAGCGGCAGCGCGGCATGCTCCGGGCGGATCGTCCGTGCCGGACGGCTGATCCCAGCACCGCTGCGCAGTGCGGACAGGCTGATCAAGAGCTCGCGCACCACATCGCGGACCTGCTCGATGTTGAGCGGCTGCGTGCGGGCGATGGCCGTGACCTCGGCGAACCGCGGATCGACTTCCTCCAAGACGCGCGCGATGAGCGTCCGCACTGCCGCGTTCGAGCTGCGGAGGTTGCTCACCATCGCCTCGCGCCGCTCGGTGTCCTGCAGGATGATCAGCAGCTGTTCCCGGTCGCGGATCACGTACAGTCTGAGATCCACCCCGAGCTGCTCGGCCAACGTCTCGACCTCCTCGGACGTGACCGGCGCATGCCCGCCAGGCTGCGCGGATGCCTGCGGCGCGGCTCCATCGATCCCGGCCTGCGCCCCGAGCCACAGCCCGAATTGGCCATACGTCTCCCAATCGAGCAGCGTGAGATAGAGCTGCGACACGCCGTCGAACTCCGCATCCTGCTTAGCGTCCTGCTTAAGGATCCCGATGAGCTGCTGCGCGATCGAATGCCAGAAGCCGTCCGGCTCCTCGCGGCCTGTGGCCGGCAGCGTGGTGTCCGGCTGGCTCGTAGGCGCACCATCGAGCGCTGCGGTCAGCTGGCGGATCAGCGCATCGAGGCGCCGGCTGGTGGTGTCGAGATAGGCCTGGGCCTGCTCAGTCCATGCCTCCTCGCTGGTGCCGGTCGCGGCCTCATAGCCCTGTTTCGCGATCCGGTAGAGCTTGCGCGCCGCCTGCAGGCCGACCTGGATGTTGCCGATGGCTTCATGGGCGGCCGCGAGCGCATCCTGCGCCCGGCCTAGCCCCTGGTTCATGCCCTCGATGCTGGCTTCGGCCTTCGCGAAGTCTTCTTGCGTCCACTGCTGCATCCGGCTGATGTACCAGTCCGCGCTGCTCCAGTAGCTCTGCCAGTCCCAGCTGCGGCTGTTCGGATCGAACGCCTCGGCGAAGACCCGCAAGCCGCTGAAGAACCGTTCCCGGTCGCCGGATTCGCCGGCCACCCGGGCGCCGGCTGCCATCGCCCAGAGCAGGTCCCCCTGCCGCTCGGCGTAGGAGCGTGTCAGCCACACGCCGAACCGTCCGGTCGCCACGGCGGCCCGCAACATCCCGAGGCGGATCTGGAGCCGGTCCAGCCGAAGCGCCAGGCCGTCACCCGGATGCTCCCAGACGAGATGCGGGCGCAGCGCGTGCAGCAGATGGGCCGTCCGCGAGTCGCCGTTCTCCACGTCCTTCGGGATGACCCGATCCATCTGCTGCAGCACAGCCGACGCGCCCTCGGAGGCCCAGCGGATCATGTCGTCCGCCGTGCTCCTGTCGAAGACACCGTAGAGCTTGAGCCCGGCGACGCCGACTTCAATGCTACTGCGGGTGAATGTGACCGCTCCGGTGGCGCCCTGGAGGCCTGCGCGTCCCCAGCGGGCCGCGTCCCATCCCCAGGACCCGGCGCTGGCGGCGGACGACGCCCCCGGCGCCCGGGCGGCGGCCGCCGCCGACGCGCCGGCGTGCAGCAGCGCGTGACCCGCGCGGAGCAGCACTTCGGTGCGGATGATATTCAACTCGGCGATGTCGAGCGTGTCGAACGTGATCCGGCCGTCCACCTCCCGCCACCGCGTCATGGTGTCAAGCGTCTTCGCGAGCTGCTCGAGGCTCGCCTTGAACTCGGTGCCAGGCCGGAAGCTGGCGTCGGAGAAAATATCAAGATTGGCGGCCAGGTAGGTCAGCCGGTGCGCCAGGTTGTAGCCGCCCTCATCGACCACGTAGGCGCCGAGAGCGTCGAGCTGAGCGCTCACCGCGTCGCGCACCTTCGCGAACACGCCGCCGCGCGTTTCGGCGAGCTGGTTCACCAGGCGCAACAGCTCAAGCGCGGTCATCAGGTCGCGGATCATCTGCTGGTTCGCCGCGAGGAATCCGTCAAGCCGCTGTGCTGCGCCCGCCGCGGTGTCGCGGGAGAAGAGCCGGCTGATCCGGTCTTCGACCACCAGGCCCAGCAGCGACACGACCGGCAGGAACGCGGCCGGGTCGGCGGAGTCGCCATACGCCTGGTCCATCAACCGCGCGAGCTCTGCCGACACGTGGCTGACCTCATCGGAGGGCGCCACGCCGTCGGCCGTGACGAGCCCGAGCGGGGCCCGGGCGACCTGGAGCGCGACCTCGGCGCGGTGGAGCCACAAGAGCGTCGCCTTCGCGCGCTGGTCGAAGGCGGTGTCCAGGTCCTGGTTCCAGATGTTCTGCGCGGTCTCTTTCGCCATCGCGATGAACCGCGAGGAAGCGCTGTCCTGCGCGACCGACGAGAGCGCGTCCAGACGGGCGACCAGCCGCTCTGTTTGCGCGCTGATCCATGCCCCGCCCTGCGAGGCGCTGGCCGCGACGGTGCCGAGGCTGTCTTGCGCCCCCACCATGGCCGACTTGAACCAGCCCTCGGGGAGGTTGATGATCCAGGCGGCGAGGCCGGAGCGCAGCGTATCGGCGTAGGCCAGCGCGCGGCTGCCGAGCTCTTTCGCCCAGCGGCCCAGCACCAGCATGTACCCGGTCCACCGGGTGAACGTCAGCGCCTGGGTGAACAGCCGCTCGGCCTGCTCAACGGCACTCGCCGACGCTTCGGGCCGCGGGGCCATCGGCTCGTCAAGGAACGCCAGCCCTGCGGGCTCAAGCGAGAGGATCGGCACGCCCTGCGGCACGCCGGCCGCCCGGGTGGTCGCCTCGGCGTCAACCGCCGTCACGGCCGGGACGTCGCGATAGCGCGGGTTCTCGATGAAACGGACCGCATCGTGCGACGGCGACCGGGCCTCACCGGCCAGCAGCTGCACCACGTCGCCGCTGCCCTGCCAGCGCATCAGCGTCAGGTAGACGCCTTCAAGATCGGTGAACGGCGCCCGCTGCGCCGCGTCTATGGCCTCTTCAATGAATTGGTGCGCCTGGAGCCTGAGCGCCATGCGGTCGCCCTCGCGCAGCTCTCCGGCCAGGCCTGCGATCGCGTCATCCACGAGCGCTTCACGCACGGCTTCGATCACCGAGGTGGTAATCTCGGTCCCGGCCTGTGCCGTCATGCGATCCACCAGGGCCTCGGCCGGTTCCGGCCTCATCCGATAGATCGTGCCGGCGACCGTGAAGCCCTCATCAGTCAGGCGGGCGATCAGCCCGGCGCGCTCCTCGGGCGTCATGACCACTTCGGGCTGCCGGTAGAGCTGCTCCGAGAGCCTGGTGTGAATCGTGCGAAGCGGCGCCTTCCAGAATCCGTCAGCCGCCTGGTCGGTGCCGGGGATCTTCTGGTCCACGATGTCCGCGACCGTGCCCAACGCATCCGTGAAGGTCGTCGCGAGGTCGCTGAGCGTGCGGTCCAGCGCCCATTCCGCGCGCTTGGCGTACCACAGGTGCTCGGGAACCGGCAAGAACGGCACCACCAGCCCGTAGCCGAGATAGCCGACGTGCGGTACCGCCTCCCGGAACCCTTCAAGGATCCGCTGCAGACTGTCGAGTTCCTGGCGGGCGCGAAAGGCCACCTCGGCGGTCACCGCCGGAGCGTCGCGCAGCGTTGAGAACACCCGCTGGGTGCGCCGCGCGAAGATGGTCCCGGCCTCGTTGAACACCGCCTGCGCGGCTTCGAGGCTGAACTGCGCGCGCAGCGCCAGAATCTTTTCCCAGAGCTGGTCGAGCTCCTGATCCGCCTGAGGCGCGGCTGCGTCGGCCGCGACAGCCGCGACCGTCCCGGGCGCAAAGTTTCCGGCAAGCGCCGCCGCCTTCTCCAGGCCGTAGAGCGCCGCCTTCACCCGGCCGGTCTGCACGACCAGCATGTCGAGCTTGTAGTTGATGCCGCGCGAGCTGCCCTTCCGGCTGGCAAATGACACAAACGAGCCGGCCAAGCTGCCCATGAACGCGGTCGTTCCGGCCGCGGCCCGCACCGGCCTGAAGATCTCTTCAAAGAACCAGCGCCGCCACGAGTCGATCGTGCTCGGCCGGCCGTTCGCCACCCAGTTGAGCGCGGTCATGGTGCGCTCGAGCTGCGTATCGGCCCAAGGGAGGAATCGCTCGCTGACCGGCTGCTTGAGCCACGGCTCGACCGCCATGAGGAGCTCGACCACGATCGTCAGGCGGCCGAGCAGCCGCATGATCGCGGTGCCGACCGTCCGCCAGAGGCCGGGCGGGCTGCTCACGCTCCGGCCGGTTTCATCCGCCGCCGGGCGATCCGCGTAGACCGGCTGGCGCGCTAGGCCGCCCATCTGGGCGATGGGGTCCGCAGCGCTGTCCGCCTTGGCGCTCGCCCGCTCCACGGTCACCAGCGGCGTGTCGCCGTGATTCACGATGCTGTACCAGGCGCCTGACGACACGACCGCCGTGGCGCCGGGCGCGAGGGCGATCTGCTCGAGGCGGCTCACCCGCCCGCCAGGCTCCATGGCCTGCACCAGCACGCTGCCGCCGGCCGGCGAGCCGGCCACGGCCTGGATCAGGCGCGGGAAGCTCGCGCGGCCGTGCGATCCCGGCACCGCCGCCGACACCCGCCCGAGGACGTGCGGCTGATCTTTGCCCCAGCCGCGCTCCCACGATTGCGTCTCGTCGTTCCACGCGCCGGGCGGCAGCACCGTCATGGTGATGTGGTGGCCGTCACGCTCCGGCAGCTCGAACGTCCAGGCCAGGTCCGCGTTGCGGCCCTCGGCGCGCATCCGCTCGACCCACGCCTGGTCGTGCAACGTGCGGCTGAGCTCGGCGTGGGGCCTTCGGGAATCGAAGAGCGCCTCAACGCGCGAGGGAGCGAACACCTGGACCGGCTTGCCGTCTTGCATGAGGATGAGATGCCGGTGGTCGCGGGTCAGGAAATAGGGCGCCCCGAGCTCGGCTTCCAGCGAGACCGCCGGCGCCATGTCGGCCGGCCGCACCACCTGCGCGGCGCCGCCGAGCGAATCTTCGAGCGCTGCCGCGTCCGGGTACTGCTGCGTCAGCGTGTGGAGCACTTCGTCGGTCTCGACGCGGATCCGCTCCTCAAGCGCGGGCGGCAGGTCAGAGGCCGCGGCAATCGCCGCCGTGCGGCCCGCTGCCGGGGCGGACGCGGAGCTCCGCGCCAACTGCAGGATCTGGCCGGCCTCCAGCATCCACGGGTCGTACCAGACATCCGCGACGAGCAAGTCGGTGCCGATCAGCTGCACGGAAGAGAGGTCAATCCAGCCCCGCATGTGGCCGCTGATCGTGATGGAGTCAAACGGCACTTTTTGGGCGAGGCCGTAGCCGAGCCGCGCGGCCTGGTCAGTCAGCAGCTGTTTCGCCCGCTTGATCGCCGCCTTCTTGTCGGCCACCGGCTCTGCCAGATGCATCGTGATCAGCGCCGCCCCGCTCGTCAGGGTGGGGCTGCGGTATTCATGGCCGATCACTTCGGGCGCGGTCCATCCGTGCGCCCGCAGGACATCGCGGATCTCCTGCTTCACCCGGCTGGCATCCACGCCGGCGATATTCCGCATGCGGCGCTCGCCCAAGTGGTCTGCGAGCGGGGCGCTGCGGGGGTCCCGCGCCCACAACGCGCCCACATGACGGATCCCCATCGGCTTGAGCGCCTCCAGGATCGGGGTCACCACCGCCGCACCGCTGTCCGCCACCCGCGCCGCCTCGCCGGGACGGACGACATCGCCGAGCGCCGGCACGACGGACGCGGACACGTTCGCAAACGATGAGAGGATGATCGTCTGTCCGGACTCGGCCGCGCGCCGCTGGGCCGCCTGCACCTCATCCGGCGCGAGCCGCCGCAGGTCCGCCACAAGCGCGGACCCGGCCGCCACCTGCTTGCCGTAGGGCACTCGGACCACCGCGTCCTGCCCGCGCTGGATCGTGAGGTAGACTTGGCCCTGTTCCGTGGCCGTCCCCAGCGTGATGTGCGGCGGCAGGTGACCGTAGAAGGCGAAGTTGCGGAGCAACCTGACGAGGGCCTTGGCCTCGGCTTCCCCGGCAGCCTCTTTCGGCTTGAGGCCGGCCAGTTCGATCCCGGCAAGCTCAACGTTCGGGTCGCGGCCGTCGATCAGCGCGCGCAGCAGGACCATGGCGAGCGCTTGCTGCGGCTGATCCTTTGGGTCGTAGACCACCTTGAGCGGCACCGCATGCTCGAGAGTCTTTGGCACCGGCTGCTCGAGAATCTCGAGCGGCGGCAGCTCCTCCTCCGCTTTCTCCGCCTTCTTGCCGGGCAGCACCACCTCTTCGGCCGGCAGGCCGAGCCGCTCGAAGTTACGGCGCTCCAGCGCCGCCTCGACCATGGATTCCCCCCAGGCGTACGAATAGGCCCACTCATTGTCGTAATAGGCAATGACGCTCACCATGCGGCCGCGGCCGTCGCCTTCATCCACCACTTCGATGCTCGGCAGGTGCACGATGCTGGTCCGGTCATCACCCTTGTACTTGGCCGCCAGGATCTCCTCGTCCTCGCTGACGCCCATGATGCCGCGCAGGTCATCGTCCTGCGCCCGCCGCCGGAAGTAGTCCCGCAGCTCCTGCGTCGACATCGGCCGGTCGAGCACCGCGAAGTAGTGGGTGATGGACACGGTGGGCTCGTTCTGCCTAAACGCCGCGCCGCTCTTCGGCCCGGAGCCCTTCACCACGAAGTTGGTGGTCTTCGCCGCACCGGTGTCGGTCTTGATGGCCGCGGTCGCCGCCTGCCCTCGCGGCTCCTTCTTCCCCACGCGCCCTTGCAGCGGCAGCGCGTTCTGATCCGAGGTGTAGGAGTGGATCGTGCCCATGTAGCCGGCGCGGACCACCCGGCCGATCTCGTTCAGCAGCTTGTCCGCCGGCGCGAGACAGTTGGTCGTGCAGCTCGCGTTCGAGTAGATCGACGAGCCCCACTTGTCGTGGTCGTTTACGCCGCGCACGATCGTGGCGATCTTCTTGTCCTCTGGCGGCGCGGAGAGGGCGACGATCTTGACCCCGGCGTTCAGGAACACCTCAGACTTGGCCTTGTCGAGCGCCTTGCCGGTCCCTTCGCCGAACACCTCGACCCCGAACTGCCTGAACGGCAGCGCGAGCGCGGCCTCATCCCGGAGGTTGAAGGCCAGCACCCGCTGCGTCACCCCCTGGCTTTCGTATTCGACCCATTCGAGCCGCTGCTCATCGATCCCGGCCTGCGTGAAGAACTGCGCGCCCAGCTTCTGGAAGGTCCCCTCGGCGAACGCCCGGTCCTCGGCGGTCTCCCGTCCGGACTCGAAGGTCGCGGTGATTTGCGGCGGCAGCCGCGAGCCGTCGGCCTGCCGGACGCTCTCGTTGCGGTAATACCGGATCGCTCCGGTGCGCGGGTTGCGGATCGCGCGCACCGTGGCATGGACCGCGACGCCCAGATCGTCGAGCATGTACTCATAGGTCGAATCGTAGTGCTGGCTCTTCACCCACTCCTCGAGCGCCAGCCACTCCAGGGGCCGGGCGTCGCCCGGCAGCGGCTGCCGTTCCTCTTCATAATGCTGCTCTTTGCCCCGGACGCCGTTCACGAACTGCACGCGCTGCTTGGCGGGGTCGGCCAGCCGCTGGACGGTGGCGACGCCTGCGGTGCGGCCCGCCGCGCCGTTCAACGCCAGGTTGACCGGGCCCTGCTTGGCCGCGCCTTGCCACCACGCCTGGAACTCCGGGTCGGTCTTGAGCCGCTGCGCGATCTGGCGGAACATGAGCGTCATGATGCCGGGCACCGGGTGCCACTCGGCATTCGTGCCGAACCCGAGGAACTCCAGCGCCGCGCCCCCGCCGGTCGAGAAGAACATCCGGCCGGGCTGCTGAGCGATCTTCGCCGACAGCCGCTTCTTGATCGCCGTCACGCCGTCACCGCCGAGAATGATCTTGTCCGTGGCCTTGGCGTCCCAAATGAGGTCGGCGATCGTGTTGGTCCCGTCCTGCATCTGGTCATGCTCGTAGATGCCGGCGGTCCCGTTGTCGAGGATCGTCTGGGCGTCGCCGATGGCCGCGGGGAGCAGCGTCTTGAGCTCGTCCGGATCCGCGTCCACGCCGACCCAGCCCTCGGGCACGTCGGCGGCGCTCATGACCTTGAGCTCGACCGGAGCCGCCGGGTTCGCCATCACGTAGCCCAGGAACGCGCCGGGCCGGTCCGGCACCTTGGCCTTCGGATCGTTCTTCGCGATCTGCTCCTGCGCCTCGCGGACCTTCTGCTCGAAGTACGCGTCGAACTCGGGCGACTCGCCGACAGCTGGAACCTTTGCCGCCCGGACCCGCTGGCCGAGCACGATCTGCACCCCGTACTCTTCGGCGAGCGCGAAGATGCCCTGCGCCTCGGCCGTCCGCTTCAGGAACGGCGCGGCAAACCCGCCCACCATGACGAGGCGGGTGACGATGCCGCGCTTGATCATGCCGCGGATGAAGCTGATCTTCTCGCTGATCTTCGGACCGCCGCCGAGGATCGCCACGGCCGGATGCTTCGGATCGTCCACCAGCCGGCTCAGCACCCGCACCTCCCGGTCGATCAAGAGCCCGGCGACCGCGGGCTTGTCGCCCAGGAAGTTCACGATGCCGGCCGTAGAGGCATGCGCCCGGTGGGCCGCGCCGAAGGCGTCATTCACATAGACGTCGGCCAGCTCCGCCAGCTCTCTGGCGAAGTCCGGGTCGTAACTGAAGGTGTCGCCCTTCTCCTCGCCGGGGTAATACCGGATGTTCTGGAGCAGGGTGACCCGCTCGGGCCGTGAACGAATCTGATCGCGCAAGCCGGGTTTGAGGCCCTCCGCCGTCACGCTGACCGGATCAAAATAGACCGCTTCGCCGAGTAGCTCGGCCAGGCGCGCGGCGACCGGCGCCAGGCTGAGATCCCCGTTCGCCTTGCCGTCCGGACGGCCGAGGTGGGCCGCGATCACGAGCTTGCCGCCCTTGGCCAGGATCGCCCGGATGTTCGGCAGCGCCTCAACCAACCGGTTATCGTCCTCGATCACCCACGCGCCATTCTGCTTGCGCAGCGTCACGTTGAAGTCCTCGCGGTCGAACACGAGCTGGCCGGTGAGGTCGCCTAGGGATTCGATGTTCGGCGTCCAATCGGCGATCGGCAGGTCGAAGCGGAACGGATCGCTCCCGGACGCCACCGGCTGGCGCGCGACCGGCGGCCGGGCGGCTCGCCAGAAGGTCACGAGCTTCCAGAGCCGGCTCCTCATCCCGCCGGTGGACCCGCCGACCAGCCCGGCAGCCGCGAACCCGACCGACTGCGCGGCAACGCCGGCAGGGCCGTCGGCCTCCATCGCGCTCAGCAGCGCGCGGAGCGATGCGCCTGTTCCGGCGTCGCCCGGCGGCGTCAGCGGAGGCACAACCGCCCCGAAAGCGTCGCCGACGAGGAAGACCGCCCCGCCCACGGCCGCGACAGCCAGGAGGATGACGATCGTCCTGATCACCCGGCGGCGCGCATCCGATGAGGGGTCCAGTGCCTCACGGCTCGCCCTGGCAGACGGTTTCAGGTACAGATCCCAGACCATCCAGCCCGCCGCAGCGAGCACGATCGCCAGGGCCGCGCCGGCCCCGATCCATTGCATCACCGGATGATCCGAGTAGCGCACCGCGCTCGCCGTCGCCACGGCAGCGGCAGCCACCCCGGACAGGACGAGGCCGACCTGGCCTGGGTCCCGCCCGAGCCAGAGGCCGAGACGGTGCCACTTCGTCCGGAGGACTGCCTGCGTCAACCCCGGTACCCCGGACTTGGCGCGGGCCACCGCGTAGGCGGAAGCAATCGCTTCGCCCTGCTTCACCGCCTCGAGCTGCTCCTGGTGCGCGATCAGCCAGGCCACGCCGGACTGGTACCGCGGGTCGATGACCGCGCGCACCGCGCGCTGGTCGCCGCGGTCCTGCTGGGCGTTGCGGGCGGTGACCAGCTGCCGGGCGATTTCCGCCATGCGCAGCCGGTCAAAGAGGCCAAAGCCTCCCCAGCTGAGGGGCGCGGGCAAGAGGTAGCGCTGCGGGTAGCTGTGATCGACGTAGAGGAAATACTGCTGGAGCCAGAAATCGGTGGCCGGATGGCCGGCCAGGCGGGCTTGCACGGTCTCAAACCGCGGCGTGATGGGGAGCGACACGACGTACATGCCGTCCTCAAGGCGGTACTCGAGCCCGCCGATCAGGTCCTGGACCCGCTTGATCAGCTCCAGGTTCACCCGGCTCTCCGGTATCCGCACCGTGTAGCGGTACGCAGAATCAATCTTCGGCAACGCCGGCAGGCTGATGTGCAGCCGCTGCTCGATACCCCGCAGCCGCTCTCGGCCCTGGGCCGCCTGCTTGCCCAGCCAGTCGACCGTTTCCCCGCTGAAGTTCGTGAGCACCCGGACGCCGGCCGCCACCATCGGCTCCAGGTAGTACCGCTCGCGGATGAAATCGCCCCAGGCTTCGTGCACGACCGGCAAGATCACGCCGCTCAAATATTCCGCGGCGTCATGCGCCTCGGCCTGCGGCAGCCGGCGCACATGCTCGTCAATTCTGGCCACCAGCCGCTTCGGCAGTTCCCGGCCGAAGGCGTCGTCGTAGAGCCGCAGCTGGGTGAAGAACTCGCTGAGCGCATCAGGCGTCACCGTGGCGCGCGACGCGGTGAACGCCTCCCACTGCTCGCGCACATGCTCATCCAGATAGGTCCCGGCGAAACGGAGATCGTCGAGTTCGGTGAGGCCCTCGCTCGCCTGCAGATCCAACCGCTCAGCCAGCAGCTCCTGCGTGAGGACTGGCCGCTCCGGATCCTTGTCCAGCAGTCCCAGCATCCGCGCTCTCGCGTCAGGCTGCCAGGGCAGCAGAGTGGAGAGCTCAAATCCTTCGGTCGCCAGCGGCCGGTCCCGATCCGCCGGATCCTGCACCAGGAACCACAGCTGCGTCACGACCATGCGCAGCAGCCGAGGGTCGCGGCGCAGCGCGCGGCCGTCCGCCGGCTCCAGCAGCCCGTTCGTGGTGAGCCGGCCGGCGACCTGATCGAGGGTGGTTGCGGTTTGAATGATCTCGCGGATCTGCTCCCGGTACCGAGCGCCGAAACGGATCGGATCCTGCGCGTAGAGCAGGATGTCGGTGACCGCGGCGTAGGCCTGCACGAGCGATTTGAGATCCGGCAGCTGCGGCAGGTTCAATCCTTGAGCCAGCTCCTGCACCGCGTCGCGGGCCGCGCGGATCTGTTCCACCGGTAGCGAAGCCATCGGCGGCAGCGCCGCGAGGATCCGCTGCAGCGCAGGAGTCTCAAGCGTGCCCAGCGTATCACCGAGGCGATTGAGTTGGTCGATGATGCGGCCGATCTCGCCCGCCAGCCCGTCGTAGGACGAGCGCAGGGACGTCGGCACGTGGGTGGACGCGCGGCGCAGCTCATCCAGCTGCCCCTGCAGTTCCTGCACCTTGTCGCCGGTCAGGCGAGCCCCGGTCTCCTGCAATGCGCCGATACGCCCATAGAGCGCGCGCGAGCGTTCGGAGATCTCCTCGGCCCAAGCCTGAAGCTTATCGCCCTGTTCTGTCAAGGCCTCGCCGAGCACGTCCAGCCGCCCGGTGAGCGCGCCGTCGGCTTCCCCGAGGCTCACGTCGCTCAGCACGCCCATGACCCGCTCGTACACGCGCGACAGCTCCGGTAGCGCCTCCTGGCCGCCCAGGAACTGCGCCACGGAGCGGCGCTTGGCTTCCGGTGAAATGGCGAGGCTCAGCGGCTTGTTATGAAACAGCCGCAGGCGGCGTTTCGTCGTCATGTACGACTGGTCGCCGCCGAGATACTTCTCGATTTCGGAGGGCCGCTCGAGGAACCAGGCGATCAGCGGCATCGACTCGGCGTCGACCGCGTAGGTGAGCGTCTCCCGCTCCTGCGGCGTCATGAGGTGCAACAGGATGTACGCGGTCTTGGCGGCGATCCGCACCCGGACGTCATAGGCGCCCTTCTCCGGATCGTCGCGGAAGATGTAGCGGCCCTCGGTCATCTCGATCGAGGGCGGCAGCATTCCGCTCTTGCGCGGGTCCTTCTGGCGCTGCACCAGGTCCACCCAGAGGAACTGCTTGTAGAGCTGTGTCGCCTGGAACGCGGAGGACCACGCCAGGACCCGGATCAGGCCGCGGACCGGCGGGAAGCGCATCCACCACTGGAGACGCAGCGGCAGCAGGTAGTGGCGCTCATGCTCCCAGAGATACTGATCATAGGCGCCGGGGCTCGTGAAGATCGTCAGATCCTCCCGGTCGCCTTCCAAGCTGATGGCAGGGATCTCCCGCACGTGGTCGCGCACCGCGGCGAAGCGCCGGGTGAACTCATCCCCCACCGCCGCGCTGTCGTGCAGAGCGAACCGCCAGAGCGTGAGCTCGCTGACGTTCAGCATGCGCCCGTCCCGTTTGGCCTGCTCGGCCAGGCGGACGATCAGCTCTTTCTGCGGCACGAGCTGCTCGGTCCGCGCCCGGCCCGCGCCCTCCCGAACCGTCACCGTGGCGGACGGACCGAGGAGCCGGTGGTACGGCACCAGGCGGAAGGACGCCCCGGTGCTGGCGGTCACCAGCATGCCCTCGGGGTCGAGCGCGGAGTCGATCTTCCCTTCCTGCTCGAGCCGCTTGAACATGTTCTCGTACATGAGCCGGATTGCCCGCATGACCTGGAGCCGCTCGAACTCGGTCTCGAAGTTCTCGCGCGTCAGGAACGGCCAGATGCGCAGCCCGACGTTGATCAGCTCCTCGGCGCTCGGCTCCCCTTCCACCTGCATGCGGAAGATCGGCTCCGGGTCGAAGCCCAGCGCCTCCTTGATCTGCTGGCGCATGCGCAGCTCCATCATGTTCTGCGCATGCCAGGAGGGGAACGGGCGGGCGCCCTTCTTCAGGATGTCGCGGATCCCCAGGAAGATGACCCCGAAGAGATTGTCGAGCCCGTTCGGGACCGGCGACACCTCGTCAAGATCCCGCAGCTCGCGCAGCGGGTGGCTCGGGACGCGGCCGGCCAGCTCCTGCAGCCGCTTCAGGGCGCGGCGGACCTGGACCCGGTCAGGCTGCGAGGTCTCGGCCTTCGTGCCGATGAGGCTCTCGTCGTTGAGCGCACGTTTGACCGCCTGCTGCAGCGGCACTGACCAGCGAATTGTCCTGAACGGGGCCATCGCGCCGTCGTAGTGCTCCGCCGGGAGCGCACGCGAGATCGCCGGCCCCAGCTCCTCGTGGACGATCCGCTCGATCTCCACCCAGTGCTCGCGGCGCCATGCCGAGTCGCCGATCCGGTTGTAGTGAGGCCGAAGCAGGTCGAGCGCGTTGCGGCTGAACAGCACGCGGCGCAGGGCCGCGAAGTTGTACCCGCCCTTGAACAGGCGGATGAACGGCATGTTCGGCAGCAACTGCCAGTACATCAGCGCGGCGCCCGCCGCCAGGGCCAGCGCAGGCGACACGAACCCGGCCACGATCCACACCGGCACGCTCATGGTGGCCCAGAAGATCGCCCGGCCGCCCACGCCGCGCTCACGGGTCGGGTCGTCTTCCAGCGCCGTCATGAGCATCTTCCCGCCCATAATCGCCGCGGCCACGCGCCAGGCGACCCCAAGCGCCGGCACCGCCGCGCCGAGCGCAACGGCCGGGATGAGCACCGCAAGCCCCACTGTCACGGAGAAGCTGAACTGCCGCACCGCCCAATCCGGGTGCAGCGCGTAGTCCTCAAGGTTCAAGCCATCCGCCGCGAACTCTTGAGCGAGGGCCCGCCGGTCGTCCATCAGGAAGGCGCGGCCGAACAGGCGGGTGTACAACCGCCGGTACCAGAACCGCTGGTCCGCCGGCGGGATGAAAAGGCCGCCGGGCCGCTTGCCCTCCGCCGCGAGCCGCGCGTGGACCGCCCGGAGCACCTGCTCACGGTCGAGCAGGCGGACGCGCGACAGCCCGAGGCGTTCCCGCGGCGTGGCCTGCACCATCTCATCGGGGACCCAGCGATGGAGGAACTTCTGGAACCACCAGCTGACGCCGGCGCGGGTTGTGTATTTGGCCATGTTGATCTGGGCCGCGTTCGGGTACCACACCCATGCCTTGTTGAGCTTGGTCATCTGCTTGATCAGCAGGATGAACTTGTTGTTCTCGGTGAGCATCTTAGCCAGCGGGACCCGGCGCGCATCAGTCACGATGGCCACGCGCTCTCCGCCGGAGCGCAGGCTACGCCGCAGGTAGGCCTGGGCCAGCTCGGTGACCGACCACAGCTCGAGCAGCTCGAACGGTTCGGGGTGGTAGGCGCGCCCGGCATTGCGCGCTTCGACGGTCGCCGTCATGTCGAGCGCTCCGGGCAGGTACAGCCCGCGCGTGAAGCCGCCCGATCCGTACCGCTCGACGAAGCGCTCAAGGCTTCTCACGAGCGGCAGTCCTTGCAAATGCTCGCGCCGCTCCCATACCTGGCCGAAGAAGTCCCGCGGCACAGCCACCCGGACGGTCAGCGTGCCGGGCGAGACGCCCGGCTGCAGCGTGAGGCCGGGAATGACTTCATCGAAGTAGCGGAGGATCGGCTCGACGGGTCCAGTCGAGCTGATCGTGAACGAGGCGCCGATCGCGCCGGGATCCACGCTGATGGCGGCATCCACCTGCCCGGCGGCCGCGCGCGCGCGCTCCCTGGCCGAGCGAAGCATCGCCTGGGCGCCGGAGGGTAGCCTGTCGTAGCCCGCCTGCGCCATGCCGCGCACCCGCGCAAGCGACGCGAAATCGCCTTGGTGCAGCGCGACCAGGGCATCTCCCACCACGTTCCCGAGGAACTGCTCGTACACCAGCTTCCAGCGGACAAATTCGTCGAGCTGCGGGCTGCCGTACTCCTGCAGATAGCGCTTGTCGCTCACCTCGCCGATGATGGCCGACTGGATGCCGAGCTGCTCTTTCCACCCGTCTTCCAGCACCAGGACTTCCTTCGTGGTCAGCGCATCCAGGCGGTCCAGCGACTGGGTGAGTTGCTCGAAACGCTCACGCTGCCCCCGCAGCCAGCGCAGATCGTCCTGCGGCGTCGCCGCATCGCCGAGGCGGGCGGCGCATCGCTGCACGACCTCTGCAAGCCACGCGCGTCTGGACGGTTGTAGCTCGATCGCGATGCCGCGCGAGGCGAGGAACACCGTGCCTTGGTGCGCGACCCACGCGCGCAGCGCATCAACCGCCACGTGCAATGCTGCGGGATCGGACGCCTCGCCGAGCGCCTGCACCAATACGCCGGCCTGCGCTGCCGCGTCCTCATCAGCCGCGCCAAACGCCACGCGCGCATCCGAGAGCACCGGCTCAACCGCCGTGGCGCCTGACGCGATGGCCTTGAGCGCCAGCGCCCGCCAGTGCTTGAGGGCCAGCTCCTCAACTTCAGCCTTGAGGCCCGGCTGCCAGAGATAGGCGCCGTAGAGGTCAGCCGTCGCCCTGCCCTTGGCACCGCTCGCCATGGAGGCGGCCTCAATGCCCACGAGATGCTGGGTGCGGAGCTTGGCAGCCGTGAAGCGTGTCTCCTGCGGCGACGCGACCGCATACCAGAGCTGCCGGGCGAGCCGCTCAGCGCGCACCGGATCGCCCATCAGCTCCTGCGCGGCGGCCCGGTCGAGCACCTGATAGGTCGCCAGGTTCTGCGCAAACTCCGGCAGGTTGTGCGAACGCTCGATCAGCTCTTCCAGCGCCAGATGCACGCGGCGCAGCTTCTCATCACCCGTCGGAGCGCCCTGCGCGTAGCGGTCAGAGGTCCGCATCATGATCTCGGTGTAGAGGAAATAGTCCTGCAGCAGGTCCGAGGCGATCTGGGCCTGGTCAGGCATCCGGTCGCCGACCGTCCGGTAAAAGGCGTCGAACGGCAGCGGCAGGTCGCGGTCCAGCGTCGCGACCCACTCGGGCGACACGCCGATCGCCCCCGCACCGGCTACGAGCAGCTCGCGGACCGCAGTCGGCACGTAGCGGCCCAGGTTCAGATGGGCGTAGCGCAGGTCGGTAATACGCTGGCTGATCTGCGTGAGCACCTCTTGCTGTCTTCGGTGCGCCGCCAGCTCGAGCGCCGGGGGCTCGGAGGTGGCGCGCTTGAACGTCTGCTCATCGAGCCTGAAGGCGTCCCCCTGCCGCAGCAGCGCGCGGCGGATGCCCGGGACCAGCGCCAGCGCGACCGCCCGGCCGAACCCGTGCGCCGGAGTCAGGATATGGAACTCCCGGACGCCGGTGCGGGCCTCGGCCGGAATCTTTTCGGTGAGCACCGCGTCCATGTAGGCCGCGTCCAGGGTCGCGTCGAAGGAATAGGGCGCGTCGTCGTTCGGGAACTGCTCGCCGGCGATCGAGAGCAGACCCGGCAACCCCACGCCGCCCACGAGCGCCTCGCCGCGGCTGACCCGGTCCATGAGGCCGAAGGTGCGGTAGTACCCTTCGGCGCTGCCGCCGCGCGGGAAGTAGGCGGTGATGATGAAGCGTTGCAGCGCGCCGAGGAGCGGTGTCCTGGCGCGTTTCACCTGGCGCGGCTCCAGCTTGCGCGTGCGGCGGAAAAACTCGTTCACCACGAGCTCGCGCGCCTGATCACTGCGCAGCTCCGGCGCGTTCAGCTCATCGGCGAGGAGGTAGGCGATGTTGTTGATGCGGTTCTTCTGGGGGATATCTTGGAGCGCCTTGTACTGCGCCATCACGTCCTTGAAACTGCGCAGCGTCTCGGGGTAGAACACCTCTGCCGGCCCGCCTGTCCCCGGCTCCTTGCTGCGCTGCTGGCCGATGATCGACTCGATCCCCTCTCGAATCGTGGCATCGTGCTCCATGCCGAGCTGCACCGGGTGCAGGTGGATGCGCAAGCCGTCCCGTTCGATCAGGACGCCGCCGGTGTAGTGCGAGGTGCCCTGCTCATCCACCGATGGGCCGACCCGGGTGTCGCCGGCGCGGAACCCCTGCCCGAGCACCTCGACCCAGAGATCCGCGGGGATGTAGCGCTCCGTCACATTGAACAGCAGCCACTGGAACCGCTGTTGTCCCTTCGGCGAATCGAGATCAAGGTCAGCGGGCAGGACGTGCAGTTCATCGCGCAAATAGTGGAACAGCTCTGTCACACTGAAGCCACGGGTGAGGAAGGCGCGGGCGATCTCCTGCCGGTCCTTGCCTTGAGCCGCCAGGGTGAACGTCTCGTAGTCGCGGCGGGCCTGGTGCCGCTGCCATTTCGGCGGGCCGATGAAGATCCACAGGGTGTTCAGCGCCACGTCCAGGGCGAGCGCGATCCCGGCCGCAACCAGCGGAGCCGCGGCACCGGTCACGAGCACCATGACGCCGGCCACCGCCCCGTAGAGCGCGGCCGCCAGCCCCAACTGCGCAGGCACGAATCGCGTGAGGATCGGCCGTTGGATCCGCTCGCGCAACCCCTTCGCCACGGCCTCAGGCCGAGGAGTTCCGGTCAAGTCAAAGCGGACAACCCCCTCGCCATCGGCGATGGCGCGCAGCGCCGGCTGATCGACATGGAACCCATGAACCACGTACTGGCCATCTGGCCCGCCGACCTCGGGGATCTCGAGCGGCACCGACGTCTGGCGGAGCCAGTCGAATGTGGGGTCGGATGGCTGGCTGCCGGCGCGGGCGATCCGGTAGACGACCGGGAACCCCCCGATGGTCGTGCCCCAGGCGTACCAGACGCCGGGGATGCCGGATGGAGCCGCCAGGTTGAGCTGGCGAGGTGTCAGGAATGTTTTGAGGTACCGGTGCGCCTGCTCGCGCCGTGGGTCGCCGGCAGCGATGCCGCTTCGCGTCAGGAACTGGTCGAGCCGCGCCTCGACCTGCGGCAGATAGGCGGGATACTGCGTCATGACGTGCTGCAATCCAGGCCTCAGCCGCAGCGTCATTTCCGCGAGCCACCGCTTCGCGCCGTCCAGCGGCAGCGGCCGCGCCATCTCCTCAGCCAGGAACCGGTTGATCAGTTCGATGATCGTGGTTTCGGGTTCAGAGGCTCCTCCCGGACCGGCAGGCCCTGCTCCATCGCCTGAGCCGCCGGATCCCGCCCCGCCGCCTGCGCCTGCTCCAGCATCCGACGCCTGATCGTCAACACGAGCCTGCTCTGCGGCGCGCCGGACCGCGGTCACCCAGCGCCCGGCATCCTCAAAGGCAAGGAGGAGTTCGATCACCCCGTGTAGCACGGCGAACGCGAGGAGGGCAATCCACACCCCTGTGGCTGCAGAGATTCCGGCCGCTACCGCAATGGCAGCCCCGATCACCATTCCGGCCAAGCCTTCCCCGGCGAGGCGCAGCAGGATCGGCGGGTTGGAATTGATGCCCCCGAAGGGCGAGCGGCTTGCCTGCGCATTGTAGGCGCTTGCGGCAGCCTGCAGATGCTCGAGGGTTATGACGCCGGAGAGCTGCCGGCTTCGGAAGTGTGGCAACAGGTCGGCACGGGCATCGAGCACCCTCCCGCGACCCTTGGCGTGGGCAGCCGCCACTGTTTCAGCGGCGAGGAGGTACCGGGTGAACTCATCGAGCGGCAGCGCGCTGACTCGTACGTCTGAGAAGACCGGATAGACCTGGTTATGAAGCGTCTTCAGCCGGTTGGTGAGAGTCTCCAACGCCGCCGGATCCACGTCTTGCAGGGTGTACCGCCGCACCATGTCGGAGACGGCCGCAGGCCCCTGCCACGCCGGGGCAGTGACGAGCCGAACGAGCTGCTTGCTGAGCCCCAGCCACACCCACGGCTCCGATGCAAGCTTCTCGGGCAGCAGCTGCGCAATCGACGCCGGCGCTGCAAGGCTAGCGTGCAGGCTCTCAACGAGGCGCGGGTTGGAGAGATCGTATCGGTACAGCAACTCCCCTAGGCGGTCAGGATGATTAATGATCGCAACGGCCAGCAAATACCGCTCCGGCGGCAACAGGTTCAATTCCGGCAGCTGGTTGAGGATGGGACGGATGGCCGCGACATGGGCCTCCAGCCACTCAGCCAGCTGATGGTCCACAATGCCCAACTTGTGTTTCAGCACGGATGGCGACAGGGGCACGTGCTCAGCTGCCAGGAGGATCGTCCGGCGCGCCAACTCGACTCGTTCATCGCGACTGCGCGCGGTTAAGGAAAGCGTCTCACCTCCGAGGAAGAGCTGCAGCACAGGGTTGTCGCGCACCATCCCTACTCCCAAGTCGAGTAGGCCTGCCTCCCCTTGCGAGATCCCGCGGCGCTTGGATGCGGGCAGGTGCTGAGGTAGCAACGCCCAGATGCGCCACACCGAGAGGAACTGTTCGAGGGATTCTCCCGTCAGGTTGTATGGAGCGCTTGACAGCAGTTGCCGCGTCCGCTTCCAGTTCCCTGCCGGGTCCACGAGATCCTGCGGCAGCACATTCAACAGCTCCGCGGCAGCCGCCGGTTGCAACTTGAAAGGCAGCGTCTCGGCCGGAATGACCTCCGCAAGCAGGTCGGCGACATCCTCCACGGCCCTCCCACCGGCCTCTGCTGCCGGAGCCAACGCCTGATCATAACCGAGCACTTTCAGCAGCTCTGGGTCTTGGGCAGTAACGGCCTCGTTCGCGCGGGCTTGCGCGCTCAGGCGGCGCTCTTCCTCGCGCAGCGCGGCGTCATCTGGCCGCTCGGTGCGTGCCGTGGTGTTCCGCTGCCGGGCTTGAGCCAATAACTCCGATTCCTGCTCGAGGACCGGCAGCAGCTCCTCCCGAATCTCGCGCAGCTCCTCCCGTGCTTCCCTCTGCCTGGCCAACAGTGTCTGGCGGTGCTCGACACTGATGCCCTCATGGGGCTGGGTCAGATCTGCGTCACCTTGGGCGAGACGCCGCAAGGGATCGGCTGACTGGGCAGTCAGCTCCTCACGCCGGCCGGCCAGCTGTGCCAACTCCATTTCCTCCGCAAGGGACACGTCGGTGCCTGACGTCAGGTCTCCCAGCAGTTCCGAGAGCATGAGGATGTCCGTCGGTCCGAGCGATGGGCGCCGCCGGGGCACGGCGATAACCGGCAACTCTCCGCTCTTCGCGCGTTCGATGACGTCCAGCGCCTCGCTGGCCAGCAAGATGGCATGCTCCCCTTCCCCTCTGCGATCGCGAGGATGGACCGCGCGAAGGATCTCCCGGGCTGCGACTTCAATGTCGCGACCCCCCCGATGAGCCCCACGCCGATCGTACATCTCCCAGAGGACTGTCCTGACGTGAGGATGGTCGAGGAGCGAGCCGAAGCGGTCCTCCTCATCATCATTCACGTCATGCAGCGCCTCCATGACGTCGGCAAATCGCGGGCGCACCTGTGTCTTCTGCTCGGCGGCCACGCGCCGTGATTCTGCGGTCTGCTTGGCAGGGACCGGAAGGTCGTAGGTCAGGGTCTGAGGGTTGAGCTTGGCGATGACGTCGGGAGCGCCCTTGCGATAGAGGAACCGTGAGGCTGGCTGTGGATCCCACGCATCGAAGTTGACGCGTTGGCCATCGCTCCAGTAGGCGAGCGCGGTCCCCACCGCCCATGCGGCGAGCTCCTGGTCGGAAACTCCGAGTTTCACAAGCCCCTCGATGGCCAAATCAAATGACGTACGGACATCCTTCCAGGCATGGGGATCGTGCTGGCCGGTGAGGAAGACCTCCGCCAACAGATCCAAGGCCCTGCGGGCCTCTTGGGGAGGATGCGGGAGAGCCGTCACAATCGCGTCGATGCGCTCCGCATGGAACGGCCGCTCCGATGCCAACGTCTGATAGGGCTCATCCTCAAACGCCCCGCCGCCGATCAGTGGCTTGCTCTGCTGAGTGTCAGCGTCAAAGTCGTCACCCGCAGCAGGCTCATTCACGGTTCCGGAAGGAGTTCCATCGCTCACTGTCACGCGAGATCGCGGGCCCCAATAGAGATCATTGCCGTCCGGGATGCGCGTATAGAGGCCGGTGTCCGCGTAGCGGCCGTAGACCTCGCGCCAGTCGATCTTGCGCCCATTCTCCCCTTCTCGCGCCAGATCGGTCGGCCAGCCGAAGACGTCCTCGAACGTCTTGCCGTCTTCGGCGAGTTTGCGCGCCCGATCCGTGGGCGAGAACTCCGGTCGCCCGGTCCCGGCCACGAGCGCATCCATGCGGGTGACCACGCTCCGCAGGCCAAGATCATCGGCAAGCTCGAGTGCGCCACCAGTCGTCAGTTCCAGATTGAAGCCGCGTCGAAGAGCAATATCGCCGTGGCGGGGGTGCTCGATCACTCCATCACGGATCACGCGGAAGTATTCACCCAAGAGCGCGAGCCACAACCGCTCGCGGATGGTGAAGCGCTGCTCAGGCGTCATCGTGTCAGGCGCAATCTTCACGTGGCCGGCCGCGGCTTCGGTTAAGAGCCCCTTGCCCTCTTCGGTCATCAGGGCCATTTTGCCGCGGCGCGTGGTCCAGTGATAGATGCCGCGCTTCGACGTCCCGGTCGCCTTGAGATAGGCGAGGAACGTGCCGTAGCGGGCCGGGTCGAGCCGGTGCTCGCCGCTGCCGTAGTAGAGCTCATAATTCTCAAGGATGTGGCCCGTCACTTCCAGGCCGACGCTGTCGGTCATCTCGAGCGGATCAAACCCGATCGGCGGCAGCGGCGCATCGTAGTCAGGGCCCGTAAGCCCATCCGTACCGAGCGCCGCCTCGCGGATCGCAAGAGGCGAGTAGCCCTCATTCACGAGCGCCAGGGCTTCCCGCAGCAGTCCGCCGAACACGATCCGGTTGCCGACATACAGCGGAAAACGGTCGTCCACGAAAACAGGTACATGGCCGTTGCGCTTGCCGAACGCGCGCATCGCCGCGAACAGACGCGGGTCAATTGGCCGCTTCGCCGGGTTGGTCACGTCCACGAGCGGGTTCGTGCGCGGCGAATGGTCATGGTAGGCGATCAAATGTTGCAGCTGGCCCTGGAAGAACTCCCGGTCGCTTTCCATCCCCAACCCTTCGGCCGCGGACTCTCCAAGTTTCACGACGTTCAAGGACGACGTATTCGTAATGAAGCCGATCTTCGGCCGGCTGGTGCCCACACGGCCCCGATTGATGGTCCAGACCTGCCGGAGATAGCCACGTTTCACGGCCTCGTCTTCCAGCGCGACTTCGAACACCATTTCAATGTCCGGGTGCTCGTCGAAGATGCCGACAAACCCGCCAGCTTGCCGCCACTCGGTCCGCGTCTCCAGTAGGCTGTAGACATCGGGTGGCAGCTCCTTCTTCATCGCGCCAAGACCCTCGTCGTAGCTGGCCTTGCTGCGGGTAAAGACATAGATCTTCTGATCTTCGCCTCTCGGAACCATGTTCACGATCTCGGTGGCGCGGGCCGCACCCTGCTGTCCGAACCCGACCATCGCGACCTTGGCGAACGACAATGGCTGAGCATCGGGATGGTCGTCCGGCCAGGCCTGGCCGACTTCAGCCATCCCTTCAAGGCGGTTCGACTTGTACAGTGCCGGCGACACCGGCGTGTAAGGAACATCCGACTCGGTGGCCGCGTTGAGCCGAAGCGCGCCAATGCTGACGCCTTCGCCCGCCGGTCCGGCCACCTGGACCAGCTCGCCACGCTGCGCCTGCGCGATCTGTTCCGGCGTGAACGTGTCCCACGCGGCGCCGGGCGCCTGCGCCACCATCACTCTGACGTAAATATTGGCGCCGCCGCCGAACCCGACCATCAGCATCACGACCGGGTGGCCTTCGCGCTTCGGGTCCACCAGGCGGTTGCCATCCTGATCGACTGCCGAGATGAGCAGATTGGCCGCTGCGGCGCTTGCCGCTCCGCCGCCGTTGGACAGCTCTTCGCCGATCCAGACCACCTTCGCACCGGAACCCCCGGTCGGGTTCTTTGTGGGCTCGCGCTTGGCTTGGCCGGTCGGCAGGATGCTGACAATTTCGCTTGCATCAAACGCGGCCGCCAAATTGCCGATCATCGCCTTCTGGGGCTGGTGCGGGACGATAAAGTCCACCCGCTCAAGACCGAGCCGCGCCATGTGCTCTTTCACGACGCTCACGACCTGGTTGCCGAACTCCCGAACCGCTTTCGAGTGCATGGTGAACCGGAGGTCCGTGAGCGGCACGGTGATGAAATCGCTGATCTCACCGCCGGTCCATTCCGCACCCGGGAAGAGCCGCAGCTCGAGGCCGTTCACAACCTGGTTGGCCTTGGGTGGAGCAACCAGCATGGCCGTCGCCACATCCCCGAACACCTGCGTCTCATGGTCGGCAAAATTGAGGATTTTGGAATAGGCTTCAGGCACGATCATCAGCACCGGCCCCTTGCCCTGGCGCAGGTAGCCCTCCGCCACGCTCGCACAGAAGCCAAAGCTGGCGCACACATTGGTGCCGGTCTGGGCGCCGACCGCCGGCCGCAAGCCGTATGCCTGCAGCGCCGCCTGCACGCCACTGGCAGAAGGCCTCTGCAAATCTTCCAGCGTTGAGGAGAACACGACGATCCGGCTCACATCGCCCAAAATGAACGGTCCTACCGCTTTTGCGATGGCCGTATTGCTGCCGAGCGTTTTGGCTTTACGAAGGATCTCCAAGCGCTCGTCACCTTCGAGGAGGGTTGCGCGGCGTACGACCTCGTCCTCAAGCTCCGGGAACGCCTGGCGCGCCAGCGTAAGGAACTCCTCGGTGGAGAGCGAGACCACGCGGTTCAGCAGCAGTGCGACGACCGACCGGACCGCCAGATCAGCGACGGTCTTGTCCGGCGGAATGAAGTGACGCGCTTCGATGCCGTAGCGCGACAGCCAATCCGTCTCCGGACGGCCGCCGGTCACGTCGTAGATCAGGCTGTTGGAAACACGGACCGTGCCAAATGCGGTGCCGACCGCAACGACGGCCGGCGTGAAAATCGGCGAGAAGGGATTGGTAGAATCGAGGATGGCATTGCCCGGAAGCTTTTGCCGGGCCAGGCCGACGGGGACGGCCGACTTCGCAGTCCCGGCTTCGGCCACCTGCCCTGGCTCGGCGAACACGCCGAGGTGGCGGTAGCGCGCATACCGGGCCAATCGGACCGCCTCGCGGGAGGCGGCCCGGGCAAGCGCTTCCTTGTCCGGATAAAATTCGAGCAGCTTCGCGATGCGCGCTTCCCCCTGTAGTGCGGCGAGCTCGCCGATCAGCGACTCGGGTGCGGCGGACAGCCCATTGCTGCGCACGAGGCCCAAATGTTCATTCGCCAGCGCTGTGAACGCATCGGTCGGAAGCGAGCCAAGCCAGGCGAGCCACCGCTCCGGATCCGAGCGCCATGCCTCCCATGCAGCAAGCGATACGAGCACCCGGGCCTTTACGAGTTCGAGGGCCGCCTCGGGATTGGCTTGCGCGCCGCCCTCTGGCTCCGGCACGATTTCGTCCACAATGCCGAGCCGGATCAGGTCCTCTGGCATGATCTTGAGTGCTGCCGCCACCTGTGGGATCTTCTCATCCTGGAGCTTGCGGCTCGCCCGACGCTCAGCCTCGGAATACTGGCTCGGCTCGCCCTTGAGCCCATAGTGAATTGCGGTCGCGCCTTCAGGAGTAATCACGGAAAGATAGGTGTTCTCAAGGGTCAGCACGCGGTTCCCCATCCCCACGGCCAGGTAACCGCCGGAGCCGCCTTCGCCGACATTCACCACAATCACCGGAACGGACAGGCTGGCTTGCATGAGCAGGTTGCGGGCAATCGCTTCGGCTTGCCCGTCTTCCTCGGCATCGATGCCGGCCCAGGCACCCGGCGTATCGACGACAATGACGATCGGCAGGCCCTCTGCTTCGGCCATCGCCATCATGGCGCGCGCCTTGCGGTAGCCGGCAGGCGTGGGGCTGGCACTTCGCAAGCGACGCTGTTCATTCCAGTCGGCGATGCCGCGCACATCGTCCACGCCGGCCTTGTGCGTGCCGATGACGACGAAAGACCGTCCTTCCTCAAGATGCACGGTCCCGCCGACGATCGCCGGATCGTCCTTCTCGCCATCCGGGAGGCGGTATTCCGCAAACTCGCCGTTGGCGGCAAAGGCGGCAATGTAGTCCTTGGCGGTCGGGCGCTTCCGGTCGCGGGCCGCGGCGACGCGCTCAAACGGCGTCCGGGTGCTGTCCTTCGGGCGGTAGCCGCTGTCCGGGACCTGGGGCCCGTCAACCACTTCGAGCGCATCCCACGGCGTCACCCGCACCGTCTCAAGCTTTGCGATCACGCGATCCCGCAGCTCGTGCGGCTCGACGAGCTGATGCACGAGTTTGCGCTCGACGAGCCCCCCGGCTTGCTGGAACCCTTCAGGAAAGCGCGCATCGCCGAGGAGCGTGCTGGCGATGACCCGCGTGCCGGCAAAGCCGATAGCCGCACCAGGCGCAGCCCAGATGTCGTTGCCCTGGAAGGCGAAGCTCGCGCTGACGCCGCCGAAGGTGTTGTTGAGAATCATGGAGATGTAGTGCCCGCCCTGCCGCTGGTACCGTTCGATCGCGCTGCTGATCTTGGCGAGCTGCACGAGCGACAAGGCGCCTTCCTGCATGCGGGCCCCACCGGACGTGGACAGGATAACGAGCGGCAGGCCTTCGGCGCCGGAGCGCTCGACCAGCCGGGTGATCTTTTCACCGACCACCGAGCCCATTGAGGCACCTAGGAAGGCGAAGTTCATTACCCCGATGGCCACGCGCGCTCCGCCGATCTGCGCGATGCCGGTGATCACCGCGTCCTTCTCGCCGCTCTGCTGCCTCGCCTTGAGATCGGCCGCGTACGAGCGCGGGTGGTTATAGTCATGGACATCCACCGAGACCATCTGCGCGTCCAGCTCCTCGAACGCGCTGCCGGGATCAGCGAGGAAGCTGATCCACTGCCGGCCTCTCCACCCGGCTGACTCGCGGATCGCGTGGGCGACCGCCAGCGCGTAGTGCCGTGGGTGGCGCTCGCTCGCCTGGGCGATCAGCTCGGCCACCGCCGCTTGGTCCGTGATGCCTGCCGCCTTGAGCCGGCCTTCGAGTTCTCCGGACGGAACACGGCTCAGCTCGCCCGAGGCGATGCGCGCGAGGAGCGCCTGCGCCTCGACCCGGAACCGTACCGGCACCTTCCACTTCGCCAGCTGGGCATCGAGCGCCTTGCGGTCCGGCGGCCCTTGGGCCACCGGGAATGTCTCGAACAGCTTCAGCACGCCCTCGGCATCATTGGCAAGCAAGGCCTGCCGCTCGGCATCGGTCATGCTGTTGACCGCCGCTCGCACGCTGGCCGGGATCACGGCGACCACATCATCCGCCGTCAGATACTGCTTCAGCGCCGGGCGCGCCACCGTTTTCCAAGGCACCATGGCGAGCGGCAGCCGGATCTGACCTTGCACGATCTTTAGGAGGGCGCAAGGCACACTCCCGGCGCACTGTGTTTCGGCGACCCGCGTCAGTTCGTTGACATTGACGCGGACCTTGAACAACTCGGTTTCCACTCCAGAGGCAGCGGGTTGTTGCGGCGTTTTTGGATCGGCCCATCGCGGCGGCAGCCCAAGGATGAGGGTGTCAGGCAGATTGGTTGTCCACACATCCACGTGCCGTTCAGGGTCCGTGATCCACCAGTAATCCTCATAGACCAGCACGCTGCCCTCGCCTTCCGCGGCATCGGACGCCGCCCGCCGGTCAGCCGGCACGACAAGCGGCGCGTCTACCGGCAGTGGCTCAACCAGCTCATGGAAACGCGGTAACCGGCCCACCAGCGATGCCCTCGGCCGCTTGGCCGGCACGATGCGGCCTTCGGTGTCCGCCTGGGCGCGGGTGCCCACAATCGCTTCAGCGAGCACGGCCAGCACATGGCGCTGCGCCGCGGAGATCTCGGCATACCGCGGCAGGATGTGATACTCGAGTCCTTCCCGGATCAGATCGGTGAGGCTTTGGAGATAGGAGTGCTCGAGGCTCCAGATGCTTCCCGTGACGCCTGTGGCTGTCCGGTCGCCTGCGCGGAACGGCTCTGTTGAGGGCACATAGTGGAGGAACAACGTACCTGCGCGCACGAGCGGCGTCCCCATGAAGGCGACCAAATCGGTCACCGCCCGGCGCAGTATGGGGAGCTGCGAGAACACGATCCCGGCCGGCTCGCTCGGGCCAGCGTTGAGGAGCTGGGTGAGCTGCTGTGACGACTCATCGAGGAACTCCAGCAGTCGCTCCCGGTCATCGTCGAACGATCCGAGGGCTGCCACGCGTGCCCGGGCCTCCTCGACCAGCTGGCTGCGCTCCACATCAGATGGCCGTGACAGGAGTGGGTGGAACCACTCGAGCTCGACTGCCACCTGGGGATACTCTACCGAGCCGTCGTCGGACTTCCCTTGGCCGTCTTGCCCTTCAAGCGCAGCCTGCTCGGCTGGCGCCTGGCGCAGGGCGTCTGCGATATCTTCCGGATAGCCGTGAGGGCCGATGGGGCTAAGGCCTGTCGGTGGGGTCGCTGGGCTCACCGGCGTCACAGGCGCGGTGCCACCGAGCGCAATCAGCCGCTCCACCTCCGCGTCGGCCTCCGGCGAGGCCGGGTCGGGCGAAACTGGTGAGGCTACGGTTTGGGCGGCAACGGATGCGGCCGCAGCCCGTGCCTCATCAGCAAGCCCCAGCAGCCGATCCATACGCTCGGCGACCGCGGCCTCGGAGGTGTCAACCGGCGGCAACCCTACAGGCGCAGCCGGCTTGGCCGCCGGTGCGCGATCGGCTTTTGGCGCAGCAGCTGAAGCCTCTGGCGCGAGCGCCTGGACCACCTGGGTAAGCGCTTCCTGGTACACTGGGTTCCAGCTGCTGTTCAGGCCCTCTGCCCGCATGCGAGCCGAGAGCGCCTGGTCAGTTGTCGGCGTGATGACGCGCTTGTCACCCAGATTGCCCCTAGCCCGCTCCAGCACCCCCTCGAGCATTGCCACGTTCGCTTGGGCCTGAAGCGTTTCCGGCTTCGGATCGCGCGCCTCAGTGATCTTGAGCGATTCCCTGGCCTGAGCCACGTCATCGACGAGTTTGGTCGCCACCAGCCTGGCCTGGGCGCGGATCGCCTCAAGCTCAGCCGCCAGCGCCTGGGCGACCAGGAACCGGTGCGCCGGATTCGCTAAATCGAGCCCGGCGTTGCTGAGACGCAACCCAAACTCTGACCAGCTCTCCTCCGACACCTGCGGCAATTGGTCTGCGAGACGGCCCGCAATGAGGATCCGATCTTCGGCGAGACGGCGCAGCGCCTGGATTTGCTCAAGATTCCGCAACCGTGTCGTGTTGGACAACTGGGAGTCGCTCAATTCGTTGATCAGCGCCTGGGCGATCTCAACCGCCCGGATCTCCTCATTCACCGCGATCCGTGTGTCCCAGCTCCAGGGGAGGCCCGCCCCCTCGACACGGTCCCTCAATCGGGTGTCTGAGCCCCAAGCGTCCAGCGGCGCGAAGCCCTTCGTCAGTTTTGCGAACTTCAGCGTGCCCTCAATCGGCCGCCGCTTCCATTCGGCTTCCTTGGCGACCGCCCGGACGTCGGCCAGCAGTTTCGCCGCCACCTGACGCGCCAGCTCGTGGAACCGGAGGTATTCATTGGCGACCGCTGCCGTAACCGCAGTGTGGTGGCGATCGTCTGATGGATCCAGCTCAGCTTGGCGCATGCGTTCAGCGAGCGCCTGGGCATCCGCCTCGGAGAGAGCCGGCGCCTGTGCAGCACCCCGGGTCACCAGCGAGGCGATCTGCGCCCGGATGCGGTTGCGGGTGCCGGTGGGCGTATCGCGGTCATGCAGTTCGGCGAACAGCGCCCGGGCGAGCTGGCCGGCCAGGACCTCCTCACGAGTCCGCTCGTCGCCGGTGGCGCCCTCATTCACGAAGATGATTTTGCGGGTCTCCCGGCCCTGGCGCGCCAACCCCTGGGGCATCTCGGCCATGGGAACCTTGAGCGGCTCGGGCATCTGGTAGATGCCGGCGATGTAGAGGTTCTGGACGACGCGCGCCTCTGTGGGAGATGCGTAGTGGGTGAGGATCATGGCCTTGCCGCCGGCAAAGAGGATATCGCGCTGGGGCACCCAGGCGGTCAGGTTGATCTTCAGGGCCTGGTCGCCCTGGAAGTGGCTGGTATCTTCGAGGTAGACCGCCTGAGCACCGCCGGCACGTGCCAGTGCCGAGTGGCTCGCTTTAAGCGTCTGGGTGCCTGGTGCCAGGCCGAGGAGTTGGTCCGGGTGGGCGCGTTCGACGATCACATCCGGCGCATCCCCGATGGCGCGCAGCATCGCGCCATAGATCACGCGGCGGGCGGCTCGATTGTCCACATCGAACAGATCTTCGGCGGTCACCTTCTTCTCGACTGCCAGCTTTTCCTTGAGCAGCTCTGAGACGGCCGCGATGCCGACGTCGTCAGGAGCCACCCCATCACCAGCATCGCCGCTTCGGATGCGCTCGCGGAGCCAATCGGCCTGCTCCGAGGTCCCAACCAGCACACCGATGCGGACGCCTCGCGCCCGGGCCGCCCGGATCACGTCAAGGGTCTGCTGATCCGCCCCATACGTCCAGACGCGCTGGATGGCGCGCTCTCTTTGGATGGAGGCGCGCGCGGCTTCAACCGCCTTGGAGACGATTCCCTCCGGATCCCCGAAGACGTTCGTGGCCACCGCCAGCACCTCGTCCACGAACGCCAGAGCGCGCAGCTCATCAATTCGGCTGAACATCGCTTCAGCCGTCGCCGTGCCGGGTGCCCCGTTCACTTCAACCTTCTCGGTGATACCGGCCCCGAAGGACGTATAGCGACCGGTATCGCTCAGCGCCTGCATGAAGAGCTGCGGGTAGGGCCCGCCCATGTAATCCAGCGCCCGGTCGAGCTTCTTGCCCCCGTTCAGCTCGATCAGCTTGGCGACGAACCGCGCGTGCTCCTGCGCGAGCTTGGACAGATCCGGCTCGGCGAAATTGAACTCCCGCCGGTTGAGCGCCACGACACGCAACTCGCCCTGGCTCAACGCCTCAAGCTCGCGTGCCTTCGCCTCATCCGAGACGATCCCGATGATCGTCCCCTTAGGCTTCCCATCGGCTGGATCGACGAGGAACTTGGCGATGAGCTGCATGACCTCATCCCGCCCCGTCCCCCCGGTGGCGCCGATCACGATCATGGACATCCCATGGGTGGTCTGGGTGCGGCGGTCATTGTGGTAGATCGTTGGGCCGGAGAGCGGAGAGACCGCCTGTTGGGCAAATGTGAGGTGCGGAGCCTTCGGCATCGCTTCCCAATAGTCTCTTACGACGTAATCCGCCATCGTGCCCTGACGGAGGGGGGAGTCTGGGTAGACGTTGTGGCCGTCGTAGCCACTAACGAGTTTGATGTGCGGCTCGCCGGTCAGCGGCCGGGGGAGGAGCGGATTGATGATGGTGGCGTTATTGAGCACGACCTCGCTCCCTGGCTGCAGGTGCGCCAGCTCAGGAGGCACGAGCCCGCCGACCGCCACCACGTAGCCGACGGCGTTATTGCCTGGCACGTGCACCGGCAGCCGGTGAGCCTCCGACTGCTCGACCGGCTCGCCGTAGACCAGCCATTCCGCAAAGTTGGCTTCCGCAGACCCGGTGATCACCTTGACCAACACCTCCCGATCGCCCACATACGGCACCGGGTGGTCATCAATCCGACTGTAGACCGGGCCCTTTTCCGGATCCACGTAGGTCGGCGGCTGGCCGCGCGGGGCGCGGGCCCCGCCGCGGCGGATGACCCAGGCGTGCTGCGTCGAAGGCAGTTGATGCCCTTGCAGCGTCCTGATCGGCAAGAGCGGCGGCAGCGCCTGGCGCGGATGCCGTATATTCTTCTGGAAGTCTCCTAGGCCCTTGGCCGCCTCAGGCGACCCCATCGCTTCGGCGAAAAGCCTCGACTCGAGCGCCTCTTTCGCCTCGGCGCTCAGCCCGCGGCCTTCCTCTTGGACGCGAACCAGCAGCCGTGCTGCCACACCCTGCTGATGATCGGCATCCTCATTGATCGCGACCAGCCGCTGCACCATCGGGTGGTCCGAAAACTTCTGACCAGGTTCGAGCGTCAGGAGCTTGGCGGCCCGGGCCTTGCGCGCACTCTCCTCTTGCTCCAGCGTCAGTTCGCCTGTCCTAAGCTGCTGCGCGATCTCGCGCGCGTCCTGCAGCGGATCGATCGCGATGCGGTGGGCGAGGCCATACAGGTACGCATCCAGCCCTGGGATCTGCGCACCACTGAGGTTGATCAACAGGGCTGCCAGCTCGTTCAGCCGCTCGGCAAGCCGGCGATTGCCGGCGTAGCCTGGAACGATGCCAAGGCTGATTTCCGGCTGGCCAAGGACAGCGCCTAGGCCCACGATCATGACATCGGCCGCCATGGCGAGCTCATTCCCACCGCCCAAGGCGAACCCATGCACTGCGCCGATGACCAGCTTGCCTGTGGTAGGCCGCGTCTGCTGAATGGTCCGGAAGACCAGCTGGCCCAGCGCAGAGAGCCGCTCTGTCGTGCCCTGCTGGCGCGCTTGATCCAGTTCCGGAATGCTTGCCCCAGCGACAAAGGCCGCCCCCTCGCCGGCAAGAATGATCTCCTGAACATCCTCGCGGGTCCGCAGCTCTTTGATGATGTGGTAGAGCGTCACCAGCGTTCGATAGCTGAGCGCGTTGCGCGAAAGCGGCTGCGTGAACGTGACCGTGGCGGTTCCGTTGACCACCTCAACGCGGATCAACTTCGGATCCGGCTTTGCCTCATCGAGTTCCTTCAGGATGTCGCGCTCGAGCGCCTGCCGCGCCTCATCGAGAGCCGAAAGCGCATCGTAGGTCAGGGTCTGTGCGTTCAGGCGGGCGAGGACGGTCGGGTCATCCTTGCGACGCAGATCCGAGGAGTCTGCGACCGGCTCCCATGTCGTAAAGTCAACCCACTCGCCGGTGCTCCAGTGCGCAAAGGCTTCGGCCACAGCAGCAGTGGCTGCAGGAAGAGTCATCCCGAGGTGGGTGAGCTCATCGATCGCCCACGTGAAGGACGCCTGGACCTTCTCCCACGCATGCCGATCGCGCTGGCCGGTGAGGAAGACCTCTGCCAACAGTTTCTCCGCGGCCAGTTGGTTCACTCCCACCAGCTGATCCAGCCGGTACAGTCGGTTGGAGATTGCACGGATCCGGTCACGGTGGAGAGGCTGCTCTCTCCGAAACTGGCCATAGTCCTCAGGCTCGAAGGCGCCGCCGGCGACAGACGGTTTCGCGCTCCTTAGCTCCTCGCGCCTGATCGGAATCGTGACAGGGGCTTCGATAGTCAGCTTCACCTGGCTCTTCCCGATGTCGAGCGCTCTAATACTCACGTCTTCCCCAATGTACACAAGATCACCTGCTCGCCGCTCCACCACGAGGAAACCCGTCTCATTCTCGGGAGCTGCAGGGTCGCTCTGCGCTGCTTCGAGCGCAGCGACCTGTCCACTCCGTCTCCTGCCCTTCGGGACGAGTTCTGCCCTGAGCACCGAAAGATGCTTCGGCGCTCTGATGCCGAGACGAACCTTGTTGTTATAGATCTCCAACACTGTGACCAGCACATACGAACCAACGAGGACGGCTTGCTGTGGGCCACGGCTGAGCACGAGTCTGGAGACCCGGGGCTTCCCCGGCTCGGTTGCCGGTGGGGCTGAGGGCGTTGTCCCACTGGGGCTGTTATCGCTGATGCGGGCCACGGTGCCAGCCGACGTGCCGGCTGGGCCGATGACCGGGCGGCCCTGCGCGGTTTCATACGCGAGGTCCTTCGCGAGCTGGCGCTCAGCAAGCCCGGCAGGCAACCCGGTGTCAGGTGACGGCAGGCCGCCTGCGCTCACCAGGCCGATCTGCGGGGCGCCCGACTGCGCCATCGCGCGCTCGAGGCGGTGCACCAGCACTCGCTCAAACTCAGTCGCCCACCGGCCGCCATCGGCTCGCCCGATCCTGGTGACTTCCGCGTCCGTCAGGACCAGGCCGAGGTTGCCCTGAGTGTTCCGGATCAGGGCAAGGCGGTACCGGCCGCTGATGTCCTCAAAGTCATTGTGGAGTCTCAGGTGAGCGGCGGCCTGGTGCAGCGCGTCGCGCAGCCGCGCGGTGTAGTTTTGCCCCAGGATCGTCACCCCGCGGCCCTTCGCGATCATCCGCAGCTCGGCTTCAAGCGCCGGTTTGATCGAGTCCAGCGCCTTGGCGTCCGCAAGCCCCGGCAGCGCGGCCAGGATCTTGAGCACCGTCTCCGACGCGCGTTCCGCGTAGGGGGTGACGACGAACCGGACCGACTCATCCCGTCCGATCTGTCGCACCAGGCCGAGCGCGTGCAGTTGTTCCACAACCACCGCATAGCCGCTCAACTGCTCGGCCGTCCGGCCGCCGTCAAGCACCGCCTCGAACACCTTGGTCAGCCTCTCTGGCACGGGAGGCGGCTGCGTCACCGGGGCCTTGTCATCGCCGTCGCGCGTGATGCGGGCGACCGTGCCGGCGGAGAGGCTGGCAGGCCCGGTGACTGCCCGGCCCTGTTCCAGTTCGAATTTGAGATCAGCTTCAAGCCCCCGGGGCGCTGGACGCTGAGTAGGCGTCGCGGTGAACTGGCCGAGGATGTCGTTATAGAGGGCGATGAGGCGGCCGGAGATGTCGGGGTTGTACTGGAAACCTCGGTAGGCGCCGGTGATAACGACGCCGCCCTCATCGGCATTGAGCGCCGCGTCGGCGCGCAGCAGCGCGCCGCTCCCGACAAGCTCATCCAGGCGGCTCTGCAGTCGCTCGACAAAGGCGGGCGGAACGGTTCCGCCGAGCGCGTTCGCAACGTTGCGCAGGCGGTGAGTCACCGGATACGCTTGGTTGGCTGGCTGCTGCCGGCCGGCGACTGTCGTGAGCCGGCCGAGCAGCGCCTCGGTCGCTTCGAACCGCACCTGCTCCCGCTGCGTCCGGCGCTCGGCCCAAGCAGCACCCTGCGCTTGCTTGAGCGACGCAACCGCCGAGTAGATGGCGCTGCGGACGGCGGCCCGGGCCTCGGCAGACTCTTCAACATGCGCGCCCGCTGCGGCGACCTTGGCCCAATGGGCCAAGATCAGGCGCACAGCCTCGGTTTGTCCCGCAGCGAGGAGCGCTTCTAGTAAGAGGAAGTCGAGCGGAATGGCCCACACGCCGCCTTTGGCGGTCGCCTTGGCGGCGGCGATGATCTGCCGGTGGGTCGGGGAGTCTTCGATGCCTTCGGTGAGGAGCCTCGAGAGCCCCATCTCATCCAGCACGAAGTCAAACCGGACGCGCTCCATCCCTGCCGGCAGCAGCGCTTGCACGTCCTGTTGGAGCCGCTCAAGCCGCTCGCGGAACTGCTCGTCTGTCTCGTCCGTCGCGTGGCCGTACCGGCCCGCGTAGTCGCTGATGTACACGCTGGCGGCCGCGCCCAGCCCCGCCGTCATCAGCGCCCCGTTCCCCGCAAGCGCAAAGCTCGCGGCACCGCTGCGGAGCTCTCCGGCGAGGTGCTGCAGGTTCGTATCGCCGAGCGCAAGGGACGCGTCCGGCATCGAGGCCAGATCGGCTCGCAGGTGGCGGCTCGTGTCCACGGCCGGCATGGCGCCGCGCCCGCGCATGTAGTGCTCGGCGAATGCCGCCGGCACGACGGAGCTCAAGGTGAAGATGCCGGCAAGCACGGCCGACATCGGCCGCAACCACCAGCTGCGCAGGCAGCGCTTCACGCTCAATCCGCGGGGCATCACGGACGCACCGCCTCGGCTGTCGTCCGCTTCGCGGTCGCCTGATTGGCAAGATCCATGACCTCTTCAAAGCTGCCGCCTTGGCCGCTCTTATAGCGGACGACCGCCCGGTAGAGGCGGTCGTTGGTGGCGTGGCTGATTTTCGGGATCAACATGATCGTGGGGATGCCGTGGTCCTTCAGCATGGCGGTGATGCGGGGCGAATGGAACCCTCCGGTGATCAGCACGGCGAGCGGCTCGCCGCTGTCCCGCAGCTTATCGAGCGCGTTTCTCACCATGACCTCATCGCGCTGGCGCGCGACCTCATAGAACCGCTGCAGGGCCGGCAGCTGCTCGCCGATCTTCCGCAGCCCCTCAAGCGGCTGGCGTGGCAGCCCGGCCGCCGCGAGCTGTGCTTCGAGGAACTGTTCCCAGCGCGACCAGGCGGCGGCCGGCTCGCTGGCGGTCAGGCGGCGGTAGTCCTCGGGCGAGAGGTCGAAGTCGAGCAGCTTGGCGAGCAGGTCCAGCGTGTCCAGGATCGCGCGCAGCTCGCGGCTCTCCGGTGTCGCCGCCAGGCGCTCGCGCAGCATGCCGACGCAGCGCTCCAGCTCGCCGTCAAGCTCGGTTGTTGAGACGGCCGCGCTCGCCCGGAGGTACTGGACGTATCCGGCGAGGTGGGGGAAGGCGCCCAGGGAGATCTTGGCCGCCTCGGCCGCCGCTTCCAACGCGGCGTAGAAATCGATGGCGTTGATCGTGCCCGCCTGCAGCGCTTTGGCCTTGGCCATCAGCCCATCAAACGTCTCTTGCGGTAACCGCGAGCTGATCTCGGCGAGGAGAAGCCGCTGCTCGGCCTGGGTCTCTTTCCGGCTCAGGCCCTCTTCCTGGTCGCGCAGGGCGAGGAAGCCCTGCAGGTGCGGAAACTGGCCGAGCGCAACTCCCTGCTGCTTCGCCAGCTGTTCGAGCGTCGTGGCGTACTCTGCCAGCGTGATCTCCTGGCGGTCGAAGCCGGTCACCTGCGCATCCAGCGTATTCAATGCAGCGCTGAGCAGCGCGGGTCGAAGCGCCTCGGCCGCCTCGCGCACCGAGGCCAGTTCCGGCCGCAGCGCGTCCTGGAGCGGCTCTGAGCCCAGGAACGCCTCCACATTCTCCTGATACAGCGCCTCATCCTCGATGCCCCAGAGGATGAGCGGGTGGTCGGAGACCAGATCCAAATACTCTTCGCCGCTGATGAGCCCGGCTTGGAGGTATTGTTCGGCGATGCGCTTGCGATGGTCCGCCGGGCTGTAGTGGCGCAGGTGCGCGAGACTGACATCGCCCGCGCTGCCTTCCACCAGAATGAGCTTGAGCCCATAGTCGTTCACGAGCTGCTCGAGAATTTTGACGATGTTCTGCTGCGCTTCGTAGTTGGTGTGGGCTTCCTGGATGTGGACGAGCACGGTGGGAGAGGAGGGATCAGCGGGTGCGGCGTGGGTTTCGACGATGTAGCCGGCGGCTGCGCTGATCTTGATGTCGGGGATGCGGGCGGTGCGGACGGCGGGTTGAGGCGCTGTCGTGCGCGCCTCAGAAAGCGCTACCTTCGGGGAGAACAAAAAAAACAGCCCGAAGATTGCGAGATGAACAACTGCCCCTTTCCCCATATACAACAGCCTCCCACAGCCTTGTCTGGGTAGAGCAATGGAAGCGGTACCTCGAACCAAAAGTGCCCCAAGTATACGCAATGGACCAAACATTGTCAAGGCTTTTTTTATTGCTTTTTCTATGACGATTTCAGACTTCCCCATGGTTTAGTTGGCGCTCTCAAGGAACGCCTCGGCCTGCATCAGGCTGTCGTGATGCCGTGTTCCAACTTGATGCTCTGGAGGGAGATAGCCATCTTCTGATGTTTCCTGCCGACCGCCGATGAGCCATTTGAGCCATCGTGGGGCGCTGCCGGTTGCGCCGAGCTCTGACAGTTGCATGATCGTATAGATCACTCCCACCGCCGCTGCGGCGATGGCCAGAAGCCGTGGATCAGGCAAGGTTGCGGCAATGGTAGTCCAGAGCGTCCTCGCCCCGCCGATCACTGCGCCATTGGCGGCGAACGCCGACACGGCGGTGCCGGCGATGATGAACGGCACAAGCCTGATCGGGCGTAGCTGCGGGAGCCGCCGTGGCTGGTTGAACCGCGCCAACGCTTCAAATCGCCGGTCGCTCAGGACCTGAAGCTGCCGTTGCCAGGCCGGGTCAACCAAATGCGCCCGCAACTGCCTCGCGTGCCGCTCCAAGGCGTCCTCGAGTTCCTGCCGCTGCTCAGGCGCCATCCCGGCCCATCCCTGCGCGCCCCAGACGCGCCGGATCGCCCGCAATTCAGCGAACGTGACCATGGTCCGGTGCTCCGTCTGCGCCAGGACGTTGAACGCCTCGGTCCGGAGGACAGCTGCATCAGCCGTATCGTTGTCTCGCCGGTCGATGGCAAGCCGGCCCACCTCTTCCACAGTCGCAGGCGCCAGCTCCTGGATCCGCAGCGCCACGAACGCCAAGCGCCGCACCTCGACGAACACCGGCTGCCGGACCACCATCAAGAGGAGACGGGCGATGACGGTGCGGTTATGTGCTAGGTTCTCGCGCGCCGCCGCAGTGGGCTCAGGGGTGGCGCTGAAACGGTCGCCCTCTGCCATGAGAAAGTCCATCATGTGGATGACGGCTGCGTGCTGCTCACGTTCAGTGCGTCCCGACTCCAACGCGCGGCTCCAGGTCGTCACCCGCTCGTGCGAAACCCGCTCGATCACGTGGGCTCCGACGCCATACCACCATCCGACCAGCCGCGCCAGGCCGCTGTCGAGCAGCTGCCCGAGCGACTCGCGGATGCCCTGGAAACTCACCGCCAGCACGACAGCACTCCGCAGCTGATCATCCGGCTCTGGCACAACCGCAAGCTTGAGCAGCTCAGCCGCGAACGGCCCGCCCCATTGCCAGACCGCGAACGCCATTGCAAGCGACAGCCCGACGCTCTTCCGCCAGCGCATGGCGTCATAGTAGCCGCGATGCTCGCGCGGCCCGCGCTGAGCCGGCCGGTCATCGCGCAGCGACGGCAGCGAAGGCCGCATCTGGCGCCCGTTCCACCAGCGGCTGACCCTAGCGCCCCAGCGCCTGAACCATGCGGCGGCTCGGTCGCGCAACCGCTGCGGGGTCACCGGCGCCTCCGGCTCGGCCACCGCAGGCTCACGCAAGGTCACTTCATCCGCCGGATCGAGCTCAAGCGGATGCTCGGCGCTGAAACCGCCCAGCCGTCCCAAGGCGAGCTCCATGACGCCCTCAGCCGTCTTCCGCCTGACCGTCACCTCAAGCGTCCGCACTTTGACGCCGCGGATCACAGCGAGCGTCATCGCGCGGATCATCTCCTGGATAAGCGGATGTTCGGCCGAGCCATGATGGGTCATCCCGTGCAGCGTCACGACCATGGCGCCTGGGATGATCGGCTGTCCATCCGGCCCGAGGCCGAATGCGAGGCGGTTCACGATGCCGTCGGTGCCTTTCCGCGAGAAGACTTTGCCGGCCCGCTCCCCCCGCCGCCCCTGGCGGACATTGCCGTCGCCCTCAACGGCGAAGATCACCGTGTCCGGCGCCTCGACGCGGCTGAAGGCGCCGCGGATGTCCTGAATGAAGCGGCGGACCAGCGCGTCCGATCTCCTCCCAGGCATCAGGATCCGCAGCATCGGCAGCGACCAGCCGATGAACAGCCACCGGGCCGCCGACTGCACCGTGATCCATAGGGCTGCGCCGTCATTCAGCTGAAACGCCGGATTGATGAGCGATAAGAACGCCGGCTGGCCGGCTGGGCTGCCTAACGTCACATAGGTGAGCGCCAGGCGGCCGCCCACGCTGTTACCGACCAGCACGACGCGCCGGTAGCCGAGTGCGTGCATCCGCGCGATCACATCCGTGACGGCGAGCCGCACCGCATCCTCTTGCGTCACATGGAGGGTCCGGCTCAGATCGGCGACGTCGATCGGGGTCGCGGTGGCCGTCGGCACGCTGGACGACAGGTTCCAGGCCAACCCAAGGCGGCGGTCCCAATACGTGTCCGCGTAGATGCCGCCCTGCGCCGCCATTTCAGCAGCGACGAGCCCCTGGTACGCCTCGAGCCCGATCATGCCCGGCAGCACCAGCACCGCGGTGTCCGACGCCACGCCCTCCGGCGCCGCCATGTGGAACGGCAGGCCATGGGCCGTTTGCTCGACGCGCAGCTCTCGCCGGCCGTTGCCGGACGGGTCATCGGCCATCCGGCGCTCGCCCACCTGCATGCCTTCGAAGAGATGATCCTGTGGCAGATCACCCACCAGCAGTTCGCGGAGTTCCCGTTCAATCCACTTGGAAAACCGGCTGTCAGGCCAGTGGCGGCGCAGGTGCCACGCCATGGCCGCCGTCACCGCCAGGTCTCCGGCAGCCATCGCGAACGGCAGCACCACGATCGAGAGCCCAAGCGCCGGCAGCAGCGAGAGCCCGAGGACCGACCGGAGCAGCATCCAGCCGCCGGCCGCCTCGCCGATGTTCAGCAGGACCACCCAGAACCATGGACGGCGCACGTCGGCCAGCTGGGAGAGGATGTCCAGCAGCGGGTGCGGCTCCGGCTGATGCGCGACCTGCGCCTTCGCCGCATACCGCGTGACCGCCGCCTCGCTGAGCAGCGAGAAACGTGGCGCTGCTGATGACCGGCGCGCGATCACGGTCGCCGGGAACGTGATGCCCGCGATCTCGCTGAGCTCCACAGGCCGTTCGAGCGTCGCGAACTCGACCGCCCGGAGCTCGCGCTCCAGCTCGCGGTTCGCGCGCAGCAGATGCGCCGCCTCGGCTTGGCGGCCGCGCCACGGCAGGCGCGCGCGCAGCCACCCGGCGAACGACACCCACCGCAGCGCGCTCATCCTGAGCGGCACCGCCGGTGTCCCGTGCGGCAAGATGGTGCGGAAGGTCTTGAACGGCAGCACCACGCCTGCCCGGAACAGCGCGAGAAGCTCGTCCTTCGTCAACGCAGCCCCCTCGGCCACAAGCCACCCGGCCCGGCCCCGAGCCCCGGCCGCCTGCTCAGGCCGGACGCTGGCATCATGGCCCGGCGCTTCCGCCGCTCCGCGCGCCTGCAGTGCTGCCAGCAGCTCCTCCAACAGCCGCCGTTGCACGGCCTTGGTCGCCGTGATGTAGGCGATGATGTCGGCTCGGAGCAGCATCGCCGGCAGTACGGCGGCCTCAGCCTGCCGGTAGGCTGCGCTGGTCCGGTCAACGCGGTAGCGCCGTCCCTCGTACGTGATCGTCAATTCCTCCGGATGCCACAGCGACTCTGCTTCGACCGGGACGATGCCGAACGCCGCGAACGCCTGCTGCATCACCTGCGGGGCGGCGACCTGCACCGCACGGTCCCAGGGGTCGAACTGCACGTCGTCCCACCGCACCATGATCGCCGGCACGTAGCGCAGCCACAGCCGCCCTACGATCGACCGGCGGTGGTTGCCGTCCAGCACGTACCGGGCGCCAGTCACCGGATCGCTCGTGACGACGATCGGCGCCGGGAAGGCGGCCAACCGCTTCCAGAGCGCCCGGATGAGGCCGCCCTGTTTCTCCGCGCTGGTCTGTTCGGTCGGCTGCAACTCCGCAACCGGGAGCAGCTGGATGGACTGGCGAAGCGCGTCTTGCGCATCCCCGCTGCCGCCACCCACCGGCGGGACGAGCTGCACCTCATCGCCGTCTTTCGCTTCGTGCTCGAGCGGGTGGCTCAAAAGCTGCAGGTTCAGCTCGTTCACGAAGATGGTTGCCGACCGACGCAGCGTTCCCTTGGGTCCAACGAGCCTGTCCTTGAGCGGAGGAAGCGCGGCTTCGACGGCCTGGAGGACGTCTCGCATTGTCCCGGCCGGCACATCAACCCACGCAGCACCCGCCACATGCTTGCGCCAGCTTGCCGGCACGCGCACCCGCACCCCAGTCCAGACAGGGTCGCCCTTCAGGCGCAGCCCGCGCTCGGCCCAGAACGCGCCCCGCGATTCTGATTTCGGCAACCCCTCATAGTCATGCACGAGGCGGGAGACGATGTTGATAAACGCCGGCTCTGCCAGCAATGCCCTCGTCTGCGAACCGCGATACGCCGCGTATGCCGCAGCCACCCCGTCCGACGCGTTGGCCCGGTACCAGGCGCTGTGCGCTTTGTCCTGATCGCGCCGTCTCCACCCGGCTGCGGGCGGCGGGTTCACCCGGGTGACCGCGTCGCGGATCGCGCTGATCAACAGCTGCGTGCCGTTCGTCGCCCGGTACCTGGATTCGCTGATCGGCCGTACGCGGGCAGGCGACACCAGATAGCGGTTCGCCCCGTGCTGCACGTAGGGCGGGAACTCGAGGCGCAGCATCAGCTGTCCGGCCACACTCTGCCGGCCGATCACCTTGGCCGGCCCGTATGTCGGGTCGTCCACGAACGCCGGAATCGTCCCTGGCCCGCCTGCCCCGGTGCCGCCGCCGCGCACGAAGGTCCCGCGCCGCGACGGATGGAGCCACGTGCTGTCGACCCCGTTCCGGTCAAGGAAGTCGGCGGTCTCGTCTTCGCCTTCGAGGTGGATCGCGGCGACAGCGCCTTCCATGCGGGGCGTGGTTCGTGGTGCTCTACCACTCGGTCGAGCCCCGCCGCGGCCGCGGTCTGTCGGGATCACGCGGCTGGTGCCATCCGCCGGGAACGGTTCGGGCCCCTGCGCGTTGGGCGTCACAAATTCCACGACCCGGCGGTTGAAGTTGACCGGCCAGCGCATGTGGGTCAGGTGATCCTGAAGCAGCGTGCCGGCCGGCTGCTCCTCAAACTCCACGAACGTGGCTCCCATGCGGTCGGACGCCGCGCGCATGTTGTCGAAGTGGACGAGCCGGTCATGGTGGCCGGCGACCACCATCTTCTTGAGCCCGGTCATGCGGCGCAGCACCTCGTGGGCCTTCCGTTCCCGCTCGGGCGAGAAGTGGACGATCGCCTCCAGCTCCTGCACGAAGCGGATCAGCGGCGTGCGGTCGTATTCCGAGAGGATGGCCGGGTGCAGGACGCGCGGCACCCCGGCCATGCGCAGGACCGGCTTGGTCAGCCGGGTGCTCAGGAGCCACGGCCAGACGAGCTGCAACATCTGGGTGAGGTAGAGCACGGGCCGGCGGTTGATGACCGTGGTGATCCCTTGCGCCGTGAGCTCGGTGCCTCCGGCCGCGGCGCGCTCAAGCAGGGCGGTCACCGGCGCGGGCAGGACCCAGCCGGTGTACAAGCCCCAGGCCTGTGACAGCGTCCAGACGAGCGCCGTGGCGGGCCAACGGATAAAGAAGGGGGCGCGTTCGAGGAAGATATGGCCGAGGATGCCCCGGACCGCGTGCTTGACGTCAGCCACGGTGAACGGGTTCGACAGGACCAGGTGCGTCAGGTGCTGCTGAAGGTATGGGTACTTCTCCGGGTGATCCGCAATCTCGCCGAAGAGCCATTCCTGCAGCAGGTTGCCATCGGAGTGGGTGATGAGCACGATGGGGCGGCCCTGAACAGCGCCCGGCTTCGTCACGAAGTGCTCGATCGCCGCCTCGATGTTCTCCGCCCAGAATTGGAACTGCTGCTCCGCGGTAGCGTGCTCCAGGTCCGGCGGCAGCTCGCCGCGGTGGAGCGCTGCACGCGTCGCATCAGCCGGCATGCCATCGAGCTGCAGCTCCCAGGTGGCCCGGCCGCCGAAGCCGTGAACGTAGAGATACAGCGGCGCTGACGGGTCCGTGCCTTCCTGGATGTCAGCAACCACCTGGCTGCCGTCGCTGTTCGTACGGATGACTTCCTGCGGCCACTCCATCGCCTGCTTGTCGATCAGGACGGTCACGCGGCCCTTCGCCTTCGGATCACGCAGGTAGCGGGAGGTGGTCTCCCGCAGCGCGGTCAATTCGCCCAGCTCGCCGCCGCCGACCGACCGGTAGAGACGCTTCACCGCGGGCCGCTTGCCGTTCTTGGAGATCCGCTCCGATCCTGAGACCAGCGCCACAGACTCGAGCGTGGCCCGGATCGCGACCGGCGTGATCGAAACGCGCAGCTCGTTGTCGCTCTGGATCGGGACGTAGCGCACGTGCGTATCCTCGAGCGCGGGGCTTCGCGCGAGGATCGCGCCGAGGTCGCCGTTGGTGCGCACGCCCCAGAACGCGAAGTGGAACTGGTTACCGGTCTTCCGCAGCACCGCTTGCATCGCGTCGGTGTACTCACGCGCCCGGTCTTCAAGCTCGGCCACGGTCGTGACCGGCCGCGAGCCGAGCTCCACGCCGTGGAATTGCGGGTGGATCCCATGAGCCGCCAGCGGCTCGAGCAGCGTCTCGCGCACCATCTGCTCATTGACGCCGTGGTTCGAGCCGTTGACGCTGTACTCATCGGTCAGGAACAGGTGCACGCGGCTCCATTCCTCAGGGGTCAGGCGGTGGCGGTACTCCGTCGCCAGCAGCTCATTCACGCGCCGCGGCGTGTTGCCACCGGAGAGGAGCGCGGCGAACTGCGGCTGCTCTTCCCGGCCCAGGATGCGGCCGAGAGAGAACGGCGGGCGCAAGACGCGCTCGGCCGCCTTGATGAACCGCTCGGCCGCCTGGCGGCTCAGCCGGTCATAGGTCGGGAGCTGGGTGGAGGTGAAGGGCAGCTCCTCCTCATCCGTATCCTCGCCCTCGAGATCGAGATCCTGGGGTGACCGCGCCGCGCCGAGCGTCCCGGCTCCCACCCCGCTGCCACGGATGAAGATGCCGCGCCGCGACGGATGCAGCCAGGCGCTGTCCATGCCGTTGCGGTCGAGGAAGCCGGCGATTTCGTCTTCGCCTTGGAGATGGATGTCCGCCTTGACCGGAGCGCCGGCAGCGGCCGGATGGCGGAGCGTCAAGTACGAGAGCGTTCGCTTGGAGATCCAGCTGGTGTCGAGCACCTGCTCGTAGAGCGGCACGTAGCCGCGCGACACAAGCTCCCAGCCCGCCGTCTCTACAGCGAGCACGCGCAGCCATTCGGTCATGAGCTGGCTCAGGTTAAGCCCGGAGGGATGGAACACGGTGAGGCCTTCGCTCAGGTCATGCAGCGCTGGGTCTTCATGCTTCATCTGGCGGTCGTACTCGAGCAGCAGCGCGATCGCCGCTTTCCGCGTGCCGCTGGAGCGGCCGAACGCCGCTTCAACCCGCTCCCGCTCCTCGGGGCTCAGCACCGGCAGGAGCCGCCAACGCGCAGGATTCCGGTCATCCACGTCCTCAGGCGCCTCGTCCTGGGCCAGACGGAAGCCCTGAGCGAAGCGGGCCTCAGCCTTAGGACCCAGGACCGCTCCCATCGTCATACGGATGGACCACAACAGGCCTGCATTGTCGAACTGGTTCTGGTCGAACAGCAGCGTCATCGTGCCGCCAGGCCGGAGCCCTGCCAGGCTCTCCTTCATGAGCGCTGCGTGCTCACTGATCCGGACGTCGTTGAATAGCTCGAACGCCACCATCGCGTCAAACGGCCCGGTTCGATCCACGACCTCCGTGATCGTGCCCAGCTCGAAGCCGGCGCCCCGGCCCCGCCGGCGCGCGAACTCCAACGCGAGCGGATCGGTGTCCGACACGATGAGCCCGGTCCGCAGATGGCGCGGGAGCAGGCGATACAGGATGCCGGTGCCGGCGCCGACTTCCAATACCCGCGCGCCCGGCTGCCACGCGCCGTCGACTGCGCGCGCCACGGCCGGCTGATAGACGTCCTGCCAGCCAAGACGATGCGATGCCCAGCGCGCTTCCCGCTCCGGCGTGATCGCAGGCTCGATGCTGGCTGGCTTCCAGCCGGTCGGCGGCACCGTGCGGGTGACCTGCGCCATCGTCTCCTGGCCGAGCCGCTCATAGATATGCCTGAAGGCGTGGATGGAGCGCGCCTGAATGGCCTCAAGCGCCGCATCCCACGCCGCCATGGGCAGCCGGCGGATCGACGCTGCGAGCCGGTCCCACAGCGCTTCCCGATCGGCCGAGGAGCCGGCTGGGTCTCCGAGCGCCTCAAGATCCACCGGGTCGAAGACGGATCGCGCATCGCCCACCGCAAGCGCTGTCGTCCCGGCTGGCACCACGCGGTAGGCATTGACGCGCGGACCGGAGGAAGACACATGGATCAGCCGAGCCGCTCCTTGCGGGCCTGCCATGACCAGCGGAGCTTGAAGCAGCGCGCCGATCGCCTCCGGCACGCGCATCTCCTCGATGCCTGGGTTGGCCTTGAGCACGTGCCGAAGGAGCGCGAAGCCTGCTCCGGCCGGAAGGCGCCCATCGGTGCCTCGACCGCCCGGCACATCGAGCAACGTCATGACGCTGCGGCCCGACTCAATCGTGAGACGATACACTAGCTGAAGCGTCGGCAGACCTGCTTCACGCGGGTACAGCTCCAGCACGCCCTCCTGCCCAAACCGGTGCGTCTCAGGCCGCCAACGGTCCATGTGGCCTGGGTCGTTGAGGAGACGGCGCGCGAGATGCCCCAACGATTGCTGGTGTTTGAGCCGTGCGGCCTGGCGCGCTTCCATGCTCGGTACGGCGCGCGTGGTTTGGCCCACGCCGCGCGTCGCCAGCGGCATGTCCTCGTACGGGTTCACGGGCGCCACCGGCAGCGGCTGCACGATTGCGGCTAGTGTTTTGACGATCTGGGTGACCGCCAGGACATTGGCCTCTGTGTCGGCGGCGCGGTTGAACGACCGGCCAAGGAGGTCATCGACATCCGCGCGGATCAACTTGATCCGCTCGGCGCGGATGGGCTCGCGCTCCCACTTCGCTAGGCGGTCCGTCAACCGCAGCACGAACTCCTCGACCTGGCGGTTAGAGAAGTGAAACGGAACGCCGCCTTCCTGCTGAACCATCGGCTGATACACCGCATGGAAGAGGATCGCCTGTTTGATCGACCGGTCAAGCTCCATCCATCGCTCGCCGTCGAACTCGCCGTGGAGGTGCCGGAGGTACAGCAGGATCTCGGTCAACCGGCTGCGCCCGGCCATCGCCCCCTCATTGAACCGCGTCGGGTGGAGCACGTTGTCCCATGCGCGGGCCATGGCATGGGCCTGGCGCGCCACATCACCGCTGGTCATCGCGTCTGCGGAGTGCTCGAGACCCATGCTCAGCCGCAGCCAGGCCGGCCACCGCTCAACGCCCTCATCGGTCTCCCGCATGTTGTCCTCGGTCAGGCGCCGGACCACATCAGGGATCTCCTCGCGGAACGCCCGGCGATCGTTCCGCTGTATCCGCTCGACCGATTTGCGCAGGCCGATCTCGAGTGTCTCGTGCGTCAGCAGCCCCTCGGCTCCTTCGGGGTACGCGAGGACCTCGGCATCGAGCAGCAGCGCCTTCTCAGTCCCTGCCGTCCACCAGTCCGGCCGCCCGAGGATGTCCTGCAGATCAATCGCTTGCTGGCCGTCCAGATAGCGCGCGTTGGTGTGCTGGCCCATGCCGGCGGTGAGGTGCGGCGCCTGCCGCGGCAATGCGACGCGAAGCGGCAACGCCAGGTCGGTCCAGCCCTGGAAGATCCGCCAGCGCTCGTCCCACTGCTCGCGCGGGGTGCTGCGGTCATGCCCCCGCCCCTGCCGGTCCGCTGCGCGCAACAGCACCTCATCGTGCCGGTCGTCGATACGCTGCCGCGCGTCCCTTAACGCCTGCTGCTCCGCTGCGGTGAACGGCCGGACCTCCACCTCATCGTGCTGGCGCATCACGGCCAGCGCCGACAGGAAGCGCTCATCTGAGAGGTTGTTGTCGCCGCTTGCGGTCGTCGGCTGGAGCTGCCACGTGCTGATGCGCCCCTGGCGCAGCCGCCGTTCAACCTCCTCCTTGATCCGCCGCCGGGTGCGCAGGGTCAGCGGCCGCCCTCGCGCGTCCTCCGCGAAGAAGGTGCCGAGCATGAGATAGCCGTGCTCAGGCTGGGGGCCGATCATCTCGAGCGTGTTGCGCCGGGTCAGGTTGACCCCTTGGCGCGCCAGCAGCTTGACCACGGCGTACGGGAGCCGAAGCGAGTGGGAGAAGGCGCGGCTCTCGAGGCGATCGGACGACAGCACATCCGTGTAGCGAATGTCGACCTGCGAGGGGCCCCAATGCCACGGCCGGACGAACGTGACACGCGGATCCAAAGTGATGGGCTGCACGGGATCGAGCGTAATCGGCACGTCGAGGTGCTGTCCATGCCGGTCGAAGATGTCCTCCTCGGTGGCGCGGCCGGCCAGCACGTCCTCCATGTCGGCTCGGACCGACGCGAGCAAGCGCTCCTCCGCGGCCGGATCCCCGAACGCCGGATCGCCCGAGGCAGGCACGTGCCGCACGTCGAACCGGTCGAACAGGTTCCCTGCATCGCGCAACCCGATGTCCGCAAACTCGATCAACAGGTGGTGGGCCGCCAGCACCGCGAGGATCTTGGCCAGATCGCCGCGCTTGTCCGTCTGCGACACCACCCAGAGCGACCGGGTCTTCGGCATGCCGGGAATCGGGGGCTCAAGACGCACCAGCGTGCCGTCTTTGGGCGCGTGCGCAGCATCCTCCATCTGCAGGCGGCTCTCCCGGATGCTCGCCATGATGCCGGCAGCGTCGCCGAGCTGCTCAGGATTCAGCCGCAGGAGCGGGCTGAATTTCTGCAGGTAGAGCGGCAACCGCTCCCCGCGGTAGGCGCCGAGGCCGGCCAGCGTCGTGAGTAAGAGCGCGGTCCACCGCTGCGGATCGCTCCGAACGGTCCCTCGGATGAACCCCGCCATGGCTTGTTCATCCAGGAACTTGCCCTCGCGGAGCATCTGCATCAGGACGCCGCGGTGCCGCAGGACCCAGAGGATGAGCCGGCCGTCCCGCGACCAGGGGGTGATGCCGCGGTTCGCCATGGAGCGTCGGAGAATCCGGTTCCCTCGCCAGCCGGCCCACCAGGCGGGCGTATCGCCGAGCACGCGCCGGGCGAGCGGGTGCAGCCTGAGCGCCACCGTCATGACCCCATTGAGGTCATGGCGCCTGACCTGATCTCTCAGTGGCGCCATCAGGTCCTGCGGCGTGCTCTTATGGAGCCACTGTTCCAGCTGATCAATCGCTAAGTAGGTCTGGTAATCATCGGTGTAGGGATAGATGCGGTCGAAGGGCGTCGCCCGGTCGAGATAGGAATAGAACAGCGGGTCGATCGCCCGCTCATATTGCGTCAGGATGATCCGGAAGAGCGTGCCGGCTTTCCGCTGGGGCGCCCGATACAGCTCGCGCCACTGGCGTCGCGCCGCCCGCGCTGTGGCATCGCCGCGGGAGAGCATCCGGCCGAACGCTTCCCTCGCTGCCAGGAGTTTGTCGGTGAGCTCGCCTGCCATCGGCAGTCCGGTGTGAACCGGCAGCAGCCAGGTGGGCGCGATGCGCTCAGGCGACTGGTTCAGGTCGGCCCCCTGGCTCGCCGACAACCATTCACGCTCCTCTTGCGGCCCGATCCCGGTTTCCCAGCGCAAATGGTCCCCGGCCGAGCGGCGGATGACCGAGGCCCCGGTGCCGGCCACCGTCGGTTGTACCGTGTTCTCCCAGTGGGCTGTCGGATCAACGCGGCGGCGGACCTCTTCTTGCGCGCGGCGCATCACGCGCCCCACAGTCAAGAGCGTCCGGCGCTGCCGCTGGTGCACCGCGCGAAGGAGACGGCTCACCGCTTTCGGGCCCTGGCCAAGCCCCATCAGCTCCGCGACATCGGCGCGGGTCTCAAGCATGATGCGGCGCGGCTGGCGTATCTGCCGTGCTGGCTGTTGATGATCGCGCGCCTGGCGCTCACCGCGGCGCTCTTGCGCGTAGTAGATGGCCGTGTTGACCCTGAGCTGAAAGTAGAGTGCCTCGAGAAGTTCCTGGTACTCCTCCGCGCTCAGGATGCTGTTGGCCTCGAGCGTCTCGGGGTCGTGCCCGAACCGGGTGAGGAGCAGCCACTGCACCAGGTGGATATGCTCCAGTCCGCCAAGGCCCAGCTTGATGTCCGGCTCGCGTTCGAAGAGCCCGGCCATGCCGCCGGCTTGCTTGTACAAGCGACTCCATTCACGCACCAGCGCGAGCTGCAGGCTGTCGCGGTGCGCGTGGATCTGTTCGTTGACCCCCGCCATATACCGTTTGGCCAGGGCGGTGTTGCCCGCGACCCACCGGATATCGAGGAGCCGGGTGAACGTCTCGATCGCTCTTGGGTCCGCCGCCATGGCCTCAGGAGCGAGGGTAAAGCGCTCATCGGCAGCGTGCACTGCAGCACTGTGATGCAGAAAGATCTGCTGCAGCAGGCTGTTCACAAGATCTCTGAAGGTGACCGCTCGGGTCACGTAACCTCCGTGCAGCGCGACACGGACGACGGCCTCCTGTACGGCTTCAGACAGGCTGGGATACCGCTGAAGGACCGCGCGCACTTCAGGCTCCCTCAGGGGACCCGTGGCGCGCCGTTGCGTCCTGAACGCCCCCTGCAGTGCCTCACCAAGCTCTTCAATCAACGCGCCGGATGCCGAGGTCTTCGGTAGCTCGCGGGCCAGCAACTGCTGCACATCGACCGGCCGAGCCTCACGCAGCAGGGTTTGGACCGACGGCCACAGCCGCTCCGGCAATCCCAGGAACCGTGCCAGGACCTCCCGGCTCTGCTCCTCGGACAGCCCAAGGATCCCGACCGGCGCCCGCAACTCCGCTAGTCCCTCGGCCACCTGCTGGGCCAGCTGCTCCGACGCCTCGCTGGACGGGAACGCCTGTAACAGCGACACATACGTATCCCCGTACAGGTACGGCTGCGGATGGCTGGCAACCCGTAGCTCGTTCATGCGGCGCTCCAGACGCTCCACGGACTCAGCCGTGAGACTGCCGTACGACATCAGCGTCAGGAGATCGAGGTCGGACGGCGGCACGCCTTGATTCCGGCCGAAGCCTCCGGTCTGCAGGATGGTAAGCGTATCGGCGACATCCGGGAAGGCGGCGGCTTTGTGCGCCAGCACGGATTGCACGTAGAGACTGACGAGCGCCGCATAGGTCTCCACGGACCCCTGGAACTGTTGCCGGGCGCCACGGAACCAGATAGCGCGCTCCCAATGCTTCAGCCGAAGCTGCAGCTTCGCCCCGAGGCGGTCATCGGTCCACGCCTCAGCGTCAGCGTGCCGTAGGAGCTGGTCCAACTCCTGCGTGGCCGCAGTCATGATCGCGGGATCGGGCACGACCGACGCGCGCGGGAGGAGGGGAATTTCCCCAATCAACCGGTGCGCACCGGGAACGGCCGGCGGTTCCAACATCGCCGTCAGGTCGGCCATGGCGCCAAGGTTGAGGCGGTCTGCGAACGGTGTCAGCACAAGCTCGCCGGCCGCAACGGCGACGTTGGAGATGAGGAGGCGGGAGAGCCAGAAGTTGAGCGGGTCGGCCAGCGGATGGGCCAGACTGAAGTCAAACAGCCCGAACATACCCAGCATGGCGACCGCGATGGCGACAAACACATTCACGGCAAATCCAACGGCAGCCGGTGGCCCGCGGGTCTTCCAGGGCATGCCGGAGAGGAAGTGCTCCCACCGCAGCGGCTCCTCAAGCTGCCGCCGGTTCACGCGGCCTTCGAGGCCATGGCCCAATCCCTCATGGACGAGGAGTCCATCGAAGAACAGGAACCGCGTCACCCAGTTGAGCCGCGCCCACCGCCCAGAAAACGCATTCGCCACGAGCGACAGCGTCCGGTCCGGCCCCCTGAGCGTGATACCAGATATCATCCTGAGCTTGATATCTGATATCGAGCGTGGCGTGAGCGCGATGACCGCCCCCGCGACAAGGACGGCCGTTGTCACGACCGCGATGACCGTTGGAGCGAGCCCAAGCGCCTTGAGCGCGAGGGCAAACGGCGCTAGAGCCACCATGCCAAGGGCCGAGCCGCCGACCAGCTCGTGGATCGTGACTGGGCTATGCCGCAGCACCCTCCCATATGCCTCGTGCTCACCCTTGAGCCCGCGCAGCGCAAACAGCTCATCCCGCAGCTGGTCCGCGTTCAACGTCTCCGTCGTCCGCTGCTCCCATTGCACCATTTCTTGCAGGGTCGTAAGGGCCCGGCCGAGGAGATCTTGCGCCGACACCGGACGGCCCAAGCGCTCCACGGCATTCACCGCATCCACGGCGTCAAGGCTCAAGGCATGGTGCCGGTATTCCAATGCCTCGATGCTCGCCACCAGCGCATGCAGCCGCTCAATCGCGGTGGCATCAGACAGGCGCGCTCGCTGGGCGTCGAATTTCAGGCGGCGATCATTGAGCACCCAGTAGTCGCGGAGCAGCACTGTGAGCCGTTGATTGAGGGCATCGAGTGTTCCGCGGGCAGCATCCAACTGCTCATCTACAGGCGGCGCCACGGAGATTGACTGAGCCGCAGGCAGCGACTGACCAGAGGCGATCTGGTTGACGATTCGCCGCATCGCCTGGCTCAGCCACACGAACCCCACCGTACCCACGAGCAGCACAATCACATCGCCGAGCAGCGGCCCTGCCCGCCAGACGCCGGTCGCCACGTGATACGCCAGCCTACCGGCTCCGGCCGCCACCATGCCCACGGCGACAAGGTGCAGGCTGCGGTGCGCCCGGGTCTGCTGCCAGAAGAACCGTTGCAGCTTCGCGATGCGCTCAGGGGACGCGCCAGGCACGAGATCCCAGAAGCGATCGGCTTCAGCATCCCACCTGGATAACACGGCGACGCTGAGCACCATGAAGACCGCCGCGCCCAGCGCCAGGTAGCGCAACCAGCCAAACGGTCCTGTTCCGGCCGCGGCCTCCTGGCCGGCCCACGCCGCTCCCTGAAGACCCAGGAGGCTGGCGGCAGCCAACCATGCGATGCCGTTCAGCATGGAACCGCTCCCTGGAAGCCGGAGCGCCATGTCCAGGATGGCATGGCCCGGGCGTTTCCTTAAGTGCGCCCGCACGTCCTGCTCCAGCAGGCGCAGATCCTGCCGCGTCGTCCGCAAGCTGAGCCACCCGACGATGCGGCTCCAGAAAAACAGCATCGGAGTCTCCTGCAACTTGGTCCGGAGACGCAGCAACTCCTCATTCATCTCGAGCGCCTGGCGCAGCAGGCCTCCGGCGCTCGGATCGTCCCGCAATTGAAGGATAATCGGATCGAGATGAATCACCCCGTATTTAATGGTCAGCTGCATGGATTTCAGCAGGCGGTCCGCCCATTGCCGCAGCCACCGGAGCCCAGCGGCAAAGATGAGCGCCGCCACGCCGACCGGCCAGAGCCATGCTTGTGCTGTGAGGACGCCTGCCAGGATCCCGAGTACGCCTACCGCAGCCAGCCCCGCTTCAGCGATGGCTTCACTTCGCATGTACGTCGCCTTGACGTCTGAGACCTCCTCAACGTCCGTTGCTTGCCGGGGCCTCGTGAGCCAACGCTCCATCCGGCCCAGCAGGAACCCTGCCCCTAACAGCACCACACCTGTGGCTCCCATCCACACGAGCGCGACCGCATCCGGCCACCACGTGGCCTGCGGCGCGAGATTCGGGAGCGAGGCGTCTTGGGCCCAGCTGGCTCCCACCGCTCCTAGAACCATCAGGACCGCCAGCTGCACGATGGTAGAGGACTTCGGCCGTCGCCTGTCGTGGCGCAGTGCGGCTGTCGGTGGTGCGGCGCCAATCGTGTGGGTGATGGTGATCGGCGGCAGCCCCAGCGCCCGTCGCAGCGTGGCGACCTTGCCGCGGCTCTTCCTGATCAGCTCGAGCGCTTCTGTCCCGAGGAACTCGGCCGGACGCCGTTCGCCGGCTTCAGCCACAGCATCCAAGGCGAGGAACTGTTCGAGCGGTGGACGGCCAGCAGAAACCTCTTGGATCGCCGCTTCACTCCCCTGCATTTCAAGGCTGTACCTGCGCCGGGCCGCTGTAAACTGCCGGATGTGACGCTGTCGAACGATCTCGACGATGGTCCGCCCAGGCTGTGCGCCGGGTTGCCGGGTGAAGCGTGGCTGGGTGTAGTACGCGTCAAACAGCCCGGCATCGGTGTGAATGATCCGGCTCAGTCGCGTTTCACCCATGCGAATCATGGAATGGCGGCGTTCCAGGTTTCGCACCAGCGTGACCAGGTTGTTGGCCTGCTCCGGGTGCGCTTGGAGAATCTCCATGATCCACCGGCGTTCCTCATCAGAATCCACCGTGTCGCCTGCGAGCTGCTGTCGGGCGATCCCCAGCTCCGCATCACGGACCTTTCCGAATCGACCGAGATTGACCTCGTACACAAGCAGGCGGCCTGGCTTCATGTGCTTCCATAGTTCGCGCGCTTTAATGAGCGGCACCAGGAGCTTCTGCACATGCTTCTTGCTTGAGATGGGCGAAGCGCCTGGCAGTCGGTTGTGCGCCTCGATCAGCCTCACGTCGGTAAATCTCGTGCCGTTCTGCTGCATGACGGAACGGATCGCGCGCCGCAAGCGCCCAATCGGATTCGATGGATCAAACGGATTCCAGGCCATCGCGACGGGGACCACCGCAAACAGCCAGGGCAGCGCCTTCGGCGGGAGCGGCGGTAGCCACCGGAAGAGCCCCAGGAGCGGCGCAATCACGAGCGCGGCGAGCGCTGTCAGAGCGAGGACGTGCGGCCACCCAGTGGACTTGACAGCGTCGAGGAGTCCGGCGTATACTTTGAACCACGATGAAGCACCCTTCGAAGAAACCCATTGAAGTGGTGTATGAGCACGGGCATCTGAAACCGCTGGAACGGTTACCCCTGAAGGAACAGCAGCACGTGTGGGTGACCATCCTCTCCGATGTTCCTGGGGGGCCGACGGCGCAGCAGCTCGGGCAGCTGGCTGCTCGGAGTCCCAGCTACCAGTTCCTCGCTGAGCCTGCCGAAGATCTCTACTCATTGAGCGACGGCCACCCGGTGTAACGGTCGTGCTCGTCCGCGGCGATATCGTGCTCGTGCCGTTTCCCTTCACCGATCTTTCCAGCCGCAAGGTCAGGCCGGCGCTTGTGGTCAACGTGGTCTTGGTGGCTTGCTCCTGAATCCACCGGAGCCTCCGGTCGTGCAGCCCGTGACCTCCACCCCCGCCGACCCGATGGTGCCGGCCCTCGACGCGCTCACCGGGCAGCGCAAACAGCCCAGGCGCGCGACCGATGCCACCCATGACACGGGCCGCTACCTCTGAGGCCAGCGATCCCGGCGCGGGCTGCCAGCGGTGGCGTTCCCCTTGACCCTTGTCGATGGGCCGGCTGCCGCCCTCTAATGAAATGCCTGTCCCTCCGGTGCCAGCTACCGGGGTGCCTGGCACCTGATCTGCGCCGCCCCTCGCTTCACCCATCGGCTGAGGCAGCACCCGCGCGCGCAGGGTGAGAGGCCGATCAAACGTCTTGAGTTGCCCAATGGCCCGACCGCGGTGCCAAACGATCCCCTGTGAACCCACCCACAACTCGGCAATCGGTGTGCCGATCGGCAGCGCCGGATACGCTGAATCAACCACCCGGCCGTCGCGGACTGTCACCCAGTCTCCAATATCGTTGCGGTAGGACCGCCGGCGCGGATCAAACACAATGTCATCCGGCGTGCCAACGGGCGCAATCCGGACCGGCCCCAGATGCCACAAGTCCAGGACCGGGTCCCACGTGCGCTTCTCCGGGTCGTAGACCTCGACCTGATCCGTCCCAAACGCATCCAGCGCCAGCCGGACATGGACCGGCGAATGCGTCATGGTGAACTCCACCTGGCTGATCCCGTTGGCTTGGGCGTACCACCGCTGCCAGGCGAGGATGAGCCGGCCATACCCCTGACCGTCCCGGTGGCCCATATCGATCACGTGCTCCGTGAGCCGGGTGCCGTACCGGGCAAACTGCAGGTTGGGCTCGCCAGACGCCAGCGGCTCGATCCGGTGCCGCGCATCCCCCTCAAACAGGTCAAAGGCCATGAACGCGTCCCGGACCCCCTCGAAGCGGCGCACCAGCGTCAGGCGCTGCGCAGCCCCAGGCGCCGGACGCAGGTCGACCTGCACCAGCTCCCGCCGCAGCGCACCATCGATCAGGCGCTCCTCGTAACGCTCCTCCACCTGTGATTCCGGTGATTCCGGGGACACATCACTTATTTCCTTGGGTGATTCCGGGGACACATCACTTATTTCCTTGGAAAGGCGATAGATGCCCACGTCATCATCAGCGCCCCAGTGGGCCCTCGCCACATGCCACACCGGCTCAATGTGGACGCCGACCGTGGCCGCGCTCTCACGATCGATGTCAAGACCGTCCGGCCGTCCCGCATGATACGGAAGGACCGCGTAACCCTCCGGCGCCAGGAACGAGGCCAACGCGGTCAGGTGACGGTCAAACGCCGACTGTTTGATCATGAGGACGTCGAGACCGCGATCAAAGAACCTGTGGAGGTCTGGCGGCCCTCGGACCTTCACCTGGCTGAGGTAGTCGAAGAGTCTCGGCTCCAAGTCGTTCTGCAGAAAGATGGCAACGCGCGGCCGAGGCGACTGACCGGCGTAGGCCCACTCGAAATCGACCCGGTAGATCCCGCGATCGAGTGTCTGGATTCGCACGTTGGTCGCGCCCATCTCATCCAGTTCGTAGCGCGCGAGGGCTTCCAAGCCGTATCCGCGTGTGGCCAACGCGGCCATCGGCTGCGCGTTGAGATAGCCGTGTTGACGTTTCCGGCCAGCGTAGAGCGGTTGATCCTCCTCTGAAAGCATTGACCGGGCCCCTTCGAACGGCTTCAGATCGATGAACAGTCCGCCTGCGGCATCTGTCGCCAGGAAGAAGCTCGCGAGGTCGCTGCCAGAGGCCGGATAAAGGCCAAGAAGCTCACGCCGATCAGGATTGACGATCCGAGCAACTTCCATCTGGCGCGTGATCGCCAGCTTCTCCTTGTCCTGGCGAATCAGGTTCCTGAACCTGCGATCAGGAGCGATCTTCGGCCGCGGGCCGGCGTTCACCGGACCGGAGGTCCGGTGGCGCCGCTGTCGGCGCGCTCGTTGGAACTCCTGCCGGATCTGCCTTGCTTTCGCGGTGAGACTTCCAAGGGCCGCCAGCAACTCCACCTCCCGTTGCGACATCGTGGCCAACCAGTCGAGCTGGTCCGGCTCATCGGCGTCCATCTCTGGACCGATGCGGAAGATGCCCCCGAACAGGTCATGCAACTGGTCCGCGTCGATGTCGCCTCTGACATAGGCTTCCAGCGCCGTGAGCGTCTCCTGCTGCAGCAGCGCAGGATCGGAATGCTGCTTCGGCAGGTATGCCCACAGCCCTACGTCTTGAACCAACTGCTTCAGCTGCCTCTGCGCGCGCAACGATGGTCCCCGTGAAAACGTCATACCCACCACCAGACCGGCCAGTCCCAGTGCCTGCCAGAACCACGGCCCGAGGAGCGCCGCGCCCCCGACTGCCATCCCAAGCAGCAGCCATCCGGCCAGCAGGAGATGCGAACTACTGGCGCCTCGCGGCCGGCTCAGGCGACGCAGGTGGATCAGCGTGTCTGCAGCCCAGGCCGCCACGTCGACCGCCCCCTGCTGTTCGGCATACGCCTGAATGCCTTGCAGCAGTCGCGACGGTTGGATGGTGCGCGGTGCTTGCACCGCGATCGTGTGGAATTCATAGGCGTTGAGCCGCTGCGGAACGACACGGAAGAGCAGCTCGCTCGACGTGGAGAGCGGGTCCACGAAGGTGATCGCCAACCGCGTCACGTGCGGCATGCGTCCACCCGCGGCCGGCGTCCTCACAGGTGATGCGGATAGCTTGGTGGCTTGCTCCTGAATCCACCGGAGTCTCCGGTCGTGCAGCCCGTGACCCCCGCCCCCTAATTCTGGGGACACATCACTAAATTCCTTGGAACTAGGTATTGTGCCCCTGGAATCCGTGTCCGTGACGACTGGGGCTGTAGTGCCAGGCTCCATTTCCGCCAGCCAGTCGAGCGCGGCTTCCGGCGAGGCGCCCCAGCGTTGCCGCACCTCTGTCTGGGCTGCGGGTGTCTGGGTGAGCCAGTCCAGCCGGCCCGCGAGCCGGCTGACCACGAGGCGGTAGCGCTGCTGGCCTTTCTGTTTGACCGCGCCCAAGGCCCGCTCGATCTGCGCCTGCGGTTGCCCGAGCACCTTGGTCAGCGCCGAGAGGAGCCGCTGCTGCTCCACCGCGTCAGGGCCGTCGCTTGCGCGGCGCAGCCGCTGGCCGCTCAAGTCGCCGAGCGGGTCGCGCTCGACCGCGGCGCGGGTGGGCTCGCTCACCCGGCGACGGGAGCTTGGCCCTGGGTCGGGCGCGTGGGGGCCTGCGCCCCCGGCCGCCTGGCGGCCGCCCTGCTGCTGCGCCGGCGGGTAGAGCCGGAGCACCTCCTCCAGATTGGCGACGTGCTCATGCAGGTCGTCCGCGAAGCGCTCGAGTGTTTCGAGCTGCTGGACCGGATGGATCGTCAGCCTTTCGAGGAACCGTCTCAAGCTATCCGCCGCCTGCCTCACGCCGCCCAGCGCTTCCTGCCACGGCTGGAGCACATTGGCGTGAGGGATAACGCCAGCCGGAATCGGCCCGCCGCTTCCTGCCCGCTCAAAGACCTCAAGCGCGGCGGACAGGCCGTGCAGGTCGCGCTCGACGCTGACCAAGACGCGCCGCGCGCCCATGGCCAGCCGGCCAAAGCCGCGATGCACCGCGTCATGATCTTGAGCCGCGAGGGCGCGGGTGAGCTGGATCCGGCTCTCCTTCGTCTGGACCAGCGCCTGTCGCACCGCGGCCTGTGCCGTGTGCCATCGGGACTCGCGAGCAAGGACCCGCTCATGCCAGTCCTTCAAGCCCCACTCCACCAGCTTCCACAAGCCGGCAATCGCCCCAGTAGTGAACAGGGCGGATCGCAGATCACCTTCGAACCCGAGCAGGGCAAACATGATCGGCGCACCCGCAGCAACCCCGTAGATGAGCGCGTGGCCGAGCGGCGATGTGCCGGTCACGCGGCCGCCGGTGAGCCGGTCGAGCAGCGCGTGGATCAGTTCATGGCGGAAGATGGCTCGTTGGACGCGGAAGGTGTACGTGAAGACACGCGGCGTGGCCGCGATGCGGCGGGTTTGCGGCAGGTAGCTGGCCAGCGCCCCTGGCAAGAGCTGGGCCTGGGTCTCGGCGAGGCCGTACCAGGCCGACACGTGCTGGCCATCAGCGGCAAGGATGGTCTGCCAAAGCGACTGCTCGATGGCCCGTGCCCACCGGCGGGGGAGCAGCCGTGCCCAGACAGAGGCGGCAGGATGGGCCATCGCCTCGAGCCGGGCCAGGATCCACGCCGGCGGGCCGGCTCGTACCGGGTGCAGGCGGGTCAGCAGCTGTTGATCCTTCAGCTCGCGCATGGCAACGCCCGCAAGCCACCAGGTGTGCCAGGCCAGCAGCAGCGACGCGGCGGCTTGATGGATCGCTGTCTCCCAGGCGCCTTGGACGCCGGACCATGCTGCCGCAGCCAGCAGCGCGTACCGCAGGCCGGTCAGGCCGACCGCGGTCCACGCGAGGCCCGCGCCCGTGATGGGCGCGTCCGACCCGGTGCCGGTTCTATGTGCCTCCGGCTCGGGCGCAATCGTCACCAGCACATCAACCACCGATCGGGTCTCGTCAGCGTATCCGGCAAAACTGGGCGCAATCATGTCGCGGTGATACCCAGCGGCATCGAACACGCCGTCCGGATCTTCCTGCGCCAGCCGGGCCGTATATTGCCGGGCCGCCTGCTCCTCAGGAATATCGAGACGAATGCGGAGATCGTAGAGCCCTTGCCAGGGCCCCTTCAGCGCATACGCGCCCTCGATGATGACAAGGCTCTGCGGTCCTACAGCCAGGCGCTCGCCATTGGGCAAGAGACCCTTGTAGCTCGTCTGACGCCCCGTCGCCACGGCATCGATCGCCTGGAGCACGGGTGTCGCCGCCTGGTCATCTACCACTGACTGATGGTTCTTGAAGTGCTCCCCCGATCGTACCTCGCTCGCCGCGACCCCGAGGTACGCCTGCTCTTCGACCGATAGTGCCATCCCGGACAGTGCCTTGCGGCGCGCTCTCCGCCAGATGGGATGCTTCAGGAAGACATCCAGAGACAGCCGGATGGCGTCGTCATACCCTCGTTGGTGGAGTTTGGCGAGCAGCAACCGCGTCACTGTGGTCTTGCCTGCGCCGGGAATGCCGTCAAACGCCACACGGAACACGCGATAGCGTCCTGGCGGCCCGACCCGCGCCACAATCAGGTCTGTCAAGCGCTCGGCCGCCTCGTCAAGCCGAAGGGCGTGGGTCGCCAGGCGTCGGGGTCCTGGCCCGGCGCCGCCCGCAGACTTGGAAATGGGGTCAGACCCCTTTTCTGCGGACGCGCCTGGGGCCGGCGGCGCAGGAGCACCCGGAATGCCTCGGCCAGGAGTCGTTGGAGTGCTGGGTGTGACAGAGCCTGGGCGCAGGCGGGTCACCAGTTCATCCAGCAGCGCCTCCACATCGCGCTTCGGTTCCACAAAGCTCCAGGCCAGCTCATGCTGCGCGTGGACGCCGTGCGCGTGGTAGACATCACCGTGGTACTCGTCGTCGCGGGTCCAGGGGCTGATGCGTGTAATGTCCTCGGCCGCGGCGCGCAGGAGCTGGGTCGTCTCGGTGGGCTCATCCCGGAAGAGCCGGTCGAGCAGTTGCTGCCGCACCGTGTCTTGAAGCCGGCCGTACTCATCGACCGCAGTGCCAGTACCCGCCAGCTCGCGTGCGTGCGTGAGGAGCGCTTGACGGATCGCCAGCGCCTTCTGCGAGAGAGCGACTTCTCGCTGGTAAAGGACCCCCTCGGAGACCAACGAGCTCCGGTCCTTGCCGCCATGCTGGAAGAGATAGCCGGCGTGCTTGAGCTCCCAGTCTGCCGGGTTCGGGCCGGTGATCCGGTAGATGAACTGGCTGAGCAACGTCGGCCGTGCCTTGGAGCCGACATTCGCGTGGTAGAGCATCCCCTGCGGCCGGCCGGCCGCGTAGCGGAACACATCGCCGACCACCGTGCGATGGGCGTCAGGCGTGAGCCGCTGCAAGAAGCCGGCATCGCGGATCACGGAGAGGCGGCCCACCAACTCCTTGTAGAACACCTGCGTGGCGTCATCCCGGCGGAACTCGACCAGCCCCGGAGGCGGCGAGGCAGGCGGCTCGGTCACATTCGTGGCCAACGACAGCGGCGAGACGGCAACCAGAGGCGCCTGCTGGAACTCGACCGCGATCACCTGCCCCTCGACACGCTCCGCGAACTCCTGCGACGTCACTCCGATGCTGGCCCCACGATCCAGCATGAGCGGCATGGGCTCGCCGGCGCTGGTCAAGAGGCTCTCGAGCACGCGGTCTTCAACCACATAGCGTCGCGGCTCGGTCTCGGTGACCGGTTGCTGCAACAGCTCACGAAGGCCTGCGCGGGACGGCTCGTCTGTCAGCACGGCGAATAGTTGCTCGGTCATGCTCAGCCCGGCTGCGCGGCCTGCCAGTTCAGCGTTGCGCGCCAACAGGTCCTGCCAGCGCGCGTCGAAGACGGTCCAGGCCAAGGACATCGAGCGGAGTTGTCCGCGCGTCGCCTCGCCGACAAACTCGTCAATCGGCCCTCGGCGCTCGATCCCCTCGATCACCGCCCTCCGGAAAGCGATCTCCTGCTCGAAGAGCCGGCGCGCGTCGTCCGAGAGCGTCCCCGGCTGTTCCGCTTCCTGGAAGTAGCGCTCGTAGCTTGTGAGGAGGCTCCGCAATCCCGTCAGGATGTGCGGCGGCGTCTTCAGGGCCAGCAGCTCGTCTTTCCGGAATTCCAGGAGCCCGTCATCGGGCCGGATCGCGACCGGAATCTTCTGTCCCTGTGGCATCGTGGCGAGGACCTGCAAGAGATCCACGAGCCGCACCATGGTGCGCAAGGGCGTCTCTGCCGCTCGCTCACCCAGCGCATTGTCCTTCATGTCGACGAACTCCTGAGCCGTCACCGTGTGGCTGAGACTGCGCAAGAGGTGGATCAGGTCCACGGGCAGATACGACAGTACTTGAAGAATCGGGCCGAGCATCATACGGTTGACCTGCTCTTCGGCCGCACCGCTGCCCGGTTGGACCACCGTGACGGCCGTGCGCGAGGCCATGCGGCTCGCGGTGAGCACGCGATCCAACACGGTCCTTGCCGTCGTCGCCTCCTGCGCGAGCGCATCGAGTTTTCCCACGATCTCCGCTTTGAGCGCAGAGGCCTGCGTGTCGGTCAGGTCGCTGGCGTCGGCCGGGAGAGCTGTCAACCTCCGGAGTGCATCGACCAGCGGAGCCAGCCCTGCCAGGAGTTCGGTGATCTCACGGGCGACGCTCGGATGCATCGACAGCCCTTGCTCCAGCGTGCTGCCCGCAAGGCGCAGCAGTTCTTGGGGCGCCAATTGGCCGAGCGTCGGCCCAGGCACCGCGGGAGGCACGGCCACAGGCGGCTTCGGCTGATCAGGATCATCGTGGAACCGGACGCGTCCCTTCACCCACGTATCGCTTTCAGCCGCGAAGGGCCCAACATGGCGGTGCGGCTTGATGTCTCGGTCGCCCTCCGGCCAGCCTGTCCGCGGCTTCGACGGCCCGGCGCCGTCCCCCAGAGGAGGGGGCAGGCGAAAGAGCTCGTCCAGCTCCTCACGGCTCGGGGATGGGAGGGGTTGCGTTGGAGGCACACGACCCAGTTTGGACCGTGCGTACGCTGGAGCTGCAATGACAATTACTTGTTGGACTGCATAGGAACTCGGCCACGCCAGCGCCTCTCCGAACTCGTCATGGAAGGCGGACCAGACGCTCGTGGCCGAGGCGTTGAGCCAGCGGCCCAGGGCGTGGGGACCCGGCTCGCCGTGGAAGAAGCGCTGGGCCACCTCAGGCGTGGCCCCATCGAGCGCGAGCAGCCGGCGGCCCTCGGCTTCCTGGGTGGCGCTCAAGCTGGGCTGCTTCCCCCAGCCCAGCGCCTCTCCGAACTCGTCATGGAAGGCGGACCAGACGCCCTTCGCGGGAGCGTTGAGCCAGCGGCCCAGGGCGTGGGGACCCGGCTCGCCGTGGAAGAAGCGCTGGGCCACC